>WNFY01001666.1_pt1 | contig 21909 bp, 14 predicted proteins | sample 5400091 | NCBI WGS metagenome assembly WNFY01 (sample SAMN13153364, study PRJNA577476) | soil metagenome | isolation source: 60 cm soil or saprolite under grassland replicate 1 | place: USA:California | collected 2016-06-15
CGAGAGTTTCGCGCTGCTTCAACCGCTGCTCCCCGAATCCGGAGCTGAGAGGCAGCACCTCGAGCGCTCGAAAATCTCGTCCGCTGCTTGTGATTACGAGCTCCATTGGACTGAAATGGACATCCGGCTCGACCCCATAGAACGACACGTACCACAGATCGGGAGTTCGACCGCCTGTGCGTCGCGTCACTGCCGCAATTGCCTGCTTGTTGCTCTCCTGCAACTCGCGGAGGGCGCGATATGAATCGGGAGTCAGGAGGCGAATGAGATTTTCGTCGAGCGGTATCGCGCGAACGATCAGGCCCTGAAGCTCGATTCTGATCGCGATTTCATCCTGACGGAGCGTGCCGAATCCGACCGGCACGTTTACCCGGCCAGTCGTGTCATCTGTGATGGGCGGAAGGCTTCTCTCTTGTCCCGCGGCAGTCGAGGTTCCGTTCGCACATGCTGTAACAACCGCGACGGCGGCGATGAGCTCGACGAACGCGCGACGGCAGGTCACCGCGTTTCTGCCTCCATCAGATCCGTGATCGCCTCGAGCAGCTCGACCCGGCCCTCACCAGAATTGGCGCTGAACGGAATCACCTGATCGCTCTCGAGTGAGAGCGCGCGAGAGATTTCTGCTACTCGCCCCTGCGCAGCCAGTTTGCTCAGCTTGTCAGTCTTCGTCAGCGCGACGATCGTCGGCACTTCCAACTCCGCCAGAAAGTTCAACATCGCTCGATCATCATCGCTCGGCTCGCGTCTGATGTCCAGCAGTAATACTATACCGCGAAGCTGGCTAGTTCGACGCAGATAGGCTTCGATGAGTGGCTTCCACTCGGCCTTTTGCTCTTTTGAGATGCGGGCGTAGCCATAGCCTGGCAGATCTACGAGAACGAAGGCGTTGTTGACGCGGAAGAAGTTGATCTCGCGCGTCCGGCCTGGGCAGACATCCCGCCAATGAACTCCACATTACGGATTACCAGACGGTCGGCCGCTGGGTCCTTCGGCATTTCAGTGCGTTACGGAATCGTAGAGCGCTTCGCCTGAAGAAGTCGTCGCCGCTGGCTGTGGACGCAGTGCCATTGCCAGCACTTCGTCCATTGTCTTAACCGGATGGAATCGAACGGACGCGCGTACCTCTTCCGGAAGTTCGTCGACGTCCCTGGCGTTGCCATGCGGAATAATCACGTCGCTGACCTTGTTGCGGTGCGCGGCTACGGATTTCTCCTTTAGCCCCCCAATAGGCAGGACCCGGCCTCGCAGCGTGATCTCGCCGGTCATAGCGACATCACCGCGTTCCGGCACTCCCGTAAGCGCGCTGATGACCGCGGTGGCGATCGCAATCCCGGCCGACGGACCGTCCTTCGGTGTCGCTCCGGCGGGCATGTGAATGTGTATGTCCTTCGTCCGGTAGAACTCGGACTCGATTCCGAGTGCTCGTGCACGCGCGCGTGCGTATGAGAGAGCGGCGCTGGCGGATTCCTTCATCACGTCGCCCAAGGTTCCGGTGAGTTGCACCTTCCCGCGGCCTTTCACGACGCTGACCTCGATCTCGAGCACCTCACCTCCGACTGAGGTATAAGCCAGCCCAGACGCGACTCCGATCTTATCGTCGAGGGAAGTATCGTCCGGATCGAAGGGCGGGGCGCCGAGAAGCTCCTTCAGATCAGCGACAGAGACCGTTTGCGTGGTGACGTCCGATGCTACTTCCGCACGCTTGCGTGCCAGCTTCCTCGCCACCCGCGCAATACGGCGTTCGAGCTCCCGTACGCCCGCCTCGCGCGTGTAACCGCGCATGATCGCCATCAGTACATCCGGCTCGAGAACGACCTCCTCCTTCTTCAGGCCATTCGATTCGATCTGCCGCGGCACCAGGTACTGACGCGCGATTGCGAGCTTCTCGTGATCGAGATAGCCGGCGATACGAAGGATCTCCATCCGGTCACGCAGCGCCTCGGGAATCCCCGCCAGCGAGTTCGCGGTCGTGATGAACAACACCTGCGAGAGATCGTAGTCCACCTCGAGGTAATTGTCGTTGAACGTTGTGTTCTGCTCCGGATCCAGCACTTCGAGCAGCGCCGCCGCTGGATCACCGCGGAAATCCTGTCCGAGCTTGTCCACTTCGTCCAGCAGAATCACCGGATTGATGACTTCGGCGCGTCTCATCGCCTGGATAATCCGCCCGGGCATTGAGCCGATATAAGTGCGGCGGTGTCCGCGAATCTCCGCTTCATCGCGCACTCCGCCCAGGGCCATCCGGACGAATTTGCGGCCGAGCGCCCGCGCGATCGACCGACCAAGCGAGGTCTTGCCGACACCAGGAGGGCCGACCAGGCACAGAATCTGTCCGTCTAGCCGCCCAACGAGCGACATCACCGCAATGAAGTCGAGGATGCGATCCTTGATCTCATCGAGCCCGTAGTGATCAGCATCGAGAATTGCCCCCGCGCGAGACACGTCGAGCACTTCGTCGGTCCGCTCGGTCCACGGAATCGATACGATCCAGTCCACGAAGTTGCGCGCAACCGTGAACTCGGGAGACATGGGCGGCATCCGCCGCAGCTTCCGTAACTCCCGCAACGTTCTTTCTTCAACTACTGATGGCAGTGCCTTCTTCTTTATTTGCGCTTCGAGCTCGGCGAAATCGTCGCTGTCTTCCTCGCCGAGCTCGCGGTGAATTACGCGAAGCTGCTCCTGGAGGTAGAACTCGCGCTGGTTCTGGAACATCGCTCCGCGAACGTCGTCGTCGATCTTGCGCTCGAGGCGGAGAAGCTCGATCTCACCGGAGAGCAGTTCAGCCAGCATCTCGAGCAGCCCTCGCAGAGTATCGGTCTCGAGCAGTGACTGGCGAAGCTCGAAGCGAACGGCCACGTGCGCCGCAACGCCAAAAGCCTGCCGCTCCAGCGAATCAGTACTCTGGATTATCGCTACGATCTCCGCTGGGATCCGACGGTGGAGGCTGACGTATTCCTCGAACGAGTTCAGGACACGGCGGCTGAGAGCTTCCGTTTCCGCGGCGTCCTGAGATGCTTTCGCGCCCTCGAACGGGAAAGGCGACGCCGCTGCTCGCAGGACATTCCCAGATGGGATGTAGCGAGTCACCCGTGCGCGAGCGATTCCTTCTACCAGCACGCGAGTGGTGCCGGTCGGAAGGCGCGACACCTGCACCACGCGTCCGATTACGCCGGTGCGATGAAGGTCGGCGGCTGCCGGCTCCTGCTTTTCCCCATCGCGCTGAGCGACGAGCAGAATGATCTTGTCTTCCGCGAGCGCAGCCTCGATCGCGGCGAGCGATGCGGGGCGACCAACGAGCAGCGGGATTACGACGTAGGGGAAAATGACAACATCCCGTAGCGGAAGGACCGGGATCCGGTCCGACGTCGGGATGCTCTCGTTGTCGCGCTGAAAAGTTTGGGGCAAGGCTGATTAGAGGCTGTTGGAGGGCGACAGGTAATGGTAACTGCAACTGAAGAATACCCGCTGGCAGCTTTGGGCGGAGCCGCGAGGAGCTTCGTGCTGCCACGCGATGCATTCGAGGCGAAGCTCGCAGCCACCAGCGGCTCCGCCCACCGCCCCTAGCCGGTAGTCTTCAGTTTGTAGTTTCCCTAGCTGGTAGTCTTCTGTTGCAGTTTCGAAGATCTAGGCTTCTTTCTTACGCCTGATCGGCGAGATCTCGAGCAGCGGCTGCGTGCCGTTGCTGATGCACGACTCCGTCACCTTGACCTCGACGACGTCCTCTCTGCTCGGAAGGTCGAACATCACTTCCATCAGAACCTCTTCAAGGATGGCGCGAAGTCCGCGGGCACCGGTGCCACGCTTGAGCGCCTTGCTCGCGATTGCGACGAGCGCCCCTTCGTCGAAGGTGATCTTGACGTCTTCGAGCCCGAACAGCTTGCCGTACTGTTTAGTGAGAGCGTTCTTCGGCTCCTTCAGGATCCGCACGAGCGCCTCTTCGTCGAGCCCTTCCAGGGCGACGGTCACCGGCAAGCGTCCCACCAACTCGGGAATCAATCCGTAACGAAGGAGGTCGTCCGGCTCGACCTCACTGAACATCTTCGTCTGCGCCAGCTTCTTGTCCCGGGCGCCGGCGCCGTTGAAACCAATCTGTCGCCGTCCCGTGCGCGACTCGATGATCTTCTCGAGTCCGTCGAACGCACCGCCGCAGATGAAGAGAATGTCCTTGGTATTGAGCTGGATATACTCCTGCTGCGGATGCTTTCGGCCGCCCTGTGGCGGAACTGAAGCGACGGTTCCTTCGATGATCTTGAGCAGGGCCTGCTGAACGCCCTCACCCGATACGTCGCGGGTGATGCTCGGGTTCTCCGACTTCCGCGCAATCTTGTCGATCTCGTCGATGTAGACAATGCCGCGCTCGCATTCGGCTACGTTGAAATCGCCCGCCTGGAGCAGTCGAACGAGAATATTTTCCACGTCTTCACCGACGTACCCGGCCTCGGTGAGCGTTGTGGCATCGGCGATCGTGAACGGCACGTCCAGAATACGTGCCAGCGTACGGGCGAGAAGCGTCTTGCCCACGCCCGTCGGCCCGATCAACAAAATGTTGGATTTGTCTAGCTCGACGTCGTCGTCCTTAAGCGACGTGGAGTTTATGCGCTTGTAGTGATTGTAGACTGATACAGCAAGTGCCTTCTTCGCCTGCTCCTGTCCGATCACATACTGATCGAGAACGTCCTTGATCTCCTGCGGCGACGGGACCTGTGTTATCGCCTCCGCTACCTCGCGTTCCTCGTCCTCCGCCAGAATCTCATTGCAGAGAGCAATGCACTCGTTGCAGATGTAAACGGACGGCCCGGAAATGAACTTTCGGACTGAATCCTTTGATTTTCCGCAAAACGAGCAGCGAAGGTGTTTCTCTTGGGACATTGATCAGCTGGGAACGAGTGATGCCGGTCAGCGAAGCCGGAAGCCGAGGTCTGATTAAAGATACCTAACAGCAGGGTCGATAGCGGTCAAGCAAATGCTACGGGAGCAGGACTCGTGAAGATTTTCACAAGTAACAGAACCCACGGTTCAGGCCTGCTTGAGCGCTTCCTCCATCTCGCCCCGGTATGAGATGACGTTGTCGATCAACCCGTACTCCTTTGCTTCCTCGGCAGACATGAACCGATCCCTGTCGGTGTCGCGCTCGATGCGCTCGACCGGCTGGCCCGTGTGCTTCGCCATCAGCTTGTTCATCTGCGACCTCAGGTGCAGAATCTCCTTCGCCTGGATCTCGATATCGGACGCGGTCCCGCCACCGCCACCCTGAGACGGCTGGTGAATCATGATCCGGGAGTGGGGAAGGGCCGACCTCTTGCCAGGCCGCCCAGCTGCGAGTAGGAAGGCGCCCATACTGGCCGCGAGCCCCATACAATTCGTATTCACCGGGGATTTGAGGAACTGCATTGTGTCGTAGATCGCCAGCCCCGCCGACACGCTGCCGCCGGGCGAGTTGATGTAAATGTGGATGTCGCGCTCGGGGTTATCCGACTCGAGGAAAAGGAGCTGCGCGATCACGATGTTGGCGACATCGTCGTTGATCGATGTGCCAAGGAAAATGATCCTGTCCATCAGCAGCCGGGAGAAAACATCATAGGTGCGCTCTCCGCGGCTCGAGCGCTCGATTACGTACGGCGTGTAGATCGTCGGCATTGGCTCTTCTTCTTCCTCTTTAGGCATTAGTCGAAACATCGTTTCTGTCCAACAGCCACTTGAAGACCTTGTCTTCAGTGATGCTGCGCTCCATTTCTTTCAACCGTCCGCTCTTCTCGAGCTGAGCGTAGATCTGCCCTGGATTCATGCTCCGCTTTTCAGCTTGCTCGGCGATACGGTCGTCTAGATCTTTTTCCGTCGCTGTCAGTCCTTCTCGCTCAGCGATGGTCTCGATTACCAGATCGCGCCTGACCTGCCGCTCAGCCATCGTGCGGAATTCGCCCGCAAACTGCTCCCGCTGATCGGCTGGAACCTGGTAGGCCTCGGCGTAGTTCTGGACGAATTGCTGAACCCAGCTTTTGGGCACATCGAAAGCGTTGGCTGAGATGATCTGATCGATCAGCTGCTGCCTGAGACCAGCTTCGATCTCGTGCTCGGCATGGCGTTCCATGTCCGCGCGTACAGTTTGCTTCAATGCGTCGAGCGACTCGAAGTCGCCAACTTCGCGCGCCAAAGCGTCGTCGAGCGGCGGAACAGCTTTTCGCTTGACTTCGTTGAGCGTTATCCGAACCGTTTTCGACTGACCACGCTGTGATTCATCCGGAAAATCGTCGGGCCATTTGACTAGACGCTCGACCGTTTCGCCGGGAGCTGTAGACATGATTAACTCTTCGATTCCCGGAATCGCCTGACCGGCGCCAAGCACGAGCGGATAGCTCTTGGCCTCACCGGCCTCGGCACCCGTTGCCGCAGTCGCGATCTGTACATTGACCATGTCGCCCGGCTTCGGCTTTTCGCTGACTGGCGTCCACGTCGCTTTCTCGTCGCGGATTTGCTCCAGCTGCTGGTTGACCTGCTCCTCGGTGACCTTTGGCACGGGCCGTTGTATTCGGAACCCGTTTGTCCGCGCGAGCTCGATCGTGGGCCTGACCTCAAGGTGTAGCTCGAAGGTGAGCGGCTTGCCCTCCTCGAACTTCAAGTCGTGCACATGCGGCTGGGCCGCTACTTTGATGCTCTCCTTCTCCACGAACTCCTGATACGCTTCGCGGACCAGTGACTCGAGCGCCTCCTGTCTGATCGCGTCCCCGAACTTCTTGCGCACCACAGTGGGCGGAGCCTTCCCCGGCCTGAAGCCGGGAAGCCTTACCGTCGAGGCATAACGCCTTGCTGCTTTATCTTCGGCGTCCTTCACGGCCTCCGCCGGCACCGATACCTGAATGTGGCGCTCGACTCCCTCGGACGCGCGAGGCGTGAACTCGATTTTCATGTACGCAATATAACAGAGGCGGGAGGCTGCATCGGCACGTAGCGCGCGATCGGATTGGGAAGATCGGGACCAAAACGCAAGGGGTGAAAGAAAACTCTGCGCGGCCCCGCTATTGCCGTGAAGCATTGCCAGAAAATCATCCAACGAAAACAGTTCTTGTGTGGAGGACACCATGGAGCTTGATACCCTGAAGGACCTCTATATCGGCGAAATCAAAGACCTTTACAGCGCAGAGAAGATGCTGGTGAAGGCATTGCCGAAGATGGCTAAAGCAGCGAAGGACACTCAGCTCCAGCAAGCATTTCGAACGCACCTCAAAGAGACAGGCGAACATGCCGCGCGTCTCGAGCAGATTTGCAAGGACCTCGGCGTGAGCCCGCGAGGGAAAAAGTGCGTGGGGATGGAAGCGCTCATCGAAGAGGGAAGTGAGCTTATCAAGGAGAACCCGGATCCGGACGTGCTGGACGCCGGGCTAATCTCGAAGGCCCAGCACGTCGAGCATTATGAGATTGCCGGTTACGGAACGGTTCGCACCTATGCACGGCAGCTTGGATTCGAAACCCACGCCGACCTGCTTCAGCAGACGCTAGACGAAGAGGGAAGGACTGATCATCTGCTGACTGAGCTGGCGGAATCAGGCATCAACGTGGAAGCCGAGGCTTAGTCAGAACAGCGTTGGTCGGTACCACCGATGAATGCCAAAAAACCCCTGCCTCATGAACTGAGGCAGGGGTTGTGCGAGGCGGAGGCTTATAGCGAGATCGACCTGATGACTCGATTCACCATCGTTACCAGCGCCTCGGCGTCCGCCCGCGAGATGCGCCCCGAGCGGATCATCGCGTCAACTTCGTTCAGAAGCGCCTGCAACTGATTTGCAGCTGCAGTCGCGTTTCCTGCCGCGAGCTGATTCTGGGCGGCGTTGAGTTTCGTGCGCAGGGAATTGGCGTTTCCTGAGTTAAGGCCTGCGTTGTCGACGAGCTCTCCTATCATGCCCGCTGCCTGGGAGAGGGCCTGCGCTGGCGAAATCACCGTGACGAATTGAGTTCGGGCGGATGTGACGTCGTCGTCGGAGACGCGAACCGTCACAGTGAAAGTCCCGGGCATCATGTAGGTGTGCGCCAAGGCGAATGTCTTGCCGGTCAGGGGCAGCGACTCCGTAGACGACCCATCTCCATAATTGACTGTCGCCGACCATGGATCGGCGCCCGGATCAGAGAAGGATCCATTCGCACTGTACGTCTCTCCAGGAAGAAGCGTCGCGCCGGCAAAGGGCGCGATGCTTGGCGCGACGTTGGCGACTGCCGCCGTCGAGTAGGAGGTGTCGGCGACGCCGAGATTGTCGGTGACGATGAGACGCACGATGTAAATCCCGTCCTGGGCATAGGTGTGCGTCGCCGACTGTCCAATTGCGGTGGCACCGTCGCCAAAGCTCCACGAATAATCCACGATAGTTCCGCCACCATCGAACGATCCTGAGGCATTCAGCGAGAATGATCCTCCTTCGCTTGACGCGTACGGGCCGTCGAGCACCGCCACCGGTGGCCGGGTGTTGCTCTCGATAGCGCGCTCGGTCTTGTCGGGTAGCAGAGAAAGCAAATTGTAACCGCTGATTCGCTCTACTTCATCGACGGTCGTCTTGTACGTCGTCCAGTCGGTATTGACGTTGGGATCGTTCGGCATGATCACGGCGATCACCTCGTCAATGTCCCGATAATCATGAATGTCGGCCAAGCCGTGATCGCGCGGGAGAACCAATGCGACCTTCCATACAGATGCCGGAATTACGATTTTCCCCTCGCCCTTCACGGTGCCTTTGCTGCCAGCGACGCCGTCGACGACGTAGACCTCGTTGTCATGGAAACGCGCGAGATTTCCGAGCGTGTCCTCCAGAATCTTCCACGGTCCCTGATTTACGGCGGCGGCTTGTGGAATGATGTTCGACAGATAGTACGAAAGCGCATTGTCGAGCGTGCCCGACGTAAAGTCGAAGGAGCGCGCCATGTGGCCGCGATCGATTCCGTATCCCGCGAAGGCTCCCGCACCGGTGTAGTCGGCGGTCGTCAGGTGCGTAAAGCTTCCAGGTAGTGCGGGGTCGTGCGTAAAGCAGTCGCACCGATCCACGGTCGTGCCGTTGGGCGCGAAGTGGGTGGCATCGAACTCGTAGCTGACCCAGTTAGGTGTGTTTCGGCTGTGGCTGTACGAGATCGTGTACTGATCCCGAGTGATAATGAAGTCGTCACTGCCATCAGCGTCCGTTGGAATCCCGAACGCGGTGTTACCGCGATAGTCGGCCGTTCCACCCAGCGTTGCGATAGTCGTCGGCAACTTGAATGTTGCAGTCGTTCCATTTGCCGCGGTCGCACGGAAAATCGCCTGACCCGCGGCGAGACTGTGCATCACACCCTTCTGGTCAATGCTGGCGAGGGCGGGCGTATCCGAGCTCCACGTGAATGTGGTTGCGACTGCGGTGCCGGTGAGGTCGACCATCGTCGCGAATAGCTGGTCCTCGAAGCTGACCGGGAGCGGGGGATCGCTGATCGGCTGGCGGCCGCTGAATGTGATATCGAAGGGAAGCGGTCCATCCTTGTTGCAGCGGCCAAACGTGCGACGTGAGGGGCCAGTCCACTTGCCCGACATCCCATCCAGCTGCAGTGAAGAGATGTCTGAAGAATTCGACAACTCTGCGACACCAATGTCAGTGGAAGTCAGCCCCGCTGCCGGACCATCGGTTGCTGTGAAAGTCCCCTCGTAGGATAGGAACTGCACGACCTCTGTGTTATGCACGAGCGCAAAGCCATCGGGATTGCCGTTCTGGATCGTGGTAAACGGAACGACGACCACTCCGCGGTCGCCGCAAGTGGCGGGAATGGTCAGTCCAGTGAGGGGCTTGCTGTCGTAAAGTTTCTTGCTCGTCCCGTCGTAGAGCACAATGCTCCAGTCCGAGAGATCAGTCTGGGCGGGGCCCTCGATCTCGATCTGCTCGTCGACGTCGTCGCCAGAGTTGTCGTAGTGAATTTCGGTGAAGCGAGTTTCGGGAAGGCTCACGGCTGGCGCGACGTGAAGCGTCCCGCTGCCGCTCTTTCCATTTGCCGTCGCTACGATGCCCACGTCACCAACCGCGAGCGCGGTCGCCACGCCAGTCGTACCGTCGACATTTGCAACTGTGCTGCTGGCGGGGTTCAGTGACCACGCAAAAGTTGCGGCGACTGGCTGGTTCGAGGCGTCGAATGCGGCGGCGGTGAATGTTTGAGTTGCTCCGACGGCAATTGAAACATCGCCCGGTGAAACGGTGATGTGATCTATCGCACCTGGCGGCGTTAAGTCGCAAGTCAGTGGCGTTGTGGCGCTGTTGCGTGGTGCGGGCGCGCCACTCGCGAAATCGGCCGCGTTGTCGTTCGTGTCCTTGCAACCGTTCTGGAGTCGCGCGTCGGCAGTCGTGTTGCTCAGGCCGGGCGCTGCAGCGGTGCCCTCAAATCCGTTCGCGGTCCCATACCCGACGAAATCCACCAATTGAGGCGACGTGCACGAGGTCAGACTGCCCGAGCAAGGCAACGGGGCAGTGCTGCTGACCAGCGCAACCTTCGCGGCGGTAGCCGACATCGCGATGTTGCCACTGAAATTCGGCGTCGGGAGATTGACCGATCCGCCGGCGCCAGCTGCTTCCTGGATGAGGAGGTATTGACCTGCGCCGATCGTCCCGCTGAGAGCGGTTAAGTTGGCTGCGCTGAAAGAGCCAGCCGCCGACGCGTATTGCACCGACCACCCGCTCAGGTCGACCGCAGCGCTGCTTCGATTGTGAATCTCGATGAAGTCGTTCTTCAAGGTCGCGCCGGAATTCCCGCCGCCACCGTATACCTGGCTGATCACGATGGTGGAGCCGGTAGTCCCGCTGACGTCGAGGCTGGCGCCGTTGGTCAAGGTCTTTGGCGCGGTAATCAACGCATCCTTTTCGCAGCCGACGATGAAAATGCCGCTCGCAACCGCAACCGCTGCCAGAAATCCGAACGAACGTGAGCGACTTACTCTCGGGACTCGGATCATTGCGCCTCGAATGGAAAGCCTCGCGTTCTTCCTGGATCGATAACGATCAGGAAGCTTGTGGAGGATTGTGCTTCGTGAATGGAAGGTTGTATGGATCGACGGTTTGGTACCGACGACCAATCGCGCGGGAAAAACGACCCACAATCCTAAAGGCAGGGAAAGCTTCCCGCAACACTCGTTGCCGCTTCGTGACTCTACCTTTTCTCAGCGACCTTACTCGGGTAATCACCCTGAGGGATTCGATGAGGCACACCGCGCCAGGACGTGTCCCGCTATGACCCTCTACGTCCCGATTTCATCGAAGTGGCGGGCGGTTTTCCGGTTCTCACCGGCGGAGCGGGAGGTGGTTGCTGGACTTTAGTCACGTCCGGCACGCCGTGCGGTTGTGGACCTTTCTTCTTTTTTGAGAAATCGGGGATCTCATTCTTTCTTTTCATATTCTCTCCATTCAGCAGCTTCGCCCGGACCTCGTGAGCGCTCAGCACTTCGCCTTGCGTTCTATCTTCGCGCTAGTACGTGCGAAAGGGGGGACTCGAACCCCCACGGATTGCTCCACTGGATCCTAAGTCCAGCGCGTCTACCAATTCCGCCACTTCCGCATTTGTCTTGAAAATAGCAACTCAGCGAGAGCTCCGTTTAAACAGGTTTGAGTCCGCAGTCCGCAGCAGCTAGTCCGCAGTCTTCAGTTAGTTTCCCAATCCGCAGTTAGTCAGCAGTTCGTAATGCCGTTGGTCCGCAGTCCGCAGTCTGCCCACAAAGAAAAAGCCCCTGCGGAATTTCCGCAGGGGCTTCATCAAAAGAAAATCTATTTGCCTACCTGCAGATTCACGATTCTCGGCGCGTGCACCGGGTCGGCTAGCGAGTAGACGCTAAGGCTGATGTAGTCGCCGTTCTTGAGTTTGCTCAACACCTGCTCCAGATCCGCCGGCGTGTTGATCGCGCGACGAGGGGCCGGATAGAGCACTTCGGTGATCACATCATTGCGGGCGAGCTTCTCGTCCGCCGGCCCACCCGGAGTGACGTCGGACACCATCACGCCACGCACGGGTGTGCTCATTCTTGCCTGCGCCGCGATTTCCGGGCTCACCGGCGCGACCGATATTCCGAGCGCAGGATGAACCGTTCCGCCGTCATTCGATCTGACGGGAGAAGATGCATCCGCAACCTGCTGATCGGTCTTGGCCTCCATCAGCGTCACGCGGAACGACTTGCGCTGTCCGTAGCGCATCGCCTCGATCTCGATCGTCTCACCGGGATTGTGGTTGCGAACGATCCTCTGAAGCGTGCTGACGCGATCGACCGGCTGACCATCGGCCGTGATGATCACATCACCCGGCTGGAGGCCAGCTTTCTTTGCCGGAGTCTCCTCGCTCGGGAAATTCCGCACGAGTACACCCCGAATGTCCTTGACGCCCGCGACCGCTGCGTCTTCCGGACTCACGTCGTCGATGCCGATTCCGAGTGCCGGAACGCGAACGCGTCCGTTGGCGATCAACTGATCCATCACTCGCTTGGCGAGTGTGATTGGAATCGCGAAGCCGTAGCCTGCGTTGTATCCGGTCGGGCTCGCGATCGCGCTGTTGATCCCGATCACTTCGCCACGAGCGTTTACGAGCGGACCACCCGAGTTACCGGGGTTGATTGCCGCGTCGGTCTGAATCAGATCGCTGATCGCGTACTGGTTCGTTCCGTTCGGGTTCATCAGCTCGGCGAGACTGCGTCCTTTCGCGCTGATGATGCCGGCCGTTACGGTGTTCTCGAGGCCGAGCGGATTGCCGATTGCCAGCACCCACTCGCCAATGCGCGACGTCACGTCGTTGCCAAGCGAGACCATTGGGAAGTTGCTGCCATCGATCTTGATCACCGCCACGTCGGTGGTGCGATCGTGGCCGATCACTTTCGCCGTGAATACGCGGTGGTCGAGCATCTTCACCGTCACCTTGTCAGCGATCGTTTCGCGATCGGAGTTGGTGATGACGTGATTGTTGGTGAGGATGTAACCGTTGGAGGTCACAATGAATCCCGACCCCTGACCGCGCGTTGGAAGTGAGCGCTGCGGAATGTCGAACTGGCGGAAGAAATCTTCCATGCCGGGCGGAACGCCGGGCGGAACCTGCACGCGTCCGCGCTGCGAGGTGCCGCTGCTTCTTGGCGTGCTGAGAACCTCAATCGAGACAACCGCGGGCGTGACGTTGTTAGCGATCGCTACAAAGGCGTTGCTTGCTTCGGCAATTGGCTGGACGACTGCCGGAGCTGGACGAGTTTGCGCGAATCCGAGCTTTGTCCAGTTAAGCCCGGAAGCGATGATCAGTCCGCCTACAAAAGCGGTAATAACGGCTACGAAGAGCCGCGCTTTCTGAGTTCCGAATGACATGCGACTATGTGGCTAAAGGGTGTAACTAGGCTAAAGGGTGTAACTGGGTTGAAGCGTGCAACCCTGCTAACGCCTTAACTATAAGACACGATGTGAACGCTACAGGTTTCACGCCAGTCCGGCCGACCCGCGCATTTGGATCGGAAAAAGCTCCGACCCTCTTATACGCGCGAAAGGCCAAACTTGCTCCAAAAAAATCGCGCAGACGTGAGATTCGGTTAGCCGAGCTGGCCGCCAATATCCGGACTTCAGCGCTCCAAGCCGCGATTTCCGGAACTCGGCTTGTCGGCATCGGACGACGATGTCCATGGCTCAGCAACTGGTCTTTACCCCGCCGATTGCCTGTAACGAAACGATGTGGGTGTAAAAAAACGTTGCACCGTTATTGATGAGCTTCGGGAAGCCGATTATCGCAAATCCAAGCCGCACAAAGAGTTCCCAGCAGGCACAGCCGTTGCCTTAGGGTGACCGTCCAATTCCCCCACCTCCAACCTGAAGACGGTCACATGAATCGTTTGCGCCTGTTGCTCGCGGTCAGCCTCCTCCTCGGCGTGCTGATAGTATCGTCGTCCTGCTCCGACTGGGGGCCTGGACCGACTGCCCCAATCGAAGCTGTGTCGGACCACGGTTCGGACGGCGGCTCGAGTAGTCTCCAGCTCAAGGCGCTGTGGTGGAAGGACACCTATGACGGCCAGATCAGTGTTTCGAAGACGATTGATGCGTCTGGTGGAACCATCTCGATTCCTCAGACTGGGCTTACGGTCTCCTTCCCGCGAGGCGCACTAGAAAGTGCTCTCAAGATCACAATAACGGCGGACAAGGATTACGTTGCCTACAAATTCGACCCGGCCGGCACCCAGTTCCTTAAGGACGTAACAGTCACTCAGGCTCTCGACAATACCACGGTTTTCGGCGAGCCTCTGCGGACTCAACTTTATGCTGCTTACATCGCCGACGACAACCTGAAGCTGAGTGGAACACTGCCGGTGCTGGAGATCGAGCCTTCGACCACGATCTTCTCAGCGCTCAATCCGCTCCTTCCGCAAGCACAGGTCTGGGTCATCAGACACTTCTCCCGCTACATGCTCGCTTCAGGCTGATCACCGCATAAACTGCTATCACGCTCTCACTTCTACACCAACCCGGCCCTCATCCATGATCCGCTGCCGATTCGTTCGATCGTTCACGCTCCTCCTGGCGACTTTTGTAGCGCTCTCCTGTTCTGACGCCACTGCGACCGGGCCTCTCGCTCCCAGCGGAGCACAGGATGGTCTGCTCTCCGGTGTCGTGGGCACGGTGACCGGGCTGCTCGGCACGGTTCTAAAGGTCATCGGGTTTCAGACCGATCCGAACGGAATAGACGTCTACGCAGTCAAGTGGGCGCCTACGCACGTGAACGCAGTTCGGACTGTATCCGCCACGATTGGCGTCAACGGCGGGAGTCTGAGTATTCCGGGCTCCGACTTTACAATCGCGTTCCCGTACGGCGCGCTTTCCGCGCCGACGACGATCTCGATCACGTCCGACGCCAGCGGGTACGTGTCTTATGACATGCAGCCACACGGGCTCGTGTTCAAGAAGCCGGTCATCGTGACGCAACGCCTCAAGAATACTTCGGTCTACGGGACGCCTATGGCGCTCAACGCATTCGGCGCTTACTTCGCAACCGATCCCTTGGACCTCAGCGGCCTCTTGAAGGCGCTCGAAATCGAGACCACCACGATTTTCTCGGGATCATCGGGGCTGCCTGAGGTAGAGAGCTGGAGCCTCAACCACTTCTCACGGTACATGCTAGCGTCGGGGTAATACCAATTTGAAGCAGGAAAGCGTAAGTTAGCGCATGACTTTCCCTGAACCGGCAGGTGCGCATGCCAAAATCCGATGATTTAAAGCGGGCGCGCCTGCTGGTCGAAATGGCGCGCGTCGCCGAGCAACAGGAGGAAACCGCCAAGGCGCTCGGTCTTTACGACGATGCATTGGCCGAGTTCACCGCGGACAGTCTCGACCCGTTTCTACCGGATGTCCTGCGGTGGAAGGGAACCCTCCTAAGAGAGCGCGGGGAGACGGACGCGGCGTTCCGATGTTACACCCAGAGTCTCGAGAAAGCGGCGGCCATCGGTTCAGCGGGTGCGCAGGCGCACGCTCTGAACTGTCTGGGGACTATCGCGCAGCGCCGGTGCGATCATAAGGAGACAGAGCGACTTTACTCGCAGGCGTCAGAGCTCGCCGCAAAAGCCGCAGACTCGCGGCTACTTGGAATGATCGAGCAGAATCGCGGTGTGCTGGCGAGCATGCGAGGCGACTTCGCGCAAGCCGCTGCGTTTTACACCAACAGCCTCGGCGCCTTCGAGATGGCCGGCGACGCTGAGCCCATGTCATGGGTCCTCAACAATCTCGGAATTCTCCACACCAAGATCAAAAACTTCAACGAAGCGCGGGAATACCTTAAGCGCGGACTCGCAATCGCGGTCACTCGCGGCGACGCGATAGTCGAGAACGTGATCATGCTCAACCTCGCCGACGTCTGGGTAGGATTGGGCCGACTGGATATGGCGGATGAGTGTTGCGAGCAGGCGCTGGAGCAGGCGCAAAGGCGCGGCGATCACTTGACGGCCGCAGGCGCCCTCAAGATTCGCGCTGCCATCGAGCGCCAGGTTGGAGCGCTCGACGAGAGCATTGCCACGTTGCGGATCGCCATCTTCGAGGCCGAAGACGCGGAAGACAGACTGCTGCACGCCGAGATGCTTCGTGAGGTGGGCGAAATTTCACGCGCTATTGGAAATGCCGGAGCTGCACGTTCGGCCTTGCGCGAGGCCGTCGATTCTTACCAGCGGGTCGGAGCCAGCCAGGACATCGCCGAGGTCGAAGCAGAGCTCGATTCGCTGAGAGCACCGCTCGCCGTTGCTCGACCGGGTGACAGGCCGAGCGCTGCCTCGTCTCCCTAGCACTGGCAGGTGATTCCTGGCCGGGAAACCGCGCGACCAGACGCGCTCCCGGACGACGTTGCGCCGTCATGACCAACCGCAGGCCCACAGTTGAATTGAAGGCGGTGGAATCGTCCACCGTCAGAGAGAGCATCGATCGCGCGAAACGCGCTGAGCGCGAGGGACGCTGGGCCGACGCCTGCGCGGTGTACGAACAGCTCGTACGCGATCCCGACGCGCTCGCCAACACACGCCTTGCCGCACTTCGTTGGCTCGGTCGCGCCTACCTGGAGCAGGGCAATCGTGGGGCTGCGCTGGACGTGCTCGAGGCCGCCGTTGCCTCAGCGGCCATCGTCGGGTCTCCGCCCGCGGTCGCCCAGGCCCTCAACGTTGTCGGGATTGTCTATCAGGTCGGCGGAGATCTGGACCAGGCAGCAACGATCTACGCAGCGGCGCGGGCTAAGGCGGAGCTGGCTGGCGACGCCGCGCTCATTGCGATGATCGATCAAAATCTCGGCACGGTGGCGATGATTCGCGGGGATCTCCGCGCCGCGCTCGAGGCATTTCGCCTGAGCCACCTCGGCTACCAAACGCTCGGAATGCGAAATCACGAAGCGCAGGTATTGAACAATATCGCGCTGGCGTACATGGAGCTGGGTGAGCTCAGTGACGCCGAGGTCGCGTACAATGAAGCGTCTCGGGCGTTCGAGGAGGACGGGGATCGGGCTCGCCAGTTGGATCTCGCCGTGAATAAGGTCCAGCTCTACATAGCTGCGCGTCGCTACGACGAAGCGCTCGCGCAGTGCCAGCAACTGCTCACAGTCGCCAGCGACGACTCCAGGCCCTGGCGGGGCGAGGTCTTCAGGCACGTCGGGGTGATCGCGCGAGAGCGCGGCGATTTCGCAAACGCTGCCGACAACCTGCTCAAGGCCGAACAGCACTCGGTTGAAAGCGGTGATCTGCTACTGCGGGCAGACGTGTCGGAGCAGCTCGCTGAGCTGTATTGGGCGCAGAAGCGACATCGCGACATGCTTCAACGTCTGAACGAGGCACATTCACTCTATTCGCAGCTCAAAGCGCAGCACCGAGTTGCCCAGGTCGAGAAGCGAAATGGTGCCCTCGAGGCGCGGTTCCTCGAGATGGCCAAGCAGTGGGGCGATTCAATCGAAAGCAAGGATCGCTACACGCAAGGTCACTGCGAGCGGGTCGCCTTCTTTGCGTGTGTACTCGCCGAAAGTGCTGGCTTCAACTCGCGATCGCTGTTCTGGTTCCGTATCGGTGCGCTGCTGCACGACATTGGGAAGATCATCGTGCCAACGGAGGTGCTAAACAAACCAGGGAAGCTCACCGAGGAAGAGTGGGCAATTATGAAACGCCACCCGGAGGCGGGATTGGAGCTCGTCGCCGACATTGACTTTCCCGGCGACATCAGCGCCATCATCCGCAACCACCATGAGCGGTGGGACGGTGCCGGCTATCCAGATGGCTTGAAAGGCGAGGGCATTCCTTTTGCCGCCCGAATCCTCTGCGTCGCGGACGTTTATGATGCGCTGACCACCACTCGGTCGTACCGGCCCGGCTTGACGCACGCCAGAGCGGCTGAGATTATGAAGTCCTCCGCCGGTCAGTTTGATCCCGAACTGCTCGACACATTTCTAATCTGGGCGGAAACGGCTGACATCCCCGGCCGACCAACTCCCCAGCGGCTAGCGATTTTTGCTTCAAGCGCCAGAGACTGAGCCCGAAGAAATGCCGACAAAAAAATGTGTCTTTTCGTAAAAGGACGTTACACCAGATTTCACTATAAAAACCGCGAGAAAGGCTAAGTTGCTGCAGGGACGAGAGTTAGGGGAGGCACAGGCTATGCCACTGATAAGCTCGGAAAGACCAAAGTCTCTTACCGAGGTGGTTCACTATGCCGGGTCACCGTGTGGTTCGGTACCTCGCCCTGACTGTGAGCTTACTGGCCGGTTCTGCGTGTGGAGACTACACTCGCCTAACCAGTCCAGCTCCTTCGAAGATCGTCTCCCCGACGGCTCCCGTCGGAGCAACTTTTTCTCGCTACATACTGATTTCTGGCGTCTGGGTATGCGTCGAGGACTGTGAGAAGCAGGACAAGTAAAGCGGTTGCAACTTTATTGGTTATACTAGGCTCGAGCGGGGTGCACGATATGAACGGTTCGATCAATCAGTTCGCCTGAATGACGCGACCTGATTCCGGAGACGTGGGCCGTCTCGTCGATCTCGCCCGCGAGGCCGAGCGAAGAGGCGATACCGCGAAATCTCTCGGTCTTTACGACGATGCCATCGGAATGCTGGAGCGAGAGCAGGACCTCGTTCTTCTGGCCGACGCCCTCCGGTGGAAGGGGACGCTCCATCGCGAGCAGGGCGACACCGAGGCTGCCTATCGCTGTTATACGCAGAGCCTCATTCACGCGGAAAAGTGCGGATCGATCCGGTGCAAGGCGCACGGCTTCAACTGCCTGGCTATCATTGCGCAGCGCCGCGGCAATCTTACCGAAAGCGAAAAGCTGTACACGCAGGCGGGCGAGTTGGCCGGAACAGCGGGTGATGTCCGCCTGCTTGGCATGATAGAGCAGAACCGCGGCGTTCTCTTCAACATGCGTGGCAACTTCGTCGCCGCTGAAGCGCGCTACTCCAACAGTCTCGGCGCGTTCGAACGGGCAAACGACGACGAGGCAGTCTCCTGGGTACTGAACAACCTCGGGATGCTTTACACCAAGCTTGGTCATTATCAGCGCGCCATCGAGACATTCGAAAGGGCATTGACGATCGCGAGGTCGCGGCACGACGCACTCGTGGAGAGCATCCTGACGCTCAACCTGGCGCTCGTCTGGGTAGCAATCGGGAGACTGGATGACGCTGAAAAAGCGTGTGCGTCCGCCCTCGAGGGAGCGCAGGCGCGTGGGGATCATCTCACGAGCGCGGAAGCTCTCAAATGTCGGGCGCGAATCGAGCGCGAGAGGGGAGCTTTGGAGGCAAGTATAGCAACGCTCCGCATTGGGATCTTCGAGGCAGAAAGTCTCGAGGACCGGCTGCTTCAAGCCGAGATGCTGCGGGAGTTCGGTCAGACATCCCGAGCATTGGGGAATTCCGCGGATGCCCGCTTGGCCTGGCTGGAAGCTGCCGAGTCATTTGAGGACGTGGGCGCCCAGCACGAGGCCGCCGAAATCAACGCACTTCTCGCCTCGCTTCCGAGCTAGCCCCTTCCTGGGGTATTCAACCTGACAGGAGTCGTCCGGCGCCGTAACTCCTGAAAAACGGGTGACTTGGCTCCCCGTTTCCTCGTCTGCTACATGAGCCCCAGAACCCCTTTTGGGGCCGCAATTCGCTCGGCCAACTCACAATTCCGCGCGTTGACAACTCGCACGTCAATGCGAAAAAGGAACGGTGTAACTATTTCAGTCCGAACGCAGCAGGCGTCGGCGGACCGTTGGGACTCTCACGTAATTGGTGAGAGCGCGGCAATCCGCGAAGTAATCGCATTAGCGACTCAGATAGCCGCGAGTCGGAGCCTGACCGTTCTGATTGTCGGTGAGACGGGGACGGGGAAAGAGCTTTTTGCGCGCGGCCTCCACGCGGCGAGCCCACGCGAGGCCGAACCTTTCGTCGCGATAAATTGCGCCGCTATTCCCGAGACACTCCTCGAGAGCGAGCTGTTCGGTCACGAGCCGGGCGCGTTCACTGATGCGCGAGCGCTGAAGCGCGGGCTTTTCGAGGTGGCAGGGTCCGGGACGGTGTTTCTCGACGAGGTTGCCGAGCTTCCCTTGAAGCTCCAGGCCAAGCTGCTGCGTGTGGTCGAGGACCGTCGCTTCCGCCGCCTCGGGGGGTCCGAGGAAAAAGCGCTTGACGCCCGCATAGTCGCCGGCACAAACTCTTCCCTAGAGGCGGCCGTCAGTGAAAACCGCTTCCGCGCCGACCTGTTCTATCGTCTTAACGTGGCGCGACTCGAACTTCCGGCGCTCCGCGAGCGCGATGGAGATATTTCGATTCTGGCGCACTACTTTGTGAAGCGGCACGCCGAAAGCGAAGGGAGGCAGCATCTGCGTCTTGGGCAGGATTCCGTGAGCGCACTTGAGAGACACCGCTGGCCGGGCAATATTCGGGAGCTCAAGAATGTCATTGAGCGTGCGGTCGTCGTCTGCACTGGCGACGTAATACAGCCGCACCACCTTTCTCTGCAGCGACGGTCTTATGTGCCCCTCGTCGAAACTCCTGCTGGCGGCGTGATTAGAATTCCCGCCGAAGGGAAATCGCTGCAGGCCATAGTCGATGAGGCCATCCACACGACTATCGGCTTGACCGGTGGAAACCTGAGCGCCGCCGCTCGCATTCTGGGGATCTCGCGGCCGACTCTGACGAGAAAACTTCGCGACGAAGGATCCGTCCGTCGCACCATCCTCGCTTCGTCATGACGGTTACTTCCACTTCTCGCTCCGACGAGGTGGAATCCAACGCAGTTAAGGCACTGATCGAAGAGGCAAAGCTCGCAGAGCGGGAAGGGCGTTGGAGCGAAGCATCCACCCGCTACGAAAGTCTGGTGCGCAATCCGTTTGCGGATGATCGGACGAGGCTCTCGGCCTTGCGCTGGCTTGGTCGCGCCTATCTCGAGCAGGGCAATCGCGGTGCTGCCATCGATGTGCTAGAGGCTGCTATTGCCGCGGCAACACAGGCAGGATCTCCTTCCGCAATCGCTCAGGCGCTCAACGTCGTCGCGATCGTTCATCAGACCGGCGGAGACCTGGATCGCGCCGAATCGATGTACACTGAGGCGCGAATCACGGCGCAGTCAATCGGCGACGCTGAGGCGTTGGCGATGATCGACCAGAATCTCGGAACAGTCGCGAGCATTCGCGGCGACATACGCCGCGCTCTGGAGGCTTTCCATCTGAGCCTCGACGGATACCGTGCGTTGGGGATGCGCGACCAGGCGGCGCAGGTTCTCAACAACATTGGGCTGGCATACAGCGATCTCGGTGAGCTTGATCGCGCCGAATCAGCCTACACCGAGGCCGAGAACACTTTCGGCGAGGAGCACGATCAAACCAACCAGCTGAACGTCGCGCTGAACCAGGTGCAGCTTTGCATTGCCACCGGACGCTTCGAAGAAGCGATGGATCGCGCCGAAGCCTTGCTCGCGCTGACTGGAGAGATCGCGCCGTCCTGGCGAGGTGAGGTGTTCAGGCACGTCGGCGTGATCTCACGCGAGCTTGGCGATTACGTCAAGGCCGCCGAGTATCTCGGTAGGGCGTGTGAATGCGCGGAGGAGGGCGAGGATCTTCTGCTCAAGGCCGACGTGACCGAGCAGCTGGCCGAACTTTACTGGACACAGAAACGGCATCGCGACATGCTCGCCCATCTCAATCAGTCACACGCGCTCTACACGCGGCTCAAGGCGCAGCACCGCGTCGCTCAGGTCGAGAAGCGAAACGCGGCGCTCGAGGCGCGCTTTCTGGAGATGGCGCATCACTGGGGCGACTCGATTGAGAGTAAGGATCATTACACCCAGGGCCACTGCCAACGCGTGGCATTTTTTGCTTGCGTTCTCGCGGACAGCACCGGAATGGATTCACGCTCGCTTTTCTGGTTCAGGCTCGGCGCGCTCCTCCACGACATCGGGAAGATCATCGTCCCGACCGAAGTGT
>WNFY01006850.1_pt1 | contig 21895 bp, 20 predicted proteins | sample 5400091 | NCBI WGS metagenome assembly WNFY01 (sample SAMN13153364, study PRJNA577476) | soil metagenome | isolation source: 60 cm soil or saprolite under grassland replicate 1 | place: USA:California | collected 2016-06-15
CATTTACCAGCATGAACGGCTCGGCGTTTTCCGGGTCATGCATAAGCTCCAGGAACTGTTCCGGGCTGGCACCCTGCGCATTTCAAGTGGTGAAGGCGCATACGGTCTGTACCGCTTCGACAAGCACGGAATTTTGCGCTACCAGATGCGTGATCGCCTCAGAGCCTATAAGCGGGTGTTTGGTTACACCCGTTCTGACCCCGGACCAGGAGCGCGTTCCAATCCAGAGTTTCACGGGTTGTTCCAGTTCTTTATCGCTGAGACGGCCAAGTACTGGCGTGATAAACGAATCAGCGAGGTCATCCGCGAACGGGCGCAGGACCCCACCTTCGGTTCGATTGCCATTGTGCGCAGGACAGGTTTAGATCTCCGCAACAATATGAAGAACTCATCCTATGGCTACATCAATGTGCTGCGTATCGAAACGAGCCAGGCGCTTGCCGAAAGCTTCAAAGTGCTGGAAGCGCCAGATGTCAAAGCCCAATTCGGCGCGCAAAACGCATGGGATGTAATAGAACTCGTCCTCTGGCAGTACTTCCACGAGGCCGTCTACGCCAGCACGATGAACCGCATGGCCGTCACCGGTCGGGAAATCATCCGCTGGCTGGCCGAACCTTTTGTACTGGAAAACAACCGCCAGCGCTTCGAGGCTTTTCTGAGCCGCATTGCCGAATCTGCCGAAGAGTGGATCTCGAGCGAAGAGGGTCTGCGCATTTCACGTCCGACCCCGCCACCACGCGGAGTCTACATGTCGGGTCCACCTCCAACTGGAAGCCGTCCACCAGCAGGCACACGCCGCGATCCTGTGTTCGCACATTCACAAAGCTTAATGCCAGCCCCGCCGATTATGGGGTAGTTTCAGCAGAGTATAGGGATACGACAGAGCACCCTATACTCTCTTGTACTGATCTGGAGGAATAGATCATGAACAGGCAAAGTCCCCCGCTTTTCGAAGCACCGCTTGCCCATGAGGTCGGCATACATACAAACCATTGTAATTGTAGAGAGTGCCGTAGCAATTCCTCACAAGCCTTTGCACCTGGATGGGCTGAGAGTGAATGGGAAGCCGGTGTGGGACCAAATCTCCAAAAAGAACCGCTTGCAGTTCCTCCTGGGAATCCGGTACCGTTTGCAACACCGCCACAAATTGGTTACTGGCCGATCATGGGCGTGAGTAAGAAAGGGAGACTCGTCTCTTATAAAGCCAGTGATGGATCTATTAAAGGTCAACCCGGTCGGATGTTTCTGGGCAATCGTGAAGGAAGGGGTGACAAAGCAGGCGTACCACGCTGGCATGTTGGAGTGGACCTCTTCGCGAATAGCGGCGATGTGATAGTTGCCTGCGAGGATGGCACCATCGTAGAATTTGCTCCTTTTTATCCGGCTAAATCCGGTCAGATGACCTACAGGCTTCTCATAAAGCATTCGACTGCTGTGGTAAATTACGGCGAAGTGACTAAAGATTCTCTCACCAGAAATCAATTGCGCGTGGGCATGAGGGTCCGAGCAGGTCAACCCGTTGCCTTTGTGAGCGATACCTCCATGCTGCATTTTGAAACCTATATCATAGGAACGACGAGGAACTATCGCTGGTGGAAGAATGGAGAGCGGCCTCGGCAATTGCTTAATCCAACCAGATACTTGCTTTTCCTACAAGAACATGGTTTATCCCAGCCCAAAGTGAATATGCCGATAGCACCACCCTCTCGCCAACAGCCTGTGCATCACCGCCGCAACCCAGCACCAGGGCTACAATCGTCTTTGCCCCCATTAACCACTCCTCCGCTGAGCCCGCCAACTAAATGGATGAGGTCTAAAAACCAACCTCCTGGCACCACACTTTATGTGAATATTCCCCTGGGTAGCGAAGAGCATGGCACTACACCAATGACGGGCATCTTCCTTCCAAAACGGTACCGCGCTCTACCAAACGTTGATATCCTGCTCTACCTGCATGGCTATAAAATCGTGCCGAATCAACCTGATAATAGTTGGTCTGTCGATTGGTACTGGCAGAACGGTCCTATAGGAGCATTCCGTGAGGAGTTAAATAATAGCTACAAAAATGTTGTTCTTGTAATGCCTACGCTCTCAAGGAAATCAAATCCTGGATGGCTGGTAAGACCCGGTGGACTTGATCGTTACCTGGATATGGTCATGGCAGCCCTGCAAGCATACGGACCATACCGGGGAAAACAGGCAACAGTGGGGAACATTATTCTGGCAGGCCATTCAGGTGCAGGCCTATACATGAGAGAACTGCCACTATCGAACCCGCAATATTCGTCGCACATCCGTGAGTGCTGGGGATTTGATTGTATGTACAATAGCGGTGATGCGGGCAAATGGAGTCAGTGGGCGAGGCAAAACCTGAGGAACACCAGACTCTACAACTATTATATTAGCAATGCCAAAACCAGGCTGAACACCATTGCAGAATCAGAGAACCTTCAGAGGATGAAGCTTCCGAATGTATTTACTGTGCCATTGAAACCGCCGGATCTACGTTTTCATCATTGGGTACCAATAACCTTCTGGAGAACACGCATTAAACAAGCATCGTTCTTGAAGGATAAGTAGAGGAGAAGATTCCTAATGAGTAACGGCAAACTTGCTTTACAAAAACACCCGTCGAAATAGCGTTGACTGAGCACTAGCAGCATTGGGCAGCCGATCTCTTCGCTTTTCCCAGCCCTTGGTTCCCTGGTCAAACGATTTCAGGAACTCATTATTGGGAGGAACCCATCGATGTATACACAAAGTCCCCCGCTCTTCGAAGCTCCGCTTGCTCACGAAGCAACTTATTATACAAATCCTTATAGGAACACGGAATACTACAGTTATCCTGAGCTGGCACATGAGTTTGAGGAGGAGGTGCAAGAGGGAAGCAATTATGCTCCTGTTCTGGGTGAGGAAGAGTGGGAAGCAATTGGAGAATTTGAAGCGCTCACTCGTCCAATGCCTTCTTTAGGAGGTCTTCCCGGCTTCACTCCTGCCGAAGTGAAGGCCCTGCGTATTACGAGCAGTTTCGAGACTGGGAGACCGCTTGGTTTCGGTGGATTGACGGGCGATTTCGATGGCATGGGGCTCTCCTTCGGGTTAATGCAATGGAATTTCGGTTCAGGCTCTCTACAGCCGCTCCTGCTAGAATTTGCTCAACGCCATCTTCAACGCTTTAACACGATCTTCGGTTCTGATGCGAGTCGTTTCCTTCAAATACTGCATCAATCCAGGAAAGTACAGATGCACTTTGTTCGCTCGATCAATGACAAAAGAAAACGGATCGTGGAACCGTGGGCAAGCCGTTTTGGACACCTTGCGAACGATCCCCTCTTTCGGAGTATCCAGCTTCGTCATATCCGAAGAAGCATGAATGCTGCTGTCAATCATGCGAAGCGGTTAGGCCTGCGGAGCGAACGCGGTCTGGCACTGATGTTTGATACCGTTACTCAGAACGGGGCAGCCTGGCCTCAGGTTAGGAACCGTGCTGCACTTATTAAGCAGAGGTCTGCGGCATTCCGGCAGCGAATGGGGCAACCGCCAGCAGAGCGTGAATTTCTGGAGATTATCGCTAATGTCATCGCGGATACAGTGAACCCCCGGTGGAGTGCAGATGTGCGTCGACGACGCATGACAATTGTGCGAGGTCGAGGCAGAGTCCATGGAGATAATCTTGATCTAGGACGTAAGTTCCGCCTGACAGATCAGCCGTTTTAACATGCTTCCATCTACAAATGCTACAATCTCATCACTACAATACAGCCAGCAGTCTTCAAACAAGAGACGCTGGCTGCACGAACTGAGCGAGCTACTCGCCTTTCCCACCATCTCAGCCCAGCCTCGGCACCAGCGAGACATATGGGCGGCGGCACACTGGCTCAAAGAGCACCTGACAATGCTTGGTCTGCACCATGTACAGATCTTGCCCGGTCCCAACGGCGGACATCCCAGCGTGTATGCCGACTGGCTCCTTGCACCTGGGCAGCCGACGCTGCTCCTCTATGGGCATTATGACGTACAGCCGATTGATCCACTGAGAGAATGGCGCACGCCGCCGTTCCGCGCTACTCGTATCGGGCAGAATCTCTTTGCACGCGGAGCCAGTGACGACAAAGGTCAGTTCTTCATCCACTTGAAAGCTATCGAGAGCTATTTAGCAACCAGCGGCTCATTGCCCATCAATGTCAAGGTGTGGTTGGAAGGAGAGGAAGAGATTAACAGCCCTAACCTTGCGGCCTTTTTAGATCGCGAGGCGGCCCGTTTACAGGCTGATGCCGTCCTCGTTTCCGACACCGAAATGTTGGGGCCTGGACGGCCTTCCATCATCTATGGCTTGCGTGGCAACCTCTCTTTTGAATTAGAGGTTGAAGGACCACACCATGATCTGCATTCAGGACGCTATGGCGGTGCAGTCCTGAATCCTCTGCAAGCCCTCTGCGAAATCGTCGCTGGACTTCATGACCGCACCGGGCGCGTAACCATTCCTGGCTTTTATCGGCGTGTGCGCGAAATTTCCCCAGCCGAGCGCCAGGAGCTGCGCTGTAGCTCCCTTAGCGACAAAGAGCTTCTCGCTGATCTCGATCTTCCTATGGGCTGGGGCGAAGCGGGATACTCGCTCTTTGAGCGCATGACCGTTCGCCCAGCCCTGACCATCAATGGACTCTTCGGCGGCTATACAGGGCCGGGCAATAAATCGGTCATACCGGCCAGGGGAAGAGCGCAGCTCAGCATGCGCCTGGTGCCAGAACAAGAACCGGCAGAAATTGCCCATCTTTTGCGCCAACATATTGCGGCTATCAAACCGGCGGCGGTATCTACAGCGCTGAAAATCACGGGGAGCTCTCCTCCCGTGATTATTCCTCGGCAGCACCCGGCACTCGCAGCCGCCAGGCGTGCTATCTCCCGTGTCTGGGGAGTGCCGCCTATTTTCACGCGCAGTGGCGGCACCATCCCCCTGGTGGCACACATGCAGCGACATTTCGACGTGCCGATTATTCTGCTCGGCTTTGGCTTGCCGGATGATGATATTCATGCCCCTAACGAAAAAATCAGCCTGCCCAACTTCTTTCGCGGTATTGAGACCATCATCCGCTTTCTAGAGGAGTACCAGCAATGATTATAGATTGTCACTGTCATGCAGGCAAGGGTGATGGCTTCCACGGTCCCTGGGATACTGAGGCACGAATCGAGCCCCATCTCGAACGGGCGCGTGCCGTCGGCATCGCTAAAACAATCGTCTTTCCCGTCTTCAATAGCGATTATGCAGCCGCCAATGCTCGCCTGGCACGCATTGTGCGCCGCTTCCCCGATGAGTTAATCGGTTTCGCCTCCATCAATCCAGCCCGTGATGCAGGTCGGGTCGAGTTGATGGTGCGCCGAGCGGTCGAGGACTACGGCTTTCGCGGCCTGAAAATTCACGGCTTCGACTCCTTTCCAGGACGAGAGGTGTGTGAAGTAGCGCGACGTTATCGACTACCTCTCATCGTGGACGTTGTGGGGCGATTGTCAGCGGTCGAAATGCTCGCCTGGCAGTATCCAGATTTGAACTTCATCATTCCCCATCTGGGTGGCTTCAAAGATGATTGGATGGTTCACACTCAGCTGATCGACCAGTTACGCCGTTTCCACAATGTCTACGCTGATACGAGCGGCGTGCGCTACTGGGAATGTCTGGTACAGGCCGTTAAACGTGCGGGGCCACACAAAATTCTGTTTGGCTCAGATGGGCCTCTACTGCATCCTGCTATTGAGCTATATAAGATAAAGATGCTCAGGCTCCCGGCAGCCCAGCAAGCTCTCATCACGAGTGGCAATATTTCACGGCTGCTCAGGGGTGGTAATGGTTCACCTGGATCAAGTAGTATCTATTCCCCAGCTTTACGTCAACCTGCCATTACCACTACTACTGATCTCGACAAAGGGAAGTGACTACTCCCCGGTCTGAAGATGTGGGGCTTCTATGGACAAGCCGAGGCTCTGTAGTCCCAGAGCACGAATGTTCAAGGCAGCATTCAGATCACGGTCAATGGACAGGAGGCAACAGGGATACTGATAGGTACGCTCACTCACTTGAACGCGTGCTACTGCCTTGCGGTGTTTGCGCCTCTCAGGGATGCCCTTTGTCAGCTTACTTTGTTTGCATTGCACCTTCGCCAGCGCCTTCTCTTCTTTGCAGAAGAAGCGCGGGTTCTCAATCTCAGAGGCATCGGAGAGAGATGCGAACGTTTTGAATCCCATGTCAATCCCAACTTGAGTATCCGTTGGGTCGAGGCGCTCAGGCTCACACTCCACCGAGAAGCAGACGTACCATTTGCCTGTCGAGGTGCGAGCGATGGTGCAGGTTTTGATGGTGCCCTTCACGGGACGGTGATACACCATCTTGAGACTGCCTATCTTGGAGAGGCAGACACCGGTGTCGTGCGTGATGCTGAAACCCGATTGAGGAAAGGTGAAACTATCGTAGCGATCAGCGCCACGGAAGCGGGGGAACCCTGGTTTCTCTCCCGCCTTCACGCGCCGGAAGAAGGCTTTCATCGCCAGATCAATCCGTACGGCCACATTCTGCCGTGACCTGGGAATGCACGCTTTTGAGAGAGGGTCGTTGCTCTTTCAGGAGGGAGAAGGTTTCTTGTTGCTGATAGAGCGAGAGGCTTTTTCCTGTCTGCTCATGCGTGGTCGCTGGGCTTGCCCGCAAAGGACAATCCGGAGCAAGCAATAATTGTCCAGGCAGTAAAGACATGGCTTCAAACCCACCAGGGATGGCTTCTTGTTCTGGATAGCGCTGACGAGCCGGACCAGTTCACTGCATTTTTGCCGCCAGTTGCAGGTGGCCACCTTCTGTTGACTACCCGCGCACGGGTGCTCCGCCACCTGGGTATTGCCAGACCACAGAGAGCACTAGCGACCCGCGAGCGTATACTGGGGCCGGAACATCCCGAAACTATGCGCGGTCTGAATAACCTCGCAGCTCTTTACTATGTGCAGGGGAAATACCAGGAAGCCGAGTCGCTCTACCAACGAGCACTGGAGATCCGCGAGCGCATATTGGGACCAGAGCATCCTGACACGGCATGCAGCCTCAACAACCTGGCAGCTCTTTACGATGTACAAGATAAATATCAGGAAGCCGAACCGCTCTATCAATGAGCGTTAGCCATTAACGAGCGTATGTTGGGGCTAGAGCATCCTAACACGATGAGCAGTTTCAACAACCTGGGCTTCTTCTACAAGAGGCAGGGCAATTATCGGGAAGCTGAACCATTGTTGCGAAGAGCACTAGAGATCCGCGAGCGCGTGTTGGGACCAGAGCATCCTGACACGGCTACCAGTCTGAACAATCTAGCTGGCTTCTATCAGGAGCAGGGTAAGCATCAGGAAGCCGAGCCGCTCTACCAACCAGCACTGAAGATCCGCCAATGTGTGTTGGGACCGGAGCACCCTGACACGCAGGTAACGCAAGCAAGCTATACTGCTCTCCTTCTGCAATACATGAAACCAGATGACCAGTGCGTAGAAGGTCCATAAAGTTCTCTCGGTACTCACCAGAAAAGACAGTTCTAATGCAGCGTGGGTATAACTGGAGAGTAGCAGATCACTGATCTTCTTAGCTACTTCTTATCTGTTTCTGGCAACGTGAACGACACACTTGATCGTCTCATAAGAAACGCCATAATCATTTGTTACCTTGCGCAGTGGCTCCTGGTTCTCGACAACACAGGCGTACCACATTCGGCCACTCTGATCTTCATCCGTTTTTATGGAGTAGCGGAACTTGAGCTTACCTCATCATTTGATCAACAAGATCATCGACCTTGGAGATTATCTGATCTCTTTGCAGAGAGACTCAAAACAACGAGAGATGCCGCTAGAGGAGAAACATTTCCCTGGCGGCATCTCTCTATTCGTGGAAAGAAATGATATTGATCCCATGCAGACAACATTACTTGTGAAAGATCATCAAGATCGCGGCCACGAGTGACCTCCTCTGACAGCATGCTGGGCTGTGTGGGAGAAGAGCGCATTATGTTCCCTCTCGCGCCATGCACTGCTCCCCTTCACCCTGGCTCTCATGAGCGTCGAGGTGAAGCACCGCCTGTTGCTGTAACCACTCACTACACGTCGAACGCCGCACCTTTGCGCGCAGCGCCAGTTCTCGCGCAGAGATAGCTTTGCCATCCTGCCGAGCGGCTCTCTCCGCTGTGAGAGCCTCATATGCCCTGGTGATTTTCATTTCAGCAGACTCATCAATGACTGATTTCTCTTGCTGAGTTTGTCAATGCTCACCTTTTCCACCATACCTACCTGCTGCATTGCGCCCACCAGAGCGGAGGCGAGAGCCTGATAGTCGATTTGCGAGACGGCCTGCTCCTGAAGTTGTTCCTGGCTCGGCAACGCTTCCTGACTCCACTGCTGGCACAGGTGTTGAAAGGAGATCTCTTTGAGCCGTGATGCTAACGAAAACCCGATGACGGCCACGGCCCGCAGTGCCGTCATCACCCAGACAGGGATGATCCCCGAGATCCTCGCATCGGTTACAGGTAGTCCGGTGGCATGCCCGAGCGCATCAAAGTGGGTGATAAGGCCAGCGACGGTGGCTAACAATGCGGTGAGAGTGAAGAAGACGCTGGCTTTTATAGTGTCGCGCTGGCGCAAGGAGTGGAAGGCGTTCATGAAGACAATTCCCAGGCTGCTATCAATCGCCAGCGCCTGCGCCCAGGACCAGGCATCTGACAATATGGTATTATGGCTCATCACCGCGCCATCGGTCAAGAAGTTGGCCGTGCTAATGACGATGCCTGCCGCCAACAACAGCTCGCTCGTTTTCGCGACGAAGGTAAAGACAAACTTGATGGTTCCTTCGTACCAGCGGAGCGATGCGAATGCACGCAGGACGTGAAGATGGTTGTTTTGTTCTGCCATACCTTTCTGCTTTCTGACCGGTTTCCCCTCCCGAGAGATCGGTCCATTGACACCCTTCTCTCCGTGAGGTAGAATCCGTGTAGACCCGCGTGAAAGGCTGGTCCAACCTGGCAGAGCGTCACACGCGCTTCTTGGAGATCATCGGAGGCCCGTCGGTTCCGTTCAAGTAATACTGTAATCTACAACAAAAGCAGATTACAGTATTTTTGTTTATTGAGAGAAGAACATGCACATCCAGAAGAGCCTGGTAGCATTGCTCTCCTCACCGTGTCTTTCTGCCGTCCTTCGCCTTCTCAAGGGAGATCAAACCTCTTCTTCCATACAAAAAAATCGTCTTCCTTTTTCCTTCAGAATGTTTTTCCCTTCCGAAGATGGTGAAGTGGCTGGTTTTGTCTACCTGTCACATTTATGAGTTCATTCTTCATATATGATTATTTACTTATATAAAAATACATTGAAAATCATAAAAACCATGTGACTTGCGAGAAAGCAGAGTTTGATGGAAGCAGAGGTCCTTTCGTTGAAGGGTTCGAATATTGGTCAAGTAATCTCTGATTCATCATAAGTTGATGAGTTTTATCTTCTGTTCTCACACTACAGAAAAGCGGGGCAGGATCAATTGTGAGAAGAAGGTGTGCATTAAGGAAAGAAAGTGTGGCGGAACAAACGTTGGCAAGAGGGCGGGTACTCCTACAAGAAGATGATTGGAAGGAGAACGAGAAAGCTCGATCGGCACAGATATTCTATGACAAATATCTCCAGGCCAAAAGTGATCCAGAATATCTACGGCTCAAGCAAGTGCATAAGCAACAATACGAAAAGTAGATGGCCTCAGTTTACTTCTTGCAACACAACCCTATATTCTGCTCAAGCCATTGCCCAAATAGTTGGTGCGCCACGGCATGCCCTTGCGTTTCAATGACCTTTTCTAAGTGAAGAGCCTGGAGGCTCTCCCACAACTGAGTCTGTCGCTCCTTTGGCTCAGCTAGAATAAGTGGCCTGGCTTGAGTAACCATCTCTAATGCTTGCCCAAGCGCATCACTGAGAGATTGCTCCAGCAACTCTCGTACATAACGGGCAAAGGCTGGTGCTTCCCCGCCCGTTGAAATCGCCAGCGTTAGATCCTGCTGGTGAATCGTAGCGGGTACATAAAAATCACTGTTGTCTGGATTATCTGCAACATTGACCCATAAGCCACGTTCATGTGCATCGCGTGCAATTTGTAGATTCACTTCAGGATCGTTCGTGGCCGCGAAAACTAAGCTCGCACCCGTTAAATATTCCGCCGCATAGCGAGCCGGGATATAGTCTACTAGACCATTCGCAAACAAAGTCTGTAAGTCAACATGCAATGCTACACTGATGACAACCACACGCGCACCGGCTACCAGAAGCGCGTGGATCTTGCGCGTAGCAACACGTCCACCTCCGATTACCACGCATACTTTCCCTTCTACTCTCAGAAACGCCGGGTAGAACCTGTTTTTTGCAGCAAGGGTATGGAAGGTATCCTCGCTCTTTGTTGTCCTATCCATCGCTTTCTCTCTCGCTCCTTCCTTCTATGTCAGCTTCCGTCTTCAAGAGGACATCGCGCAATGCATCTAATATCTGGGAATCAGGTTGTTTCCATAGGCCACGGGTTGCGGCCTCGAACAGGCGCGTGGCAATATCGCGTAAGGCCCAGGGATTACTCTTCCTTAGAAAATTCTGCATTTCTGTATCGAGTGCATAGGTTTGTGATACTTGCTCGTACATCCAATCATTCATAACCTCGGCTGTTGCATCGTATCCGAAGAGATAGTCTACTGTGGCTGTCAATTCCAATCCACCCTTGTAGCCATGCTGGCGCATAGCCGCCAACCACTTCGGGTTGATAACACGTGAACGGAAGACACGCAACGATTCTTCTTTCAGGTCGCGGACACGTACGCGTTGGGGGTCGGCACTATCGCCAATATAGCGACGCGGTTGTTTTCCACTCAATGCACGAATGGTTGCAATCATGCCACCGTGAAATTGGAGATAGTCATCAGAATCGAACAGGTCATGTTCACGGTTATCCTGGTTTTTGGCTGCAACCGTGACACGCGCGAGCACGTTACGAAAGGCGGTACGGGCATCATTGCCAAAGGTCGAGCGTGTATATGCATAACCACCCCAATTGACATATGCTTCGGCAAAATCGGCAGTATCTTGCCAGTTCCGCTCATCAATCAGTGGCAAAATACCCGCACCATACGCACCAGGTTTGGAGCCAAAGATGCGATAGTGAGCATATTCCTTGCCTGTCGGCGCATCGTATCCTCCGTCTGCGTAGCGTGCGATATCTGCCTGGATGTGTCGTCGAATATAGTTCTGCTCTGGCGGTTCATCAAGGGCCGCAACCATATGTATTGCCTCATCGAGCATATTGATGAGATGAGGAAAAGCATCACGAAAGAAGCCGGAAATACGGCAGATCACATCAATTCTTGGTCGGCCCAGTTCATGCAGAGGAATCACTTCAATTCCCTGTAAGCGCCGGTTCTCGTGCTGCCATTGTGGACGTACGCCAAGGAGGGCAAAGACCTGGGCAATGTCATCTCCTTGTGTCCGTAAGGCGCTGGTCCCCCAGATGCTAAGCCCCACACTTTCAGGATAGTGGCCTGTCTCGTGCAGGTGGCGATCAATCAATGCTCTGGCAAGCTGAGAACCGACTTCCCAGGCGGATTGGCTCGGCAACGCTCGCGGGTCCAACGTATAGAAGTTTCGTCCGGTAGGAAGCACATGGACCATACCCCGTGTAGGAGAACCGCTTGGTCCGGCTGGCACGTACTCGCCATCTAACGCTTTCAACACATGACGTATCTCTTCTCCGGTCTGCGTGAGACGTGGCAGAATCTCTGTACAGACAAAAGCTAATACAGTACGCACATCAGATACGTCACCTGAAAGCGGAGGTAGAAAGCAGGTGGCGATGGCATGCTCGATAGCCCTCGCATTGAAGTGCTGTTCTTGCAGGACTGCGAGCAAATAATGGCAGCACTTTTCAAGCAACTCTATCGCATCAGAGGCGCTCACAGACACCGTCTCTGACCTGTTGCTCCCATCTTCACCGAGCACATTGAGCACCGCAAGTTGCTGCCGTTCTTCTGGGGTGAGACGACGACCTGACGCATCAAGGAGAGATGCAAGCGTAAGGCCGCAGGCCCTGGCAACTGCTTCACGGAGACTGGGCGTTCCCAGGTTTGGCAAACGACAGAGGCTAAACAGGAGATCCGTCAGTTGCTCGCCTCCTGGCAGTTGTCCCAGTGTGTGTAGACCACTGCGAATCTGCGCTCCGGTTAATTCGCACAGATAGCCATCGATATCTTCGAGAAGATGTGCGAAGTCTTTGCCGCGCATTTCGCTTAAAGTCGCAGGGGTACCATCTTCCGTTAATTCTTCATCCCACTCGTGGGTGTGATCACCATGATCCTGGCGTACCATGGCCTTCAGATCGGCATCGAGATTGGCCTCGATGATTTTGTGCCATATCTGCCGCTGCAATTCTGGGAGTTTGCCAGGGTCAAGCGCCTCAACCCGGTAATACTCGTCGACCATTTGTGCTAACTCTGCCAGCGCACCATACGCACCTGCGCTGGTCATCGGAGGCACGAGATGATCAATAATGACGGCGTGTGTGCGCCGCTTGGCCTGAGCGCCCTCGCCAGGATTGTTGATAATGAACGGGTAAATCAGCGGTATATCGTCGAGCAACAGGTCTGGATAGCAGTTTTCTGAGAGACCTACGCTCTTCCCCGGCAACCATTCGAGTGTTCCATGTTTGCCCAGGTGGATGATCGCATCTGCATTCCATCCCTGTGCATTCCGCAACCAGTGGTACAGTGCGTAATAGTTATGCGTTGGCGGCAAGTCGGGGACATGATAAATAGCGTTTGGGTCCATAGCATAGCCGCACGGTGGTTGTAGAGCCACAAAGACGTTGCCCAGGGGTAATCCGGCGAGCGCAATGGCGTTGTCGTGCACGTATGCCTCGCCGGGTGGCTTCCCCCAGCGGGTTTGCATCTCCTCCTGATTACGTGTTGGCAAATCAGCAAACCAGTGTGCATAGCGCGTCTCCGAGACTCTGGCACTGGCCTGAGCAAGTTGAGCCTCGGTAAGCAGCTCAGTATCATACGAGCAGCGATCAATGAGCGCATGGATAAGCGCGTCGCCACTCTCAGGGACATCCGCGATGAAATAGCCAGCCTCGCGCAAAGCAGCGAGCAAATACATGAGGGAGGCGGGTGCGTCAAGACCGACCGCATTCCCAATACGGGCCGCTTTGGCAGGTGAATTGGTCAGGATCACCGCAATCCGCTTCTCGGCATTTGGTTTGCGTCGTAAACTGGCAAGGCGGAGCGCCATACCAACAATACGTGTAATACGTTCCTCATCGGCCTGATAGCGGACAACGCGATTGGTAGTAATCCTGGAAGTCGACGAGAGGTTCGCTGGTGATGGCGGTGCTTGCTTTCCCGCCGGCTCCTCTACCGTTTCCTTAAACGAGAGGGGGACGGTGATGATACGGCCATCAAACTCAGGGAGTGCGTCATTCATGGCAGTATCAAGAGGGGTGAGACCACGCGCTGAGCGCTCCCATTGCCCACGGCTACTGCTAGCCGTGATTGCCTGGAGGATTGGAGCATTGAGTGCTACCAGCCCCGACGTCTCCCACATACTGTCACTCGTCTTATGAGGATCTATACTCCCCAATGCAAAGCTCATTGCCGTAATAATGACATCAACGGTCGTTTGCCCGTGCTCATCCACGAAATAGGCAAGAGCAGCAGGAAGATGAGGAGAGGAACAGGTATCTTCGTCAATCTCCTTGAGGGAGTGAGCAAAAACAGGGAAGGCATTCGCACCTTGAGCTTCAATAACGTGTATCAAGGTATCCACAAACTCAGTATTCCCCGACAGGTAATGTGCTCGGTAGAACAAAATGCCAATCGTAGGTCTGCTATTATTATGCCTGGCACGTAGTTCTGTCACGTTGACACCTTGCCAATTCGGATAATACACGCCATGACGCGGTTGAGGAATCGGTAGATCGAAGCCAAAGCCGGTTGTCAGGAGATGATCACTGAGGAAACGCAAACACTGCTCATAGTTCTGTACGCCGCCCGATTGCAGGTAGGCCAGAGCTTCGTGGGCGACGGGCACGCCCACCGTTGAAGATGCCATCAACTCTGGATCCAGTGCATCCGTGCCTGGTAAACACACCAACCATGTGTCTTCTTGTTTCGCCCAGGCCACGAGACGATCCATGCCATAGGCGAAGCTCGCCCTTCCTCCCAGCAGGCGTACGATAACCATCTCTACCTGTGGCAGCATAAAACTCAGAAAGGCATCCACATCGCTCTCGCTTTGCAAGTAGGCCGGATTGGCGGCACGCACCTCTGGAAAATCAGATGGGAGATGGAATGTAGCCGCACGCAGGGCAAGCAAGTCGGTATCGGCATGAGAGAGAAAGAGGATCGCAGGGTGTGCATTACTCTGTACGGAGGGAGAAGGATGTGCCGGAAGCGGTGCTTTCTCCTCCCCAGGTTGATGCCCATCCCAGACAAATGACGTAAATGTATAGACCGACAGATCAGCCGATGGAGGCAGATAGGAGTTGGTGGCGAGCATCTGCTCAATGTAGTCATAGATAGCGATAACCTGGCTTTCACTATTGATAGAGTGGAACCAGATATGGTGGGTATCGAAGAGCAGCAAGACGACATTTGCTAATGGACAAGGCCCCAGGCACCCGCCCATCGTCAGGTGGACTTTGTTCCGTAGTTTACGGCGTTCCCATTCGTTATGGTACAGTTCGGTCGGCACAGGGGCAAACTTGCGCTCCGTGTGTCCACAGCAACAACCTGTGGCACAGATAAACAACTGCCCCTGCTTACGCGCAACATTGACGAGTTTACCGTCGGGTCGAAGCACCAAGTTACGCGGCATTAAAATTCGATTCCCTTCTGCGCACGTACTCCCTGCAATTTATAGGGGTGCTTGATTTCGCGCATTTCGGTGACGAGATCGGCATACTCAATCAGTGTCTGGGGAGCATTGCGTCCGGTTATGACAATATGCAGAGCAGGATTGCGCTGACGCAATGTGGTGAGTACCTCTTCGACATCGATCCACCCATATTTGAAGGTATAGGTGAGTTCATCCATGATCACGACATCGTACTGGTCGCTGGCAATTTTCTCACGACAGGCTTGCCAACAAGCCTGAGCGGCCTCACGATCCTCCTGGATATTCTTGCTCATCCAGGTAAAGCCTTTGCCACCTGGTATAATTTCGACGCCCATCTGTTGCGCGGCGCGAATCTCGCCCCATTTTCCCGTTGTTGCCTTCATAAATTGCAACATGACCACGCGCAAATTCTGCCCCCAGCTCCGCATCAGCAAGCCTAGAGCGGCGGTCGTTTTGCCTTTGCCGTTGCCAGTGTTGATAATGATCAGACCTTTGCGTCCAGAACTGCCGCGCGTGCGTGCTTCCGCCTGTTCCTGACGTTTACGTGCACGCCCTTCTTCACTCAACTCATCGATCTCACCCTCGGTAGGGGGTATGGGAGTACGTGTATCTTCTGCCATAAATGTGCCTCCTCTGACAATCAATTTGCGTTGTACTATGAAACAACTGGAAGCTGGCAAGTCAAGCCTATTGAGTCGCCAGGACGAGAGTTTATCCATTCGCCAGTGTGGCAAGATCAAACCATTGCAATCGGTGTGCCATCTGCGCTACCTTGCCCACAACAATGACCGCAGGAGGCTTCAATTGAGCTTGCTCCACCAGTGCTACAATCGTGCTTAATGTGCCAGGCACTATCTGTTGATCTGGCATGCTCCCCCAGCGAATGACAGCTACCGGGGTGGACGCGCTACAACCATAATACATGAGCTGCTGTGTGATAAACGAAAGCTTACTCACGCCCATCAGGAAGATCAGCGTCCCATTGAGGCGAACAAGCGCCTCCCAGTCGAACGCCGTTTCGTCCCCTTTCGCTCCCTCGCTTCCAGTAACAACCGTAAATATCGAGGAATATTCGCGGTGGGTGACAGGAATACCAGCATATGCAGGCACCGCGACAGCAGAAGTGACTCCAGGAATGACCTCCCAGCGAATGCCATGCTCAACCAGTGCTTCTGCCTCTTCTCCACCACGTCCAAAGACAAAGGGATCGCCCCCTTTCAAGCGTACGACAATTTTGCCCACGCGAGCATGCTCGATCAGAAGCTGGTTGATCTCTTGTTGGCTGAGAGTATGGGTGCCGGCAGATTTTCCAGCGTAAATCTTTTGTGCGCCTTCTTTCGCTTCCTGTAAGAAAGCAGGATTAGCCAGGTAATCATACACAACCACATCCGCACTCCGCAATGCTGCCAGCCCTTTGACTGTAATCAGACCAGGATCACCAGGACCAGCTCCGACAAGATACACTATTCCAGACAAAGAAGAAATATACTCATGGTGCATCTACTTCACCTATCCTCCTAAAATGGCTGGGAGGAGTGCGCTCTGTCCCAACAGGAAGAACACTCCGACAATGCTACTAAACACGCCAGTAACCACTCCTAGCGAAATAGAGAAGATCGCATGATGACGAGCACTGCGAAAACCAAGTGAAGCGAGCAGGCTCATCAGGCTGTTGCAGATGAGCAGGCCCAGGACAAACAAGAGCAAGACGAGTGCCCCTGTTCCTGCCCCTCCTACTCCGGCGGCTGTAGCGAAGAGGATCACCTGCGTTGGCGTTTCTGCTCCAGCGCCATGCAGTAAACCAAGCATGAAGCAACTCCTACCGCCATAAGGTAGACGCTCATGAGGATCATTGGGGTGATGCTCAATATGACGAAACCAGGATACGCCACGTTTGAGGGCCTCAATAAAAAGCATCCAACGACTGCGTAGCCGAAATGTCTTGCCTTCGCGCACCACTGTTCCCAGCACCCAGATACCGAGCAAGAGCAGTGTAAAGCCAACCACATGTTCCATGATGGTATCTATCCATGGTGGGAGTGACAGGCCAAGTGCAATTGCTACGAGCCCAAAAGCAAAAATGACGACGCTATGACCCAGCGCATACATGCTTCCATACTGTACAGCACGCCAGGGACGCGGTTGCCCACTCACAATGTCGGTCACTGCCGCAATATGATCCCAGTCAATGCCATGACGAAAGCCAAGAAGCCAGCTTGTAGTGAAGAGCAACACCAGTGAAGTTCCCATCGTTCCCAGAGATCCTCCTTTCAGGTTGTAAACGTTTCTATAGACCACGAAAAAGCCCTGCCGCTGTAGCGCAACAGGGTGTGGAAGAAGGGGGACTCAGGGAGTAATAACTTACCTGGAGAGGTGAGAGATACAACCATTGCACCACCTCTTTCCAGCGAAAAGGTGCGCATAAGAAAGCAAAGGTTGGTTTTCTGGCTTGCCTGTCTTTCATAACATGACAGGTTCACAGTAGCGCGACTGCGTCGGATTTGCACCGAGCTTACCCTATTTGAGCGTCTTTTCCTTGTGTTGAATGAGAGAATGAGACGCCGCCTTTGCCTGGATTCAATTGTTCAGGTGATTTTCTTGTTCTCAACAGAGAAACAATCAGAAGTATATGCTATCTTTCCTGTGAAATGCAAGAACAATTCCTCCATAGTCACAATCTCAAGAAGGACATTCGACAGGTTGACAATGCAGAAAGCCTGTGAATATACTTAGAAACGAACAATACACAGCGTTTTCATCAGGTGGCCGTGACAAGATGTCTCGGCAGAATAGGGAAGTCGGTCAAATCCGACGCAGTCGCGCTACTGTAACTGGTAAGCATCTCATCACCTCACCTATTGGAGAGAAACCACCGTCCTGCTTTGGATGGGAAGGCGAGATGAGAAGTGTTTGGAGCCAGAAGCCAGGAGACCTGCCTGATGAGCTTTGCTCACGATCCTTCGCGTTATAAGGAGAGAGTGCTGAACGATGAATTCTATTTACCTCATTTTTCCGCCTCTTACGCGCCCTTATTTCATCCCAGGTGACGAGCATAACAGCGCCCTGTAACCTATTCTGGATAGAAACGCGAAAGGGATATTGTCGTCATGAAGCTCATGCAGCGCCTTGCCTTGCCACCGGACGAAATTTATCGTCGCAGCTTTGCCACGGTAGAGGCCTTGCTTCCTGCTGGTGACTGGTCGCCAGAAGAGCGCCATGTGCTCCGGCGTATTGTACATGCTACAGGCGATCCCCAACTGGCTCTCCAGGTACGTTTCAAGCCCGAAGCAATCGAGCGGGGTATCGCGGCGTTACAGCAAAGCACAGCAATCTTTACCGATGTACACATGGTCGCAGCGGGTTGTAATAAACGGTGGTGTGACGCGCTTGGCTGCTCTATTCATGTGCTCAAGGCATTACCCCTCCTTGGTGACACGATCGTCGTGATTGGCAATGCGCCTACGGCCTTGCTTGCTCTGCTCGACGCTCTGGACGAGGGCCGTTGTGAACCTCCCGCGCTCATTCTAGGAATGCCAGTGGGCTTTATTGCCACCCCAGAAGCAAAAAACGCGCTGTGGGAGCGAGCGTATCCTGCGATTATCGTTGAGGGAACACGAGGTGGAAGTCCTGTTGCCGCTGCAACACTCAATGCCCTTTTCTCCCTCGCACTGCTTCCACTCAGACCACTTGAGCGAAGCTAGAACATCGTTCGTTGGCGGTCTGAATAAGGAGCTACAAAGAATGCAGCAGACGCCCGCTACTGCATCCATGAAACAGGTGAATGACTATGGATGACATCTCTACAAGTAGCGATACGCTGTCCTCCGAGGGGGCAGAACATCTTCCTGGGCGAGGGAACAAGCGTGGCATGCGTACTGGCTATACCACAGGAGCCTGCGCAACCGCCGCCACGCGCGCTGCACTCCTTGCCTTGTGCGATGGACAGGCACCTGATGCCGTAACGATTACATTGCCTGTTGGCATCAAAGCAACCTTTGCCGTCCATTCCTGTGAACACCATACGGATGGGAGCGTTACAGCCAGCGTCCTCAAAGATGCAGGCGACGACCCCGACGTCACACATGGAGCACAACTTTGTTCTACCCTCTCCTGGCTTGCAACTCCGGGTATTCAGCTCGATGGTGGAGTGGGTGTTGGAAGAGTGACGAAGCCTGGACTCGGTCTCGAAGTCGGATCAGCCGCTATCAATCAGGTGCCGCGTGCCATGATTGAGGGCGTCGTACGAGAGTTGCTGGCCGAGCGCGGCGAGATGCGTGGTGTGTTGATAATTATCTCGGTACCGGACGGCCTGGAGCGTTCGCGCAAGACACTGAACGCACGGCTTGGAGTAACGGGCATTGTGAAACCATATTCGACAGCAGCCTATAAAGCCAGTATCAGCAAGGCCATCGATGTCGCAATTGCCTGTGGTAGCCAGGAGCACCTTTTACTAACGACGGGGAGCCGTAGCGAAAAATTTGGACGCCGCTACATTCCTTTGCCTGAGGAAGCATACATCCAGATGGGCGAGTTTACCGGCTATGCCCTGCGTGACTGTGCAACCAAGGGAGTGCGCTCTGTCACGCTGGTTGGCATGGTTGGCAAGCTCTCGAAGATTGGCGATGGCCGGATGCAGACACACGTGGCTGGAGCTGGAGTAGACCTGCAAGGCATGGCAGAAGTTGCCAAAGCGTGCGGCGCTTCCGAAGACATTGTCGCTCAAGTGCTGCAAGCCAATACCGCTCGCCACTTTCAAGAATTGATGCTGGAACACAACATAGATGGCGTATTTGACATGATTTGTCAGCGAGCACGTCATGCCTCACAAACATATGTGAAGCAGAAACTGGATGTTGATGTCCTGATGTGTGACTTTGATGGCAGTATTCTTGGATATGCAGGAGAGAGGGATGTTCGATAAAAGATCGCATGTGCTCCTGGGGCTACCCGACGAAGAGTTCACTCAACGTCGCCCTGGTAGCAACACCATGACCAAGCGCGAGGTGCGTGCTATCACTCTGGCAAACCTGGAACTGCATGCGCACACGATCCTGTGGGATGTAGGAAGTGGCACAGGTGCTGTAGCAATAGAGGCAGCACGTCTGGCCAGTATGGGACATGTCTACGCGATTGAATACGACACTGGGGCTTTAGCGGCTATCGAAGCAAATTGCCACCACTTCAACGCCACCAATGTTACCATCGTAGCAGGCCAGGCGCCTCAGGCCTTACAAGACTTACCCGACCCGGATGCTGTCTTTATTGGTGGTAGCAGTGGTGCCCTGAGTGCCATTCTTGAGGTAGTCCTAGCTCGTTTGTGCCCTCAAGGTTCCCTGGTCGTCAATCTGGCAAGCTTCGAGCATCTATCCGAGGCAACAAACCATCTGCACCAGGCCAATTGGACTGTGAACTGTACGCTAGTGAACATAGCCCGCACGCAGAATATACTCGACGTCACTCGCTTTGCAGCGTTCAATCCTGTTTTTGTGCTTACGGCTCACGCACCCCAAAGACAGGAGCAGCCTATCGTAGAGAGGAGTGAGAGCAATGCCTGATAGCAAGCAGCAGAGGCCAGGAACGCTTTATGGCGTAGGAGTTGGGCCGGGTGCTCCTGATCTGCTCACGCTGCGTGCTGTGCAGATACTACGCGCATGTCCTGTGATCTGTCTGCCTGCAAGTGCTCACGGGCAGAGTTATGCCAGGAGCATTATTGAACATCTGCTTGATCGTGAGCGGCAGGAAGTGTTGCAGGTACAATTTCCTATGCAGCGAGATCCAGCGTTAGTACTGCCAGCCCGTGAACAGGCAGCTACAAAGGTGCTTGAGCGTTTACACGCGGGTCTGAATGTCGCCTTTGCCACAGAAGGTGATCCTCTGCTCTACAGCACCTTTGGTTACTTGCTTGAGGCCGTGAAGAGAGACACTCCCGAAATTCCAGTGGAAGTGGTACCCGGTATATCTTCAATCACCGCTGCCGCTGCGTCAGCATGCCTTCCCCTGGCAGCCTGGGACGAACGGGTTGCGATTATACCGGCAGCTCATTCATTGCGCCAGACCGGTTCAGGAGATCTGCGTCAGATGCTCCAACTCTTTGATACGGTCGTCCTCTTGAAAGTGAATACAGTATTCGATGCCTTACTGGATGTCCTGGAAGAGTCTGATCTTGCACAACATGCTGTCTTCGTACATCGCTGTAGCACTGATCGTGAAGAAATCGTGTGCGATCTGGCACGTTTACGCAAGCAGAGACTAGATTATTTTTCGCTTGTGATTGTGAGGAATCCCTATGCCACTAGCAATCAATGAAGCTGAGGCCCGCGTTGCATTTGTCGGCGCCGGACCCGGTGATCCTGACTTACTCACGGTGAAGGCGCTGCGCTTGATTGCGCGGGCTGATGTCATTATTTACGCAGACTCGCTGGTTTCACCCGATGTTTGTCGCCATGCGAAACCAGAGGCAACGATCTATGGCAGCGCTACCTTAACGCTTGAAACGATTATCGATATTGTGCTCAAGGCGGTCGCCAACGGACAATTTGTAGTGCGCCTACAAAGCGGCGATCCAGCTTTGTATGGAGCACTCTATGAGCAGCGGCACACGCTTGATCGTCATGGCGTTCACTATATCATCGTACCTGGTGTTTCTTCGGTATTTGCTGCTGCTGCCGCTGTCGGTGTTGAGTTAACCGTGCCAGAGGTGGCACAATCCTTGATCTTGACCAGGCATGCTGGCCGCGTTTCGATGCCTGAAAAAGAGACATTGCGCTCTTTTGCAAGTCATGGCACGACCTTGTGTATCTTTCTCAGTATTACCCGTGTCAGGCAAATCGTAGAAGATTTGCTCGCCGGTGGATATACATCCGACACGCCCGTTGTTGTCGTGTATCGTGCAACCTGGCCGGATCAGAAGATTATTCATTCAACTCTTGCCTCGCTGGTTTCTGATGTCAAACAAGCACGCATCTCTCGGCAGGCGCTCATT
>WNFY01001511.1_pt1 | contig 21894 bp, 18 predicted proteins | sample 5400091 | NCBI WGS metagenome assembly WNFY01 (sample SAMN13153364, study PRJNA577476) | soil metagenome | isolation source: 60 cm soil or saprolite under grassland replicate 1 | place: USA:California | collected 2016-06-15
GCCTTGCTCTCGATCTCGAAATCACGCCGCAAACCGTAAAGCTATCGGAAGTCCGCCAACTCGGGATTAAAGTGACATTGACGAATCTGTCCAAGCGTCCAGTTACCCTCGAATTTCCCACAAACCAGCGGATAGAAATCTATTTGAGGAATTCCGCGGGAACTATCCTGACGAAATGGTCCGACAATCACGCCATCGCGGAAAGACCTGCCACGGTGTTGATTAACCCGCAGGAGCACGCCGAATACAACGAAACCATCGCGACGCGCGATCTCACCCCTAACAAAGTCTTTGTTGCCGAGGTTTTCTTTCCCGCTTATCGGGAATTGCAGATCCGGCAAAAATTCCTGGCTGTGCCTTGAGAAAAGTCATGCTCGATAGGTGATAGTTGATGGAGCCGAACGTGACTGCCGATCAACTATCAATAGCAACCTATCAACTTTTTTCGGATTATCACACGCATCCCCAAGGACATCGGGTGCAGCGGTACACGGAGGAGCTCCTGCAGCCATGGGCGGATTCGGCACGCAAAATCGGATTACGCGACATTGCTTTCACCGATCACGATCGGTATCACGCGGGAATCGATTTTGATGAAATCGATCGTTTGCGTGACAAGAATCCCGATCTAAAAATTCGCGCGGGCATCGAGCTCGATAACGATCCAGTTCACTCAGCTACCGGTCGAAAATGGATCGAGCAGCACTGGAATAAGCTCGATTTTGTTTTGGGCTCGGTCCACTTTCTTGATCGCGCCGATCAGATGTTCGACAGCATTCCGGGCGGTGCCGAGCAGTTCGAGGGGCGCGATATCGATGCGATTTACGCGGATTACTTTCACCGTGTCCGCGAAATGGCTGCGACTGGATTGGTCGATTGCCTTGCGCATCTCGATCTTGTGAAAATCCATGGTTACCGGCCGAACGCGGAGATCGAGGCTATCGTTAACGGAACTCTCGATTTCATTCGATCGCGCAACCTGGCAATCGAGCTTTCCACCGCTGGTTGGCGAAAGCCGGTGAACGAACTTTACCCCGCCGACCGGATCATCGAGCTAGCAATTGAGAAAGGAATTCCCTTCACAAGCGCCTCCGACGCGCATTCGCACGTGCAACTGGGCGATAATTTTCTGCGCCTTGCACAGAAGATGTCGGCCTTCGGGATTCGCGAAGTATGCGTCTTGGCGAAGCACAAACGCCATATGCGCATTGTGTGCACAACATGACTGCACGAGTTGCACCGGCTCCACTGTTTTATTTGAAACGCACGCTATAACTGAAGATCGAGCTGCGATCGATCTTCCTCAGACAATGCGGTTCCGGTTTCGGAAGGCAGGGGCAAATCGAACCCCAAACGGCGGGCGAGTCGCTGGCAGGTTTCGGGCGCAAATCCTTCGAAGTGATTGCTCGCGAATGCCCAGACATTGCGTACCCTAGACAGATGCCGCTCAATTTTGAGCGACCAGCTTTCGAGGGCGGCCTCGCGTTTCCATAGCAGTTTTTCATAACGATGAACGTGTCCACCATCGACATCGTATTTCGTCGCGTAATCGCCGAGCAAACGCAGATAGAGAAAATCCGTGGTGCGCGGCAAGAATTCGAATGGAGCAAGATTTCGTTCGTTAAGTGGAGTGGTATCGGCCCACACCCAGCAAACGCGATATTTTTCCAAGAGCCCGATGATCTGTGGCCGATGCCATCCGGCATGACGAAATTCAATCGCAAAACGAAAACCCCGCGGCAGCTGCGCGAGAAATTTACGCAGTGCCGGCTTGCCATCTTTGGGAGTGAAGGATGGCGGAAGTTGGATGAGGATAACCTGGAGCTTTGGCGCAATCGGTTCGATAGCGCGCAGAAACGAATTCAACTCGACCGTGCAATCGCGCAGCCGGCAGCTGTGCGTGATCTCGCGGGGAAGCTTGCAGGCGAAACGGAACCTGGCAGGAGTCGTTTCGACCCAACGCCGCAGCGTTTTTTCCGCGGGAGCAGCATAAAAGGTGGAATCCATTTCCACGGCCGGGAAGTAGTTCGCGTAGAATTCGAGCCATCGAGAGTCCGATAAATCTGGCGGATAAAAGACGCGACGCCAGTCGTCAAAACCCCACGCGCACGCGCCGATGCGGATTTTTTGCTGATCGGTCAGATTCAAATGAAACCAGAAGAATAATCGGTTTTTGCGCCTTGGGAAAGATGTCCCTCCGGAGAATGCGATAAATATTCAGGCGCGGATGCGTGCGCACGACGGCCAAAATACGGCCTCTGAACTTGACGGAACCGATAAGTTAACTACCCTGCCACACCTCATGCATTTGGTCATTCGCGCCCTCCTGGTTTTCGTCGCGGTCACCTTGGTTTTGCCCGAATCGGGCGTGGCCTCCGTTATCTTTCAACCGGGTAAAAAAGCCAAGATCGTAGCGCCCGGCGACGAAGAAATAAGCGGGAACGCAGCGGAGCTGTTTCAGATCGCGCAGACTGCGGAAAAAGAGGGCAACACGAAGCGCGCGATCAAAGCTTACAAGAATCTCGTTAGACGCCATCCGAAAGACACGCTTGCCGGCGGTGCGCTCTATCGCATGGCCCAATTGCAAGAACAGATGCGTGCCTATGTCGCCGCGGCGGCTTTATTTGGCCAGTTAGTGGAAAGATACCCCGCTAATCCCCACTTTGATGAAGCAATCGAGGCGCAGTTTCGCATCGGCGAAATCTATCTGAACGGCAAAAAGTTGAGGTTCCTTGGCATCCCATTCGCGTCGGCGCTGGATCGTGCGGTGACTATTTTCGCCAATGTCGTGCGGACAGCGCCCTACGGAAGGTACACGGCCCGTGCGCAGTTCGACATCGGCCTCGCGCGCGAGAAACAGGGGGCGAACGACGCGGCCCTTCAAGCTTACCAGGCGGTGGTGGACAAGTTCCCGAATGAGCCGATCGCGGTGGACGCGCAATATCAGATCGGTTACATCTGGTTTACGGCTGCGCGAACGGGGACAAAGGATGTTGCGGCCACGACCAACGCCAAAACCGCGTTCGAAGATTTCCTCTTTCACTACCCAAACAGTGAGAAAGCGGCGCAGACGCGCGCTAATCTTCAGCTTCTTGAACGTAAGCAGACTACTAGTTCCTACAAAGTGGCGAAATTTTACGACAAGCAAAAATATTATCGCGCCGCCGTCATCTACTACAACGAGGTCATTCGCCAGCAGCCAGGATCACCTGAAAGCAATGAGGCCAAAAAGCGGATCGATCAGTTGCGCGCAAAGGTTGGAGATGCCGTGCTTCAGCCTGCTCTTTCCACGGCAGGGGCTAGCAAGAAAAAAGGTGATACGCATGGGGCGCGCACGGCCCGAGGCGGCTCGGCGAAGCCGGGGCCGGCAAATAACGAAGCTCCATTGCCTGCACCGGAAACCGATGTTTCGCTGCCGCCACCGGCTTCGCTTGCACCCGACACCACGACCGCGCCTGAGCCCCTGGCGGCGCCGCCCAGCACTAGCGGAAGCACCGACACATCTCCAGCTCCCGAAGCATCGGCTTCTCCCGCAGCGTCCGCCTCACCGGCGCCGTGAAAGCCTTATTTGCGGCAGCATTTGCCTGCTTCCTCCTGAGCGGTTGCCTTGGCTATCGCATCGGCCCGGTAAAACCGTATTATCTTCGCGAAGTGCACACGATCGCGGTTCCGACGTTCAAAAATAAAACGCTAGTCCCTCATATCGAAGTACTGGTGACCGATACCGTGATCAAGCAGTTGCAACAAGATGGGACCTTTCGGATTGCCAGTGGAGATGATGCGGATGCTACCTTGACTGGTGAGATATCTCATATTCGCCGGCTACCGGCGCGCTCGGTGCGTGGCAACGTGCTGGCCACGACCGAATTTAGTCTGGCGTTAGCCGTGAGGTACACGTTGGCCGGGCGGGATGGCAAACCGCTTGGGTCTCAGGGTGAGGCTGTCGGAACGACCAGCTTCTTCGTGAGTTCGGATGTGACCACTGACGAACGGCAGGCGTTGCCACTCGCCACCGAGGATCTCGCCACGCGATTAGTTAGCCAACTAAGCGAGGGTTGGTGATGATTGATGAAAGGTGACGAAAAGCTTTGGTCAATCCTTAATGACAAGCTTGATACTCTGCGAGCCACAAATCGTTTACCTCAGGCAATTCGCGTTGCTGAGACAGCGCTTGAGATTGCCAAACGCGCTTTTCCCGGTGCCGAGATGCCGCTGGCGACCAGCTTCGAAAAGTTAGGGCAGCTTATTGAGCAAAAGGGCGATCGCGCTGCGGCCAAGACATACTTGCTCAAGGCGCATGCAATTTTGGAAAAAATAAAACCACCGGATCAACGCGCCATTTTTCGCTCCGCGCGCCGGCTTTCGTTCTTATGCGATAATCTCGGTCAATCCGAAGAGGCGATCGGTTTCTACGAAAAGGCGATCGCCTCGGGGACCCAACTTGAGGATATTCCTTACTCGGATCTCGGCACGATGTTGAATAACATTGCGCTTATTTTCCGTAAATCGGGGCGCCCCAAGGCGGCAGAACCATATTATTTGCAGGCTTTGCAGATTTACGAGAAGCAGCTGGGACCTGAGCATGCGGATGTAGCATCGGTCCTGAATAACCTGGCCGTGTTTTACACCAACGAGCGCCGCTACACTGAGGCGGAGAAAATACATCTTCGCGCGCTGGCTATCCGCGAGAAACTGTATCCGCCCAAACACCCCGACATTGCGCAATCAAAGTGCAACCTGGCGGTCGTGTATCATTCGCGTGGCGATTACCCGAAAGCGGCTGAGCTTTATCGCGCTTCGCTCAAGATTTGGGAAGAGGCGAGCGAAAAGCCCTCCAAAGATTATGAGATTGTGGTATCGAATTACGCCGACCTTTTGCGTTCTGTTGGTCAGGTACGCAAAGCGCACCAATTGGAAGTTCGCGCACGCAAGAGACTCTCGGCCTGATTTGACCAGGCATCGGATTGCTTCCTTCCTATCCGCGATCGACGCCATTGTTTCACCTTGCGGCTCGCTGGCGCATGCGCATTGTACGGGCCACTGCCTTTTGCTCGCGTGGCGGAACCGGCAGACGCGTACGGCTCAGGACCGTATGGGGAAACCCGTGGAGGTTCGAGTCCTCTCGCGAGCAATAGTTAGCTTGCGTCTTTCGCTGACGCTCAGATAACTAAGCTTCTCTCAGCGAGTGGCGAAAACAACAGAAGGACGATATGCGATTTCGAACCGAGTGACTTACTTCGCCCCAGTTTTCCTTCGTGCCGCCCAACGAGCCTTCATTAACTGGGAAAGGCGTCTTCGCCCGGCAGGGGTGATACCGCCTTTCTTTCTAGCAGGAGTCGTTGTTTTCTTCCCAGCCTTTAGCCTTGCCCAACGAGCTCTGGCTGCGGCCGCGAGCTTGGCTCGAGTCGCGGCCGACATACGGCGGCGTTCGCCGCCAGCTACTACGCTTGCAGGCGCACCTCCCAGGATTGAGGAAAGGCGTTTTTCCAGACTATCGATTTGCCGGCGAATAGAGACGGCTTCTTGTAGAGCTTCAACAGATATATCCATAAGTTGTCAGATAGCCGGAGTTAGCTGGAATGGCAATCAACTTTTTTAACAAACTAAATGTTCAAACTTCTCGTCGCTCCCCTTCGTCCGTTATTACTTCGAAGTATTACTGGGAAACGGGGGGCGAGCTACCGCGAAAGTGCGAGTTGATATTGAACCAATCTTGAGATGAGCCAGTCTGGCGTCGCAACACAACCCGAGCGAGTGCGGCAGATGTTTGGATCGATCGCGGCGCGTTACGATCTGGCGAATCATCTGCTCAGTTGCGGGATCGATTTTTATTGGCGAAAGCGCGCCGCCGACATTGTGATGGGCTGGCAACCAAAGAAGATCGTCGATCTTGCCACTGGCACCGGCGATTTGGCGCTAGCGCTGCAAGAGAAGTTGCCAGACGCGGAAATTGTGGGGGTCGATTTCCTGCCGGAAATGCTGGAACTGGCGAAACGAAAAGGCGTGCGCCAAACAGTCGTTGCCGACGCAATGAAACTGCCATTCGCCGATGCTTCATTCGATTGTGCTACTATCGCATTTGGTTTGCGCAACATGGAAGATTGGGGAGGCGCGCTTCGCGAAATGTCCCGCGTACTCAACGCGAATGGCCACTTGCTTGTTCTTGAGTTCTCATTGCCGACGATGCCGATCTTGCGTGCGATCTATCGTTTCTATTTGCACCGCTGCGTGCCGTTTCTCGGGTCTTTTCTAACACGGAAGAAAAGCGCTTATGATTATCTTGGTGACTCGATTGAAGAATTTCCGAGTGGCAACACGATGTCTCAGCTGATGGCGGCGAACGGTTTCGCGCGTGCGACCGTCCAACCGCTCACGGGCGGAATCGTCACAGTTTATACGGCGTCTGTAACGGCAGCCTGTGACCGTCGGACGAATTAAGAGAATGCGTGAGGGCGCGGTTAAAGGGTTATGGCTTCGCGACCGGCGAGGCGGTTGGACTCGGCGAGGCCGTAGCTTGATTAACCAACGGCAGTTTTAACGCATTCAAATCCGAATTGCTAATCACAAAAGTGCCTTCCCGACCAGCAACGTGCGCGCACCACGTACCGTCCTCGGTGCGGTTGCCGACTGTCAGCGTGGAGGAGGAATCTTTACTCTCCGGTCCGTACATGAAAGTGATAGTCAGCTGAGGCTTGTCCAAGCCGTGTCGCGGCGCTGTCGTGCCGAGCCAGCGCACCGCGCGCAAATTCGCCAAGACGCCGATCAGCGCTTGCACGTTGGCTTGATTGATCTCGCCACTGCCTTTCAACCAGCGCCATTGTTTGTTTTCGGCCCGTTCCATCGAAAGTTCTTTGTCCGTCGCGATGCTGAAGCGATGGATTTGTTCCGGCTTAAACTTGAAGATTGACAATTCCTGCCATTGCAAAAGATCAGTGAAAATTTGGTCGACTAATCCGCGGCGCACTGCCACGACAAAGGGTTCATCGGCAAGCCGCGCGTAAACATTATCGCCATCTACTTTTCCGAACGCGATTGTAGCAAAGGGCTGCTCGCCAGCTTTGGTCTCGGCAGTGTTCTCGGAGGCAAATGAGCTGAACGTCAATTGCAGTTGCGGCCGATCGAGGCCGTATTTCGCCAGATTTGAGCCGATGTCTTCGACAAATTTCGTTACCCGTTCATTTTGGAGCGTATCGATGAAGCGCCGGACTTCACCAGAATTTGCCGGCGTGTTATTGAGGCTGGCGATTATCCAGTTTTCGCCCTTGCGGGCGAGAAGCGTCTTCGCTTTGTCCGCCGGGGAGATCGTTATCCGATCAAGGATGTTCGTATCGACTCGAACCAAATGCCGGTCGCGCAGGTCGTCTGGTTTTGTGTTGAGAACCTCTTCGATTTTCTTCGGCACCGTGTAAACGAATCCGCGCGGTGCAAACCGCACGTACCGCTGATCTTTTTCCTTTTCTGGCACGCCGCCAACCTGGAGTAACTGACCTTGCTTAGCGTCCTGGGTAAATAGCGTGACTGCGCCGCGCGGCTCTGCCAGTCCATAACCGTGGAGATCGCCGTGGTCGTCCGCCACGAATTGTTGAATGCGGGCAGTAGTGATCTGCGCGATCAAATCGGCAATCTTTTGATCATCACCGCGCGCACGAAGCGGCTTCACAATATCCCAGTGGTCGCCTTTCTTCTGAAGCTCCATTTCACCAGCAGGCGTTTTTAAAATAACGCGCGTAACCTGCGCAGTAATCAGGTCAGTTAGTTTTCGGTCGCGGAACTCCTCCGATTTCTTATCGATATCTTTCTTGACCGATTGTCCGGCGAGAAACGTTTCCTTTGAATTCTCAAAGCGCACATACATTTTGCCTTCCAACGCGGCGTCTTTCCCGAAAAAAATTTCCGGCGGTCGATCCTGACCGATCAATTTAAGCCGCAGCTTCGGCCTGTTGACGCCGTATTCATTGAGTTTGCTCTTATCGGTCTCGATTTCTTTGGCTGAAATCGTGCCGTCCTTCTGCCAGTTTTCCAAGTCTGAGAGCAAACTCTCGATTACAGCACTATCTGCCTGGTCCTTGATTGGTGCTTCAAGGCGCCATCTGTTGTCGTGGCGTTGCAGCTCGATCTTCTCATCACCATTTTGAATAACAATGCCGGTGATCTTGTTTCGGTCGAAGTTGACCATATTTTGCGCCTGGCGTTTGGCTTCTTCCGTGCTCGGCTGTTTCGTTTCAAAGAATTTGAGGTAAGCCAAAACGCCGAGCGTAATAGCGGCTAGAACGAGAGTAGTCCTCCAATTCATAAATCGGCTCGAACACTCAAACGCGCCGCTGCCACCAGATCACGGTTCCGATTACAGCCGGAATCAGCGGCATGAAAATCAAAACGATCCAGCGTAAATTGCGCAACGCGTCTTCGTTGAGAGTGAAGATCAGAGGTTTAGGAATTTTTGCCGCGATACCGATAAGCTGTTCGCGACTCAGCAACCAATTCACACTGCCAGAGATGAAATCGAGCGCTTGCTGATCCTGCATGACCGCATTGTCTTGAACGAATGTCGCATTACTCACTACAACCAGGCGCGACGAATTCACCTGCACGCGCTCGTCTGCGCTACCGCCTTTTTCGATTGCTGCGCCGACTGTTAGCACCGTGTTACTGTTCCGTTTGGCGTCTGCCTGCAGTTTTACTTGATCCTCCGTATTGTAGTCCGATTCGGCAAAATAACCTTTTTCCGCCTGAACAAGCGGCTCGATCCGGATGCTGGCGCCACGCCCGCGGTCGGGCGCGAGCGTGAGCGAAGATGTGCCACCCAAAAAGAGCGCGTTTGCGCCGGCCAGTCGCTTCGTAATTGGGCTGTCGCCCAGAAAATGCACTTGGACATCTCGCGTGAGCGCTAGCTCCTGGATTCCGGTGCGCAAGAAGGCCATTAATCGATCGTCATTCGCTTTTACGCCCAATTCGTTAAGAAATCCGTCCAGCCTGGGCGTTTTTGCAGATGGATCGAGAAGCAGCAGTATCCGGCCCTGTTTGTCCCAGAAATCACGCAACAATTTCATTTCGCGATCGGAGAAATCATATTGCGGCCCAACAATCATGACCGTTTTCAAGTCTTTCGGAACTGCATCCACATCGGAAAAGTTCAGCTCCTGGAATTTGATGTTTTCGTTCTCGATAAATGTCTTCAGGACGGAGATCGTGCTGTTTTCCGAAAGCGGCGGTTCCTTGTGCCCGACCACGTAACCAAGAGCGTTCTTCTTTCCTTCCACAATATCGATCATGGCGCTCGTGATGGCCTGCTCTCCTTTGAATGCGGTTACGCGCGGGCCTTCGCCCACGGCCATCCCACTCTGATCGACGTCAGCCATCTCGGACGCCTTGACCGTTTTGTTGCGTCCTTCGTAATCGAGTACTAAAAGACTCTCGTCGGTAACAACTTTGTATTTGTCGAAAAGCTCTTTGGCGCGGGAAAGATTGCGCTCAGGATCGACGTGTTCGATGTCGATCTTTCCTTTCCCCGCATATTGATATTCCGTCAGCAAATTCTGAACGTCCATAGTAATGGGCGTATTGGGCGAAAAGAAGATGGTGATGCGCATCTTATCCTTGATCGTTTTAAGGAAACGCTTCGTTTTGTCTGAGAGCGCATACTTTTGATCGCGGGAAAAATCCCAGCGCGCGTAATGTTTAAAGGCGATGGAATTCACCATCACAGCGAGAAACAAAATCAGGATGATTTGCGCGAGGACGTTGAAACCGATCTGAATCCGGCGAATCTTTTTCCTCGAAGGCGCTCGGGGCTGTTTTGTCTCGTCAGCCATGAATCATAGCCTCCATTTGCGGGATTGGAATGCCTGATAAGTGAGCGCCAGCATCACAACGGTCATGCTCACGTAGAGCACGATCGGCCGGGTGTCGATCACGCCCCGCGAGAATGTTCCCATATGCTCGATGGCCGAGAAGTAGCCGAGCAAATCGCGCGCAGCGGAGCTAATATCGAGAAGAATGAACTGAACCAAACCGAGGAAAAACAGCAGCGTAATTGCGCAGAAGGAAATGATCGCGGCGATGATCTGGTTCTTGGTCAGAACAGAGGTAAGGCAACCGATCGAGAGATAGAACATCCCCAGCAGCAAGAGCATCAGATATGAGCCGAAGTACGCTCCGGCGGAATGAGCGGCCGGTTGATGCGTTACCTGCAGAAAGATCGCGAAGTAAAGCAGGGTCGGGATCCAGAGGACGAGGTAAAATACCAGTGCGCCAAAAAATTTTGAGAGCACCACCTGCCAATCGCGCACAGGTGCGGTCATCAGGGGCTCAATCGTGCCGAGCTTAAATTCTTCCGCGAAGAGGCGCATCGTAATGAGGGGAAAAATCAGAACGAAGGCGAACCAGAAGAAGACCGAATTAAAGAACGCTTCCTGCGCGGTGTATTGCACCTGGCGCTGGTTCATGAAGGAAACCTGAAAATAGAAATCGATCCCACTGATGATCAGGAAAAAGATGAGAACAACGTACGCTATGGGTGAGTAAAAATAGCTGCGTACTTCGCGTGAGAGGAGGGTGTAAAATTTACGCATACGCGTTGTTCCGTCAGACAATGTCTGGATGGGTGAGCTCGACGAACACGTCCTCAAGCGTCGCCCGACGCTGGGTTAGTTCACGTACGGTCCAACGGCGATCAATGGCGAGCCGAAAAATTTCTTCGCGCACGTCAATGCCTGATTCCACCCGCAGCGAGAATATTTTCCAATCGCCATCCGCATCGACGATTACATCGCGAACACCTGAAATTCTCTTTAGCTCTTCTGCGCCGTTATCAGGTCCCACTTTCGCTTCAAGGATTACACCACCGGCTTGCCTGATTTTTCCGAGCAAATTCTCCGGTGTATCGCAGGCCTCGATTCGTCCTTTGTGAATGATGATGACCCGGCTGCATGTCATCTCGACCTCCGGCAAAATGTGCGTTGAAAGCAAGATCGTGTGTTGTTTGCCCAAATTCTTGATTAACTCGCGCACGAGACGGATTTGATTTGGATCGAGGCCGATGGTCGGCTCGTCGAGAATGAGAAGATCCGGCTCGTGCAAGAGCGCGTCCGCCAGGCCGACCCGTTGGCGATACCCTTTGGAAAGGGCACCGATCAGTTTCCTTTCGACCTCCTTGAGACCGCAAAGTTCCTTTACGTCGCCAACGCGCTCGGTCACGCGGCGGTGCGGGACCCCTTTAAGCGCCGCACGATAGTCAAGGTATTCCGTTACTCGCATGTCGTTATAGAGCGGGACGTTTTCCGGCATGTAGCCGAGGTGTGCGCGTGCCTGAAGCGATTGCTCAAAAACATCGAACCCCGCGATGGTTGCGCGGCCCGAAGTAGCTGGCATGAAGCTGGCCAGAATGCGCATCGTGGTCGTTTTGCCCGCGCCGTTTGGTCCCAGAAATCCCATGATTTCTCCTTGGCCAACTTCGAAGTTCAAATCCTGGATCGCAGGCTGGCCGGCGTAACGTTTCGTCAGATTTTCGACTTTAATCATTGCGCGATATTTCCATGAGACAACCAAACTGGAATTGCGTTGCTAATTTTTTTATCAACGCGCCGCCATGGTCAAGGTAGCGAGCTGCCGGTCTTGTCTTCCGGCGCGGATCACACCAACGGTGAAATTCACATTTGCGCCGCTTTGCACCTGACCAAGCAGGTCCTCGATTTGTTTGACAGAGTTCACCTCAGATTTGTCCACCTGGTAAATGACCAGCCCACGTTCAATTCCCGCTTCGTCCGCAGGGCTGTCTGGTTCGACCGCGGTAATGAGAACCCCGCGGCCTTGCGCGTAGCCGAGCGCGTCACCTAATTCCTGGCTCAAATCCTGAAGTTGCATTCCAAAAAACCGCTCAGCCTTGGACACGGATACTTCGCTGGTTGCGGGTTGTTTCTCTGACTCGGGCTGTTTCTGCGCGATTTTTTTGAATCGTTTGACGCTATCGCGCACCACTTCGGCCGGAATGGCGAAACCCAATCCTTGCGTAGGAACACCTTGCGGCGTAAACGCCATTTTCGCCGAGCTGATTCCAACTAATCGCCCGGAAAGATCGATGACCGGCCCGCCGCTGTTGCCCGGATTAATTGCCGCATCCGTCTGCACCAGATCTTTGTATTCGATATCGTCCACGGTGATGTTGCGCTTCGCTGCACTAAGAACGCCGCGGCTGATTGAACTACCATAGCCGACTGCATTGCCGACTACGATGACCGTTTCGCCAAGAAGGTTGGGAGAAATATTATCGAGGCTGACAAATGGGAACGCGGTCTTCGCGTCGATCTTGATGAATGCCAGGTCAGTCTTATCATCGCCGGCGATGTAGTGGGCGTTGTAGGTTTTCTCGTCATTCGTCGTTACATGAATTTTCAAATCCGCAGCGCGTTCGACGACGTGTTGGTTGGTGATGATGTAACCCGCTGGATCAACAATGAAACCGGAGCCGAGACTTTGGAGAGTCTGGCGAATTTCGCGCGGCCGAACGCGGTTGTAACCAAAGAATTGCGCGTAAAAATCCTCAAATGGATCGCGCACTGTTCGCTTAACCACGCGCTCGGTATTGATATTCACCACCGCCGGCAAGACCTTTGCCACGGCTAAAACAGACGGCTCCGAAGCTGGGTCGGCCTGCGCGAACAAAGATGTCAATCCTGCCAGGAGCAGCAGCGCAATGAGAATAAAAATCGGCGCGCTTTTCGCAGGTTCTCTGGGCAGCGCACGTGTCTCACGTGCTGGCGACTCCGAAAGCTTTCGCGAGTCGCGAACTTTCCCTGACCCATGAAACCATAAGAAAGGTCGCTTCGATGGGACACCGAAACCAATACGCGAGGCGTGTGCGCTACCCGGAGCTGGAATTACCGGCTTCATAACTGCGCGACGATTTTGTTAGGAATTAAAGCCCGCAGCCGCGGATACGCTTCGGCTATGCGAATCAAATCCAGTTCATCTTTTTTCCGCTTGCTTAGTCGTCGCGTCGCATCCTGCCACGCCCACACTTTGCCGCGGATGATGTCTTCCAAATTTGCTACCGGAACACGAATCCCGAGGACTTCGCGTTCAATCGGGTTGGTGAGAAAGCCTTGATAACGAGAATCGGTTGTGAATTGGACGTTGAGTTTACTGCCGGGACGCTGCGCATTTGTTGAGTGCTCAAATCGGGTGACTCTAAATCCGGCTGTCTCGAGTTCGCGTTCAATTTGAGAAAGATTCGCTGCGACCACCACAAGATCGACATCCACCGTGTAGACCGGTTCAACGTAACAATTCACTGCCAGCCCGCCAATCAAACACCATGGTTTATTTCGGTTCAACACAGTGACGACTTCCGCGAAATCGCTCGCGCCGCCGTTCGTTACCGATTCGTAAATTTCAGCCGCGGTCATGTGCGCAGCAACTAACGGAACGCCAGACTCAGTGTCAACTTGCTGCGCCGGGTAATCGTCGCAGATTAATTTGGTATGCGCACCTCAATTGCGGCTCGCGCGAATCTCGATCTAATCGAGGAGAATTACCTGCGCTGGCGGCGAAATCCTGAGTCGGTCGATTCGGGATGGGCGGCATTTTTCGAAGGCTTCGAGTTGGGGGAAGTGCCGGAACACGACGGGGCGGTCGCCAAGCCGGTAGAAGTTCGCGAAAGTTCGCTGCAGTCGCGCGTGGACGGACTCGTGTACGCTTACCGCATTCTTGGGCACACCATCGCGCGGGTAAACCCGCTCGCGGAGAGACGCCCGAAAAATCCATTGCTGACCCTGCGCGAACTCGGTTTCAGCGAAAAAGATCTTGATCTCCGCGTTTCATCGAAATTCTTCTTCGACAACCGCCAGATGACGCTGCGCGACATGATCGGGGCGCTGGAAGGAATTTACGCCGGGCCGATCGGTTCTGAGTTCATGCACATTCAGAACACGCGCATTCGCAACTGGGTGTTGCACCGCCTCGAATCACGTCCGGCAAAACTAGACGCCCCCCGGGCAGTGCAAATGGCTTTGCTGCGGGTATTGCTGGAGGCGGAATCCTTCGAGACGTTTTTACATGCGCATTACGTCGGACAAAAGCGTTTCTCGTTGCAAGGCGCGGAATCGCTGATGGTGATTCTTGATGTAATTCTGCAAAAATGTCTAGGTGCCGGGATCGAAGAAATTTGCATGGGAATGGCGCATCGCGGCCGCCTCAACGTGCTTGCGAACTTTCTGAAAAAGTCGCTCAACATTATCTTCACCGAGTTCAGTGAAAACTACATCCCGAACCTGGTGGCAGGGGATGGTGACGTGAAATATCATCTCGGTTATCGGACGGTGCGGAAGCTTCCTTCCGGTGGCGAAGTTGAAATCAGGCTTTCAGCCAACCCGAGCCATCTCGAAGCAGTCGATCCAGTGGTCGAGGGCACCGCGCGCGCAAGGCAACGTATTCGCGACGATACCGAACATCGTCGCAAAGTTTTGCCGCTTCTTATTCATGGCGACGCAGCCTTTGCGGGGCAGGGGATTGTCGCGGAGACGCTCAATATGTCGCAGCTTCCTGGCTACAGCACTGGTGGCACCGTGCATGTGATCGTTAACAACCAAATCGGGTTTACGACTCTGCCCGAAGAAGGGCGCTCGTCGATGTACGCGACCGACGTCGCGAAGATGATTGAAGCGCCGATTTTCCACGTAAACGGCGACGATCCGCTTGCAGTGAGATTCGTCGCGGACATGGCGCTTGATTTTCGTCAGGAATTTGGACGCGACGTCGTGATCGACATGTATTGCTACCGCAAACATGGCCACCAGGAAATCGACGAGCCGTCATTCACACAGCCTGATCTGTACGCGAGAATCGAGAAGCGCCCTTCGGTCGCGCAGTTGTACAAGGGAGAGTTGCTTAAGGCTGGAACGCTCAGCCAGGATGACGTTGTCTCGCTTGAAACGGAATTTCAGCTTCGACTCGATTTGCCACTGGAAAATGTAAAAGCACTCGAGAAAGAGAAGAGAGACGAACAGGCGAAGTTCAAGGAGTCGACTGCTGTCTTCCAGCCGAAATACACGAGCTCGGCGGTTCCAACGGCAATCAGCGCGGAAATGTTAAAGACGATTGTGGATGGGCTAACGAATGTGCCGCACGGTTTCAACGTTCAGCCGAAAATAAAACGCATCGTAATCGAGCACCAACGCGCAGTGTTTGAAGCTGGCGGACCTTATGAGTGGCATTATGCCGAGGCGCTCGCGTTCGGTTCGCTCCTCCTGGAAGGAATCCCAGTCAGATTGTCGGGCCAGGACAGTTCGCGCGGGACCTTCAGCACCCGGCATTCCGTTCTTTACGATGCTAAGACGGGCGAACCGTACGTTCCGCTCATGCATCTCGCCGAGAAACAGGCCCGCATCTGTATTTACAACAGCCAGCTCTCCGAAGCAGCCGTGCTTGGTTTCGATTATGGTTATTCGCTCGACTATCCTAAGATGCTTTGCCTGTGGGAAGCGCAGTTCGGCGATTTTGCGAATGGTGCGCAGACGATCATAGATCAGTTTATTGCCTCGGCGGAATCGAAGTGGCAGCGCCCTAGCGGAATCGTTTTACTGCTGCCGCACGGGTACGAGGGGCAAGGACCAGAGCACTCCAGCGGCCGGCTGGAGCGGTTCCTGCAATCATGTGCCGAGGACAACATCCAAGTCTGCAATCTCACGACATCCGCCCAATACTTTCACGTCCTAAGGCGCCAAATGAAACGCAATTTCATCAAGCCTCTCATCATTATGACGCCAAAAAGCTTGCTGCGCGCCAAGTTCGCTTCGTCACGCGCAGAAGAATTCACGAACGGACGCTTTGAAGAGATTCTCGGTTCGTCCGAAGCGGGTGCTGCGGAGAAGATGAAACGGGTAATTCTTTGCTCGGGTAAGGTGTACTACGATCTTCTAAACTATCGCGCTGAGCACAAGATCGACAACGTTGCCCTTGTTCGCATTGAACAACTCTATCCGCTGGCGGAAACGAAACTTCGCTCTATGCTGAAGCCTTTTCCGGCAACGGCAACGCTAGTTTGGTGCCAGGAAGAACCTCAAAACATGGGCGCCTGGAGCTTTATCGAGCCACGACTACGCAAGCTATTCGGCCGCGAAATCGCGTATGCAGGCCGCAAAGCCAGCGCCAGCCCCGCCGTCGGCGCGCTCGCGATTCACAAACGCGACCAGGACGCGCTTGTCGCGGAAGCGTTTCGCGTTTAAGCGACGCGAACCTCGGACTTGCGACCCATGGATCCTATGAGTTACGTAAGTCCCATCGCTCACAAACAGCACGGTCGCGCTAATTGTTGACGAAACCCAGCTCGACCTCGACGCTCATCTAACTCATGCCTGTCGAAGTTAAAATTCCCGCGGTCGGTGAATCGATCACCAGCGGCGTCGTTTCCGTCTGGCACAAGAAATCCGGCGACTTTGTGAATGAAGGTGAAGCTCTCTTCACGCTCGAGACTGACAAGGTTTCCACAGAAATTGTCGCAGAAAAGGCGGGTGTGCTCGAAACCAAAGCAAACGAAGGCCAGGAAGTGAAAATCGGCGAAGTAGTAGCGACGATTGACGATTCCAAGCCGCCACCTGAGGAAAAGAAGACGGAGAAACCTCCGGAGAAAAAGAAAGAACCCGAGGCAGAGAAGAAAGAACCCGAGGCAGAGAAAGAGCGGGTAGAAGAAAAGGAAAAAAAGCTGCCAGAAAAGGGAGAACCTCTTTCTCCCGCAGTTCGACGGATTATCGAAGAAGAAAATCTCGAGCCGGAAAAAATCTCTGGTACCGGCATAGGAGGGCGCTTGACCAAAGGCGACGTGCTGGCTGCGGTACAAGAGCGTAAATCTGTAGCGGAAGCTGTTAGCTTCCCTTCTCCTCGAACAGAGCAAGATCGCCAGTCAGTGGACGGAAGATTCACCCGCAAAAGAATGTCGCCACTGCGCCGCAAGATCGCGGCGCAGCTGGTGATGGCGCAGCAGACCGCCGCCATCCTCACGACCTTCAACGAATGCGACATGAGCGCCGTGCTGGAATTGCGCGCGAAGTCGCAGGAGAAGTTCACGAAAAAGAACAGCGTCAAGCTGGGTTTGATGTCGTTCTTCATCAAAGCATCCGTCGAGGCGCTCAAAGACGTGCCCGTGGTCAATGGCCGCATCGAAGGCGAGGACTTCATCCAAAACAATTTCTACGACATCGGCGTGGCCGTCGGGACAGAGCGCGGACTGGTTGTGCCGATCGTGCGGGACGCGGACACGAAAAGTTTTGCCGACCTGGAACTCGATATCGCCGGCTTCGCGGTGAAAGCGCGCGAAGGGAAATTGAAAATCGAGGATTTGCAGGGCGGCACGTTCACTATTTCAAATGGCGGCGTTTACGGATCGCTTCTTAGCACACCGATTCTTAATCCGCCGCAAAGCGGGATACTCGGCATGCACAAAATTATGCCGCGGCCGGTTGCCGTAGATGGAAAAGTCGAAGTTCGCCCGATGATGTACCTCGCGCTCAGTTACGATCATCGCGCCATTGATGGGAAGGAAGCCGTTACATTCCTTATCAAAGTGAAAGAGTGCATTGAGGACCCGAAAAAGTTGCCGCTCGATTTTTGAGCGCGCTTGTCATGTCGAGCGGGAGTCGAGACATCTCTTATTGTTTTGTTTTTGAGCAGTGAGAGGTTTCTCGACTCCGCTCCGCTCGAAATGACAATTTAATGATGGAAAAATTTGATGTTGTAATTATTGGCTCGGGACCGGGCGGCTATATCGCCGCGATCCGCGCCGGACAGCTTGGGTTGAAGACCGCGCTTGTCGAAAAAGACAAGGAGCTTGGCGGCACTTGTCTGAACATCGGCTGTATCCCGAGCAAAGCGCTCTTGACCTCGAGCGATCATTTCATGTTCGCAAAAAAAGAAGCCGAGAAACATGGCGTCGTTTTCGACGGCGTACATGTCGATCTTGGGAAGATGCAGCAGCGCAAAGACAAGGTGGTGAAAACATTCACTGGCGGCGTGCGCGCGCTGATGAAGAGCAACAAGGTGACGACCCTCGAAGGAGTCGGCACCATCACTGCGCCTGGAAAAGTTTCGGTCAAATCTTCGAATGGCAAGACGCAGGAGCTGGAAACGAAAAACATCGTGATTGCGACTGGCAGCGCACCGGTTGAGCTGCCTTTTGCGAAGTTTGACGGCAAAACCATCGTCAGCAGCACCGAAGCGCTTACCTTCACCGAGGCGCCGACAAAATTGCTTGTCATCGGCGCTGGCGCGATCGGCCTCGAACTCGGCTCGGTTTGGAACCGCCTCGGCTCGGAAGTAACCATGCTTGAATTTCTCCCGCGTATTGCTGTCGGGTTCGACCTTGAACTTTCAAATTTACTTCAGCGTTTGCTCACAGCCCAGGGCATCACGTTCCACCTCGAAACAAAAGTGAGCGCGGTCAAGATCGACAATGGCCACGCAACCGCCACGGCAACAAAGGGCGGCGAAGAACTGAAATTCGATGCTGACAAGGTGCTCGTTTCAGTTGGGCGCTGTCCATTTTCCGAAGGAGTTTGTGCGGAGAAAATTGGTGTCGAGTTCGATGAGAAAAAGCGCATCAAGGTGGACAAACATTTTCGGACCAATATCGAAGGCATTTACGCAATTGGCGACGTGATCGCCGGGCCTATGCTGGCGCACAAAGCTGAAGACGAAGGGATCGCCTGCGTAGAGATCATTGCGGGCAAATCTGGCCATGTGAACTACGACGCCATTGCGGGTATCATTTACACAAATCCTGAGTTGGCCGGCGTGGGTCTCACTGAAGATCAAGCGAAAGAAAAGGGAATCGACGTACGTATCGGCAAGTTTCCGTTCCGCGCCAACAGCCGCGCGCTTTGCAATGAAGACGTCGATGGAATGGTCAAGTTTGTCGCCGATGGGAACACGGATCGCATTCTCGGCGCACACATTTTGCAACATGCCGCTTCGGAATTAATTGCCGAAGCCGTTTCTGTGATTGAATTTGGCGGCAGCTCCGAGGATATCGGCCGCACGTGCCATTCGCACCCGACGTTGAGCGAAGCGGTTAGAGAAGCTGCGCTTAACGTAGAGAAGCGCGCGTTGCACATCCTGAACCGATAAGTCGTTAGTTAGAACGCACAGCCGCTGCGTCGTCGCGCCGGCGAATTACAAATAGCGTTATCAACGCCGAGATGGCGCAAATAATTGCGCCGAATGCGAATGCAAAGGGGGTGCCCAGCCAGTGCGCAATCGCACCCGCCTCAAGACTGCCTAAGGGGATCATCGCGCCAAACACCAGCGACCACACGCCCATAACGCGGCCGCGCATTTCGTCCGGTACAATTGTTTGCAGCACGGTGTTCGACGTTGAGAAAAACAGGAGCATCCCGAAGCCCGCGAAGAGAAGGAATACGAGGGAGAGATAAAAATTGCGACTCAACGAAAAGGCGAGCAGCGCAATCGAGAATAACCAGACGCCGCCAAGGGCGAGTCGGCGCGGTGTGAATAAATGCCCGTATGTCGCCACAACGAGTGCTCCAATGAACGCGCCGGTTCCGCTCGCCGACATCAACACACCGTAGCCGTTCGCGCCGCGGCCAAGCACGTCGCGCGCAAAGGCCGGCATGAGCACCGCATAGGACCAACCGAAGACGCCCACCGCGAGAAATAGCAACAAAATCGTCCGTACCCGCTGATGTTTTATTGAATAAACGATGCCGTTCCAGGCATGCTCGCCGGCAGAGACAGTGTGCACCGGCCCTTTGACCGGCGGCAATCGCATCATCAATAAGCCAGCGATCACCGCGATAAACGTCACACCGTTCAGGAAAAAACAGGTCGCAACCCCAACCGCGCCAATTAGCAGACCGGCAACTGATGGACCGACGACGCGAGCGCCATTCACGATAGAGCTGTTGAGCGAGATCGCATTTAGCAAATCTTCGCGGCTCGTCATTTCCACAGTGAATGCCTGACGCGCAGGCATGTCGAAGCCCATCGCCACGCCATTCAGCGCCGCGATGACGATAATGAACGACGGAGTGGCGAAGCCAGCCCACGCGCCAGCTGCGAGTAAAAACGCGCAGATCATCTGCGCGGTCTGCGTCGTGACGAGGATGGAACGTTTCGGATAAAGATCGGCCAGTGATCCGCCCCAAATTGAAAACAACATCATCGGAGCCGATCCGACGGCGGCGACGGTGCCTAACAACAACTTCGAGTTTGTGATCTGATATACGAACCAACTCATCGCGGTCTGCTGCATCCACGTCCCCACAAGCGAGACGAGCTGTCCCCAGAAAAAGAGTCGATAATTCCGATGCCGCAGCGCTCGAAATGTATTCCGCCAGCTGACTCGGCCCACCGGTATGCGACGCGGTCGGCCGGTGATATCTTCCGGTACGCGTGCTGTTTCGGTGGTTGCCACGTACTCAGATTCGCTCTGCAGTGTCGCTCCGGCAAAGGGGGAATGCTGCATTCAAGCTCCGTTGCGATCAAAATTAAGCGCCTCGACACAGCGAGGCGGCTACAACGCCTACTGCAGCCCAGGCGTGAACTGCGGACTCTGCGTCGCCAAGCTGCGGACAACATGGTGTTCCTGGCAAGCCAGCATAGTTTCGCGGAAATGCCGATGCGGATACGACCCAAATCTGTTCGTTAAATCGACATCTAGTGAGCGCATTCATTCGTGTCATGGTAAATTTGAAGCCGTGGAAAGCACCGCTGCCATTCTGTTGCGGAAACGAAATTTTAGCGACACCAGCCTTATCGTCTCGTGGTGCACGGAATCGCTCGGCTGCATCCAAACCGTGGCCAAGGGAGCACGCCGTGCCAAAAGCCCGTTTGCCGGCAAGTTGGATTTATTTTTCGAAACTGAAATTCAGATCGCGCGCAGCCGAAAGGCCAATCTTCACACGCTCACGGAAGTCGTGCTGAAAAATCCGTTCGCCAAAATCCGTACAAACTATTTGCGCACGCAGACGGCGGCTTACTTTGTGGAGCTCGTTGAGATTTGCACAGAGCGCGATCATCACGAGCCGGAACTGTTTTCGCTCCTGCTACGGGCGTTTGGTTATCTCGATGCGAACGACCCGACTCTGCGCGCCATCTCGCATTTCGAAACTGAGCTGGCACGCATCGCCGGAGTGCACGACGCAAAGAAACTGAAGAGCGATCCAGCTTTTGCACTGGGCAATTTGTTTGGGAAATTGCCGTTGTCGCGCACGCCACTTTTAAAGACACTGGCGGCGCGCAACAACCGCAAGAAATGAAACCAGGCGTGCAACTCATTCGACTTAACAGCATCGCTTTGATTTTCGCGGCGTTCGTTCAGAGCGCCGCCGCCAATGAAACCTACCAATTCGATCAAGCACGTTCCGCGATTGGATTTCGTGTCCATCAGTTTCTCGGCACGACCAACGGCAAGTTCACGCAATTCTCTGGGAGCATCGACCTCGACCGCCAGCATCCGGAACACTCGTCCGTCTCGGCTCGGATTCAGGTGAGCAGCATCGATACGGGAATCAAAAAGCGCGACGATCACCTTCGCAGCCCTGAGTTTTTCAACGTCGCAAAGTATCGTGAGATCATCTTCAAAAGCCGCAGCGTGAAACAAACTGGTCCGCAGGGCGGCAACATCGAGGGCGATCTCACCATGCACGGCGTCACGAAACCGGTCACGTTGCGCGTAAAGCTGGTTACTCCTGTGAGTGGCGAGGCCCGGACTCGTTGGGAAGTCACCACCGAGCCACTCAAGCGTCGCGATTTTGGATTGATGTTTAGCAGCGCGACCGAAACTGTGTCGGGCATCAGCCAGGATATCGCGATCAAGATCGACATCGAAGCTGTGAAATCGCGCTGAGCGGCTCTGTATTCGAGCACCCGATGGAAATTGTTGCCCTC
>WNFY01001513.1_pt1 | contig 21883 bp, 12 predicted proteins | sample 5400091 | NCBI WGS metagenome assembly WNFY01 (sample SAMN13153364, study PRJNA577476) | soil metagenome | isolation source: 60 cm soil or saprolite under grassland replicate 1 | place: USA:California | collected 2016-06-15
GAGCGCGATCCGTGTCCTATGGCCTCGAGCTCCCGTCCTCGGTCACCATCGGTCTGTTCCTGCTCGGCTCCATGCGCGTGGAGCGGGACTTCCAGTATGCGAGCCACGACACGCTGCCCCTGGAGGCGCCCGCCTTCATTCAGCCCGAGCTGTCGCGGCTGATCGACCATATCGCGAAGCTGAAACCAGCCGAACGTGCGCGTCACCTCGCACTGCTGGGCGTGAAGTCGATCGAGGCGCTGCGCGCCCGGCTCCTCCCGCGGGTCACGGCGAAGGTCGGGGACACGGCGTGGGTCGTCCCGGTCGAGCAGGAGAGCTTCGACGGCAAGAGTCACCTGTGGCTCGCGCTCGAGGGCGACGCGCGGGAGACCGTTCCTACACTCGCCGGGACCGCGGTCACGATCCGCCGCCCCGCCGGAGGTCCGGTGCGCCTGCACGTGCGAGTGACGACGGATGCGCCGGCGCTGACGCCCCTCACGCGGGCGGAGATCCTCAACGACGAGTTCCAGCGGTTCGCCGCTCAGGTCCGCGCCGACACGGCCCATCCGCTGCGCTTCCGGCGACTCGAGCGCGAAGTGCGGGGCGTCGAGCTCCTGACCTACCGCGAGAAGCTGATGGCCGGGCTGCCCAACTTCGCGACGTATTTCGGTCGGGACATGCTCATGACCGCCCTGCTGATGCAGCCCGTGTGGGCGCCGGCCATGTCGGAGCACGTCGTCGCGAGTGCCCTCGGCAAGCTGTCGCCCGCGGGGGACGTGAGCCACGAGGAGGCGCTGGGCGGCCAGGCGATCCGCGAGAACGCCGCCGAGTACAACCGCCTGGTGTCGGCGGGCCAGCTCGGGCGTGCCCGCGCGCTGCTCGGGCACCTCGCGGCCACGCGCGAGAACTACGTCATGGTGGACGACGACTTCCAGCTGCCGGTCGTGGCCGCTCGCTATCTTGCCGACCGGCGCGTGCCGGTGGATCGCAAGCGTGCCTTCCTGCGTGCCGATGACCACCTGGCGCGACTCATTTCCAACCTGGCGTTCGTCGCGCGAAAGGCGGCCCCGTATGCCCGCGCCCCCGTGGCGACGAACCTCGTGAGCTTCCCGCGCGCCCCCGACGGGGGGGGCACGTGGATCTCGGCGAGCTGGCGCGATAGCCGGGCAGGCTACGGCGGCGGCCGCTTCGCCATGGACGTGAACGCCATCTGGGTGCCGCATGCGCTCGAGGGCGTCGGGACGATTCTCGACGCGCTGAAACAGCTCGACATCACGCCGGTAATTCGCCAGCAGCCGCTCGCGACCTTCGCGCGCGACCGCGCGGCACTCGAACGGGCGGTCGCCACCTGGCAAGGGGCCGAGCGCCACTTCCGCGTCGCGCTGGCGCCGAAAGTCGTGAGTGACCGTGTCGCGGCCCGGTTGCGCTGGCTGCCCCCGGCGGAAGGGGAATACTGGAACAGGGTCGTACAGGGAACGGGATTCCCCGCGGACACGCTGCGGTTTCTCGCTCTCTCGCTCGATGCCGCCGGGCGGCCGATCCCCATCGTCAACACCGATCCCGCCATGCTGCTGCTCGTCGACTCGCTCAGTCGCAATCGGACGCTCGAGCTTATCGGGCCAATCATGCAGCCGTACCCCTGGGGGTTGTTCGTGGACGAGCTCGGCCCCCTGGTCGCGAACGACGCCTATGCGACGCGGGAAGTGTGGGAAGGGTTTCGCCGGGATCGATATCATTCTCCGATGGTAGTGTGGGGGCGGGACGTGAATGTTCTGCTCGCGGGCCTGGCGCGGCAGCGCGGTAACGGCGTCGACACCGCGCTGACCCGGATCAGCCAAGCCGTGGATCGCTCCGGCCTCCGCCACGCCGAGTTATGGAGCTACACCATCGAGAACGGACGGCTGGTCCCGTCGCGCTATGGCACCAGTTCGGACGTGCAGTTGTGGAGTCTCACCGACCTCGCCGTTCAATATCTCCTCAACACCGGCACACCATGAGCAACCTGCACGGATTCGACATCGCGGTCATCGCCGCCTACTTCCTCGTGCTGGCCGGGATCGGGTACTGGGCGGCGCGACGGGAGAAGAACGTCAGCGCCGACTTTTTCCTCGCGAGTCGGGATGTAGGGTGGTTCGCGGTGGGCGCGAGCCTGTTCGCCTCGAATATCGGCAGCGAGCACCTCGTGGGCCTCGCGGGCACCGGGGCGGCGAGCGGACTCGCGGTCGGCCACTTCGAATGGCTCGCCTGCTTCATGCTGCTGCTGCTCGGCTGGCTGTTCGTGCCGTTCTATCTGCGGAGCGGCGTGTACACGATGCCGGAGTTCCTCGAGCGCCGGTTCAATCCGGCCGCGCGCAGTTATTTCACCTGGGTGTCGATCATCGGCTACGTCCTGACCAAGATCAGCGTCACCCTGTTCGCCGGCGGCATCGTGATGCGCGAGGTGACGGGGTACAGCGTCTGGACCAGCGCCGTCATCCTGATCGTCATCACCGGGATCTACACCGTCCTGGGAGGCCTGCGCGCCGTGATTTACACGGAGGTGATGCAGGCGGTGGTGCTGATCATCGGATCGGCGACCATGACCGTGCTGGGCTTGCAAGCCGTGGGAGGGTGGAGCGGCCTCGAGGCCCGCGTGCCGGCGGGCTTCTTCTCCATGTGGAAGCCGATGACTGACCCCAACTTCCCGTGGACGGGCATCATCTTCGGCGCGCCGATCCTGGGCGTATGGTACTGGTGCACCGACCAGCACATTGTGCAACGCGTGCTGGCGGCCAAGAACGTCAGCGCCGCCCGCACCGGCACCATCTTGGCCGGATTCCTGAAGATCCTGCCCGTGTTCATCTTCGTGCTGCCGGGGATCATCGCCGCCGCGTTGTACTCGGACATCCGGGGCGGGTCGGCCGATGCGGCGTACCCGGCGCTGGTCACGCGGCTCCTGCCGGCCGGGTTCAAGGGCCTGGTGCTGGCGGGGATGCTCGCCGCGCTGATGAGCTCGCTCGCGTCCGCGTTCAACTCCTGCTCGACGCTGCTCACGTGGGACGTGTACCGTAAGGTCCGGCCCGACGCGAGCGAGCAGCGGTTGGTGGCGGTGGGGCGCATCACCACCGTATTACTGGTCGGGTTGGGTCTCTTGTGGATTCCGTTCATGAAGTACATCTCGCCGCAGATCTACATCTATCTGCAGAGCGTGCAGGCATACATCGCCCCGCCGATTGCGGCGTGCTTCCTGCTTGGCGTCCTGTACCCGAGGCTGAACGGACCCGGCGCGCTGGCGGCGCTCTGGACCGGGCTGGTGCTCGGGACGACGCGACTCGTGCTCGAGCTCGCGCGCAATGACTTGGCGAGTGGTACGGTGTGGTACTGGTTCGCCACGATCAATTTCCTCCACTTCGCGGCGCTGCTGTTTGTGCTGTGCTCGGGAATCCTCATCGCGGTCAGCCTGGCGACCGCCCCACCCTCACCCGCCCGGACCGCTGGCGTGACGTACGGAGCGCCGGAGATCACGGCGGTCCCGGTGCCCGCTGGCCCGCGGCGCCTCAACGTCGTCCTGTCGATTGTCCTCGCCGCGACCATCGGCGTGCTGTGGATCGTCTTCAGATGAGCCGGGTCCTCACCCCTTTGATCCCCTCTCCCGTTGGGAGAGGGGAGACGAAGCCCGACCATCGTACCCCCTCTCCGGAACGGAGAGGGGGACAGGGGGTGAGGACTCAGAAGCGGAGAGCGAGCTTCTGGGTGAGGACCCGAGCGCTTGCCGCCCTTGCCGCCCTTGCCGTCGCGACCGGGTGCCGCTCGGCGCCGCCCTCTAGCGCGCGCTACGATCCCGCGCGGGATCTAGGCTCGCTGTTTCACGACATCCAGCTCTCGGGGATCTTTTCGGACTCGAAGACGTTTGCCGATGCACGGCCGCGCCTCACTCCGGCGGAGATCGTCGCTCGCTACGCATCCGTGCGCGCCGCTGCGGGGTTTAGCCTCCAGGCGTTCGTGCAGGAACACTTCGAGCTGCCCCGGCCGGTGGGCGAGGGCTTCCGCTCGGACACGTCGCAGACGATGGAGCAGCACATCCGCGCGCTTTGGCCCGTCCTGACGCGCCCGCCCGACAGCGCTGACGCACGTTCGTCGCTCATCCCGCTCCCGAACCCCTACGTCGTCCCCGGCGGCCGCTTCCGCGAGGTCTACTACTGGGATTCGTACTTCACCATGCTCGGTCTCGTCGCGAGCGGTCGCGCCGACCTCGTGAAGAGCATGCTCGACAACTTCGCCTACCTGATCGGGACGGTCGGGCACATCCCGAACGGCAACCGGAGCTACTATCTCAGCCGCAGCCAACCGCCGTTCTTCGCCGCCATGGTCGGGCTATACGCGCGGGCGACGGATACCACGCACGCCCTGCAATACCTCGACGCGCTGGAGGCGGAGCACGCCTTCTGGATGAATGGCGCGGAGCGGCTCGCACCGGGGGGCGGCCAGGCGTACCGCCGCGTCGTGCGGGTCTCGGACGGCGGACCGTTACTCAACCGGTACTGGGACGACCTGCCCGAGCCCAGGCCCGAGGCGTACCGTCCGGACTACGAGATCGCCCAGACGCTCCCCGAAGCCCGCCGCGAGCCGTTTTATCGAAACGTCAAAGCCACGGCCGAGAGCGGTTTGGACTTCTCGAGCCGCTGGATGCGCGACCCGAAAGACCTGCGCTCGTTGGAGACGATCGAGTTGGTTCCGGTGGATCTCAACAGCCTCCTCTATCATGCCGAGCGGACGATCGCCGCGCTCCGGGCGTTCCGCGGCCGGGCAGGGGACGCGGACGTCGCGCGGCAGTTCGCCCAGGCGGCCGAGGACCGCCGTCGCGCGCTACTCGCGGCCGCGTATGATCCGGCGAGTGGGTTCTTCTACGACGTGCGGTGGCGTAGCGGGGAGCGTGTGACGGACCGGCCCACGCTCGCGGCCGCGTGCCCGCTATATTTTGGGCTCGCCACTCCCGAGCAAGGTCGCGCGGTCGCCGCGCGGCTCGAGCGGGAGTTCCTGAAGCCCGGTGGATTCGTCACGACGTTGATCGCCTCGGGTCAACAATGGGACGCCCCCAACGGATGGCCGCCCCTGGAGTGGTTGACGATCGAGGGCGTGCGCCGCTACGGTCGCGCCGACCTCGCCGCTGCCGCCCGCGACCGGTGGCTGACGCTGAACCGCCGCGCCTATCGGTCGACCGGCAAAATGATGGAGAAGTACGACGTAGTCGACGCGCACCGGCGGGCCGGCGGCGGAGAGTATTCGACGCAGGATGGGTTCGGGTGGACCAACGGGGTGGCGCTGGCGCTCGTCAAAACGCTTGATCCCACCGCACGGACAACCGGATCGCCGACCCGATGAGCCCTACCATACTGTAGGTCTGCACGAAGTTCCCCCACTGCTCCCGCGTGCGGGGATCGATGTGCTCGGCCAGGAGGCCGTGCCGGTTGCGGCAGCCGAGCAAGGTCTCGAACAGAGCGCGGGCCTCGTCACGCTGGCCGATCGCGGCGAGCGCGTTGATGTACCAGAAGGTGCACACCAGGAAGGCGTTGTCGGGTTTCCCGAAGTCGTCCTGCTCCACATAGCGGAACACGAAGTCGCCGCGCTTGAGCTCGCGCCCGATGGCCCGCACGGTGCCCACGAACCGCGGATCCTCGTCGGAGAGGAAGCCGAGCTCGTTCAGGCGCAGCAGGCTCGCGTCCAACGTGTCGCCGTTCGCGGCGGCCACGAAGCTGTCTTTCGCGGGATTCCAGCAGCGCTCACTGACGAACTGCTGGATGCGCGCCGCCTGCGCGCGCCAGTGAGCGGCGCGCTCCTCGAGCCCCAGGTGCGCCGCGATCTTGGCCAGCCGGTCGCATCCGGCCCAGCACATCACGCTGGAGAAGGTGTGTACGCGCGGCGTGCCGCGCAGCTCCCAGATGCCGGCGTCCGGCTGGTCGTACAGCGTGGCCGCGTGATCCCCGAGGGTCTCCAGACGGCGAAACAGCACCTCGTCGCCGCGACGCACCAGCCGGCGGTCGAAGAACACGTGAGTCGCCGTCAGAATCGCCGCGCCGTAGACGTCGTGCTGCACCTGGCGGTGGGCCTGATTGCCGATCCGGACCGGACCCATGCCGCGATACCCGGCGAGCGAATCGATCTCCTGCTCTTCACCGACCGCGCGCCCGCTGAGGCCGTACACGGGTTGCAGGCGGCCGTTGTCCGTACCGGCGACGACATTGACGATGTAGCCGAGGTAGCGCTCCATGGTCCGCGTGGCGCCGAGGCGGTTGAGCGCGTTGACCACGAAGTAAGCGTCGCGCAGCCAGCAGTACCGATAGTCCCAGTTGCGGCGGCTGCCCGGCGCTTCGGGAATCGACGTCGTCATCGCCGCGACGATCGCCCCGGTGTCCTCGCAGACGTTGAGCTCTAAGGTGATGGCGGCGCGGATCACTGCGTCTTGCCATTCGAACGGGATGCCGAGCGAGCCGACCCATTCCCGCCAATACGTCGCGGTCTCCTCGAGGAAACGGCGCCCGATCTCCGCGACGGCCCCCTGCACGGTCTCGTCCGGCCCGAGCAGCAGGGTGACCGCGTCTTCCAGAAAGAAGAAATTCTCCTCCACCAGCGCGGTTACGGAGGCGTCCGTCGTCAGCCGCAGCACCAGATCGGTGCCCGCGTATCGGATGTGGTTCGAGCCGCAGGTGATCTCCGCGCGAGAACGGCCATAGTGATTCGCGGGCCGAAGACGCACCCGGATGCGGGGATTGCCGGCCGTCCGTTTGATCTGCCGCACCAGCATCATCGGAGCGAACATGCGGCCGTACTGGCGGAAGCGAGGCGCGAAATCGGTGATCTCGACGCACCCGCCGCTGTGGTCGTACAGGCGGGTCGTGAGGATCGGTGTGTTGACGAGGTAGTCCTGTTCGGCCCGGACGAAGTCGCTCAGCTCGACGCCGAAGGTTCCGAAATCGGTGTCACGAGTTTGCCCGCGCAGGAGCGAGCAAAACGCCGGATCGCCGTCGAACCGTGGGAAGCACGCCCACACGATGTCGCCCGCCGCATTCAGGAGAGCGCCGATCGTGCCGTTGCCGATCAATCCGAGATCGAGGGATGTCACAGGCCCCGCTCCAGCCACGCCCGCACCGCCTGCACGTCCCGCAGGTGCCACCGGGCCGCAGTTCGCCCCGGCCCCACCTTGATCGAATAGCCGTGCAGGCGATTGACCGTCGCGAAGCCGTACTCGTCGGTCACGTCGTCGCCGACGAACACGGGCGTGCGTCCGCGGAACGGCTCTTCCCGCATGAATTCCTCCACCGCCACGCCTTTGTCCTTACCGGCGGGCTTCATTTCCACCACTCGCTTGCCGGCTTGGATGCAGTATTGCGTTCCCGCTTGCGTCACCAAGGCACGAGCCAGCCGGTGGACGAAGCCGCCCAGTCGCGGCGCCCGGCGGTAATGCAGCGCCAGGGACAGGCCCTTGTCCTCGAGCACGAGTCCGTGATGCGGAGCCGTGGCCGCGGCCACCTCATGGCGCAGCCAATCGAGCTCGCTCGCCGGGAACGCATGGCGAGAGATTCGTCCGGCGGCGTCTCGCCGCTCGACGCCGTGCTGTCCGGCCACCGGGATCTGCGTGTCGGGCACCAGCCTATCGATGTCCGCGATCGAGCGACCGCTGATCAAGGCCACCGCGCCGCCCACGGCTCGCGACAGCTCGGTGATGAGCCGGCGGAGGCCCGCATCGATGCTCGCGCCGGCCGGCGAGTCCGTCAGGTCGACCAGCGTCCCGTCGATGTCGAAGAAATAGGCCCAGTTCTGCTGGGGCGCCGGTAAGGCGGTCCCGCGTCGGCTCCGGCTCGTGCGGTGGCCGTCGCCCGACGGTGTCATCGGCCGCGGCCTGCGCGGTAGGCGGCCGAGGAGCGTCGCGACCGACCGGACGCAGCGGCCCGCTCCAGGAGACGGCCGCGCCGTCTCATGTCGCCGGCGTCGATCAACATGCGCCCCGCCCACCGGAACACGTTGAAGTCCTGAACCAGTCCGCGCATCAGCCGGATACGGACGCGCTGTTCGGCGGCCGGCATCGAGAGGGCCATGTGGAGCGCGGCGGCGCACTGGTCCGTGTCGTACGGGTTGACGATGAGCGCTTCCGGCAGCTCGCGCGCCGCGCCCGTGAACTGACTCAGGATCAAGACGCCGCGCTCGTCGTCCCGAGCCGAGACGAACTCTTTTGCCACCAGGTTCATGCCGTCGTGCAGACTGGTGACCATGCACAATTCCGCCGCACGGTAGTACTCGTAAATCTCGTCCGGTTGATGGTGCTCCACCTGCAGCACCACCGCCGGGTGGCGGGCCGAGGCGAACCGGTCGTTGATGCGGGCGGCCATCGCGCGCACGCGCACGTCGTATTCCTGGTACTGCGCGATGCGGGCCCGAGTCGGTGCGGCGATCTGAATGAAGGTGAACTTGTCGACCCATTCGGGGTGCATCTCCAGCAGTCGCTCCACCGCGCGCAGCCGCTCCTCGATGCCCTTCGTGTAGTCGAGGCGGTCGACGCCTACGCCGATCGCGTGCTTGGGCGGCAGGTCGTGGCGTTGCCGCACGTCCGCACGGCACTGCGCAACCGGCTTGCCCACCAGGTCCGGAGAGGGCGGCCACTCGACCGAAATGGGATAGCGTTTCACCGCGGTCAGCTTGCCGCGGTACGACACCGTGAACGTCTCGCGGTCCACCCTCGCCTCCAGCTGGCGGTCGACCGTGTCGACAAAGTTGTTGCAATGAAACTGGGTGTGAAAGCCGAGAATGGTGCTCCCGAGCAGTCCGTCGAGCAGCTCGTCCCGCCAGGGGCAGATCCCGAACGCTTCCGGGTTGGGCCAGGGGATGTGCCAGAAGGCGACGATCGTCGCATCCGGCAGCGCCTCCTGGATCATCCTGGGCAGCAGGGCGAAGTGATAGTCGTGGACCAGCACGATGGGGTCGGCAGACTTCGACTCCTCGACCACGGCACGACTGAACGTCCGATTCACCTTGACGTACTGCTCCCAGTCCGTCGTGCGGAAGATGGGGCGCACGTGGGCGATGTGACACAGCGGCCACAAGCCCTCGTTGGCGAAGCCGTAGTAGTATCCCGCTTCTTCCTCGGGCGTCAGCCAGACGCGGCGGAGCTGATAGGCCGCACGCTCCGGAGGCACGCCGACGTGGTCGTGTCGATCCACCACCTCGCGGTCGGCGGAGCCGCCGCCATGGGCGATCCACGTCCCGGAGCACGCGCGCATCACCGGCTCCAGGGCGGTGACGAGGCCGCTCGCCGGCCGCCACACGGCGATGTCTTCCCCCTGGCGCACGTGGATGTACGGCTCTCGGTTGGACACGACCATGACCTCTTGCCCGCGCAGGTCACCGTGCAGGATCGCCCGCAGCGTGTCCGGCGTCCACGCGAGCTGTTCGTCGTCGCGCGAGCGGTGCTCCGCCTCCAGGTCGCTGATCAGGGCGCGTAGGTCGCGGGCGATGGGTCGCAGCTCGGGCAGGTCGGGCTCGTCGGTCGGTCGCAACAAGCCTTCGCCGCGCAACAGCGCGCGCAGGCCGTGGACCCAGCCGCGCCAGCTCAATTGGGCGATGACGACGGTGATGAGCGAGACGACCGCGCCGAGGCCGACGAAGAAATAGAACAGGTACTTTCGCGTCTCGGCGCTGCGACGGGCGACGAAGCTCATGTCATGAACGAGCACCAGCGTGCCCACCGACGCGCCCTGGGCGTCGAGCGGTCTGACGGACACCAGCAGCGGACCGTCACGACTCTGCAACAGATGGTCCGAAGTACCGGAGAACTTCTCGAGCTCGGCGCAACGAATCTCGGACGGCAGGGTCGGCGTGGCGATCGGCTGGCCCTGGTCCGGTGGGCAGAAGCCCATGGCAAACAGGCGCTCGTCCTGCGTGATGCGGGTGAAGACCTGCACCATCCTGGTGGGGTCCCTGCCCCGAATCAGGTCCTGGACGGGCTCCTGGATCGTGTTGGCGATCAGCGTGGCGCGGCTGTCCAAGTCCCTGACGAACCACTGCAGCGTGAGCCGATCGACGAGCGGCACCACCGCGTAGGCGACGGCCCCGAGGGCAAGGAATAGGGGAATGATGAAGCGGAGCGAAAGCCGCATGGGGATTCCTCTATGGGGATCAGTCGCTCGAGTACACGATCCGGGCGCGCCGGATAACGGGGAACTGCTCGGTTCCGAATCCTAACCAGAGCGCCCGCCTCAAGCCACCGTGGGGACGGTGTTGCGATGTCTCTATCGCCCGGTGCCAACGGGGACCGTCCGCAACACACGGCGCGTGCCCCGTGGCGTCGCTGCGACCCACGACTTTCGTGACTGGCTGAGTCTTCCCTTTCCCGCGGCACCGCCGCGATGGCCCGTGGTCGTGTGACCGCGCGCACCGGTCACAAGTGGCACGGCACTTGCCCGCCGTCCATTAGCTCTGCCGTGTTCCGGCAGCGTCGTCATCATGGAGGGGGACGTGCCACGATCGGAGACATCGCGGGCGCCGCGTAGGGCGGCCGGCCCACCGCTGCTCTTCGCTGCGCTGCTGCTCGCGTCCGAGCCGCTGCGCGCTCAGACGCCGGGCGCGAGCCTCGTCGCGCAACGCGTCGATCAGCCCCCCAAGCTCGAGGACTTCCTTGCGCCGGAGCCGCCGGCCGGCGCCGTGCGCGTGTCGGATTTCCGTCAACGCGAGCCGGGCGACGGCGTCCCGGTCAGCGTCCCGACGACGGCCTATGTCAGCTACGACGACGCCAACCTGTACGTCGTCTTCGTCTGCCGGGACGATCCGGCGAAGATTCGTGCCGGCCTGACGAAGCGGGAAGAGATCTCGGTAGACGACGGGGTCGCGGTGTACCTGGACACCTTCCGCGACCGCAAGCGCGCCTACCTGTTCCAGGCGAACCCGCAGGGCGTGCAGCTCGACGGCATCGTGACCGAGGGTCAGGACGACGACTACAGCTTCGATGCCGTGTGGCAATCGGACGGCCGGCTGACCGCGGACGGCTACGTGGTGCGGATCGCGATCCCGTTCCGCAGCCTCCGGTTTCCCAGGACACCGGTTCAGTCCTGGGGCATCGCCCTCGCGCGCTTCGTCCGCCGCTCCAACGAGGAGGCCTACTGGCCGCTGGTGACGAAGCGGCTCGCGGGGTTCGTCCCCCAGTTCGGCACCCTCGACGAGCTCCGCGACATCTCGCCAGGCCGGAACGTCCAGGCGATTCCGTACGGCGCGTTCACCGGTGCGCGCTTCCTCGACACCGAGGTGCCGGCCTTCCGGAAGGCCACGGACCGGCGGCTGGGCCTCGACCTGAAAACCGTGATCCGGGATGCCGTCACGGTCGACGGCACCGTCAACCCCGACTTCAGCCAGGTGGAGTCGGATGAGCCCCAGGTGACGATTAACGAGCGGTTCGAGACGTTCTTTCCGGAGAAGCGACCGTTCTTCATCGAGAACGCGGGCTACTTCCAGACGCCCGTGAACCTGTTCTTCTCCCGCCGCATCACGGATCCGGGCGCCGGGGCGCGCCTCACGACCAAAGCAGGTCGGTGGGCGCTGGGTGCGATCGGGATGAACGACCGGGCGCCCGAAGAGTTCGTGGGGTCGGGCCTGCCGGCCGAGCCGCGCGCCGGGATCGGCGTGATTCGCGCGCAGCGGGAGATCGGGCGCGAGTCGGCGGTCGGGCTGCTCGTGAGCAACCGGCAGCTCGCGGGCGGTGCGAATCGTGTTGCCTCCGCCGACGCGCGTTTGGCCTTGAGCAAGACCTGGATCTTCACCGGCCAGGTGATCGCGACGTACGCGCGGGACTCGGGCGCCGCCGGCGCGTCGGGGACGGGTCTCTACGCCGAGCTGTTGCGCGACGGGCGCAACCTGGACTACTCCGCGCAGTACCTCGACTTGAGCCCTTCGTTCGATGCGCAGCTCGGCTACGTGCCCCGGGTCGGGGTCCGGGAGATGGTGCACGAGCTGCAGCTGGTGCGGCGGCCGGACGGCCCCATCGTGAAGGTCGGGCCCACCTTCACGGCCGACTTCACCTGGGATCGCACCGGCGGCCTCCTCGATCGGTCGCTCAAGGCGTCCTGGGAGGTGAAGCTCGTCGGTGAAACCAAGCTGGAGGGTGCGTACGAGCGGGTGTTCGAGCTGTTCGACGACGTCCCGTTCGACGTCTACCAGACGAAGCTGACGCTCGAGAGCGAGTGGCTGAAGTGGCTCGCCTGGTCCCTGTCCTACAAACAAGGGACGGACGTCAACCACAAACCGCCGTCGGGCGTGGCGCCGTTCGTGGCAGGGGCGGGCAAAGGAGAGTTCACGGTCACGTTCCGTCCGACGCCCCGGCTGCGTCTCGACCACACATACCTGTACAGCCGGCTCACGACGCACCCCGGGGCGGCCCCGACGGGAGGACCGCCGGTTCGCGTGTTCACGGACCGCATCCTGCGGGAGAAGCTCAACTACCAGTTCAGTCGCGCGCTGTCCCTGCGCACTATCGTGGACTATGCGGCGGTGGATCGGGACTCGACGCTGTCGCGCGTCGCGCCGGAGCGCCACTGGGGGGTGGACGTGCTCCTCACGTACCTCGTCAATCCGGGCACGGCGTTGTACGTGGGCTATCGCGACGGGTACGAGAATATCGCCCTGCAGCCGGGCAGCCCGCCCACACTGTATCGCACCGACGAGCCTACGAATTCCGTCGGACGTCAGGTGTTCGTGAAGATGAGCTACCTACTGCGGTTCTGAAGCGCGCGGGTGGTGCGAGGGAAACGGCGGACATCGGAGGGTGCCGTGCTGCGGATCGCGATGCTGTTGGGACGCTCGTTTACCGACGAGCGGGGCATGCCAGAGGTGGTCCGCCTGCTCGGCGAGTTGGGCGCCACGGTGAGAGTGTTGCATCTGGGCGACGACCTGATCGACGTCGCGCGGGTGCGCCTCGACTACGACCTGTACGTGCTCAAGAACCGGAAGGACCTGGGCATGAGCGTGGCGGCGGATCTCCACCGCGCCGGCGCCGCGCTCCTCAATCCCTATCCCGTCTCGGCGCTGCTGCGCGACCGGATCGTGACGTTCCGGGTGCTCCGCGCGGCCGGGGTCCCGGTTCCCGAGACCTTCGTGGCATCCCACGCGAGCCAGCTCTTGCCGGCGCTCGATCGGGGTCCGCTGATCATCCGGCCGCACCGCCGTGCGCGGCTGCGCGGCAGCGAGGTGGTCTCGAACGCCGCCGAGCTGGCGGCGCTGGGGCCCATGGAGGAGCCGGTGTTCGCCCAGCGCTACCACGCGCCGGATGGGCCGACGTACCGCAAGGTCTACTCGCTCGGGAGCGAGCGCTTCGGCGTGGTCCGGGTTCGCTCCGGGCGCACCCCCGAGGAGAAGCGGGGTCACCCGTTCACCCTCACTCCCGAGCTCGAGGACATCGCGCGACGCTGCAGATCGGCGTTCGGAATCGACCTCTTCGGGCTCGATGTCGTGGAGAGCGAAGGCCGCCCGTATGTCATCGAAATCTCGAGCTTCCCGGGCTTCCAGGGCGTGCCGCACGGTCCTCGGCGCCTCGCGCGCTACATCTACGCGGCCGCCGAGCGCGCGCTGCGCGGCGAGTCGATCGTTCGCGGCGACTCGCTCTCCACCGAGCCGGCGGCCGGATACCGCGCGTTCCGGGGCTCGACCTTGGATCTGGTCCTCCAGGCGCTCACCACGACGCCGGCGACGGCCGAGGAGCTGGACGAGATCCAGAAGCTGGTCGACGAAATCAGGCTGCGCGTGGAAGCGCCGGCGCCGGTGCCGGCGCCCCAAGCCCGGCCGGTGCGTCCGGGGCTCGACACGCTGGCCACCGGCGAGACAGCGGCTCCCCGGGTCGCCATGTACTCGCAAGGGATGGTCGGGTTCGGTCACATCCGGCGCAACGCGTCGATCGCCCAGGCACTGCGTGCGTCGCCGCTGCCGCCGGCCATCGTGATGATCGCGGAAGCGTGGCAAGCCGGTGCGCTCCCGATGCCGGAAGGCGTGGACTGTGTCACGCTCCCCGCACTCCGGCGAGAGCCCGACGGGGCCTACAACCCCCGATTCCTGCTGGACGTCTCCGACCAGGACCTCATCGCACTCCGCGCCCGGGTCATTCGCAGCGCGATGCAGGTGTTTGAGCCCGACGTCTTGATCGTGGATCACCTGCCGCTGGGTGTCGCGAACGAGCTCACCGGTACGCTCGAGCGCCTGCGGAAGCGCGGGAACACGCGCTGCGTGCTCGGCATGCGCGAGGTGCTGTACGATCCCGAGACCGTGCACCGCACGTGGTCCGACCGGGCCAACATGAACGCCATCCGGGAGCACTACGACGCGATCTGGATATACGGGGATCCCGCGGTGTACGACCCCGTTCGCGAGTACGGCCTGCCCGATGACATCGCGGCACGGGCGCACTACACGGGGTACCTCGACCAGCGGCCGCGTCTCGAGTTCGCCCAGGCGCAGGCCGGCCCGCTGCTCGCGAGCTTGCCCCCCCCGCCGGGTCGCGTGGCGTTGTGCGTCGTCGGAGGTGGGCACGACGGCGCTGCCCTGGCCGAGGCGTTTCTCGAAGCCGACTTGCCGCCCGATACCATCGGTGTCCTCGTGACCGGCCCGTTGATGCCGGGCGAACAGCGCCAGGGCGTCTACCAGCGTGCACAGGGCCGGTCGCGCTTTCAGGTGCTCGAATTCGTCCCGGACCCCACGCCGCTGATCGAGCGTGCCGACCGGGTCATCGCCATGGGGGGCTACAACACGATCTGCGAAGTGCTCTCGTTCGAGAAGCACGCGTTGATCGTGCCGCGGGTGAAGCCCGAGCCGGAGCAGTGGATCCGTGCCGAGCGTCTGCGCGATATGGGCCTCGTCGACGTGCTGCATCCCGACCAGCTGGACCCACGGGCGCTCACCGAGTGGCTGGCGCGCGACCTCGGCCCGCCGCCCGCCAGCCGCAGCCGCATCGATCTCGGCGGCCTCACGCGCATCCCGGGCCTGCTGGCGGAAGTGCTGGGCGTCCCCGCGGGCCCGCTGCAGCTGGCCGCCTCGGCGGCTGCGGAGGTGGGGCTGACGTGACGCGAGCCGGGGCGCCACACACGCCCACCGTCCTGCTGTACGCGCAGGATCACCAGGGTCTGGGGCACATCACCCGGACGCTGACCATCGCCCGGCGCGTGCTGGCGGCCTATCCCACCTTCGTCGCATACATCGCGACCAAGTCGGCCGTCGCCGCCAATTTCACCCTTCCGGAGCGGTGCGACTACATCAAGTTGCCCACGCTCCTGACGGCGGAGGGCCTGGAGCGGTCCCCGGCCGAGGAGGAGGCGGCCAAGCAACGCTTCCGGACCATCCGCGGTCAGATCCTGCGAGCCGCCGCGCTGGGATTGGCCCCGGATCTGGTCCTGGTCGATCACGAGCCGCTCGGCGCCAAAGGGGAGTTTCGCGAGGGGCTGTATGCCCTCAAGGCGCAGTGCCCCGGCACGAAGTTCGTCTTCGGCCTGCGCGACATCATGGACGACGTCGGTCGGATTCAGGGGCAGTGGCGTGAGCTGGGAGTGTACGACGCCTTGGAGCACTTGTACGACGGCATCGCCGTGTACGGCTCTCCAGCGTTGTACGACGTGGCGGACGCCTACGACATCCCGGCCGCGGTGCAGCCCAAGCTGCACTACTGCGGGTACGTCGTCCGCGATCCACCGCCACTCGACCCGGGCAGGCTGCGCCAGGAGCTCGGCTTGCCGCCCCAGGGCCCGTTGATCGTGGCGACCGTGGGCAGCGGCAGCGACGGGTATCCCGTGCTGGAAGCCGCGCAGGGGGCGGTGGAGCGGCTGCGGGCCGAGGTCCCCGAGCTGCACGCGGTCATGGTGACGGGACCGTTCATGCCGGCCGAGCAGCAGGCCGTGCTACAGGCGCGGGCGACGGCGACGTGTCGCGTGATGTCGCAGGCGGACAACTTCCAGCTCATGGCCGCCGCGGACGCCGTCGTGAGTATGGGTGGTTACAACAGCGTGTGCGAAGCCTTGGCGGTGGCACGGCCCCTGGTGATCGTGCCGCGGGCGACGCACAAGGTCGAGCAGCAGATCCGCGCCGAGACCCTCGCGGCCCGCGGGTTGGCCCGGTGGGTGCACCCCAGGGACCTGGCCGGCCCGCGGCTGGTCGAGGCCCTGCGGTGGGCGGTGGGCTGCGATCGACGCGCCCACGCCGAACGGGTGCGCGAGGTCATCCCCGCGTTCGACGGCGCCGCGCGGCTCGTCGCGTACCTCGCCCGCTGGCTCGGAGGCGACTGATGCGGTTCCACTTCGACCCCACTCCCGAGCAACGCGCTGCCCTCGAGGCCCAGCTGGCCCGGTTGCAGCAGCCGGCGGCAGCGCTGGAGCTGCTCGACCCGATCCTGCCCGACGGGCTCGCGCCAGTCGCCGCCGTCTGCACGTTGCTGAGCGTTCACTCGGATCGGTTCGTGCTGCAGGTGCGGGTGCGCTCGCGCGGCGGCGAGGAGCGCGTGTACGCACTCAAAGCGTATTCGGACGACTTCGGCGAACGGGTGTGGACGCACGCGGTGCAGCTGGCGGAGCGCCTCCCGCCACGGCACCATCGACCGTGTTTGCCGATTCGCTATCTCCCGCAGGAGCGAGTGCTCGTCTTCGATTGGGTCGAGGGCTGGATCCTGAGCAAGATCGTCGATGGCCGCAAGCCGGAGTTGCTGCGACACGCAGCCGCGGTGGCGGCGGATCTGCATCGCGTGCCGATCGTGCCGGACCGGCTCACGACCCCGCAAATGCTCGTCGACGAAACGCGGGCTCGGTGCGACAACTTGCGCCCCGTCTGGCCGGGGACCGCGGACATGGTCGAGCCGCTGCTCGCACATCTGCAAGCGGCGGTGCCCCACCTCGATTCGACCGATCCAGCGCCGATCCACGGCGACATGGCGGCCGGGCAGTTTTTGTGGACCGGCGACCGGCTGGTGCTGCTCGACTGGGACATGTTCGGCTATGCCGACCCGGCGTACGATGCCGGCCATTTCGTGGCGCAGCTGGACCGACGGTGCGCGCTCGATCGCACGCTCCCGCCCGAGGCCGGGCGGTGGCCCGGTTGCTTTCGGGACGCCTATCTCGCCGCCATGCCGCAGGTCTCGCGGCGCAACGTGTCGTTCTACCGCGCCCTGACGCTGCTGCGGAAGACCTACACCGTCTGTCGGCGCCAGCCGGCCGAGGGTCCGCACCAGGCGGTGCGGCTCGCCGCCTGCGCGCGGGCCGCACTCGAGGAGGTGCGACGCCAATGAACCCGGCGCTGGTCTCGCCGACTCGAGACGACGAGCAGGACGTCCTGAGCGCCGCGCTACGCCGGATGCGCGGCCCCGATGTGGAGCTCGAAGACTGGTCGACCCAGCCACTCGCAAAGCACGGGAAACAGCGCGTGGTGCGCTACGACGTCCACGCTCGGACGGCGCCCGGCGGGGACGTCGTCTCCTACCAGTGGGTGGGCAAGTTCTACGAGGACGACGGCGCCGCGCGGCGCGTGGCAGCGGTGCTGCGCGAGCTGGCCGGCGGCGATTGCGGCGCGCGGGGACAGCTGGCGGTGCCGCGCGTCCTCGCCTACGACGCCCCACGCCGTCTCCTGCTGCTGACGTACGAAGCGGGGGAGTCGGTGGTCTCCGCGATCGCGCATCAGCATGGGCCGGTGGTGCCGGCGATCGGACGGGCGCTGGCGGCGTTGCACGGTACGCCTGTTTCTCTAGACACGATCACGTCTCCCGCCGGCGTGCTCGCCGACTTGCGGCGCCGGGTCGCGGATCTGTGCGCCCGATTCCCCGGCGAGGCGGATGTGCTGCGCGATATGCTCACCCAGCTCGAGCACGCCGCCCCGTCCGCGCCCGCCGCGCCGTCATTCCTGCACGGCGACTGCGGCACGGCGAACCTGCTGTGGAGACCCGGTTGCCTGGTCGTGCTGGATTTCGACCGCTGTACACGGGGCGACCCGGCTTTGGACCTGGGCTATCTGTTGACACAGCTACGCCGGGTGACGCTGCGCAAGCCGGGCAAGCTGCCGGAGTTCGCGTCGCTCTCGAGCGCGATTCTCGAGGCGTACCAGCGCTGGTCTCCACCCGATGCGGCGTTGGCGTCGCGAGTCGCCTGGTACGAACAGGCGACGCTGGTGGGCAAGATTCACGTTCTGACGTTCGATCTGGTGCGCCACCCGGAGGCCGGGGCAGAGCGACAGGTCGAGGCCGTCGAGTTGCTGCGATGCCTGGCAAACGCACGCGATTCCGCCAGATCTTCCTGACGCATCTGCGTCAGGTCAAGGGGCGCCTGGCCGTCGCGGCGGTCTGCACGTTGGGGACCACCGCGATGGAGCTGCTGAAGCCGTGGCCGCTGAAGATCATTCTCGATCACGTCATTTACGACAATCCCCTGTCACGCGCCCTGCGCCTGCTGCCGCACGTCGTCGCCGACGACAAAGTCCGGCTGTTGGTGGCGGCGTCGGGCGGGATTCTCGCGATCGCGTTGGGGAGCGGCCTGTTCTCGTACGCCCAGATCTTCATCACGTCGTCCATCGGCTACCGTATGGTGTACGCGCTGCGCCGAGAGCTGTTCTCCCATCTGCAGACACTGTCCCTGTCCTTCCATAACCAGTCGCGGTCGGGCGATCTGTTGACGAAAATCGCGGGCGATACGAACACCCTGAAGGACATCTTCGCGGACTCGATTCTCAAGTTCACGACCTACGTCTTGACGGTCGCCGGGATGTTCGCGGTCATGTTCGCCCTCAACTGGCAGATCGGCCTGATCTCACTGGCCACGATGCCGTTTCTGTCGTACAGCCTGTTTCATCTCTATCGCAAGACGAAGGCGTCGGTCAAGACGCAGCGCAGGCAGGAAGGGAAGGTCGCCTCGCGGATGAGCGAAGTGCTCTCGGCGATCCCGTTGGTGCAGGCGTTTGCCCGAGAAAAGTATGAGGAAGAACAGTTCGACGCGGTGACAGCGGAGACGGTGCGGGAAAGCATCCGGGTCGCGCGCCTCGAGGCCGCGGCCACGCGATCGTCGGAGATCATCACGGCGGTAGGGACGGCGGCGGCGGTGTCGTTCGGCGCACTGCTGGTCCTAAGGCACAAGATGCTGCCCGGCGAGCTCACGGTCGTCGTCGGGTACCTGACCAACATGTACAAGCCGATGCGCAGCCTGGCGAAGCTCTCGACCGATTTCTCCAAAGCCATGGCGAGCGCGGACCGCATCTCCGAGGTGCTCGACCGGGAGCCGGAGATCCGGGACCTCCCGGACGCGATCGAGGCGGCTTCGCTGAGAGGCGACATCGAGTTCCGGGGCGTGTCGTTCGATTACGGCGACGGCAAGGACGTGCTGCGCCAGGTCTCCTTCAAGATAGCTCGCGGGCAGCGGCTGGCTCTGGTGGGAGCGTCGGGCGCCGGCAAGTCCACCATCGTCAGCCTGATCCTGCGTCTGTACGAGGCCCAGGAAGGGACGATCCTCATCGACGGCGTCGACATCCGTCAGTATCGCCGCGAGTCGCTGCGCCGTCAGATCGGGCTCGTGCTCCAGCAATCGCTGCTGTTCGGCGCGACCATCCGGGAGAATATCGCATACGGCAGACCCGAAGCGAGTGCGGATGAGATCATGGCGGCGGCCAAGGCCGCCAACGCCCACGAATTCATCCGCCAGCTGGAGGAGGGGTATGACACCGTCATCGGTGAGCGCGGCGCGACCCTGTCGGGCGGGCAGCGGCAGCGCATCGCCATCGCGCGCGCGCTTATTCGCAACGCCCCGATCCTGATTCTGGACGAGCCGATGACCGGGCTCGACGCGGAAAGCGAGGCGACGGTGCGCCAGGCGCTGGATCGCCTGATGGCCGGCAAGACCTGTCTCATGATCACGCACGACCTGCCCTCGATCACCGACGCCGACCTCGTGCTCCTGCTGGAAGAAGGCCGCATCATCGACCGCGGCACGCACAGGGAGCTGATGGCGCGGAGCAGCCGGTACCGGCGACTGTACGAGCTCAATCTCGGGCAGCCCGCGGCCGATTTGCTCCGATGAGCCAGGCGATGCGGGTGACCAGCCGGCCTCCGGGGGGACGCCCGGGCGGCTTCCCGATCGATCCCGATTTCCCCCAGCTCGCGATCGCGAGCGACTCGCAGCGGATGCTCGAGCTGTTCCGCCGCCATCTCGAGCCGGCGGCGGGGAAACGCTATCACATCGAGGACTGCGCCCCGTTGCGGTTCCGCTGCCGCCAGTCCACCGCGCGCTGCGTGCTGCAGTACACGTTGCGCCTGCTCGAGCCCGGGACGGGCCGTCGCTGGGACCAGGGGGTGACCGGCCTGGTGTATGCCCAGCAGGGCGCGGCCGAGCGGCTGTGGCGGGAGATGCAGGCCACCGATCCGTCCCAAGGGATCCCGGACGACTGGCTGACGTTTCGGCCGGTGGGCTTCATTCCCGACCTCGAGATGGTGGTGCAGGTGTTCCCCTACGACCGCAAGCTCAGGAACCTCAGCCTGGTGCTGGGCGGCGCGTTGCGCGATCTCGACCCGCAGCTGCTCGCTCGCCTGGCGCCGGGTGAGTGGCGTGTCACGGAGCGCATCATGGCGCCAACGCGCTACCGCACGGAGCTCGGGGCCGCGCTCAAGTACACGCTGCAGGCCCGCGACGCAACAACGGGGCGCGCCGAGACGCTGCGGTGCTTCGTGAAGGTGTACCGGAACGACCACGGCGAACACACGTTCGAGCTGCTGCAGTCCCTGGGGCAGCGCGTCGAGCGGGGCGAGACCGGCTACTCCGTGGTGCGGCCCGTTGCCTACCGCAAAGACCTACGCACCCTGGTGTTGGAGGAGGCTCCCGGCACCGCGTTGCTGCAGCTGCTGCGGGAGGGTCATGACCCGGCCGGTCCACTGCGCATCACGGCCCGGGCCGTAGCGGCATTCCATCAGGACGACGTCGGGACCGCGGCCGTGGCGCGCAGCTCGCTGGCGGTCCAGCTCGAGGAGTTGCGGCGGGGGGCGACCATCGTCGAGTGGGCGCGGCCCGAGCTCGCCACCCAGGTTCGGGCGATTACCGCCGCCGTGGCGACCGGGCTGGACGAGGTGGCGCCCGCGCCGATTCACGGAGATCTCAAGCCCGACCATGTCTTCTTGGCGGGCGACCGGGTGATCTTCATCGACCTCGATTCGGTGGTGCTGGGTGATCCCGTGCGGGACCCCGCCCATATGTTCGCGTATGTCGCCGGCAGGGTCGGCCTGGATGCGATGGCAGCCGAGCAAGCGCGCGCCGCCGCCGGGCTGTTCGCGGCGGAGTACTTCGACCACGTGCCGGGGGCGTGGCGCCGGCGCTTTGGCCTGCATTGCGCCGGGGCGCTCGTCGAAGTGGCGAGCGCGATCTTCCGGCGGCAGGAGGCGCATTGGCCCGAGAAGGTGGCAGCCGCGGTGGCGGCGGCGCAGGACTGTCTTCAGAGGGTGCGCGCATGAGACCGACTGCCGACCTCCCCCACGATCCCCGGCTGCCGGGACTGATGGCGATCCGCGACAGAGGCCTGGCTCGAGCGATCCCGGCCCTGGGGCTCGAGCAGGGAGGGGTCGGGGCCGAGCTCGTGCTGTGCGGCTACCACCCTGGCGCGCGGGCCACGCTTGACGCGCGGGTGGGGCAGCGTCGGTTCGCCGTCAAGACGTTCGCGGACGATCCGGCGCCCGAGGCGGCGCTGTACCAGGCGTTGGGCGCGGCCGGGCTCGCCGGCGACTCCGGGGCCCGGGTGCCCCCGCTCTTGGCCTGGGATCATGATTTGCGCGTGCTGGTGATCGGCTGGCTGGAGGGGCCCACGGCGCACGACCTGGTCAAGCAGGGCCAGGGTCGCCACGCCGGCGAGCTGGCCGCGCAGTGGGCGCGGCGTACCGCGTCCCTGCCGGTGAAGCTCGGCC
>WNFY01003791.1_pt1 | contig 21883 bp, 21 predicted proteins | sample 5400091 | NCBI WGS metagenome assembly WNFY01 (sample SAMN13153364, study PRJNA577476) | soil metagenome | isolation source: 60 cm soil or saprolite under grassland replicate 1 | place: USA:California | collected 2016-06-15
ATCTGCCGGCCGCATTAGACCGAGTGCGGTCGCTCATGCAAACACCTCGCGAGGCAGCCGCATGGAAGCCGCTCGCACCAGAGTGGCGGTTAATCGCGAGAGAAGCCTCACTCGCGCAAACACTCTGCGAACGAACCGCGCAGAGGCGGCGAGATTGCGTAGTACGCAAACCGCACAGGCTAACGCCCGAATTGGCGCTGGCACCAATGTCGCGGCGAACCGGGGGAGAAATCTAACGTTGGGACGTAATGTGGCGATCAATCGCGCAACAAACGCCCGCGTCGTCGACTATTGGCGAAGCGCTCCTTTCCACGGCAGGAATTACGCCGCGTTCTATAATTACAACCGGGTATGGCATGGCAGCGGCTGGTGGGTAAGTAACTACCCGTGGATTGTCTATGCCAATCCGCTGGGCGGATGGTGGTACTGGAACGCCGGCTATTGGTATCCGGCTTGGGGTTATGACCCGTACGCTTACTACCCATACGACGGGCCCATTTACGGCTACGGCAACCTGACACCCGATCGGATTGTCGAAAACGTGCAGCTCGCCTTGCAACAGCAAGGTTATTACGCCGGACCAATCGATGGAGACCTTGGACCGCAAATGCGCGGGGCGCTGGCGGCTTTTCAAGCCGACCATGGCCTGGCGGTCACTTCGGCAATTGACAGGCCCACGATTCGAGCGCTCGGGTTAACGTAGGCTCAACAATCTCCTTCGCAGAGGACCGCACGGTGAGTTCGACGGTGCGGCCTGCATAGGAGGTGCGGTTTGCCTTCGTTTTCGCTGAATAAGGCATCCAAAAAGAAACGTTGCAACGTTGAATAAATGAGACATTCGAAATGTCAAAGAGCCTAGAAGGAAAAAACTATGAGAATATTTATCGCTTTCATTTGTAGCCTAGCACTTGCGTGTGTCGCAGCCGCGCAAACTCCGCCAGAAAAGAAGGGACAACCAAAGAAAAAGGGTGCGCAAGCTGGACAGGTTTCGCCGCAACCTGGTGGAAAACCGACGGGAGCGGGCAAACCGACGGGAGCGGGCAAACCCACAGGAGCAGGCAAGCCGACGGGTGTTGGTCAGCCGGCAGAAGTCGGCAAGGCCAAAGGGGCAGGCAAGCCGACGACCACAGGGAAACCAACGACTACGGGTAAGCCCACGGAGGTTGGTAAACCAACGGGAGCAGGCAAGGCGAAGGCAACAGCGAAGCCCACCGAAGTTGGCAAGCCAGCGGAAGTCGGAAAAGCGGCGGGAGCAGGCAAGGGGAAGGCAACAGCGAAGCCCACCGAAGTTGGCAAGCCAGCGGAAGTCGGAAAAGCGGCGGGAGCAGCCAAAACGACGACAGCAGGCAAGACGATTAAGCCGCAGCACTTTGATGTTCCAAAACAGCCAAATACCGCAAAGGCTCCGCCCGTGAAGTTCCAGCAAGGTAGACACATTGAAGGAAGCCAAAACTGGCAAGGCGAGCAATATGCTGTTTTCCGCAACTACCATTCAGAGTGGCACGATCAGGGTTGGTGGCATGGCCACTACGGCAATAACATCGTGTTCATGTTCGGCGCGCCGTATTTCTTGAACGCTGGTTACTGGTACCCTGCCTGGGGCTACTCGCCGAATGCTTATTACGCTTGGGATGGCCCGGTCCCGGCGTATAACAACCTGCCGCCTGACCAGGTGATTGCAAACGTCCAGTCGGCGCTGCAACAGCAAGGTTATTATCACGACGAAGTAGACGGTCTGCTCGGACCGCAGACGCGCGCTGCTATCGCCGCTTACCAACGCGACCATGGGCTGGCAGAGACAGCCGCGGTCGATCAGCCAACTCTGCAATCGTTGGGAATGACATAACGAGATTCCGATTACCAAGAAGCCGCCGCGGGATGATCTTGACGGCGGCTTCTTTACGGACTCGAGAAATCGATGCGCTGAAGACTGCATTTGAGCACTTGAGTTCTGCGTCGGGCTACGCAACTAAAGGCCTCGCTTCGACGTTGAATAAACGGAGAAAGTAAAACATCTAACTGATCGAAGGAAAAAAACGTATGAGAACATTTTTGGTTCTAATTTGCACTGTTGCGCTCGCCTGCGCCGCAGGCGGTGCGCAAAATGAAAACCAATCAAAGAAGTCAACAACGAAGAAAAAGCAGGTTCAATCATCGCAGCCCGCAACCGCTGCAAGCAGAGCAAAAAAGGCAACGCCCACGCACTATCAGGCAGCCAAAGCGACGCACTATCAGAAGACGAAAGGCGCCCAACACGTGACTACGGCTGGTGGACGTTCGACGGGCATTGGAGCAAACAAGACAAAAGACAAGCCGAAGGGATCACAGCAGATCGCTACACAGAGTGGTCAGCCAGCGGGCGGAAAGCTACAGAAGACAAAAGGGTCGCAGCAGGCGGCGGTGGCTGGGAAATATACAGCATCTTCAACGTATTCTCAGAAGACGAAACAATTAAAAGGCCGCACGACCTCTGCCGCCGCGTTTCAGTCAAGCTCTGGGATATACAAAGCCAAGCACTTTGACCTCCAGACCAGGACGCGTCCGGCAACGGTCGGAGCCGTAACGTTTCAGCAAAACAGACGAATTGTGGGAAGCCAAAACTGGCAGGGTCAAAATTATTGGGCCTTCCGGAATTACAGACCTGTGTGGCACGAGAGGAGCTGGTGGAACCGCCATTACAACCGCGTCGTGTTCGTGTATGGCGGATGGTATTATTGGAATGCGGGCTGGTGGTACCCGGCTTGGGGCTACGCTCCGAATGCATATTACGCCTATGATGGCCCGATCTACGCCTATAATGGTTTGCCACCCGACCAGGCGATCGCAAATGTCCAGAGCGCACTGCAACAGCAAGGCTATTATCAGGGCGAAGTTGACGGTCTGCTCGGACCGCTTACGCGTGCCGCGATTGCAAATTACCAACGCGACCACGGCCTCTACATAACGTCAGCCATTGATCGGCCGACGCTGGAATCGCTGGGAATGACATAACGACGGTCCTACCGCGCAGTTTGGAGTTTGTAAGGGAAGCTGGTACCTCTCCCCTACAATTTCCGATACGTCGAGCTCCGTTTATCCTCAGCTCGTCGTTTTGACTGATCTTGCGCGATGTCGATCTTAGGGGGAGATAGTTGCTCGTGCAGGCACCGCAATTAATTGCCCGCGATATTTACCAGTCGTTTCGGATGGGCGCGCGCCGGATCGAAGTTCTGCGCGGTATCTCCATGGACATTGCGCATAACGAAGCCGTTTTCCTTTCGGGTGCGTCCGGCGCGGGCAAGACAACCTTGCTGTACACGTTGGCTGGCTTGGAACGCCCCGAATCTGGGACGGTCGAATTCGAAGGACGCCGGCTCTATAACGGCAGCTCGAAGGCGCAGGCGCGATTTCGAAACCAAAAGATGGGCTTTGTTTTTCAAGGCTATTTTTTGCTGCCTGAACTCACTGCCTTGGAAAACGTAATGCTGCCGGCGATGATTGGGCGTAGGGCGGCAAGAAGCGAAGCTGAGGAAAGCTTGGCTGCTGTCGGTCTGGGCGATCGCATGCACCATCTGCCAGCAGAGCTTTCCGGCGGCGAGCAGCAGCGCGTAGCCATTGCGCGCGCGTTGACCAACAATCCGGACATCATTTTCGCTGACGAGCCGACTGGGAACCTTGATTCGAAAACCGGTGACGCGATTGTCGATCTTCTATTGCAGCTGGCGCGGCAGCGAAACAAGACGCTGCTGGTGGTGACGCACGATACGCGGCTGGCTGCGCGAGGCGACCGCCAGTTGCATATCAAAGACGGCGTCTTGCAGTGAAGGAAAAGGGAATCGTTAAAAGAGTTAAAAAGTTACAGATGTGGTGGCAGCCTTAGCCGATGTAACTATGTAACACCTGTAACATTGTAACGCTCATTCATTTTGCTGCTTGAATTACGCGAGTAAACGTCGAACATTTTTTTGCGATTATGAAAACTACTGATGCAGCGGTATTAGACGAACCCAAAACTCACGAACCTACTGCGGACGCGGTAGTTGAACCCGCGATTGAAAGTCGCCCACGGCCCACTGCGCTGGGCGTGAAGGAAGCGAAGATTTACATCGACGGAAAATTTTACTCCGAAGCGAACGCGAAGATCTCCGTCTTCGACCATGGTCTGCTGTACGGCGACGGAATTTTCGAGGGCATTCGCTTTTACAACGGGCGCGTTTTCCGGCTTGGAGAACATCTGGATCGTCTGTGGGATTCGGCTCGCTCAATCTGCCTGGAAATTCCAATGACGAAGCAGGGCATGACGCACGCGATCCTCGAGACAATTCGGCAAAATCATTTACGGGACGGCTATATTCGGCTGTTGGTGACGCGCGGCATCGGCAATCTGGGCTTAAACCCAACGCAATGTAAATGGCCGAGCGTCATTATTATTGCCGCAGCGATCGCCCTCTATCGCGAGAATCTTTATCGCAAGGGATTAACCATCGTGACCTGTGCAACGCACCGCTGCAATCCGGGTGCGCTGAACCCGGCGGTCAAATCCCTCAATTATTTAAACAATGTGATGGCACGGATAGAAGCGAATCTGGCTGGCGCGGACGAAGCGCTCATGTTGAATGATGCGGGCAACGTCGCGGAATGTACCGCAGATAACATATTTATCGTCAAACGCGGTCAAATTGTTACGCCACCTGTTACCGCGGGCGCGCTCCGCGGCATTACGCGCTCGGTGGTGTTTGAGATCGCTGCGGAAGTCGGCATCAAAACCTTGAAAGCGGATATCACGCGCCACGATGTTTTCGTCGCGGACGAATGCTTTCTCACGGGGACGGCTGCGGAGATCGTTCCTGTTGTCAAAGTCGACGGGCGCTCGATTGGGAATGGAAAACCCGGACCAATTACTACACGCATCATTGCGCGCTTCCGGGAGATGACGCGCGAAACAGGCACGCCAATTTTTGACCAAGATTGAACATAACCGCCTCGGCAATATCTCGTCCGCAGGAAATTATTCCGGTTGAATCTTTCCAAACCTTCGCAGTCTAATTAACAGAGATGTTGTGTGACGTCTGTAAATGCAATGATGCGACGGTCTTCTTGACGCAAATTCAGGACGGCAAGATGCAGAAGGTGAACTTATGCGACGCCTGTTCTAAGGAAAAGGGCGTCGAAGACCCCAAGAGTTTTGCGCTGGCGGATTTGCTTCTCGGCATTGGCGCTTCGGAAGAAATCGAGAAAAGCACGCTTACGCAGAAATGTCCCGTGTGCAGCTTTAGTCAGGCTGACTTCAAGAAGACAGGCCGCCTCGGATGCGCGGCGTGTTACACCACGTTTGCAGAAGGCTTGCATACGCTTTTAAAAGCGATGCACAAGGGCACCGAGCATGTGGGCAAATTGCCGCAACGTGCGCATCGGACCATCGAGCTGAGCCACCGCATGCGCACACTGAATGAAAACCTCCAGAAAGCGGTCGCGGAAGAAAACTATGAAACGGCGGCCTCATTACGCGATCAAATCAAGCAACTCGAAAGCGAGCTCTCGAACCCATGATGAAATTCTCCAGCGTGATGACCACTCCCGGCGAATGGTTGCGCGGCGAAGGACCGCATCACCAGGTCGTCATTAGCAGCCGGGTTCGGCTGGCGCGCAATTTGCGCAATCATGCATTTCCAGGCTGGGCCAAGAAAGCCGAGCGCATTGCCATCCTCGACTTGATCCGGCCGCGTGTCGAACAGCTGGCTGAAATGCAGGATTCGTTTTCGGAAAACCTGCAGGATCTCTCGGCGCTGGAAAGGCAGGTTTTGATCGAACGGCATCTCATTAGTCGCGAGCATGCAGCCAAGGGCGTGGGCAGCGCAGTAGTGATGAACCGCCGGCAAACTCTCAGCGTTATGATTAACGAGGAGGATCATCTGCGCATGCAATCGATCCGTTCCGGTTTGCAGTTAAAACAGGCTTTCAAGCTCGTCGATAAAATCGACAGCGCGCTCGAAGAGAAGTTGCAGTTTGCGTACGATCCGCGGCTCGGATATCTGACCGCGTGTCCTACAAACGTAGGGACGGGCATGCGCGCCTCCGCGATGTTGCACTTGCCAGGGCTCGTGCTGAGTGAGCTGATTAATCAGGTGATTCAGGCGGTGAGCAAAATCGGCCTAGCGGTGCGCGGCCTCTACGGCGAAGGGACTGAAGCGATGGGCAACCTCTTCCAGATTTCGAATCAGACCACGCTCGGCGAGAAGGAAGAAGACATCATCAACCGCCTGAGCAAAGTGATTGAGACAATCATCGAGAAGGAACACGACGCGCGACAGATTCTGCTGCAGAAAAAACCCAACACGCTTTGCGACCAGATCGGCCGCGCTTATGGCGTTCTGACTTATGCGCATGCCATGGCTTCAAAGGAAGCGCTCAATTTATTGTCGATCATCAAGCTCGGCATCGACTTGGGCGCATTTCCACAAGATCACCGTTTGTCGATCGACGGATTGTTCATTGATACGCAGCCCGCGCACTTGCAGAAGTGCTCGCAGCAAAAATTAAATGCGGAAGAGCGCGATTATCTGCGCGCCCAAATTATTCGCGACCGTTTGAAACTGCTCCCCAAACCTGATATTAGTAAGATGGCCAGGGAGTCTGGGAATGGCTCGACTGCCAGGGCCAGCGAAGATGAATAATTTCACACCCCGCGCCCAACAGGTCCTAGCGCTTGCCCGCAAGGAAGCGGACCGGTTTAATCACAATTATGTCGGCACCGAACATCTGCTTTTGGGGCTGATCAAGCTGGGGCAGGGGGTAGCGGTAAATGTTTTGCAAAAAATGGGTCTCGATCTTGAGACCGTGCGCATGGAAGTGGAAAAGCAGGTCGGCTCCGGCCCCGAAACCAAAATGGTTGGCAACGTTCCCTATACGCCGCGGGTCAAAAAGGTGCTCGCCCTCGCTGGGAAGGAAGCCAAGGTCCTCAACCACTCCTATGTCGGGACGGAACATATTTTGCTCGGGCTATTACGCGAAGGCGAAGGGGTAGCAGCGCGAGTACTCAAGAGTCTGGAGCTCGACATCGAACGCACCCGCAACGAAATTCTCAAAGAGCTCGATCCGAATTTTATGCCGTCCGATGCGGATCAGGAAAGTGGCGAACCAACAAAACGCGATGTCAAGACTCCTGCGCTCCGCGCATTTGGACGTGACCTGACTGATTTGGCGAGGAAAGGCGAGCTCGATCCGGTGATTGGCCGGCGCAATGAAATCGAGCGCGTGATCCAAGTGCTTTGCCGACGGACGAAAAATAATCCGGTCTTGATCGGTGAAGCGGGTGTCGGCAAAACGGCGATTGCTGAAGGACTCGCGCAAGAGATCGCAAACGGCAATGTGCCCGAGCTTTTGCGCGATAAAAGAGTGATCACGCTCGATCTGGCATTGATGGTCGCCGGCACAAAATACCGTGGTCAGTTTGAAGAACGCATCAAAGCGGTGATGGACGAGATTCGCCGTTCTAAGAGCGTCATCCTTTTCATCGACGAGCTGCACACGATTGTGGGCGCGGGTTCAGCCGAGGGCGCGATGGATGCTTCGAACATCATCAAACCCGCCTTGAGTCGCGGAGAACTTCAGTGTGTCGGCGCAACGACCATGAACGAGTACCGTAAATACATCGAGAAGGACGCCGCGCTCGAACGCCGCTTCCAGACGATAAAAGTCGATGCGCCCACGGTGGATGAAGCAATCCAGATTTTGAAAGGTCTGCGTCCGAAATATGAGGCGCACCACAAGGCAAAACTCACCGATGAAGCGCTCGAGACCGCGGTCAGATTTTCTGATCGTTACATCACCGGCCGCTTTCTTCCGGACAAGGCCATCGACGTCATGGATGAAGCCGGGGCGCGCGCCCGCATCAATGCGATGACGCGCCCACCCGATGTTAAAGAGATCGAGAAGGAAATTGAAGGTATCCGGCTGGAAAAAGAAGGTGCGATCAAGGCGCAGGATTTTGAAAAAGCGGCTGCGCTCCGGGACACAGAGAAACACACGAAAGAAAAGCTCGACGCAATTCTGAGCAAGTGGCGGGAGGAGCGTGAAGAGAAACAGGTCGTGGTCACGGCGGACGACATGATGCACATCATTTCGAAAGTGACTGGCGTTCCGCTGCAGCGCATGGAGGAGGAGGAGACGCAGAAGCTTCTGAGGATGGAAGCCGAGCTAAAGCAGCGCGTGGTCGGCCAGGACGAAGCTGTCACAGCAATCAGCAAGGCGTTGCGGCGCTCGCGGGCTGACCTTAAAGATCCCAGACGCCCCATCGGTTCCTTTGTCTTCCTCGGCCCGACTGGGGTCGGCAAAACTTATCTCGCGCGGACCCTGGCGGAGTTCATGTTCGGCGATCCCGACGCATTGATTCAGATCGACATGTCGGAATACATGGAGAAATTCACCGCCTCTCGTTTGATCGGCTCGCCGCCGGGTTATGTGGGTTACGAGGAAGGGGGCCAACTTTCTGAAGCGGTGCGGCGCAGGCCGTACTCGGTGGTTCTGTTTGACGAAATCGAGAAAGCGCACCCCGACGTGATGCACTTGCTTTTGCAGATTTTGGAGGACGGCAAGATCACTGACTCGTTAGGGCGCAAGATCGATTTCCGCAATACGATCATCATCATGACTTCGAACGTCGGCGCGGATCTGCTCAAGAAACAAACCGTGATGGGTTTCGGCGCCCCGGTGGAAGGACACGATTACAACTCGATGCGGGAGAAAATTCTCGATGAAACCAAGCGCGTCTTTAAACCGGAGTTTCTCAATCGGCTTGATGAAACAATCGTCTTCCATCCGCTCGGCAAACCGGAGTTGCTGTGTATTGTCGATCTGGAGGTGGATAAAGTGCTCAGTCGCATCAAAGCCAAAGACGTCCATCTCGAGCTGAAGCAAAGCGCGAAGGAATTCCTCATCGAGAAAGGATACGACCCGCAGTATGGCGCACGGCCAATGCGCCGTGCGGTGGAGCGCTATCTCGAGGACCCGCTCGCGGAAGAATTGCTCCGAGGCAATGTCAAAACCGGTGACCGTGTCGAGGTTGCGGTCGCCGATGGCAAGCTCAGCTTCCGCCCTGGACAGGAGAAGGCGGACTTGGCCAAGGTCGTCAGCGAATAATTACGCGCGCGGATGCGCGTTTGCGTAAGCTTTCTTTAAACGCTCGACCGTGACGTGTGTGTAGATCTGGGTCGTCGAAAGGCTGGCATGGCCGAGCAACGTCTGCACGCTGCGCAGATCGGCACCACGATCGAGCATATGCGTCGCGAAACTATGGCGCAGCTTGTGCGGACTAATTGAAATGGGAATCGAAGTATGTTGCACATAGCGTTTCAACACCAGCCAGATCGAGCGCACGGACATTCGCCTTCGCCCCTTGTTGATGAAGAGCGGGCCCGCATGCACGTTGGCCGCGGCGCGGTAGCGCGAGATCGCTTCCAGCGCGGGCAAACCAACCGGGCACTCTCGTTCCTTCCGGCCTTTGCCCATGACGCGCACCGACTCAGTGTAAAGATCGACGTCGGCGACATCGAGCGCAGCCAGTTCGCTTAAACGCAAACCGCTGCTGTAAAAAAGCTCCATAATCGCTACATCGCGCAACGGCATCCAGCTTGGCGCCGCCCGGTTTTTGTCGATCTTGAGTGGCGCTGTGAGCAACTCGTCGACTTGCTGGCGCGTCAGCACCAGCGGGAGCTTTTTTTCGATCTTTGGCAATTGCACTTCGCGCACCGGATGCACTCGCAAGCCTTTTCGCGCGGCGAGAAACTGATAAAACGTGCGCAGCGCGGAGAATTGCAGCCGTACATACGACCGGGCCTGGCCGCGCTTCATCAGCGCGAAGAGATAATTCCGGAAATCTTCCGCCGCGCATTTTTTCCAGGGCGTTTTGGTTTCCGCCCGAAAGGCATTCAACGCTTCGCAGTACGCTTTGACTGTCCGTGGCGAAGCATTTCGCTCGACCTCGAGATAACGCAAGAATTTCTCGACGAGAGCGCTTTTCCGTGGCGCGCGTTGGCGCCGTTTATCATCTCCAGCGGGGTCTCTTCCTCGTCCGGAATTGCTGTTCGTATGATCCTGTGCGGCTGGAATAACAGTGAGAGATTCCTCGACTTCGCTCGGAATGACAACAGGAAACGTTATTCGGGTCTTTCGACCGTGTAACGCAGTTCGGTCGGGCTTGGGCTTCCCCGGATCTGACTTTTAAAGATCGGCGGCGGATTGGTGGAGATCAGTTCGTACCCCTGCAAAACGAACTCGGGATAAATTCCATTGCTCGCCGGCTCGTAAACCTTGTCGCTGCTGAAATAGCCGTAGAGTTTGTATTCGTAGTTGTTGTCGCTGCCGAACTCGAGCCGTTCGCGATCCGGCGCCAGTTTTTGTTTTTCATTCAGCATGACCAACTGCGCGGTACTCCATGGTTGACCCGGCCGGCGAACGTACCCCCAAAATTTGAAGTCGGGTTTGTAGTAACGTCGGCCGATGAAATAATCTCCCGCAGGTTCGGCGGCGATGTGTTGGGCCATCTCGATTCGTGCCTGGTGAATTCCCTCCGGCATAGTCTGGCAACTGCCGAAGAATATCGCGCCAACCAGAAGATTGCCTGCGAACAGAAAGTGAGTGGCCCGCTTCATTCCTTGGATCGACATCTTTTATCGCGTCTTTACGTAGTGCGCAAACCCTCTGCACCGCTCGCGGCTTAAAGAATTGCATCGTTGCATCCGCTGGCTAAACTCTGCGATCGCTCATGACCGACCACTAGTCACTGATCACCGGGAACGATGGTTCAAGTCATTAATGCCCTGGGCGCACCTCTGCTCTCGTTTTTCCAATATTTGGGCGAGCTCGTTTTGCTCACAACTGACACGTTTCGTTCTATTTTCACGCACAAGCTCCGGTGGAAGTTGTTTCTTAATCAAATCGTCGAGGTTGGATTGCTTTCGCAGCTCGTTGTCGTAATCACCGGTGGATTCACTGGTGCGGTCTTTTCAGCACAAACATTTTTCCAATTTAACAAGCTGGGAATGGGCTCTGCCGTAGGTGCAGTAGTTTCAGTAGCGCTCTGCCGCGAGCTCGCTCCGGTCCTGACCGCTCTCATGGTGGCCGGACGCGTCGGCGCAGCGATGTCGGCCGAGATCGGCACGATGAAAGTAACCGAGCAAATCGATGCGTTGCGCGCGCTCGCGGTTTACCCAGTTGATTATTTGGTCGTGCCGCGCGCGCTCGCTATGATGGTGTCGATGCCGCTGCTAGTGGCGGAGTGCATCGCCGTCGGCATCGCCGCTGGCTATTTCGTGGCGATTTTCATGCTCGACATTAACGGCACCTACTACATGGCGAACATGGTGCGCTGGACACGCAGCCGCGACATCATCATGGGTCTGTCAAAAGCGTTCTGTTTTGGAATACTCATCGTGTTCATCAGTTGCCACAAAGGATTGACCACACGCGAAGGCGCGGTGGGCGTCGGCCGGGCCACGACTGAAGCGGTGGTGAACGCCTCGCTCGCGGTTCTGGTCTGCAATTTTTTCCTCACCATGTCGTTCAACATCATTTACCCGGCGGGGTATCAGTGAGTGGAGTGATAGAGCGTTGGAATAATGAATTGAAAGTTGAGAGTTGTGAGTTGTGAGTTTATGCGTTGCGATGATCGAAGCGCCGCCATCTCTCAAGCCCTCCATTAAGCCTCGTTTGGTTGCGAGCAAGTCTTCGCCGATGATTGCGGTGCGGGCATTGGCGAAAAGAATCGGGCAACAGGAAATTTTGCGCGGCGTCGATCTGGAGGTCATCACGGGCGAGACCCTTGCGATTATTGGGCGCAGCGGCGGCGGCAAAAGCGTTTTGTTGAAACATATCGTCGGCTTGATGCAGCCGGACGCGGGAGAAATTTGGATCCAGGGCCAAAACATTATCGGAATGAGCGAACGCCAACTCGGGGAGATCCGCAAAAAGGTCGGCATTCTTTTTCAAGGCGGTGCGCTCTTTGATTCGATGACTGTGGAAGAAAATATCGCCTTCCCATTGCGCGAGGCCGGTGAGCGCGATCCGGAAGTTTTGCGTTCAAAAGTGGCCGAGATACTTGAAGTGATGGAAATGGAGGGACAGGAAGATAAGATGCCGGAGAGTTTGAGTGGTGGAATGAAGAAACGCGTTGGGCTCGCACGCTCCATCATTCGCCGGCCCTCCTGTGTATTGTACGATGAGCCCACGTCCGGCCTCGACCCCGTGGTCGCAGACAGCATCAATCGATTGATTCGCCGGCTGCAACGGCGCTTTGGAATGACCAGCGTCGTCGTCACCCATGATATGAAAAATGCGTTTGACGTGGCGGACCGAATCGCATACCTGCACGAGGGCCGGATTTATTTTAACGGAACGGCGAATCAGCTTCAGCAATCGACCGATCCGCTCATTCAGGATTTCCTCCTCGGTCGCTCGGAACAAGGAGCGGCGATTTCTTAAATTACCGAGAGAAAGATAGCGATTTTGAGATCGTTGCTTCTTGCCAAAATGCCGCCAAGATCGACAATAACCATTCAAGATGAACCGGCACGAGCGAGGTTTGGAATTTAAAGTCGGCGTTTTCGTTTTTGTGGGATTGGCGATGTTAGGCGCGCTGGTTGTGCAATTCGGCCGCCTTGGGGAAGGCTTCAAGACGTATTATCCGCTGACGGTCCGCTTCGCAGATGCGAGCGGACTGTTGAAAGGCACCGATGTCTTGCTCGCCGGGGCGAGAATTGGAAAAGTCGCAGGCGGTCCGCGGCTGGTTCGCGAAGGTGGTGGCGTGGTTGTACCGCTGAAAATTTATGATTACATTAAGATCCCTGAAGGAACCAAATTCACGGTGGGAAGTTCCGGTTTGCTTGGCGATCGGTTCGTAAATGTAACGATACCGCCCGGGCTGCCAAAAGCTTATCTGCCGCCGAATGCCTATGTCGATGGTGCACGCGAGACCGGCATTGACGATCTCACCCGCGAAGGCGGCGCGCTCGTGAACGATCTCCGCGGCACTGTGCAAAAGGTCGACACCACCGTGGCGCGGCTGAATCAAGACACGCTCTCTTCCGAGAACATGGAGAATCTGAAGGCAAGCATGGAACATTTGAATCAGGCGACTGGTTCGCTGGCAGAATCCTCAAAGAAATTGGACGGCGTGATCGAGAAGGCGGATTCTACAATGACGTCGGCGAAAAAGGCAGCTGACAACCTGCAAAAGGTGCTGCGCGCCGCGGCGCAGGGGAACGGTTTGGTAGCGGCACTGCTAAACGATCAGCAGTTGGCGAATGATCTGCACGCGCTGATTACCAATCTGCGCGCGCACGGCGTTTTGTTTTACCGCGACACCGCTGCACAGACGCAGCCGATACCGCCGCAGCAAACCAAACCCGCGCGCCGAACTCAAAGCCGCTGAGATCGCGCAAAATCATCATCGAGTAACTGTCGATTCTCTCAGGTTCTCGCGAGCAAACGGCGCCGCACATCTTGGTAGCTTAGTCCTTCGATACGAATCAGCTTGTCGCGTGATTTCTGACCGCGTTTCAGCGCGATCTGGCGTTCGGAGATTTGCAATTCTGCCGCCAGGAAACTGCGCAGCGCGGCGTTCGCCTTTCCTTTCATCGCCGGCGCACGCAGCTTGATCTTGATCGCGCCGCCGTGATTGCCCACGACCTCGTTCGTTTTCGCATTGGGAACAATGTGAAATCGAAGACTAGCCATTGCGAGCAAGTGTAGCGGCGTCTTACGAGCGTTGCACTTATTCGTCGAAAGATTAAAAAGGCCTATTTGCTAACCATGATATGAAAGCCAGCGTCACAGAACTTCCTTTCAACAGCTTTCTCGGACTTCAGAAGGCTACCGAACCATCGCAATTACTCCGGCTCCCACCCGGTGGCCAGTATCTCAATCACCTTGGGACGGTTCACGCGAGTGCGCAGCTTGCCCTCGCTGAGGCATCGAGCGGCGAGTTTCTGCTTCACCGCTTAGCTTCGGTCGAAGGCATCGTCGCCGTCGTCCGTCGCCTCGAAGCCAAATTCCGCAAGAACGCGTTCCGCGAAATGACCAAAGCGTCTGACTGCAATGTTGTCCTCTGAAAGTGCAACCCCGAAAGGTTTCGGGTCTCCCTACAGGCCAACAGCAGCGCGAACGCGCGTCATAACGTGATCAGCAACTTGGTTTGCGCGCTCCGCGCCGCGGGCGAGGACATTGTCGATATACGATTTGTCGGCGAGGATTTCTTCGCGGCATTTGCGCATTGGGGCGAAATATTCCCAAAGCTTCTCGAACAATTCCCTCTTGAAATCGCTGTAACCGGTGCCGCCTTTTTGAAATCGTTCGCGCATGTTGGCGATTTCGTCCTTTGAGGCAACCAGCGAGTAAAGTTGGAAAATTGTCGATCTTGAGGGGTCCTTGGGCGCTTCCACCCGCGTCGAGTCGGTCACGATGCTCATCACGCGTTTCCGCGTCTCTTTTTCGTCGCTGAAAATGTCGATGTTATTGCCGTAGCTTTTGCTCATCTTCTGGCCGTCAAGACCCGGAACCACTTCCGTTGCGGCTTCAATACGCGGTTCGGGCAATTTAAAAATTGGCCCAAAAGTCTCGTTCATTTTTGCAGCAAGATCGCGCGTGATTTCGATGTGCTGTTTCTGATCTTTGCCAACCGGCACGACATCGCTGTCGTAGATCAAAATATCGGCTGCCATCAGCACCGGGTAATTGAATAATCCGGCTGTCGCGCTCAAGCCGCGCGCAAGTTTGTCTTTGTAGGAATGCGCGCGTTCCAGCAAACCCATCGGCGCGACCGTTGATAAAATCCACGCCAGCTCGGTCACTTGCGGAACGTCCGATTGCCGAAAAAGTGTGGCACGTTCCGGATCGAGTCCGCACGCCAGGAAATCGAGCGCGACCCCGCGCGTGTTCTCACGCAGCGCTTTCGGATCGCGCACCGTAGTGTGAATGCCTGAAAGAATGCGCATGTCGTTGAATGTTGAACACGTTTCGATGTTTCGGCAAACTGGCAACGATGGAAACATCGACGGAAACGAGCTCGTCGTGGGGGTGGAAGTTCGGCACACGAACTGAGCACCGACGCGGTTAACCTGAGCAAATGATGGCGTCCGGTGGATCGACAATGGTCAATTGAAAAATTCCAGACTGACAAAGGGATTGTTTCTTGCTGGATATCGGCCGGACGACTGAGTAGATAAACGATCCATGCCTGCGCAAAAATCCCAGCCCGTTTCCGTGGTGACTGGTGGCGCCGGTTTTTTGGGATCGCATTTGACCGACCGTTTGCTGGCGGAAGGTCATCGCGTGATCGCCATCGATAATCTGATCACTGGCAACACGGCGAACTTTGGCCATCTGGCGGGGAATGAGAATTACCGGTTCATCAAGCACAATGTTTCCAATTTCATTTTTCTACCGGAGGAAAAAATTGATTACGTCTTTCATTTCGCGTCGCCGGCGAGCCCGATCGATTATTTGGAACTGCCGATTCCGACGCTAAAAGTCGGCGCGCTTGGCACGCATAACACGCTCGGTCTGGCGAAGGACAAAAAAGCGGCATTCATTCTCGCATCCACCTCGGAAGTGTACGGCGATCCGCTTGAGCATCCGCAAAAGGAAGATTACTGGGGCAATGTCAACCCGATCGGGCCGCGTGGCGTTTACGACGAGGCCAAGCGTTTCGCCGAGGCGATCACCATGGCCTATCATCGTTATCACCGCGTGGACACAAGAATCGTGCGCATCTTCAACACGTACGGACCGCGAATGCGTTTGCGCGACGGGCGCGTTGTACCGGCATTTATTGGGCAGGCATTACGCGGCGAGCCGCTCAGCGTCTTCGGCGACGGTTCGCAGACGCGCTCGTTCTGTTACGTCTCCGATTTGATCGACGGAATCTTTAGGCTCGCGATGAGCGACTTCCACGAGCCGGTTAACCTTGGCAATCCTCAGGAAATGACGATCAAAAAATTCGCCGACGAAATCATTCGCATAATGGGAACAAAATCGGTAATTGAATATAAACCGCTCCCAGTGGACGACCCGAAAGTGCGCCAGCCCGACATCGGGCGGGCCAAAAAAATTCTCGGCTGGGAACCACGAGTCAGTTTCGAAGAAGGAATCCAAAAGACGATCAAGTATTTCAAGGAATCGTTGAACCGTTGAAGTGTTAAAACAGTTACAAAGGTTAAATGGTTACAAATGCCGAGCGGCCGATGTACCGCTTGTAACGATGTAACGGTGTAACGAATCACCAATCACATGGGCTTGCTCGATTTGAACAAGATTTCATTGACGCTCCGGCTTTTTTGGCCGTGAATTGCCTCGTGGCGAAGCGTGTGCTCCTTATCGCTGTCAGCTTTGTCTGTCTTTACTTTTCTGTGGCGGCGCAAGAAACGCTCAATGCCCCTTCTGCCTTGGCTCTGTACCGACCAGACGTTTTCAGCACGGTGGATAGCTTCGCGCTGATTCATAACCTTCCAGTATTCGCGCTTTTGGACGGACAGCGACTGCCGGTTTCGACCGACCTGGGCCGGATGGGAACAGCGCCGCTTGATCTCTTTCCTGCCGCGTTCCTTGCGCCGGCGGCAGCAAAGAAGACAAACGCAGGTCGCGCCGGCGAGTCGGCAGATGCAAAAGATTCGCTTGTCGAAGTGATCAGCTCGCCGTTGCATCCGGTTTATTCCAGCGGGGAAGTGGGCGTTTTGTACGGGCGCTGGAGTGGCAAATCCAGTGGCGATCTATGGCAGACTTACATGATGGGCGAGGTTGGCAATGACAAATTCCACATCACAGTCGGCACGGCATACGAAGAGTCGAGCGGACGATTCCCGCGGTTCCGCACTTTCACTTCCTCAAGATGAATCCCCGGCGAAACTGGAGTCTCTCATCTGCCCGGTCTGTGGCGAAGAGGCGGTGCAGGAAAAGTGCAAAATAATCTGTCGCAGTGAGATTTGCCGAGGCCGCGTGATCATGAATTGCTCGGAATTTTGATGCGTCATATCAGGCGGACTGAGCCATAGCACGATCACGATAATCTATGAAAGTAAACTCGCTCGCCCTGATCGTTTTCACGCCGCTCATTACCTTTGCGCAAGGACCTGCCAGAGCACCAGCCGGTGGCGATTTCCAAATCACGAAAATCAGCAAGAACCTGATTTCGACGCCCCAGTTCGCCTACGCGGGCGCAAAGCAGTATCCAACGGATCGGCGCGATCGCTGGCTGGAAGTGGAGGTTGAATTTTCAGCTTTGCCCGACTTAACCGACGAGCTGATCTTCAAGTATTACATTCTTTTCAATGGAACGCTGCTCACTGGCGATGTGACCCATGTGAATATCCCTGCCGGCCGCGAGAACCGGTCGGTCATGTACGTGCCGCCGCGCGCCCTTGACCGTTTCGCAAATAATCGGCCAATCACGGAGAATTCATGTCAGAATGTAGCGGTGCAGATCGTGCAGCAGGGTGTGGTGAAAGCCGAAGCCAGCCTTGCCCGAGCGCAGCCACAATGGTTCGCGAACCTCCACGGGACCTCCGGATTTGTTCTTAACAAGGATCAGACACCATTTGCGCCTCTCTTCTGGGACCGCTACGAGCAGATCAAAACCGCGCGCTAAGCTGGAAATCCGAAATCCCAACCTCCAACAGAAATTCCAAATCTGGATAACCGCAACGGAAGGAGTAGCATTGAACAGCTCTGATCTTTGGAGCTTGGGATTTGTTCGGGACTTGGATGTTTGAATTTGGAGCTTTTAAGGGAATGCCCGCACCGGCCCGTCTGATCACTCTTAACATCGGAGCCCAGACCGTTGGTCTGGCGAAGTTTCGCGTCCAGACCCATGGAGGCTTGATGCTGCTGGATTATCGGTTCCGGGAAATTTTGGCTGATCCAGCAAGCGAGGGGACGCGGCCAGCGCAAATCACGACCGCGCTGCGCGAAATGCTGGATGAGGTGGGGATCAAACGCAGCAGTGTCAATTACGCGGTCGGTGCGCAGTCTGCTTTCCTGCGTTTTGTTAAGTTGCCTCGGGTGGAAGAAGAGAAAATCGAGCGGATTATCGGGTTTGAAGCGCAACAAAACGTACCGTTCCCAATCGATGAAGTGGTTTGGGATTACCAGGTCGTCGGAGGCGGTATGGACGAACAAATCCAGGTCGTAATTGTCGCGATCAAAGCCGACTATCTTGAAAACATCAATGCTGCTATTGAAGAATCCGGCTTGCGCGCCAACAAAATCGGCATTGCGACGACAGGGCTATACAATGCTTTCAGATATAATTATGCGGATACCACAGGTTGTTCGTTGCTTGTAGATATCGGCGCGCGAACAACAAATCTCGTTTTCATCGAGCCGGGAAAAGTCTTCATGCGCAGCGTTCCAATTGGCGGCAGCTCGATCACCGCCGCGGTCGCCAAAGAGTTCGGCGAGTCATTTGCCGCGGCGGAATTTCGCAAGAAACGCGACGCCTTTGTCAGCCTTGGCGGCCCATATGCTGAACCGACTGACCCCGAGATCGCGCGGGTCTCGAAAATAGCGCGCAGCACGATGACGCGATTGCACGCGGAGTTGATGCGCTCCATCAGTCGCTATCGCGCGCAGCAGCAGGGGGGCGTGCCGGAGCGCGTTTTTCTCGCTGGTGGAAGCAGCAGCATGCCTTACATGCGCGAATTTTTTCACGAGAAATTGCGGGTCCCGGTCGAATTCTTTAATCCGCTCCGCAACATTACGGCCGCGGAGTCAGCGCCTGTACGAGAGCTTACGCAATCGGCGCATCTGCTTGGCGAAGTAGTCGGCCTAGCGCTTCGCAGCGTGACCAGTTGCCCCATTGAGTTGAACCTCCTGCCCGAAAGCGTCGTTCGCCGGAAGGAAATGGAAAGACGCCAGCCTTTCTTTATCATGGCGGCAGCTTGTTTTCTTCTCGCTCTACTGGGCTGGTCAGCCTATTTCGCGCGAGCGGCTCAGGTGACCCGGCAGAGCACCCAACGACTGCAGCAAAAGATCGATCTCATGCGGCTGGCCGAAGGGCGTGTTGATAAGCTCAAGAAAGAAGCCACTTCACTGGATGCCATCGCAACACCGCTCATTAACGCAATTAATGATCGCAGTTTCTGGCCGCAAATCCTGCAAGAGCTGAACGCGCGCCTCCCGGAATCGGATATCTGGATCACGGAGCTTGCCGCTACGTCTGGGGAAAAGCTGCTCGGTACTGGCGAAAAACGCGCCGCTGAGACTGCCCCGATCACGCGGCCAGCCGGTTCATCCCCTTCGGTAACTGGAGCAAAAACATCCGGGACCGGTTTAACCGTTGACGGCATTTATGTACGCGGTCTCTACATGTATAACCCGAAACAGCAGGAACTAGTCGTCGATTACTTTCGTAACCTCGCGCAGTCGCCATTTTTTGTCGTCGATGAGAAAAAACCTGAGCGCGTAATTAGATCCAACGCAGTGCCAAGCGATCGGGAGTGGGCTTTCCCTTATGAGCTCCAACTCACCCTTCGCCGGCCGGTGAAGTTCCAATGAATTGGTTTCGCCAGAATCGATTGCTTGGCGCGCTCCTGATCGCCTTCGGAATCTGCATGGTGATTACGATGATTCTTTTGTATTCGACAGGGAGCAAATTGGCGACCGCCAGGGGTGAGTTCGATAAGGCAACCGCGGAACGCGCCCGGCTGGAGACACTCGACCCATTCCCAAACGACGCCAACTATCACAAGCTGAAGGATTACATCGCAAACTACCATGTGATGCTGGACAAATTTAAAGAGGAATTAAAAAAGGAAATGATCCCCGAGACGCCACTCGCCCCCAATGAATTCCAATCGCGTTTGCGTCAGGCTACTGTCGCGACTCTCAATAGGGCGCGCGCCAATAATGTCAAACTCCCGGAGAATTTTCGTCTCGGTTTTGACGAATTTGCGACTGCGCTGCCGCGAACAGCCGTCGCACCGCTCCTCGGACAGGAGTTGTCCCAAGTTCAGATGCTCATCAACATTCTGCTCGACGCACGAATCGATGGGGTGACTTCTTTCCACCGCATGCCGTTGACCGAAGAAAAAGAACCAAAAGCTGCTCCTACGGCCACTCCTGCTCCTGTGAGGGCAGGACGAAGAGGCGGCCCCACCCAGAAAGAAAAGCCTTCCGAACCGGGAGCGATTGCTGCAAAAGTACTCGAACGCAACATAGTCGATCTTACGTTTAGAGCAGGGCCTGACGCCGCGCGAAAAGTCTTAAACGAGATCTCGAATTCGAATGGGCAATTTTACATCATCCGCACTTTGTACATTCGAAATGAAAAAGACCAGGGACCGCCGCGGGAAAAGAGTGCAGAGCCAACTCCCACCCCGGCCACATCGCCGAGCCCCAACCAGCCAGTTACCGCTGGAGCATTGACCTTCATCGTTGGCAACGAACACGTCGAAGTCTCGGCCACAATCGAGATGCTGCGATTCAGCTTTTAACCACGAACGGAGACTGCCAAATTCAACCACGGATTACGCGGATAACACGCATTACAGAATGATTCATGAGGAGCTCAGTGTTGCGGTCCCAAGAACCCGACAAAGACGGTCAGCGCGATCTTCATGTTTGAATCTTCCTATCCGTGAAATCCGTGCAATCCGTGGTTCTGTTGTTTAACCATGGCTAAGGCGTTGGACTGGATTAAGGCGCACTACGACCGCGCCGTGCTTATTGCTGCGCTGCTATTCTTGTTTTTTTCGTCGATTGCCATTTGGTGGAACGTCATTCAATTCGGGAATCGTTTGACCGGCCATCGAGCGCCTCCGCTAAAAACTGCATCGCCGCCGGCTAAGGCGGTCGAACTCGATCGCGCCGCAAAAGAGCTCGAAGATCCTGCACAATGGAAATCAGGCGCGCGCTCCGGGCTTTTTGTTCCCGAGCGACACTTTATCGGCGCCGATGGTCTTCCGGCGACCTTGCACAATACGCAGGTGCATCCACCTGTGCCGAATGAGTGGTTCCAACAATATACTTTGCCAATCGAAAACGCTGATGCCCTCGATGAAGATCCTGATCACGACGGATTCACGAACCTGGACGAGTGGCAGGGCGGCACTGATCCGACCAAGGCGGACTCGCATCCGGACTATCTTACAAAACTACACTTGGTATCTGTATTTCAGGAACCGTTCCGCTTCATTTTTTCATCATGGGTCGGTGGGAGATTTGCGCTAAACACCATCGATCAGAGCGAGCCGACGCAATTCCTGAAAATGGGTGACATCATTCGCGGCACAAACTTTAAGATCATCAAGTTCACCGAAAAACACGATCGCAACCAATACGGCACGAAGACTGACGTTTCGGAGTTGCTTGTGGAGCATCAGGAGACCAAGGCGCAGATCACGCTGGTAAAGGAAAAGGTAGCCACGTCTCCTCAATCGGTTGCCACCATGGTCTATACTTGGGGCGGGCGGCATGAATTTGAAGTGAGAAAAGATCAAGAATTTTCCTTGAAACCGATCGAGCAAATCAAATATAAGCTCGTAGATGTGCAGCCAGACAAGGCCGTGATCGTCAATACTCAGAAGCCAAATGAGCCGATCGAGATCGGTTTTGCCCCTCCATAGGAAATTCCAGGTGGATCGAGGGTTCTCTGAAGACGACCCCTTGCTCATGGCCGAAGGTTCCAAGGTGGATCGGCCCGCCGCGGCGGGCCGATGCCTGGTTCGCAGTTTTTCTTCCAACGCGTTGAGGACAACGCGTTCACCTTAAAAAATTTAAGAATTTTCCTTGAACGCCGTAGAAGAAATCGGGTAAAAGCTCGTAGATGTGCAGCCAGACAAGGCCGTGATCGTCAATACTCAGAAGCCAAATGAGCCGATCGAGATCGGCTTTGTCCCTCCATAAACTTGCTTATGAA
>WNFY01005068.1_pt1 | contig 21862 bp, 21 predicted proteins | sample 5400091 | NCBI WGS metagenome assembly WNFY01 (sample SAMN13153364, study PRJNA577476) | soil metagenome | isolation source: 60 cm soil or saprolite under grassland replicate 1 | place: USA:California | collected 2016-06-15
CCCATGACGCCTCAGGAACAATGCGTTCCAGACAAGTCAGGAAGTTGTACCGGTCGCGTTCGGTCTGAAATCCGAGCAAATGATATTGCAACAGAGAGCGCAGGATGGTCTTGCGCCATGGCAGCTTCTCGAAAATGTCAGGCGTCGGAAACGGGATGTGGAGAAAGAACCCAACCCGCGCAGTGCAGCCCGCTTCCCTCAAATACCGCCCCATCAGCATCAGGTGATAGTCGTGGGCCCAGATGAGGTCCTTGGATGTCGTCGTTTCCATCGCAATTTGTGCGAACTTGCGGTTCACGCGCTGATAAAACTCCCAATATTCCGGGTCAAAGTCGCAGCGCGATGGCATGTCGTGAAACAGCGGCCAGATGATCTCATTGGCGAAGCCGGAATAGAACTTCGATACTTCCTGTTGCGTTAGGGAAACAGCCTTAAGCCCATAAGCGCGACCACGGCCAGCTTTTTGCAGCAGAGTGGCCGCAGTTTCCGAGTCCACTGCGCCTGCCCAGCCGATCCAGAGCCCGTGATGATGGCGCCAAATGCTGTCGAGCGCGGAGGCGAGGCCCCCGGCGCTGGGGTTCAGCCGAGGATGTCCGGCGCGGAATTTGATCTCGACCGGCAACCGGTTCGAGACGTTGATTAAACGCCCTTCCAGCAGCTTCATATTTCCGCTCCACAAGCTACAAGCCAGTCGCGCAGAAACCGACCCAATTCGTCTGGTGGCCGCAACCAGAGATCGGCCAAAGTTGGCCGAGCCTCCGGGCGCACCAAGATAGCAAGTCCCCGTCCTTTGATGGCACGAAATGCATTTTCGTCTGTCTGGTCGTCACCTAAATATGCAGCCGCAACCCCTGGTCCCGCCTCGGCCAAAATAGCGCTGACCGCATCCCCCTTGTTGCGGTGAGACGCGCGCAGCTCAAGGCCTCCATCGAAGGGAAGCAACTGCAAACCGTAGTCTTCGATTAGCGAAGCGAACAGAGCGCGGACTTTGCTCTCAATAGTGGATCGCTCCTCGGGTGAGAGCCCTCGCCAATGCACCGCCAAGCCGCCAGGTTTTGTTTCAGTCCTCATGTCGAGCCCGCAGGAACGCAGCGAGCGTAGGGCAATCTGTAACGCGTGCCGTTGCTCGGGCGGTGGCGTGTCCGCCTCATACGACCCGTCCGGTAGCAGCCTCTCTGAACCGTGACTACCCCAAATTTCCGGATGAGGATGAATTCCGCTTAGAAAAACCAGTTCCGTTGCGGCACGGCCGCTGATAAGCACAACCCGGGTCTGGTGACGCATGATCTGCGAAACCAACTCTGGTATCTCGCGGTAAGGAAACGCACGCGTCCGGTCGGGCGTGAAAGGCGCGAGGGTGCCGTCATAATCCAAAAGCAAGGCACGCGAGGACGCATGGCGAACCCGCTCCAGGAATGGAGCGCACACATCCATTTGTTCGGCGACCTTCATTTGCACCTTTCGAACGAGAAACCATTAGAGGCTGCTCAACCGCGTTTGAGCTGCCTGGTCTTATGCGCGAAGTGGGCGGAAGGTTCTCCTGAAACACGAACAATAGAACGCGAGTCAACCATTGCGGCAGTAAGACAAGCGAATGACGAAGTCGGCCGCAAATGCGACGGGCCGCGACCCCAAATGCCGGCATCCCATCACGATTGCGAGTCTAGCACGGATAGCTAAAAACCAATCAGTTGAAAGTACATTACCGAGCAGGGAAATAGTACAAGGGAGGCGGCGGCCATCAGCTCTCAGCTCTGAGTTTTCAGCTATCAGCAATTGAGTGTTTCCCGTCTCGCTCTTGGATTGTCTAGCTCGATCTTCGTAGAGTGGTGGGTTTTGTCGCTGTGAACTGAGGGCCTGAGAGCTGACAGCTGACATCTGCTCCCTATGTCCATCGAAACCAGCGCAACGCGAGCGCGAACGTGATCACCGCCCACGCTCCCATCACCAGGATTCTCGGGCTTTGTGACGCCAGAGACGAACCTTCGAGGATGGTCGCGCGTAAAGCATCATTGAGTGCGGTGAGAGGCAGTGCCTTGATGAGCGGTTGCACTGCCGCAGGAAAACGCTCGCCCGAGAAAAACACTCCTGAGAAAATCCACATCGGCATCATCACAAGATTCATCAAGCCGCTGGCGCTTTCGATCTTTTGAGCCCGGGACGCGGTCAATAGTCCCAATCCGCCGAAGGAAATGGCTCCGATGGACCCAATCAGAAGAATGCTCCAGAGTGATCCCAGAATCCGCATGTGGAACGCAAACACGCCGAAGCCCAGTAACAACGCGACCTCGATCAGCATGAGCAGGAGGCGACTGCTCAGCAGCGCAAGTAGGAAGTCGCTACGTCGCATGGGAGTTGCTACAAACCGCTTTAGCAGCTTGCGCTGCCGCATATCTACAATGGCAAAGCCGATCCCCCACATGGCAGCATTCATCAAATTCATTCCCAGGAGACCTGGAATCAAGAAGTCAATGTAGCGCGATCCGGGTTCGCTGGAGGTCACCGCTGTTGTAGCCAGCGGATCGCGCCGCCCAGCCGCACTTTGCAGGCTCTCATCTACCAGAGCGCGGGCGAGAACGCTTTCCGGTCGCGCAGGATCGTAACGGTACTCGTACCGTCCTCGCCCATTTGGCTGAACAACCAGCGCATATTTGCCCAGGCGAAAGCCTCGCAATGCGGAAGGCTCGTCGAGCACGTCAGCGTGGATCGAATTCCTGCCCCCCGAACCCTGAATGAGGGCCACCGCTTCTTGCGATCCTGATCCGGAAACGATCACCACCGACGCCACGTCCGCCGGCTTATTGCGAAAAGCTATTCCCAGTCCAAGTGCCAGCAGAATCGGAAATCCAAAGACCCAGAAGACGACCTCGGGCTCCCGTCGCAGTTCCTTCATGCGGACATCGAGAACATGCAGGAATCCCGTCCAGCGGCCATTTCGGCGGGTCGAACCACGCTGCAGCTCTTGCTGCGGAGGTATCTGTTGCGCTACTGACATTTACTCCTCCCTCAGATGGCGACCGGTGAGGCGAACAAACACATCCTCTAGGCTCGCTTGGCGGGTGGTCAGGTGTTCGAGTTGCGCAGACTGCTTATCTACGGCATCGAGCAGTGCAGGAATCGTGCGATGCGGTTCGCGCACGGCTAAGCAGATCAGTCCGTCATCGTTGTAAACCGAATCAACTCCGGGCAGCGACTTCCATCTGTCAGACGTCCCGTGCGAACCACCAGCAAGCGAGAACTCAACCATATGATGGCCACCCAGTCTCTCGATCAAGTCAGCGGGCGAGCCTTCCGCGATGATCTGCCCGTGGTCCACGATTGCTAGCCTATCGCAGAGGCGCTCGGCTTCATCCATATAGTGGGTGGTTAATAGCACCGTGCCGCCGCTGCGCTGGAAGTCGCGAATGATCTCCCAAAGTTGGCGGCGGCTCTGTGGATCAAGTCCAGTCGTCGGTTCGTCGAGGAAGAGCAACTTGGGAGATCCCACCAGAGCGGTTGCCACCGCAAGGCGCTGTTTTTGCCCTCCTGAAAGCTTTCCCACCCACGAGTCGGCTTTCTCCTCAAGCTGCAACGCGGCCAGAACTTCGTTAGTCGGCCGTGGCTCGGAGTAGAAGCTGGCGAAAAGCTTCACCGTTTCGCGAACCGTAAGCTTTTCGGACAGCCGTGTCTCCTGCAGGGATATGCCAATTTGTTCGCGGAGTTCCCGGGCGTGCGACTTCCAAGTCTGTCCCAGAATCGTGACTTCTCCGGAACTCGGCTCGAGCAACCCTTCCAGAATCTCGATGGTCGTGGTCTTTCCGGCACCATTGGGGCCAAGCAGGCCGAAACATTCCCCGCCCTGGATTTCAAGGTTCAGCCCACGCACAGCTTCGACTTTGCCATCGTAGGTCTTGCGCAAGTCTCTGCATTCGATGACCGCAGGCATTGCTCGATTCTACCGAAGGCAGCGAGGTCTTTTCTCTGCGATCTCTGCGACTCTCTTTGCGTCCTCTGCGGTTAAAGGCTTTGGTGAGCGTTGAAAAGCTCTAACCTCAGTGCACGCGGACGATGCGTGGAGATCGCAGAGGAACCGTAGGCCTTCGCCAGTTTGTGGAAATCGGTTTGCTCACTAAGTAATATGATGATCACCATGCGACCGGCGAGGCGCGGTTTCACTTGAATGCTCTCCCCTTGAGCACCGTGTGTGTTCCACTGAATTTCACTCTGAACTTTAGCCAGGAGAGCAGTCATGCCGCGCAAGTTGTTTCTACATGCTTTGTTGTTTCTTGCAGTTGTTTCGTTCGCGTCGGGCCAGTCGGTTCGGCACTTCATCTTTCATTACGCATTCACCGTTAGGGATGTCCCCGCCGGTGAACGTGCTCGTATTTGGTTTCCTGCCGCCCATTCGGACAACTATCAGGAAATCCGAGTAGTCGCAGCAACCGGCGACCTCCCTCTCAAGAAAGCGAGCGAATCACGCTTCGGCAACGAACTGTATTATGCAGAATCGTCGAAGGCTAAAGGCGGGGACCTGCGCTTTGAAGTCACTTACGACGTTATGCGTTATGAGCATGTGACCCTAGGATCGCAGCGCCCGCGTCTGGAAAATGCGTCCTTGCAACCGAAGGAGCGCGAGGAATTTCTCGGCCCGGACAAGCTTGTTCCGATCACCGGTCTGCCTGCCCAACTTGCGGCGCGTACCACTGCGGAGCAGACCACTGAGTTGGGCAAGGCCCGCGCTATCTACGATTATGTTTTTGCAAATATGCGTTACGACAAAACTGGCAGCGGCTGGGGTCGCGGTGACGTGCTCTACGCCTGCGACGCCAAGAAAGGCAATTGCACCGACTTCCACTCACTATTCATCTCAATGGCGCGCTCGCAGAGGATCCCGGCACGCTTTGAAATCGGATTTCCTTTGCCGGAAGATAAGACCTCAGGGGACATCGCCGGCTACCACTGCTGGGCCGAATTTTTCGATCCGAAAGACGGCTGGATTCCGGTGGACATCTCCGAAGCCTGGAAGCATCCCGAGAAGAAGGATTATTTTTTTGGTGCGCATGATGCGAATCGAATCCAGTTCTCGCTGGGGCGGGATCTGAAACTGAATCCCGCGCAGCAAGGCGATGCTTTGAATTACTTTGTTTACCCGTATGTTGAGGTGGATGCGAAACAATATCCGAACGTCAAATTCGAATTCTCGTTCGCTGATGTTCCAACCAGAGCACCGGGAATGCAATAAGTGAGGAGGGCCATTGCACATCTTGTAGGCGGAGCACCGGTTGGCATTTGGCTGAGAACAATAAAGTAAACCCCTCGATGAATTGTTAATAGAGTGTTACAATCGCTCCTGGCTCGGAAACCCAGGAAGCCCTGTTCCGTGCCTCTGCAAGCTCCCAGTTCTCACAGGATATGCGTCCGAACGGATCAGATAAGAGTCATCTGTCGCTTACTGCTCAACGCCGAACCCGGCTTGTGTTCAATCGCATCAGCCGTCACATCGGCAAACTAACGAAGGAACCGAAATCCAGTGATGTGCACCGTTTCCGCACCAACAGCCGGCGCGTGGAAGCACTGGTCGGCGAGTTTGCGCCGGAATCAGCCAAAAAAGAGAAATTGATCAAGCTGCTCTCCAAGCTTCGAAAGAAGGCGGGCAAGCTGCGCGATTTGGACGTTCAGGTGTCATTCCTGGAGAACCTCAAAATTCCTGACCGGCAAGACCATCGCGCCGAGCTATTGGATTCACTGAATTCAGAGCGAACCAGGCGCTCACGAAAATTGCCAAAGAGTTTCGACGCAGATACCGCGCGCACGCTCCGAAAACGCCTTAGACGCGCCAGTTCCACGATAGAGCTCAACGGTGTCGATCCCTTAAACCGTGCGCTGGAACGCTTACCGAAGGCGAATGCAATTCAGCTCAACGAAAGGTCTTTGCACTCATTTCGGATCGCGGCCAAGAGCGCCCGCTATCTTGCGGAGCTCGCTGAGTCCACCGATGCGAATTCCTTTGTCGAGGAACTGAAGAAGGCGCAGGACGCGATCGGTGAGTGGCACGATGTATTGAAGTTGAAGGAACAAGCCGAGAAGCGCTTTGGGCGTGTTCACGATTCGACGCTGGTCGCGGCGCTCAACAACCTCGCACACGCGCGCTTTCGTCGTGCCAGCAATGCTGCTTTCGAGGCCCTCGCCAATATTTCTAAACGGTACGCTGTGCCATCCGCCAAGCCCGTAGGGCGCACGGAACCAGCTTCTTCCAAGCCTGAGGCAACTCGTACTGCCGCGGCTTGAAATAGCACTCGGCACTAGCCTTCACACTCAGCCAACCCTCCCTCGGGTGCTGTAATCCCGAAACCGCTTTAGCGGTCAGGCACCTTCTCCTGTTCCGAACGGCCACGGGTAGAGCTTTGGCTGAATGCTAAGTGCCGAATGCTAAGTGCCGAATGCTGAGTGCTTGCTACACTGTTTCCGCATGCCAACTTTTGCTGCCGTTGACATTGGATCGAATTCTGTTCGCCTGAAGATTTCCCGCCTGGCCTCGCACCACTTGGTTGATATCCACGAAGACCGCGAAGTCACGCGGCTGGGTGAGTCGGTTTTCAGCAGTGGATTTCTTTCTCCCGAGGCCATCGCTTCTACCGTGAAGGTGCTCCGGCGGTTTCATCGCGCGGCGCAACGGGCTGGCGTCGACACCGTACACGTGGTTGCGACCAGTGCCTTGCGTGATGCTAGAAATTCTCGAGCGTTTCTCGAGTGGGTCCGGTCGGCGACAGGATGGCGCGTCGAAATTATTTCTGGACTGGAAGAGGCGCGCCTGATTCATCTCGGCCTGACTTCCACTTTGCGCGTCAATTCTTCTTCGGTGTTGATGATTGATCTGGGAGGAGGCAGTTGCGAACTCACGGTCTCGCACAAGGGACACATCCGTGAAACAGTGAGCCTGCCACTCGGCGCCGTCCGTCTCACCAACGACTTCTTGCATCATGATCCTCCGCGCAAGGCGGAATTGCGGCAGCTACGCAGCTTGATCCGCCGCGAAATTGGCCGCATAGCTCAGCGCATCACCAAAGCGCGGCCCAGGATCGTTATCGCGACATCCGGCACGGCGGAGGCGCTCTCCGTCGCGGCACACTCCCTCTATCGGACCAAGAGCCAGCGCGCGAATACGGTTTCCCGGCTGCAGATGCGGCGCATCGCCAAAATGCTGCCGCGCTTATCGCTTGATCAACGACGCAAGGTGCCGGGGATCGGCGTACGCAGAGCGGAAATCGTCATCGCAGGCGCGGCGGTATACGCAGAATTGATCGAGCGATTCAAGCTCGGCGGCTTCCGCTTTTCTCCACTGGGACTTCGCGACGGATTATTGGCGCAAATGGCCGCCGATTACGATCACGCGACGCGTTCGGGACGGCAGATCCAGTCGGAACGTCGGGATTCGATCCTGGCCGCCGTCGAACACTACCGGGTCGATCTCGACCACGCCACGCGGCTGCGCGATTCAGTAACCAAACTATTTGCGGATCTGCGTTCTATTCACCGGCTGCCGCAGGAATACAAAGAATGGACCGCCGCCGCCGCCATGCTTTGCGAAGTGGGCGATTACGTCAACCGCACTGGACGTCATCGCCACACCTATTACATCATTTCTCACTCGGAAATCCTGGGCTACACACCGCAACAACGAAAGCTGATTGCGGCGATCGCCCGTTATCTTGGAAAGTCACGCCCCTCGCTCGAAGATGCGGCAATTAAGGCGCTCTCTCCTTCCGATCAAAAACATATTGCGAAAGCGTCGCTGCTGTTGCGGCTAGCGTGGGCGCTGAATCTGGGACGGAGCGGAGCATTAAAAACTGTCCGAGTCAGAATTCATGAAAGCGCCGTCGAGTTGGCGCTGGTCCCGAAGCATCCAATGAGCGTTGATCTCGAGGTTTGGGCGGTAGAAAGGGAAAAAGCTTACTTCCGCGAAGTCTTTGGGTGCGATTTTTCCGCCGCCGTCGTCGCCGCGGCTTGAATCGCCCGCGCCATTTTGGGCGTGAAGAACCAGTTCAGCCTTGCCGCATGGCGCACGGTTTCCACTCGTGCCACTGCGCCCTTTTTAAAGTCAATCAACGCTTCTGATCCCGACTTCACAATTATGCGAGCAAGAAACTCAGTCATGCTGGGATTGTGACCGACCACCATCACCGCCTCATAACGTGAGTACTTCTCAAGCATGCGCCGGAAATCGGGGAACGCGCCATCGGGTCGCAACGCCGGTTCCAGTTGCAGCTTGCCTTCGTACCCGAGTTCGTTGCCGATCAGGGAGGCAGTCTGGGTGGCCCGTTTCAGGGGGCTCGAAATGATCACGTCTGGCTGCGCATTCATTGCCGTGAGCGCACGCCCGACGAACCCGCACTGCTCGATGCCATCAGCGTCGAGTGGCCGCTTCTCATCCTTCTTCGGGTTCACCACATGCTGGCCCGCACTCGCGTGCCGGACGAAATAAATGATCATGAGGCTTTAACCGCCTTTCGCGCCAAAGCGCGTCGCGAGTTGCGCTCTGGCCTGGCCGGAATGGCCATGATTTGCTTTCCTTCGGCCAGCGCCAACAGGAATTCCTGGGCGTTGAAACCCGGGGCCGGTGCCTTGCGCTTGCGGGAGGCCTGCCACGCCCGAATGTACGAGCCATTGTGGCGCAACACGCGCGCCTTCACGGTGTCAGCCAGATACGCGTCCAGAATTTCGTGTCGAATGCGGTCGCGGAGCATCGGGTCCTTCACCGGGAACATCGTTTCAACCCGCTCATACAAGTTACGTGGCATCCAGTCAGCGCTGGCAAGATAAATCTCTTCATGCCCGCCATTCGCGAAATAGAAAACGCGGCTGTGCTCCAAAAACCTTCCGACGATACTGCGGACACGAATGTGATCGCTGATCCCACGAATCCCCGGCCGCAGCGCGCATGTTCCACGGACAATGAGGTCTATCTCTACTCCCGCCTGCGATGCGCGATACAGCGCCGCAATGATGTTCTTATCGAGAAGCGCATTCATTTTCGCAATGATGCGCGCCGGGCGCCCAAGCCGCGCGTGATCGCTCTCGCGGGCGATCAGATCGAGACTGTGCTCCGCGATGTTTACCGGCGAAACCATCAGAGGTGCGTAGCTGGAGTGCTCCGCATAGGCGGTGAGAAAGCTGAACACGTTGTGAACCGCTTCGGTGATGGACTCGTCCGCGGTCATAAGGGTCAAATCGGTATAAATCTTCGCCGTGGTGGAGTTGTAGTTGCCGGTTCCGAGGTGGGCGTAGCGCCGCGAAACTCCATCTGGGTCTTTCCGCACCAGAAGTGACAACTTGCAATGCGTCTTCAATCCAACCAGGCCATGAAAAACCTGTACACCAGCATCTTCCAGATCGCGTGCCCAGCGGATGTTTGAAGCTTCGTCGAATCGGGCCTTGAGCTCGACGACCGCCGTGACCTCTTTCTTGGCCGCCGCCGCAATCAACGCTTGCACGACTCTGGATTTTTCGCCGGTGCGGTAGAGCGTCTGCTTGATCGAAAGCACATCGGGATCTTCCGCCGCGGATTCAATGAACGAGGCAACCGCGTCAAACGAATCAAACGGATGATGCAGCAGAACATCGTGCCGCCGCAGTTCCTCGAACAGATCCTGCGACTTTGCCGTCAACCGCAACTCGCGCGGTACAAACGGCTTGTATTTCAGGTCGGGGCGGTCGGTCTGTTCATAAACATTGAACAAACGCGGAAGATTTACTGGACCGTTCACCCGAAATACCTGCCAGGGTTCAAGGCCGAAGTTGGTGCGCAGGCGCTCGGTGATTTCCGGATCGGCGTCGGCGTCTATCTCTAACCGCACGGCATCACCCTTACGCCGGTTATGCAGTTCGGTGCGCACGGACTCTAGCAGATTCCGCGACTCTTCTTCCGCGAGATACAGATTGCTGTTCCGCGTGACCCTAAATGCGGCCGACGAAACAATGTCGTAACCGGTGTACATCCGCGCTGCATGAAATGAAACCAGATCGTGCAGGAAGATGAAATCTATGGTGCCTTCCGAAGGCAGCCGCACTAGCCGAGGGAGAGCGCGAGGAACTGTCACCACGCCGGTGTAAGTCAGCGATGATCGGCGGCGACGGCGCAAGAGGAATGCCACACACAGCGCCTTATTGATCACACGAGGGAAGGGATGCGCCGGATCCACGGTCACCGGCGTCAGCAATAGATCGAGTTCGCGCTCACAATAATCCTCAATAAATGCGCGGGCGGCGTCATCGAGCTCGTGCAGCGATAACACTCGGATGCCCTTTTCCGAAAGCTGTGGCCGCAGGTTGTCGTTCCACGTTTGATACTGCTCGGCGACGAACCCGTGCAGTTCTTCTGAGATCAGGTCACGCTGTTCGATCAGAGTGAGGCCGTCGGGACCGGCTTCGGTGTAGCCGTCTTCAATTTGTTGCACCATTCCAGCGACACGCACTTCGAAAAACTCGTCCAAATTGCTGGCGCTGATAGAAAGAAACTTCAGGCGCTCCAGCACAGGATTGTTCTCGTCCTGCGCCTCTTCGAGCACGCGCCGGTTGAATTGCAGCCACGAAAGCTCGCGGTTGATGTAATACGCCGGATTGTCAACAGAGGCTCGTGCCATGACAGGATCGAGGGATACTGCGAAAGTAGCAGGCCGTCAAAGAGCGTACTCAGGCGGCGCAGCCTCAACCAGTATAAAGCAGCAAATCCCCCTCTAATCTCACAAGGAATCTAGCGGGAAAATGTTAAAGGAGTGTGAATTCTGTCCCGGAGTGACTTAAGGAAATACAAATTCTGCTGCTCGCCAGAGTTGGTGGTACAGTTTGCTCACTAACATGTTGAGTCTGGATGACCCACGCTGGAATGAACTCAGGGGAGGGTATCGTCTCCCGTTCGATCCGCGTCCCTGGATCAAGCAACTCGCGTCTGGACACAATGTTGAGTCGGCGTGGTCAGCCCTTTGGGAAGATCTGCACCATCAGGGCGACGTGGGAGAGGCTTCGTATGCCGCAGTGCCGCATATTGTGCGAGTTTATCGCGAACGCAGCAGCTTCGATTGGAACGCGTATGCCATTGTCGGCATTATCGAACTCGCTCGCGGAAAGGAAAATAACCCGGAATTGCCAGAGTGGTTGGAATCAGACTATTTTCGAGCCATTCGGGAGTTATCTGATCTAGGACTTGATCAATTATCGAGCGTAACAGATTTGGACAACGTACGAGCGGTTCTCGGCGTAATTGCTATCGCTAGGGGCGCACGAGTACATGGGAAATTGTTACTTAACTACTCCGATGACGAATTGCTTGAGCTGGCGCCCAAGCTTTAGTTGCTAATTGCCCGCGTCCAACCTGGCGATTTCCTGGGCAAACAGCGGATTGGCCGGGAACTGGTCTCGCAGCGACGCCAGCAGTTCACGCGCGTGCTTATAGTCATGCTCCCGGACATAGGCAATCGCGAGCAGGATATTCGCAAACGGCGCCAGGTAGTGTCCGCGGTCCGCGACCAGCTTTAGTTCTTTGACTCCGGCCTGCTTGTCTCCGGAAACTCCGCCTAGACGCACCAGCCATCGTACCGGCGCGGCCATGCTTCCAATGATGTACTTGCTGATGCCGCCGGCGATGTGCGCGTCGTAGCAATCGGGATCCGAGGCCAGCGTCTGCTCCGCCCACATGGTTGACTCTTTTGTGTAGTGCAGCGAGGCGATGTTTCGCTTTTCAATTAAGGACGCATAGTCCGCCTGCAAACCGTTGGTTAGGGTCATCGCAAAGAGCGCGTCTCTGTCCTTGGGATTCTTTGCCAGCCGCGCCAGCGCCGCCTGCTGGGCCTTTTCAACCTCTGCATCGAACCGCGCGCGGATGTTCGCGTCGGGACTCAGCTTCGGACGATCTTCAAACTTTTTGTCATCCACAAGAAACTGGCCTTCCAGAACGCCAAGGCGGTGAAACTCCGAGAACAGCATCCGTGGCCGAGGCAGGCAGCGACACGAACGCAAGTAGCGCCGACGCGGCGAGCCACATTTTTGTCTTCAAGAACATTGAGGCCGTATAAGTATAGATGCGAACGCTCATTTTTCCTTAACCCGAATTCTGTAAAAGAGTTGTAAAGCAGATGCTGCACTTGGGTAATGTCATTAAGGTCGAATGGCACTTTGTCGAATGGCACTTTAAGGTTGTCGAAGAAGTATCAAACGACCACTCAAGCGGTAACGGTAGATTCAGCTGGTGATGCGGTAAAGGGGGACTCAGCTGCCCGTGCGGTAAAGAGTGGACTCCACCGAAAACCAGCCCCATACGGCGCCCGACCTTAGCCCAGCGCTTCAGCGCTGGGACGGTTTGAGACACAGTTCAAGTCCCGTCGGGACGACCGAGCGATCACTCAGACCGTGTTTGACCCGCCTCGGCGCCTCTGCTAACGTCAAACGTTTCCCGCGATGCTCGTGTGGGTCGGACACTCTTGTCCGACCGAAAGCTGAGTAACTCTCAGCTGAGCGTTTGCACAGTGCAGGCCGCCACGCGGACAAGGGTGTCCGCGCCACACGGTCCGAGGTGGGAACAGAATCGAGTCTTTACATGGCTATTAAATTCCGCGGAGTGGACTTCATCGAATTCGACACTCTGCTCACCGACGACGAACGCCTGGTCCGCGACACCGCGCGCCGCTTCATCGAAGACAATCTCATCCCCATCATCGAAGAGTGCAACCGCGCCGGCCGTTTTCCGCGCGAACTGGTCAAGCCCATGGCCGATCTCGGATTCTTCGGCGCCAGCCTGAAGGGCTACGGCTGCGCGGGCATGTCGAACGTTGAATACGGCCTCGTGACGCAGGAACTCGAGCGCGGCGACTCGGGGGTGCGGTCGTTCGTCAGCGTGCAGTCGGCTTTGGTGATGTATCCCATTTACGCATTCGGCAGCGACGAGCAGAAGAATACTTGGCTGCCAGGGATGCAGAAAGGCGAAAAGCTTGGCTGCTTCGGCCTGACGGAGCCCGACTTCGGTTCCAACCCGGGCGGCATGCGCACTCGTGCGCGCAAAGTTGGCAACGAATACGTGCTGAACGGCGAGAAAATGTGGATCACGTCGGGATCGATTGCCGATGTCGCCGTGATCTGGGCGAAGACAGACGATTCGAATGACTCAGACTCTATCCGCGGATTCCTCGTCGAAACCGATCGCCCCGGATTTCGCGCCGAAGATATTCACGGCAAGTGGTCGCTGCGGGCATCCGTCACGTCGAGCCTTTCACTGCAAGATGTGCACGTGCCCGCGTCAAATCTTCTTCCGAAAAGCGGCGGCCTGAAGTCTCCGCTGATGTGCCTAAATCAAGCGCGCTACGGAATCGCCTGGGGAGCTCTGGGAGCGGCGATGGCCTGCTACGACTGTGCGCTACAGTATTCGCTCTTCCGCAAGCAGTTCCACGATGAACCGATTGCTTCGCACCAGCTCGTTCAAGAAAAGCTGGCGTGGATGATCAGCGAGATCACCAAGGCACAGTTGCTGGTGCTCCAAGTCGGCAGGCTTAAAGACCAAGAAAAGGTCAAGCACCAGCACATCTCAATGGCAAAGCGCAACAACGTCTGGATGGCGCTCGAGTGTGCCCGCATGTCCCGCGACATCCTGGGCGCAAATGGTGTCGCCGACGAGTACCCGATCTTCCGCCACATGGCCAACCTGGAGTCGGTAAAAACCTACGAGGGCACCCACGACATCCACACGCTGATCATTGGACAGAGCGTGACCGGGATAGACGCGTTTTAGTATGTTCTGAACCCATACCGACGACAGCCAAGCCGAGAAAACGTCCGATCATCCTGATTGTCCGCAGCATTTCTTCGCTTTCAGTCCACTGCCACACTGACAAGGTTTATTACGATCTCTTCCCTTCAATCCGACATTGCCCGGAACCGTCGGTCCAACTGTCTTGGCTCAGCGTGAAATGGAGAAGCAGCGTTCTCCGTTAATGTAGGTTCCACCCCTTCGGGGCGGGGATTTTCAAGGCATGGGGGTCTATCGTCCGATGACTGTTTGCGTTTAGTGCACAGCGCGAGAGATCAAAACCTCCCGCGCTGCTAAACATCGGCTCGATGAGCCCGGCCACGCTATCCCTCGGCATGGTTGCATCCCTGCAGAGCCCGCTTCCGTTTCACATGGCCGAGTTATTGTAGCGCGGCATCGGCAGTTTCTTGGCATCGTCCAACAGACAGGGCCTTCGGTCCTTCGGTCAGCGGTCGTTCTCAGAGTCCTGTCCTATGATGCCGCTCAACCGTATCTCCTAACGTTTTAGTTGACAAGCTCAGCTCTTTTGAGCTAATCTCCTAATACTTTAGGAGGTATCGCGATGGGCGGTCGCGGAAAACCCCAACAGCAGCTAACCCCTTTGGAGCTGCAGATCATGAACGTTCTGTGGGACTGCGGTCCCTCTAACGTGCAATCAGTCCAAGAGAAACTGACCGAATCACCGAAACTGGCGTACACCACGGTGCAGACGATGCTCAACGTTCTTCATCGTAAAGGAAGGGTACGGCGGAGATTGCGGGGCAGGGCGTACGACTATGCGCCTGTGTTGACCAGAGAGAAGGCAGCGAGCAACGCCATCGGCGACATGGTCGATCGCCTTTTTGGCGGGTCGGTGGACGGTCTCCTCATGAGCCTCGTCAAGAGCCGGCAACTCGATCCCAAAAGGCTTCAGGAGTTGAGCGGCTTGATAGAGGAGCATGAGCGCGGCAAGGAGGGAAAAGACCATGAATCCGATTAATGAGATTGTTGTCACGTACGTGACGAATGCCTTATGGATGATGTTCGTCATCGCGGCAGCCACATCTCTTCTCTCGCGAGCATTACGTCGTTGCCCTTCTTCGTATCGGCATGCTTTGTGGGTCGCAGCCTTGCTGCTTGCTGTGTCGCTTCCCTTTGCGAGCTTGCGTGGTTCTCGCAACAATGACAAGCCAACGCCCGATCCTGTCGCAGCGGCGGACACGGTCCCGTCGGCACAAACGGCCCTCAGCGGCACTTCCTCTTGGGCACTTTGGCGGCGATTGCGACATGCTGGTCAACCAGTAATATTCGACCCGCTCATCACTGGGCTTGTTGCACTGCTCTATTCCGCCTTTATTGTCTATCGAGCAGTTCGCCTCTATTGCGGATGGCGGTCACTGCGGGCAATGCTACATAGGTCAAGCGAGAGGCCGATACCGCCGGCAATGCGAGCTGTGGTCGAGCGATGCCACTCGCTGCTGGGTATGAAACCCGTACCCATATTGTTGTCACTGGAAGGAAAAGGGCCAGCGACACTGGGAATCCGCAATCCTGTCCTGGTGCTGCCGGAATGGTTATTGTCGCAAGCATCAGAGGATGAGATCTCTTCTACCCTAAGCCATGAACTGGCGCACATCCGCCGACACGATTTCCTTTTGAATCTGGTTTACGAGCTTTTCTTATTGCCTATCTCGTTTCACCCCGCCGCTGCTCTGATCAAGGCACGGATCGATCAGACACGGGAATTGGCCTGCGACGAGATCGCCGCAGAATGCCTGTCGACGCACACTCAATACGTCCGCTCCCTTTTGCACATCGCGCAGTCCATGGCCGCGAAGCAGCTCCCAGTAAACGTTGGATACGCTCTGGGACTATTCGACACAAACACACTGGAGGATCGCATCATGAATGTACTCGAAAGAGCTAATCGAGTGCGCAAGACAAGGGCGCAGGCTTTGGTTCTTGCCACGTTAGCTTTACTAGTCGCAACTTGTCTCGGGGTGTCCGGCGTTTCTATTCAAGTCACTCAGCCCACCAGCACCGACGCCGATCTGCAGCAATTTGTTGGCACTTGGCACGCACAATTCAAAGGCAGGACCTTCCTGACAATCAATTTGGAGAAGCAACAAGGCAAACTGACCGGAACCGTGAGTCATGCCGATATCCAAGTGGACAAAGACGGGGAACTTACAAGTGCGGAGGAACAGGAGGGTAGCAACCCTATCGTGGAAGCCAGGCTTACGAGCGGAACCCTTCACATCACCACAAAGGAACAAACCTCGCAGGACACTATTCAATGTGATATGAAGCTCACTGGAACTGATCAGGCAGAGCTTCGTCTGCTCGCTCCGCCCGACGTCCCCGCTCCTAAGCCGTGGAAGTTGGAGCGAGAGAAGGGTGGTCAATAAAAGCCTGACCAGTTCGCGACGCGCGGCGGGTCACCATGTAGCCGTGGCCGTCATCACTTGCACGCCTAGTTCAACTTCTGTCGATCCGCTTCCTGTCGACGGAGTTGCCGCTGCTGCCGAGCCGCAGCCAACTTCTGGTCTCGTTCGACGTGAATCTCCTGCTGACGACCGGCCAGCATGTCTTTCGGCGTGATGTAGCCGATGGCACTGTTCAACCGTATCTCGTTGTAATGCTCGACGTAGCCCCGCACCAGGCGCCGCGCATCGTCCAACGAAAGCGGCGTTCCCGGTCGGATGCACTCGCTCTTTAGCGACTTGTGCCAGCGCTCGATTTTCCCGTTCGATTGGGGATAGTAGGGTGAAGTTCGGACATGCGTCATACCAGAAATGCGAATGAACTCCTTGAAGTCGCGAGCGATGAACTGCGGCCCGTTATCCGAGATGATGCGCGGCTTTGCCTCCGGGTACTTTTCTTTGGCTCGTTCGAGAATGACCTCGATGTCGGCCTCCCTCATCGATTCTCGCAGGTCCCAATGCACAATAGAACGACTGTACCCGTCCAGAACACTGCACAGTAATAGAAGGTCCCGCAGACGTTGATGTAGGAAACATCGATATGCCAATGTTGATGCGGCTGTAGCGGTTGCTCGAAGCCGGCACCCTTGCGCGACGGCTTGGCCTTCCACCGGGAAAGCAGTCCTGCTTGCTTCAACATTCGCCAAACGCTCGCCGGACTGACAGCCACAACGTCAGCGTCGAGCATCATGAACGTCAGCCGCCGATAGCCTTCCAACGGATTCTTCAGATGGAAATCGATGATCGCTTCTTTCTCCCACAGCTCCAACCAGAAATCGCGGGGAACCCAGCCGTTGTGCTCGTTGACGCAGCCGTAGCGCTGTCGCCAGTCATAGAATTTGCTGGCGGTCACGCCCAGGCACTGAATGAATCGCCCGACGCCGATCTCGGTCCTCTCCGACCAGCGCCGGACAAAATCCACCACTTGGTCCCGCACGTCATGCGGCACCCAGACGCCGGTTAGAGTTCCCCAAGTGTTTTTTTTAGCGCGAGGTGCTCCGCCATCAACTCGACCAGAACTTCGTCCTTGGTCTGCACCTTCTTCTCCAAGAACTCAATTCGTTTCTGCTTTTCCTCCACCTGGCGGTGGGGACGCTCCTGAGCCTGAAAGGCAGCCGCTCCGTTCTCGAAGAACTCCTTTTGCCAGCGGTAGAACACCGTTGGCCGCAGGCAGAGTTCTTCACACAGGTCCGAGACGGGAACCTTGTCCAATAGATGCCGCCTTAGAATGACAACCTTCTCTTCTGCGGTGTAATGCTTCCGTTCCTTCCTCATACGTTCGCTCCGCTATCTTAACGGACGAACGCTTCCTCCACTTCCAACTGAGGCAGGACACAACCCGCATGCTGCGATCCGCCAGATGCACACGATAGCTATCGGAGTTTAGTATCGCCTCTGGATTGGTAAAAGCCTCGTCGCGCATTTTCTCCTTCTGACGTTGCGTCATCATTGGTGGCGCACCGTCGATCAACTTTCCTCTTTCGAGAATGAACTGGCCAATAGCTGTGGTTGATACCTCTTGCCGTACGCTTATTACTCCGCGAGTTCCTACTTGCGTCCCCTTCCAATCTTCTTTTCTCGGATCTCTTGGCGTAATGAACACCAACATAATCAGCCGCGGAAACTTCACGAACACACCGGCTTCGCCCTTTTTATTGTGAATTGGCGACGCGTCGATAAACCGGGCCAGATACCAGTTAATTTCTTCGGTATTTTGAAGGTGGTGTGCTCAATCATATCAACGAACTGCAAGTGGAATTCGGAACCGCCGGGGTCACGAGACAGATCCAGGAGATACTTCTGCCAACGTTCTTGAGCAGGTGCGAAGATTCCACGTGCCTCTTCGGGCAAGGAATCGTCAGTCGCTAAAACGCGCCAGTGGATGCCAACTAGGAAACGTAGGAGCCACTCATCGTATTCAAATGATCTTGGCTGCGGCAGCCGCTGAAAAGGCAAGAAAATCCGCTCGCAAAATTGCTTTTCATGCCTGCCCAGCCGCTGCTCACAATCGGAACAGAGAAGGGGAATGCGGGGGGCTTCCTGCAGACGCTTGCCAGTCCTGAGACTGCGGAAATAGCCTGTTGCAGATGTTCCCTTCAGCCACTTAATCACGAACTTCGGAATCACGTGGCTCAGAATCAGCGGTGCATTCGCGCCGCACAGTTCGCAGTTGCCGATCATGCCTTCTCTAGTATAGCGAATAGAAAGCGAATGCACAGGGCCGTGAAACATTTCCGCTCTAGGCCTCTTGACAGTTCGCATTTTGCGAACTATCGTATTCGCAGATTGCGAACTTCGGTTTTGAGGCATGAGTGCACGTAATCAGCCGTAAACGGCTCAAAGAAGCTGAAGTGAAGCATCCCGAGCTGGAAACGGCGCTCGATGCGTGGTTCAGAATTGCGAAGAAGGCATCGTGGCAGAATCTGATGGAAGTGCGTAAGACACTCGCGAACGCTGATGCGGTGGACAGATGGATCGTGTTCAACATCAAAGGCAACAAGTACCGGCTGATTACGGAGATTAATTACAGGTATCAGCGTCTATACATCCGCCATGTGCTGACGCATGCTGAATACGATCAGGAGAAATGGAAACCATGAGCACTGCAACCAGCCGTCCCGAATACGCTGACCTCCTGGCGAGAGCTTTGCCGTCGGTGATCCACAGCGAGAAAGAGAAAGAACGCTATTTGGCGATGCTGGAGGAATTGGACCAGAAGGGCAAACTGTCTCCGGCAGAACAGCGCCTGGCCGAGTTGTTGACGTTGCTGATCGAGGATTTCGAGGAAAAGGCGTACGCCCTAAAACCAGCCAAGCCAATCGAGATATTGAGCGAGCTCATAGAAGCGAACAGTCTGAGGCAGAAGGATTTGGTTGATGTGTTCGGAACTCCCAGCATTGTGTCTGAGGTCTTAAATGGGAAACGCGGCTTGACGATTGAGCACATCAAGAAGCTCAGCCGCCGCTTTCATCTTTCGCCGGAAGTGTTCTTCTAGCAGGAATGCAGATCCCCGGATGCCAGTCGTTCCACGGCGGACTTCCCCCCTCTTTGGCAGGCACCTAACGTGGTTTGGCCAAGTTCCTGCTCACGCCGCCATAGAGCTTTTCCGTTGTGCGGTGTAGGATAGGCGTTCGCTTTTCACTTACGCGCGGAGACCTTTCTGCATGAAAAGAGTGTGCCTGACCCTCCTGTTTTCCCTCACAACGATTGTCCTCAGTGCGCAAACTTACGACCAGAAACTTTTCGGCGGAATGCATTGGCGCAACATTGGGCCATTCCGTGGCGGGCGCGCGCTTGCCGTCACCGGAATACCCGGGGAACCGAACACATATTTGTTCGGCGCGGTCGCAGGCGGCATTTGGAAATCAACCGACGGAGGCGTCAACTGGAAGCCGCTGTTCGAGCATGAGTCTACCTCTTCGATTGGGGCGATTGCGGTCGCCGATTCCGACCACAACGTGATTTACGCCGGCACCGGCGAAGCCTGCATTCGCGGCAATATGTCCTACGGTGACGGAGTGTTCAAGTCCCTAGACGGTGGGCAGTCCTGGAAAAACGTTGGATTGCGTGACACCCAGCACATTGGCGCGGTCATTATTGATCCGCACGATCCCAATATCGCGTTCGTCGCAGCATTGGGTCACGCCTATGGTCCCAATTCTGAACGTGGAGTGTTTCGCACGCGCGACGGTGGCAAGAGTTGGGAGAAAGTGCTCTACAAAGATGATCACACCGGCGCAATTGACTTGGTGTTCGATCCCAACAACTCCAACATTTTGTTTGCGTCGCTTTGGCAGGTAATGCGTACCCCGTATGGCTTGGATAGCGGCGGACCGGGAAGCGGGCTGTACAAATCCAGCGACGGCGGTACGACCTGGAAGCACCTGGAGGGCAACGGCCTTCCCGATGGAATCATGGGAAGGATCGGAGTAAGTGTTTCCGGCGGCGACTCCAGTCGCGTGTACGCCTTGATCGAGGCGGAGAAGGGCGGCTTGTATCGCTCAGAGGATGCCGGAGATCACTGGACTCGTGTCAACGATGACGAGCGTTATCGTCAGCGTGCCTGGTATTTCACACATATCTTTGCCGATCCAAAAGCGATTGACACGGTTTACGTACTCAACACTGGCTTGTTCCGTTCAACCGATGGCGGCAAGACGTTCGCGCTACTGCCGGCACCACACGGTGACCATCACGGGCTCTGGATCGATCCCCGCGACGCGAATCGGCTGATCAATGGTAATGACGGGGGCGTCACCATTTCGGTGGATGGTGGGCGCACCTGGACGCAACAAAACAATCAACCCACCGCGCAGTTTTATCACGTCATTGCCGATAATCGGTTTCCCTATTACCTCTACGGCGCGCAACAAGACAACTCGACCATCGCAATCGCAACCCGCGATACGGACGAGTGGGTGATCTCAGATAAAGATTGGTACGACGTGGGCGGCGGCGAGGCTGGTTACATAGCGCCCGATCCGCGTGACGCCAATATCGTCTATGCCGGAGACGGTGGTGGCGTGGTCACCCGCTTCGACAAGCGAACCGAGCAGGCGCAGAACATTTCTCCCTGGCCGCTCGACACTTCGGGACGCGGCGCCGGCGAACTGGAGCATCGTTTTCAATGGACTGAGCCGGTCCTGCTTTCGCCGCACGATCCCGACGTGCTCTATACCGCAGCCGAAGTAATTTTCAAGAGCACCGACCACGGCATGACCTGGACGACCATCAGCCCCGATCTAACGCGCAATGACAAGAGCAAGCAAAAGCCTTCAGGTGGACCTTGATCTGGGCGGGAACTGACGATGGCCTGATTCAACTTACGCGCGATGGCGGCAAGATTTGGACGAATGTGACGCCCTCGAACAAACTCCTGCCGGAATGGAGTTTAATCAGCCTGATTGACGCTTCTCCGCATGATGCAGGCACAGCGTTTGTGGCAGTGGACCGCCACAAGAATGACGACCTGCGCGCCTACATCTATGAGACAAGCGATTTCGGCAAGACCTGGACGAAGATCGCCAACGGAATTCCAGATGGCGCGTACGTCCATGCAGTTCGCCAAGATTCGAAAAACAAAAATCTCCTCTATGCCGGCACGGAGTTGGGTGTTTACGTCTCGTTCGACGACGGGGCGCACTGGCAGGCCTTACAACTTAACCTCCCCACAACTCCGATCACAGACCTGATCGTCAAGGACGATGACCTCGCGATCGCGACCAACGGCCGTTCCTTATGGGTGCTCGATGATGTCAATCCGCTACGTCAGCTCACGCCGCAACTCGCCAGTCAGGACGCGATCTTATACAAGCCGGCAGCAACCTATCGCCTTCAATTTCCGGAGGGAGTTGATAAGCGCCGCCCAGTAGGCGAGAACCCTGCCAATGGCGCAGTCGTTAACTACTACTTGAAAACTGAATCTAAGGACGAGATCACGCTCGACGTTCTCGACAGTCCCGGAAAGGCGGTGCGTCATTACTCCAGCAAGCCAAAAAACAAATTCGAACAGCCCCCGGAGTGGCCTGACCTGGAACGCCCGCCCGAGCTGCTGCCGACGGCGGCAGGAATGAATCGGTTTCCCTGGAACCTGAGGTACGAAAGCCCGACCGAGCTTCCAGGCGCATTC
>WNFY01001757.1_pt1 | contig 21853 bp, 19 predicted proteins | sample 5400091 | NCBI WGS metagenome assembly WNFY01 (sample SAMN13153364, study PRJNA577476) | soil metagenome | isolation source: 60 cm soil or saprolite under grassland replicate 1 | place: USA:California | collected 2016-06-15
GCCTTTGCCATGGGATAACACTCTGCACTAACATGAATTATTTCCATTGAATAAATGTAGTTGTTTTATAGTGATGGATAATTCAGGGAATGAATTTAATAATTCATTCTCTAACATTTAAAATTTTTAAAAATGTAAAATGTATTTAATTTACGCAACTATTTCATAACCCAACTTAACGATAGCATGAGCCAGTCAATTACACCAACCGCAACTGTTTCCACACCCACTGCAATTAAAACTAATACAGGTGCACTTGCCACTTTGGTAATTGTATTTTTTTTCTGGGGATTTATCGCTGCAAGCAACAGTGTTTTTATTCCTTTCTGTAAACATTATTTTACCTTAGACCAGTTTCAGTCGCAGTTGATAGATTTTGCTTTTTATCTTGCTTATTATATTGGAGCATTAGTTCTATACCTTGCAGGAGTGAGTCGTGGCAAGGATTTCGTGGCGCAATGGGGGTATAAAAAAGGAATTATTTACGGATTATTTTTATCTGTTGCAGGCGCAATAATGATGGTTCTCGCTTTGAATTTTGGTGGATTTGCAGCCATTCTCACTGCACTTTTTATTATTGGTCTTGGCTTTTCTTTACAACAAACGGCAGCACAACCTTTCGCGATTGCATTGGGTGATCCTGCGACAGGATCACATCGCGTGAATTTAGCAGGTGGAGTAAATTCTTTCGGAACAATGATAGGACCTATTATTTATACACTTGCTTTATTTGGTTCGACAAAAGTAACAGATGCGCAAATTGCATCATTGAGATTAGATTCAATTACAATTCTCTATAGTTGTGTGGGCGGGTTATTTTTCATTGCAGCCTTACTTTTTATTTTTTCAAAAAAGCTTCCTGCCGGAACTTCCGAATCGTCTGTGGAAAAATCAAACAAAGCCACCAGAGTACTTATTATAATGACTCTTTTAATTTTTGGATTTTTTACTCCAGCCTTCATGAGTTATATCGGCGTAGATAAAATGAATAATGAGCAGAGTCAGTATTTATCGCAGTTACATGATGCATATTCTGCAAATACAACGTCAGTTGGAAACAGGCAGAATGTTTTATTTGGTAAAGTTTTTGAAAATTATAATACTGATAAAACATTGCTAACAGACAACTCCAAATCTGCTTTAGATTCATTAATAATTTATGATGCATCCGGGCAAGAGAAGCTAAATTCTTCTATCAAATCGATTGCAGTCTCTTTTAATGATCTCAACAAAACAATAAAACACGACTTGGAAGTATATCGTTTAAAATGGTTGTTTGCAGCGCTTGCAGTAATTGTAATTAGCTTATTCTATGCCAATGCAAGAGCAAAGAGAAGCAGTGCAGGGTGGGGTGCTATGAGATATTCTCAACTGGTGCTCGGCATGCTTGGCATTTTTACTTATGTTGGTCGGAATTATTGCAATGGTGGTTGGTTTATTTACAACAGGTATTGTATCAACATATGCATTTTTAAGCGGTGGTCTATTTTGTTCTATTATGTGGCCCTGTATTTTTGCGCTGTCTATTGCCGGTCTTGGAAAATATACCACACAAGGTTCTGCATTTTTGATCATGATGATACTTGGCGGCTCTATTATTCCTCCAATACAAGGTAAACTCGCCGATGTGATTGGCATACATCAATCATACATAGTTGCGGTTGTTTGCTTTGCTTATCTTGCTTTCTTTGCATGGGCTGTAAGAGGCATACTGAAAAAACAAGGTCTTGATTTTGATGCACAGCTCGAAGGAGGACATTAGAGAGTTTATAGTTTGTAGTTAATGCCGGATTGATAAATTGTTGCATTGTTTAATTGCTGAATAGCAAAAAGGAAGTACAAGTGAGTGACACAACAAAAGATTAATAGTAGTTCAAAAGCTAGCGTAAAAAATGTATAAGCACTTATATAATTTATATCAAAAATCATTAAATAGTAAATCGAAATGGCAACATCGAAACCTTCTCTTGATCAATTAGCTGTTGGTATTGATATAGGTGGCACAGGTACAAAGTTTGGTATAGTAGATCGCGTTGGTAATGTTTTATTCTCAGGCGAAATATCGACAAAAAAACATGCACATGTGGAAACTTTTATAGAAGAATTGCATAGTAATTTAAAGGCACTTATTGATAAAGCCGGTGGCGTCGGTCGCATGAAAGGAATTGGAGTTGGAGCACCAAATGGAAATTTTTATACAGGCACTGTTGAGTATGCACCAAACCTTCCATGGAAAGGTATTATCCCGCTGGCAAAACTTATACAGGATAAATTCAAGTTGCCAGTTGTGTTAACAAATGATGCAAATGCCGCAGCAGAAGGTGAAATGATTTATGGTGCAGCACAGGGCATGAAAGATTTTATCATGATAACCCTTGGCACAGGTGTGGGCAGTGGCATTGTTGCGAATGGCAAATTAATTTTGGGTCATGATGGTTTTGCAGGTGAGCTTGGTCATACCATTGTTATTCCTGATGGCCGTATGCATGAAGGCACCGGCAAAAAAGGGTCATTAGAAAGTTATGCATCTGCAACGGGTGTGCGGTTAACTGCAATTGAACTGCTGCAGAAGAGTAAGGTAAAAAGTGTTTTAAGAAATGTGTCACCAGAAGAAATAGATTCAAAGAAAGTATATGAAGCCGCTATAGCAGGTGATGAACTCGCCAAAGAAATTTTTGAATTTACAGGAAAAATATTGGGCCTGGCTTTGGCAAATGCAGTGATGTTTTCAAGTCCTGAAGCCATTATTCTTTTTGGCGGACTTACGAAAGCTGGTGATCTTATTTTAAAGCCTACCCGTGAACATATGGAAGCAAATCTTATAAAAGTGTTTCAAAACAAGGTAAAAATTTTGGTGAGCCATTTAAAGGAATCTGATGCCGCCATTCTTGGCGCAAGTGCACTGGCATGGGAATTAAAATAGAATCGTGAGTGGTTGGATATTTATACTCACAACTCACCACTCACGATTACTGATAAACTTCAACTGTAAACTCATAAGTTTTGTGCATGCCGTTATCACCGGTTATTTCAACTGTAATATGTTTGGTATGACTACTGTCATTTGCAGGATTATGCTTTACAAGAATGATAGCAGATTTCAAAATACTATCAGCAATATTGTAAGTATAATTGAAGTCAGTGAATTGAGCAGGCGTATAAATTTGAGTATTATTTAATGATTGATTATAATTCTTCTCCAGGTTATAATATTTCTCTGAATCTTCCTGGTAAGAAAGAGCATCCTTATCTTCAATGTCTGAATAAGTGTTTAATGTTTTTGATTGTTCAAGTTTTTGCTGGCACTGCTGAACTTTTTGTTTTTCTTTAAATTTTTCCTGCAGCTTTTTAGCAGACTCTTCTATTCTTTGCCTTATTTTTTCGTCAACAACTTTCAGTGAATTATTTAGTACCACAAAATTATTTTCGCCCAAGCCTTCAAGTTGGACAGTAGTATTTTTCAGGGCATCAGAAATTTGTCTGGAAGCAGCAAGAGACCAGCCTTTATCTTTATTCATTGCAAGTATTTCTTCCTGCGCTTTTTGTATATCTGTGCCAACTTTTTTCAATTCAGTTTTATTCATCTCATTTAAAAAAGCATCTTTAACTGTTGCAATAAGACCAGTCGTATCAATGGTTATTAATGAAGGAGTATTCTTTAATTGGTCAGCAGCTTTGGTTGCATTTTCTGCCTGCATAAGTGCAGTAGCCATTTCCATTTTAATATCATTTAAATTTTGCAACTTCTCTAAAGCAATGGGTGCGACCTTTGTAAGTACATCAGAAGTGGTTTTTTCTACAACAGGAGCAGTTGCTTCAATTTTGTCATTTGCAGTGCTTATAGCTTTGTCTAATTCCCGCTGTATTGGTTTCGATAAAAAATAAATCGGATTAAATAAAGGATTATCAACACTTGCTGAAAGTGGTTCAACAACTATTTTCCTTGTTTCCGAAGATGCTTGACTGGCAGCGGAATTATATTTTATACCAGGATTAAGCCACGCTGCGCAACTTAGCATAATTGTAATAAGCATTAATGCAAAAACCTGGTTACGGTAACCATGCGATTTTTCCTGCTGATTCAGCATACGCTTTACCCGCGAGAGTAGATCATTTTTATTTCCTGTTGCATTCATTGCAAAACCTTGCTTTGCGGGTATACATGCAATACGCAATAATGCTTCGGCATACATAGCGGGGTTATATTGAAACTGCAGCACCCAATCATCACAACTGTTTTCTCTTTCTTCTTTTATCAGCTTGCCAAGCAACTGTACAAAAGGATTAAAGAACAAGACGATTTCAATAACGGATTGTAAAATATTAATAAGATAATCAGCACGTTTAATATGAGCAAGCTCATGAAGCAATAAAGCCTCTAATTGATCAGTGGTAAGATGATTGATGCTGGCAACAGGTATAAGAATCAGCGGCTTTAGAAATCCTATTGTGAGCGGGCTTTTAATAAGCTTTGAAAAATAGATTTTTATTTCTTTCTTAATACCAAGATAAGCAGCAGTTCTTTTTACAAATAACCGTAATTCAACATCAGCTTTTTGCAAACCATTATTGCGAATTTGTTGTGTTGAATAAAATGCCCTGCTTAAACGGATAACCAGGAAAAATAACATGAATAGATATGCTATAGACAGATAGGGTAGTAGCTGCTCAGCCCTTACTGAAAAATATAAAATGGCTGAGGAAAAATTATTGATTGAAGACTCAAGAACATAAGCATGATTATTATTCAAAGATGCTGTTACCGGAATTTCCACTGCTTGTTTGCATCTCGAATAATAAAATTCAAGTGTGCATAAAAACCATACAAACCCTATAAATTGGGCCACTATACCTGCAAAATATTTTTTAGAAGAGAGTCTTCCAATGTTGTTTATCAGAACAACAATAAGCCACAGGAAAGCTACTTGCCAAAGACTGTTTGCAATAGCATAACCCAGTGCCTGTAAGAAAGCCGATTGCAAAAAAGTTTGCATAAGCATTACTATTTTTTCAGATCATTAAGCAATTTTTGTATTTCTTCAAGCTCGTGCTTACTTGGTTGCGATGAACCAAGAGCCTGCATAACAAGTTGCGTTGCAGAACCACCAAAGAGTGCGTCTACCATTTTACCAACCATTTGTTGCTGGGTTTTTTCTTTACTTATATTGGGACTGTAAATATGGGTTTTATTAGAATCATCTCTTTTAACAATTCCTTTCTCAAACATAATTTGCATCAGTTTAAGTGTAGTAGTATAGCCGCTGCCCTTATAAGCGCTTAATTCTTCATGCACCTCTCTTACAGTTGCTTTTCCTTTTTCCCACAACACCTGTAAAATTTCTAATTCACTTTCCGTGGGTTTTATTTGTTTAGTATTATTCATATTACGATTATTTTCGTAGCAAAATACGAATCTAATCGTAAAGATGCGAAATCTTGTTTATTTTTTTTTAAATCTTAACAAACAATAATACCGCTTGGCAAAAAATTAATCACCTGTGTTTGTTTTAAATCCAGTTGCTTATATGTAAAAAGGAAGGCCAGAAAATCATTTTCTCATTAAGACGTATGAAATAAAAAAAGACCGGCTCAATTTTAAGCCAGCCTTTAATTATAAAATAAAAAATGAATTAATAATCAAGTGGTAAAGTTACAGTAGTGGTTACACCATCCTGTGTAACTTCAGCAAGGTTATCACATTGCAATACTTTACCAAAATCTACAAACCAGTCTGATTGATTCGTGAATTGAACATGAAGCTTACCTTTTGTAACAAACGAACAAAATTTATAAATTAAGGGGTGAGCGCTATCAATAGTGGAAATCCATTGGTATGATTGCCCGGCTTTCATTTCATCACCGCTTTGTGTACCTTTCACCCTGTACCATCCTGTTGAATCAGGTGGAAAATGAATATCACCTGGTATCTTTTTTAAAAGATTTAATTCGCCGTTGTAAATAATAAAATCACCATTTGGCTGCGTAACTTTCCTGTCAATCTGATACATTTTATATGTATTAGTGTTAGGTATTTGAATATGGACAATTTTTGCTTTTCCTTCTATGTGAACTCCGTTTATGAAATAATTATCGTACTTAATAATTAGTCGCGCATCTACATTTATTAAAGTATCTGAGTATTTTCTTATGATTTTGCCGCTGCGGGTTGTACCATTTGCATTGGTACATCCTGTGCCCCAATCAATAGTCTCGGTACGGGGGAAAACGTTTGGCGCAGGATTATAAGTAACAACAGGAGGACAGCTTCCTGATGTAAGCGCCTTAGCTTCAGCCGAGTTTGGATATACAGCAAGTATGAATTGCTGCATTTCATCAACCGTTGTCAAATTCTGCAAACCAGCCATGTCAGTTGCGTGTTGAAGAGTTATTTTACTTTCTGTCTTGGAACTTGAATCAAGATTTTTTTGGCAAGAAACAAATAATAATCCTGTTGTAAAAAAAGCTGGGAGAATTTTGGTGACGATTAACTTCATTTTCATCGATCAAAATTTTAAAGTTAAATTTTAGTTGGTTGAGACAGTATAGATAAAATGATGCATTGAAAGTGAACAAATATAATACTAAGCTTTCGAAAAGTTAAAATATTTCATCAGTAATTATTTTAATACGTTGAAGAAAATTTTATTTGCTAATTAACTGTTCTTACAGTAAACATTGAACGAGATGCTTAAAAAAATAAATATAAATTTGATCCCATTAAAAAGTAACACTATAAACGATATTTTGAAGTAGAAAATTTTTAATCCATGAGAAATAAGATTTTTAAATACACATCGCTATTACTTTCTTTAACCGGATTTATTTCATGTGAATCAAAAAGTCAGTTTAATACAGCAAAAGATAATAAAACTCTTTTATGGGAAATAACAGGAAATGGTCTTCAAAAGCCTGTTTATGTTTATGGTACTATGCATTTGCTTTGCGCAAAAGATGCATTATTAAGCAGTAATCTAAAAAAAGTTATAAGTGATGCTGATGAAATTTATTTTGAAATCGATATGGATGATTTTGGTGAACTGCTAACCGGATTTAAACAAGGTAAAATGAAAAATGATACCACGCTTGCTGATCTGTATAGTTCTGATGAATATCAAAGAGTCAAGAATTTTTTTGATGGTCATGGTATGGGAATGGAATTACAAATGCTGAATAAAATGCAACCCATGTTAATTTCTGCGCTTGTGTACCAGGCTATTTTACCATGTGAACAGGCAGATGGAATTGAGCTAAGCATTATGCAATTTGCACATCAATATAAAAAAGAAATTAAAGGGCTTGAAACTGCTGCTTTCCAGGCATCCATTCTTGAAAATATTCCTTATGCTGCACAGGCAAAAGAATTGCTTTACAGTATTGACAGTGTTCAAAGCACAGCTTCTGAAACGGAGGAAATGGTGAAATTATACAAAGAGCAGGATCTCGATAAATTGCTCGAGTATAGTTTAAAAACAGATGGAGGCACCACTACGGAAGTGCAGGATGTAATGATTAATCAACGCAATAAAAACTGGCTTAGCCAGTTCCCGGTGATCACAAAAAATAAAACATTATTGATTGCAGTAGGAGCAGGGCATTTGGGTGGAGAAGCCGGCTTATTAAATCTGCTTAAAGAAAAAGGCTACAATGTGCGACCACTCGAAAACTCAGTAGGATCAGACAAAGGAGAAATCAATCAGGCAAAAAGCAAGGGCAATATTACACAGAGTTCATAGCTTGTATCTTGTTGCTTGAATCTTGTACCTTATAACTTGCAGCTTCTTCTAAACTCTTTCAAGCTTCGAAAAAAAGAAATCACTTTCCATTATTGCATTTTCATCGCTGTCGCTTCCGTGCACTGCATTCTCGCCAACCGAAGATGCGTATAGTTTTCTAATTGTTCCTTCATCAGCCTTTGCCGGATCGGTAGCGCCTATCAATGTTCTGAAATCAGCCACTGCATTTTCTTTTTCAAGTACTGCAGCAATGATTGGTCCGCTGCTCATAAATTCAACAAGCTCTCCATAAAAACCCCTTTCTTTATGAACCGTATAAAATTCACCTGCCTGTTCTTTTGTAAGCCTTGTCCATTTCATTGCTTTAATCAAAAATCCTGCTTTAATAATTTTGTCTAAAATAGCACCTGAATAACCTTTGCCTGTCGCATCAGGTTTTATCATTGTGAAAGTTATGTTACTCATATTTACGGTTAACTTTTGGCCGCAAAAGTAAAGGAAACAAAATTTAAAGTTTATAGTTTAAGGTTAAGGTATTTTTTGGATGATCAGAAAACAACAACATTGAAGTTTATAAAAGAATAGTTTGAAACGCAATTTATTTGTCGAATAAAGAACAAGGTGTAAAAGTGAGCGACACAATGGAAGTATCATAGTAGTGCAAAAGCCTGTTCCATAAAAATTAAAAATTTCAGGAAACGAATTTCAGGAAACAGAAAAATTCAAAATTCAAAATCTGAAATCCGAAACTTGCAACTCGGCTATCCCACTAAACCCACATTAATTTCCACATCAGGATTGTTCATAAGATAGCTTGCCAGTTCTTCATTCATTGTAAAACCTTTTTCAAGTGTGTACAATGTAACTTTCAAATTTTCGGTGGGTTCGTAAATGTTGAACCGTAAAGAAGATTTGCCGGGATTTTCACGCACATTTTTTTCAATGAAGGTTACAAATTCTTTGGTGAAAGAGGCAGGCTCTATATTTATTTCAAGCTGTCGGGTAAGCGATTGTTTTGCCATTTCCAACAGTGTTATATTGGTAACTTTAAATTCATACTGATCACTATTGTATCGTTGTTTGAAAAAGCCGTTGATCAAAAGATTCTTTCCTTTCTCCAGGTAATTTTGAAAGCGAACATAATCATCACTCCACAACATTAGTTCGGTTTTGCCGCTGAAATCTTCAATGGTAAGCGCACCAAAGTTGCGGCCTGTGCGTGTTACACGATGTTGTGCCTCTGTTACAAGTCCTGCAATCCGAAAATTGCGATTTGCATTTGCAGCAGCGAGTGTTGTTGATTCCTTTACATCATTAAATTCATTAAGCGGCATAATACCATAATACTTCAGTTCAAATTTGAAATGATCAAGCGGATGCCCGCTCATGAACATGCCTGTTACATCTTTTTCGTGATCAAGTTTTTCTGTAAGCGTCCATTCCTCACAGGAAGGCAATTTGGGCGTTGCAATTTCAGGCATCACACTATCACCAAATAAACTGTTGCTGCTTTGTTGTTTATTGGTTTGAAAAACATTTCCAAAACGAATGATACGTTCAATGCCATTTGCATTGTCGCCATTGGGCACATAAAAATATTGTGCACGATGAATATCTTTGAAACAATCGAAGGCGCCGGAGTAGGCGAGACTTTCAATTGATTTTTTATTTACGGTTCTTTGATTAACACGTTTGATAAAATCGAAAATATCTTTGTAAGGACCATTTTTGCGCTCATGAATAATACTTTCAATCGCCGCTTCACCAACACCTTTTAATCCGCCAAGACCAAAACGTATCTCACCTTTTTTATTGACGGCAAAACCTTTTAATGATTCATTTATATCAGGACCAAGCACTTTTAATCCCATGCGTTTACACTCTTCCATATAGAAAGTTATCTTCTCAATGGCGCCGGAATGATTCAGCACAGCAGCCATATATTCACTTGGGTAATGTGCTTTTAAATATGCCGTTTGATAAGCGACCAATGCATAGCAGGTTGAGTGTGATTTGTTGAATGCATATTGCGCAAATGCTTCCCAATCTGTCCACACTTTTTCAAGAATATTCTTATCATAACCTTTTGCTGTTGCACCTTCAATAAATCTTCCTTTCATTTTATCGAGTGTTTTGCGATCTTTTTTCCCCATTGCTTTACGCAATACATCTGCTTCACCTTTTGTGAAGCCTGCAAGACTTTGACTCAGCAACATCACCTGCTCCTGGTAAACCGTGATTCCATAAGTATCTTCAAGATATTCTTTCATATTAGGAATATCATATTCGATGGGTTCCCTGCCATGCTTACGTGCAACATAATTTGGAATATATTGCATTGGACCGGGGCGATACAAAGCGTTCATCGCAATAAGATCATTAAACTTATCTGGCTTTAATTCACGCAGATATTTTTGCATGCCGGGACTTTCAAACTGAAATGTACCGTTTGTTTCACCGCGCTGATAAAGTTGAAATGTTTTTTCATCATCGAGCGGAAGTGTATCGAGATCAATATCAATGTTGTGATTTTGCCTTATAAGTTCCAATGCAGTTTTTAAAATGGATAAAGTTTTTAAACCAAGAAAATCCATTTTAAGAACACCTGCCTCTTCGATTATGCTGCCTTCAATTTGAGTAACCCACAAATCAGAATCTTTTGCTGTTGCTACAGGAATTGACTCTGTGAGATCATGCGGCGCAATAATAATTCCTGCCGCATGTATTCCTGTGTTGCGCACAGAACCCTCTAAACGTTCTGCTTCTTTTAATACCTGGGCACGAATATCATTCCCCCGATAAATTTCACGAAGCCTTTTTATATTTTCTAATTCCTCTCCGCCATAACCTTCTTTATCTTCCAGCGATTTTTCGCCTTCTTTTGCTTCCTTCGAAGTAAGCGGTGCAGTAAGCACACGCCTAAGATCAGTGCCCGGTCGTTCAGGAACCATTTTTGTCAAAGCATTGCTTTCGGGCAAGGGAAGATCCATTACACGCGCAACATCTTTAATACTCATCTTTGCGGCCATGGTACCATACGTAATGATTTGCGCCACCTGGTTCTTGCCGTATTTTTCAACAACGTAATCAATCACTTTTTGTCTTCCTTCATCATCAAAATCTGTATCAATATCAGGCATTGATTTACGATCAGGATTTAAAAATCTTTCAAACAGTAAATTGTATTTGATAGGATCAATATTTGTGATGCCAACGCAATAAGCGACCACACTGCCTGCAGCAGAACCGCGGCCCGGACCTACAAACACACCAAGCTTTCTTCCTGCTTTTATGAAATCACTTACGATTAAGAAGTAGCCTGCAAAGCCCATTGTTTTAATCGTGAACAGTTCAAAGTCTATACGTTCACTTGTCTCTTCTGTTAATTCGCTATAACGCTCTTTTGCGCCTTCATAAGTAAGATGATGTAGATAATTCCATTGATTTAAATTACTGTCATCACTTGTTACAAATTCTTTGGGCACAGGAAATGCAGGAAGCAAAATATCTTTCTTCAAATTCAACACTTCAATCTTATCAACGATTGCATTGGTGTTATCTAAAGACTCCGGTACATCGCTAAAGAGTTGCTGCATCTCCTCAGGTGTTTTAAAATAGAATTGATCATTTGGAAATTTGAAGCGGCAATTTTTTACAACTGTATCATCATTTACAAAATCATCAAGACCAGGCGTGCTTTGCTTTTCACCTGTGTTGATGCAAAGCAGGATATCATGTGCATTGTAATCATCTTTCTCTGTATAATGACTATCGTTGGTTGCAATCACCGGCACATTATACTTCTTTGCAAACTTCAGCAATGTTTGATTGATGATCTCCTGTTCTTTAATGTTGTGTCGTTGTAACTCTATGTAATAATCTTCACCAAACATATCAAGCCACCACTTGAATTCTTTTTCCGCGGCGTCTTCCCCACCATGTAAAATTGTTTGCGGCACATATGCACCAATGCAACAGGTAGTAGCAATTAATCCTTCATGATATTGTTCAATTAATTTTTTATCAATGCGCGGATACTTGCTGTACATGCCTTCAATAAAACCAAGTGAAGTAAGCTTCACCAAATTCTGATAACCCTTTTTATTTTTTGCAAGCAATACCTGGTGATAACGTTCATCCTTTTGTTCTTTTGAAAAATTTTTTTTGAAACGATCTTCTACCACATAAAACTCACAGCCCACAATTGGTTTTATAACAGGCTCAACAATATCTTTTCCTTCAGTTGTTTTACCAACAACTTTTGTATTGTTCCAGGCTTGTTTTACGAATTCAAACACACCAAACATATTACCATGATCGGTGATGGCGAGAGCAGGCATATTATTCTTTGCCGCTTTTTTATATAAGCTTTCAATAGAAGCAGCTCCATCAAGCAATGAATATTGAGTATGTACGTGTAAGTGTGAAAAGCGCATAATAAGTTTTCAGTTTTCAGTTGCCAGTTACCAGTTATCAGCAACAAAATCGGCTTGCAATATCGCTATTTCCACAATGCTGCAAATGCTAAAAATTTATCCACAATTTTGTATAACTCCTGATCGTTTTTAAAAGTTATTGCACGGTTGTTGTTTTAAACAAAATCTCAATTTATATTGCACGGATTCATGAAGAGATTCACTCATTTATACCTTCTATGTTCAGTTGCTTTACTTAGCAGTTGCCGGAGTTTCAAAAATCTTTCAGCCAATGATCCTTCCCGCTCTGTTCAATCAAAGCAAAAAAATAATTCCAACGATGTTGTATTTCTTGACAATATAAGTGTTACTCCAGGTTCAAAACGGAACACAGTTTCGGAAGTTTCCACTACAAAAAAAACTTATAGACCTTCAGTCAGCTCAACCAATAAAAATTTTGATAGTAAAAATGCCGGCGAGGTGCAATTAAAATATGCAGCCATGCTCAATGTGCCTTCTGAAGAACTTACCAATATTATGCTTTTACAGGCCATTGATTATTGGTGGGGAACCAAATATTGCTTAGGCGGCTTAACCGAAGATTGTACAGATTGTTCTGCATTTACGCAAAATCTTATGCGTGATGTATATGCAATAGATATTCCACGCACAGCGCAGGAACAGTATAATAACAGTATACATATTAAAACAAAAGAACTGCAGCAAGGTGATCTTGTCTTCTTTCAAAATTCACACCGCAGTATTTCGCATGTGGGAGTATATGTCGCCAACAATAAATTTGTTCATGCCTCAGTGAGTAATGGTGTAATGATAAGTGATCTGAATGAAGACTACTGGAAACAACGTTACAGGGTAGCGGGGAGAGTGAAGTAGTTTGTAGTTTTCAGTTTGTAGTTTAAGTTGTCTTTCTATTTAACTCTTCAACTACGATTTATAATTCTGATTTTTATAATTATGTTCCCGGCTTTATCTCTTTGTTCATTGTCCCTTGCGTCGCACACTGCATCTTTCATATTTTTAATCAACAATCCGATCCACCTGCATAATTTGTATGATATTTTTAAAGAGAATAAAGAGGCTATAATTGAGTAATGTGAATATTCGAAAAAAGAAAGGGTTTATGGTATGGATTAGTTGATAAAGATATGATTGCTTATGCAATATAAATCTTTTGATGCAATCAAAAATAAATTTTATTAGTATGGCGACGTCAAATTAAGAAGTAACCAATCTTTGACCTAAGTTTTCACTCGTAATTGTTGACATTATGTAAAAAGTAGTTGCAAAGAATATTTATGCAATACAGAAAAAGAATTTTCGTTTTTATTAAGCATTGTTAAGCAATTAATCAGCATATTACATTATCCTCTAAAGAAAAAAAATGAAGAAAACAACCACCCTTTTTAGTATCATGCTGGCATCAACATTTATTGTTCTTTCAAGTTGTAAAAAAAATAATAATGAGCCTTCGCAGAATGAGTCCGAATTACAGACAGCAGTAATGCAAAACGCTGCAGATCAGTATCGGTTAGAAACAGATGAAACATCTTTGTCCGCGACTGCTAATGCAGCTGTGGAAGCCAATCCATCCTTCTCAGTCGCTTCAGGAGGTACGTCAGACAGTTCACTTATAGCGGGAGCAATAGTGGATAGAAGCGCTATTACTGCTTTTCTCAAAAAAATAAAAATTATTTACACGGGAGTTTCTGTTTTTGGTGTAACATATACCGGAAAAATTACCGTAGAGCTGATAAATGGTAATAGCTGGATTGAAGCAGGCGCAGAATTAAAAATAGATGTGGAAAGCGTTAAGATTACTTATGCGGGAAAATCGATTACTTATAATGGAACTATATATGTTACAAATGTCAGCGGAGGTTTGCCTTATAGTTTCGGTTCCGATAGTGTAATTCATAAAGTGCGGGTAAATGCCACTGTGGCATTTGATAATAATATTACAGTGAGCTGGTGGGCTGCACGAAAAAACATGTATATTAAAAGCAGTGTAACCTTTGCAAGCGCTGGTGATACTCTTATTAACGGAGAAACCTGTACTATGGGTGGCATTAACAGGTTCAATACAAATTTTCTTGTGAAAGCACCGGAACCCATTGTTTCGAGATTATTATGCGGATTTGATAAACCCGTTTCAGGAATTCGTGTTTTTGAATCAGATAACAGAAGTGCAGCCATTACGTTTGGTGTGGATGCAAATGGTTCTTCCAATAATTCCGCTACATGTGCTTATGGCTACAAAATTGAATGGACGAAATGGAATGGGGAAACAGGAGCGGCAGTTATTTCATATTAAAACCATTATATAACAAAATGTATTAAACCCTGAAGAATTTTTAAGTCTTCAGGGTCTTTTTATGCAACGGAGCTGGTTTGCTCAATAGAGACCGGCAGTAAAAGAATGCGACGCAATGTGAGCTACATAGTAGTACAGGCTTCCGGCTCATAAAAAAACTATAATAATACTTCCAAATCGTGGCAAATTGCTAAAATGATTTGCCTGAATGCTGTGAAAGCCGCAATTTTGCCGCCACCTATGCAAGAGGTACAGCAGGTTTATGCACTGTTAAAGCAAGCAAAAAAAATTATAATCACTACGCATCAAAAACCAGATGGTGATGCAATGGGCGCTGCATTAGGGTTATATCATTTTCTGCAAAAGCTGGGGCATACTGTTACGGTAATTTCTCCAACCAATTGGGCGGTTTTTCTTAATTGGATGCCAGGTTGTAACATGGTAGTGGATTATGAAGCACGGAAAGAAGAAGCAGAAAAAATCATTTGCGAAACAGACATATTATTTTGCCTTGACTTTAATATAATGCACCGCACTAAAAACATGAAGAAGATACTTACAGAAGTGCGGTGTATCAAGGTTTTAATAGATCATCACCAGCAACCACAGGAAGAAGCATTCGATTATGGAGTGAGTGATGTTTCAAAAAGCTCTACCTGTGAAATGGTTTATGATTTTATTGCTCAATCGCCTTATAAACATATTCTTAATAAAGACATCGGAACATGCCTGTTTACAGGTATTATGACAGATACTGGCTCTTTTCGGTTTTCTTCAACTACAGCTAATGTGCACAGAGTAATTGCAGAATTGAAAGAGTTGGGAATAGAACATACTATGGTCTTTGAAAACATTTACGATAATTTTTCTGAAAACAGACTACGGTTTATTGGCAATGCTTTATTAAACAGGCTCGATGTATTATATGAATACAATACAGCGTTGATGGCAATTCCAAAAAGAGACTTGTTAAAATATGAAATTAAAACCGGCGATACAGAAGGTCTCGTAAATTACCTGCTTACCATCGAAGGCATAAAACTTGGTGCGTTATTAATTGACAGAACAGAAGAACGCAAATGGAGTTTTCGCAGCAAAGGCAATTTTGACGTAAATGTTTTTGCAAGAACCCATTTTGAAGGAGGTGGTCACAAAAACGCCGCTGGTGGCAGAAGCAGTGAGGGTATGGAACAAAATATAAAAAAATTTAAAGAAATTCTTCAGCAATACGAACAACAATTACAATAATAAAAAATGAAAAAAATCATCTTAGCTGCATTGGCAGCTCTTGTTTTTGCAGCATGCAATGTGAATTATGATAAAACTCCTTCGGGATTAGTGTATAAGGTATTCCAGGGTAAGGGAGGAGATTCATTAAAGCCGGGAAATATTGTGAAATACAGAGTAGAATTTATTTTGGCAGACAGAAAAGATAAAAAGGATTCAACGCTCAATCCGGAGGTAAAAGTGCCAAATTACATTCAGGTTGATACAGGCAAACGCTATGAATATTCCTTTATAGAAATAATGCCGAAACTTAGAGCAGGCGATAGTACTGTAGTGGTTTTAAGTGTTGATTCTCTTAAAAAAAGGAACCAGGTGGAGTATAATGAAACTTTTGTGAAAGGAAGCTCTATTAAATGCAATTTAAAAATTTTACAGACTTTCAAAGATCAAAAAGATGCGATTGCCGATTATCAAAAGGAAATTGAAATTGAAAACAAAAGAGAAACAAAATCGGTAGAAGATTATATGGCACAAAAAAGTATAAAAGGTATAAAAACAAAAAGTGGTGCTTATGTGGCAGTTGAAAATCCCGGTGACCAAACCATGAAAGCTGATTCCGGTAAAGTGGCCACCATTAAATACAAAGGCTATCTCCAGTCAAACGGAAAAGTATTTGATACAAATTACGATACATCCAAAGGACACGCAGAACCTATCGCTGTAACTGTGGGGCAACATGGAGTAATACCTGCATGGGGAGAAGCTTTACCTTATTTTGGAAAAGGCGGCAGCGGAAAAATTTTAGTGCCTGCATTTCTTGGTTATGGTGCCCAGGGTTCACCACCGGATATTGCTCCTTACTCCAACATTGTATTTGATATTCAGGTATTGGATGTGAAAACAGCACCCCCTGCCGAAAAAAATAACAATCAAAATCAAATGCAGGCTCCACAAAAAAGAGGAAATTAAATAGTTGTTAGTGGTTATTGGTCCTGGGTGCCGGTTTGGTTAACGGTCTTGGTTTATGGGCACAAACATTTGACAACGTGTCATTGGCGAACCTGTAGCCATGACCAAAATCTTAAACTATTTTTTGTTTTGGTAATTCGTTGAATTTCCCGACCTTCGCCGTCCAAAAAAATTACTGTTATGGCAAGAGTATGTCAGGTTACTGGTAAAAAGCCTATTGGAGGTCATACTGTATCACATTCAAATATTAAAACCAAGCGTCGTTTTTTGCCTAATTTAAAAACCAAGCGTTTTTATTTTGCGGAAGAAGATCGTTGGGTTACTTTGAAAGTTTCCACAGGAGCTATCCGCACTATTAATAAAAAAGGATTAGCTACTGTAATTAAAGAAATGAGAGCCGAAGGCGTAAAGATATAATGTGCTAATTTGAAAATGTGCTAATAACTTAAGCATTCATTTTCAAATTTTCAAATTTTCAAACCTACCTGCCGGTAGGCAGGTTTTCAAATTATAAAAATGGCAAAGAAAGGTAACAGGGTTCAGGTTATTCTGGAATGCACTGAGCACAAAAACAGTGGATTGCCTGGCACAAGCCGTTACATTACCACCAAGAATAAAAAGAATACTCCTGAAAGACTTGAGTTAAAGAAGTTTAACCCAATAATGAAGAAAGTAACTGTTCATAAAGAAATAAAATAGTTGCAGTTTTCAGTTGACAGTTAGTCCAACTAAAAACTTAGAACTCAAACATAAAAACTTTTTACAATGGCAAAATCAGCAAAAACAGCGATTAAAACAAAAGACCAGAAAGCCGCGGCTGAAGCAAAGAACTGGACAAAAGTTATAAAAGCAGTCCGCAGTCCTAAGTCTGGTTCTTATACTTTCAAAGAATCAATCGTTCACAAAGACAAGGTGAAGGATTTCTTATCTGGTAAATAATTTTAAAACGGATATAATTATATTCAAAAGCTGTTCTCATTCTTATGGAACAGCTTTTTGTATTTTGTTGCAAATGATTTAATCGTAATTCGTAAATCTAAAAATCATAAATCATTATGGGTTTTTTTGACAAATTATTTGGAAAGAAAGAAAAGGAAAGTCTTGATGATGGTTTGCAAAAAACCAAAGAAGGCTTTCTCTCGAAGATAACAAAAGCCATTGCCGGCAAAAGCACTGTTGATGAAGAGGTGCTCGACAATCTTGAAGATGCTTTGGTTAGTGCAGATGTTGGTGTGGATACAACCATCGCTATCATTGAGCAAATTGAAAAAAGAGTTGCGCGGGATAAATATGTAAGCACAGGTGAACTAAATAAAATTTTACAGGCCGAAATTGAAAACATGCTTGTTGATGTATCCGATGTTAATTACAGAAGTTTTGAAATACCTGCGGGAAAAAAACCTTATGTAATTCTTGTAGTTGGTGTAAATGGTGTTGGCAAAACAACAACCATTGGCAAGCTGGCGCATCATTATAAAAAAGCAGGAAAGTCTGTGCTGCTCGGGGCTGCAGATACATTCAGGGCCGCGGCAGTAGAGCAGTTAACCATCTGGAGTGAAAGGGTAGGAGTGCCTATTGTAAAACAACCAATGGGTTCTGATCCTGCTGCTGTTGCATTTGATGCTGTACAAAGCGCTGTTGCAAAAAATACAGATGTTGTAATTATTGATACCGCAGGACGGTTGCATAATAAAGCACATTTAATGGAAGAGCTTGGTAAAATAAGAAGAGTCGTTTCAAAAGTAGTTCCTGATGCGCCACATGAAGTGTTGTTAATACTCGATGGTTCTACAGGACAAAATGCTCTTGAACAGGCAAAACATTTTACAGCTTCAACAGATGTGACGGCAATGATCATCACAAAACTTGATGGCACTGCAAAAGGCGGTGTAGTGCTTGCTATCGCCAATCAATTTAATATCCCTGTAAAATATATTGGTGTTGGTGAAAAAATGGACGACCTGATTGTATTCGACAAACATGAATTTGTCGATTCGCTGTTCAGGCTGGAAAAAATGTAGATATATATTTTTGCACTGAGCTGCCAAACTACTGTTTAGCTTTGTTCCGCGTAACATGAATTAGTAACTGTTGAATTAAAGTCATGAAACCAAAAGTTAGAAAAGAAAAAAATTAATTGCATTAGCTCTCTGACCTTTCGGATTTGTGCACAAAAATAATTACTCATTTAAATAATTATTCTATGGCATATTGGTTAGTAAAATCAGAACCTTCTAAATATAGTTGGGAACAATTTGAAAAAGACAAACAAACATTTTGGGATGGTGTGCGAAATTATGCAGCACGCAACCATTTAAAGTCAATGAAGAAAGGAGATCAGGTACTGTTTTATCACAGCAATGAAGGACTTGAAATTGTTGGTATTGCAAAGGTGGCAAAAGAAGCATATCAGGACCCAACTACTGATGATGAAGCTTGGGTTGTGGTTGATTTAAAACCATACAAACGAATAAAAAAACCTGTAAGTCTTGAACAGGTAAAAGCAGATAAAAGATTAGCGAATATGGCACTGGTACGTCTTGGAAGATTAAGCGTGCAACCTGTTACTGAAAATGAATGGAATATAATTATGGAGATGGGGGGATGAATAAATGATAAAAAATCCTGCCTGTCGGGCAGACAGGGATTTGAATGATTGAATGATATGCTGCAATGAGTAGTTGCAAAAAAATTGAAATTCGAAACCTTTGAAATTCGAAATTTAAATTTCGAATTTTCTTTTGCTTTCTTTTAACGCAGTAATGCGGTTACAAAAAATGAAATGCAGTAATTAATTCTTTGCAGGGCTGCAGTAATTAATTCCTCAATAATTAAAACCTGCAAAATGAAAACTAAACTCTTGCTGCAATCTTATTGCAGCAATAAACATCACTTTTAGCAAACAGCAATTTTTTCTTCTCTACCGATTCTTTCAGTATGTAATTATTTCTTTTTTGCATCTCACTCTTAAAATAAATTTTTATGAAGCTAAAAATATTTTATGCGGCTTGTATAGCTGTAATGGCCTTGTCTTGTGAGGAAACGGGTAAACATAACGTTGCTTCAAATGATGTTGAACTGGCGGATGTAAAACAGGGGAACGAGAAGGTTCCATCACCTCCTTCGGAACAACAAAATAAAGCCTCTAAAAATTTTTCTTCTCCTGAAGATAACATCTTGACTGTTGATACAACTGTCTCCTCAAAAAACAACAACAATAATGTATTGCAATCGGGAAGCCCTGATTGGGATAAGAAGATCATTAAAACTGCGCATGTAACGCTGGAGTTAAAAGATTACAACACTTATAACAACATGCTTCATTGGAAAGTTGAAAAGTTTTGGTGCTTACATTGCACAGGAACAGCAAAGCGAAACAGATGAACAAATATCAAGTGATATCACCATCAAAGTACCGGTTGATAAATTTGATGACCTGATGAATTCTCTTTCCGGTGTTGATGTTAAGCTGCTTGAAAAAAATGTTTCAACGGAAGATGTAACAGGTGAAGTAGTTGATACCAAATCAAGGATTGAAGCAAAACAACAGGCAAGGCTACGTTATCTTGAGCTATTGAAACAGGCAAAGAACATGAATGAAATATTACAGGTGCAAAATGAAATTAATTCTATACAGGAAGAAATTGAATCTGCATCAGCAAGAGTAAATTATTTAGTGCATGCTTCAGCATATAGTACTATTAACTTAAGATATTTTCAATATCTCAATGGGTTAACTTCAAAAGATGTTGAACCAAATTTCTTAACGCGATTAAATGAAGCATTTGATACAGGTGCATCTGTAATTATCAATCTTGCGCTTTTCTTTATTTCCATTTGGCCTCTTGTGATTGCTGCTACTGTTTTAATAATTTATTTCAAACGTACAAGAGTAAAGAATACAATGCTCAGCAAAGCTCAGAACCCACATAGGAGTGACCCAACAAAAGCTTACTAGTAGTGCGCAGTTTGCCATCAAAAATTCACAAAAAAAATATTTCAACTCTAAACTTCTTTCTTTTGCTTCCGTAATTTTATAGCATGTCAAAAAAGAAATTAGTTGTTCTTACTGGTGCAGGCATCAGCGCGGAAAGTGGTTTAAAAACTTTTCGTGACAGTGATGGTTTATGGGAAGGATATGATATTGAAGATGTAGCTACACCACGTGCGTGGATAAAAAATCCGGGCCTTGTTTTAGAGTTTTATAATTACAGAAGGAGAGAAGTGGCCAAAGCACAACCTAATGCTGCGCATATTGGACTTGCTGAGTTGCAGGAAAATTTTGATGTACATATCATCACGCAAAACATTGATGATTTACATGAACGTGCGGGAGCAAAAAAAGTTTTGCATTTGCATGGAGAAATTTTTAAGATGCGTTGCGAAAAATATGAAGACCTGATTTATGAAATAAGAGATGATATAAAACCGGGAGATAAATCAGAAAAAGGTTTTCAGCTTCGTCCGCATATAGTGTGGTTTGAAGAACCGGTGCCAATGATTGAAGAAGCAATGAACATTACAAAAACCGCCGATATTTTTGCGGTAGTAGGAACATCACTCGTGGTGTATCCTGCAGCAGGACTGGTAAATTATGCACCCTGGCGCATTCCAAAATTTATTGTTGATAAAAGAATCCCCAACACCTCTTCATTGTATAATCTTGTAAGTATTGAAATGCCTGCAACGGAAGGGGTGAAGGAGTTGCAGAAGAAACTGAAAGAAATTGTTATTAGTGAGACGTGAAACTCCGACCGACCGAGCTATTCGGGCAGGGTGAAAACGAGAAATATAAACGTGAAAATATCTTTTATTGTCTGACATTTTGCAATTAATGTAGCAGTTATAAAATGATGAATTGAATTATAAAACGGAGACGTAACTGTTGCTCAGGGTGTTGAAGTACAAGTGAGTGACACAAGGAACGATAAGCAATGTGACCAAGCTGGTTACAAAAAAACTATGATGGATAACTTGTCATAAAATATTCATCACACCTTGATTCTCCAATCACGATTCCGTTTCTTTAAATACAATTCCATGCTTTTGCAATTCATTCAATACGGGTTCATATATGGATGGAATAACAGGTATATGTAAACCTGTTTCTTTTATCTTTTCTTCGAGGATTAATTTCGCGGCTATACCCAAGGGCAAGCCAACTGTTTTCGCCATTG
>WNFY01001517.1_pt1 | contig 21849 bp, 21 predicted proteins | sample 5400091 | NCBI WGS metagenome assembly WNFY01 (sample SAMN13153364, study PRJNA577476) | soil metagenome | isolation source: 60 cm soil or saprolite under grassland replicate 1 | place: USA:California | collected 2016-06-15
TACGACCATCAACCCCAATAAACGGATCAAGCTCGAGACCGTGCCGGATCGATATACGACCCGGATCATGGATTTAATGACGCCGCTTGGCATGGGCCAGCGCGGTTTGATCGTCGCTCCGCCGCGCACGGGTAAAACGACGCTGCTCCATCATATCGCTGAGGCAGTCACGAAAAATCACAAGGAGATGCATGTCATCATTTTGCTTGTCGATGAACGCCCGGAAGAAGTCACCGACTTCCGGCGCTCGCATCCAAAGGCGGAATTAATGGCGAGCTCAAATGACAGCGACATCAAAAGCCACACTCGCATTGCGCAACTCGCCATTGAGCGGGCCAAGCGGCTGGTCGAAGCCGGAACCCATGTTTTCATCCTGCTCGATTCGATTACAAGAACGGCCCGCGCGTTCAACAATGCGATGGCCGGCGGCGGGCGGACCATGAGCGGCGGTATCGATGCTCGTGCCATGGAAATTCCCAGAAAAATTTTTGCGGCGGCGCGCAATACCGAAGAGGCCGGCTCGCTTACCATTGTTGCGACGGCATTGATCGAAACCGGGAGCCGCATGGACGAGTTGATCTTTCAGGAATTCAAAGGCACAGGGAACATGGAGATGGTGCTCGATCGTAAGATCAGCGATCAGCGTATTTATCCGGCGATCGATATTTTCCTCTCTGGAACACGCCGCGAAGAGCTGCTGCTGCAACCCTGGGAGTTGGAGAAAATCAATTTGATTCGTCGTGGCCTCGCCGGTCACAAGCCGGAGGAAGCGATCCAACGCCTTTTGATGTTCGTGAAAAAGTTTCCAACGAACACTCAGATGTTGAAGGAAATCCCGGGATAAACAATCGCGCTTGCGCTTGTCGATCTAAACTGAAGCCGCTGGACGCATGCGAAGTCGAGTGGGAAGTTCTCCCGCCCGAGCAAAAACAACGACGAGCGTCGCTCGAGCCGCTCTTCAAATGGGTCGCCATTATCATGGACGGCCTGCTGCGCGTGCCCGGAACCAAGTTTCGCTTTGGTCTTAACCCGTTGATCGATTTCGTGCCGGTGCTCGGTGATGTCAGCGCCGCGTTTATCTCCGTCTCCGTTTTGATTTACGCCGTTTCGCGCGGCTTACCCAAGATCCTGCTCGCGCGCATGGCGCTGAATATTTTGACCAATGAATTGATCGGTGTCGTGCCGGTGCTCGGCTCCGTTTTCGCCTTCTGGTTCAGAGCGAACAAACGCAATTACGATCTGCTCCAGCGGCACATCGAGCGTCCGAATCGATCGCGCAAAAGCGATTGGATTTTTATCGGCGCGGTTCTTGGTTTGGTTTTCGTAATCGTTTTCGCCGGACTGATCGCGACTTTTCTCGTTCTCCATGCAATCGCAAATTTTCTCGCTAGGAGTTAGCCAACGTTTTCGTGATGTGCCGCTGATAAAGCGCGTGCATCGTTTCCCGTAGATCGGCATATTCTTTCGTGAAGGCATTCGCATCGCTGTGACCAAGCCGTTTTGCGAGTTTTCGCTGCTCCTTCAGATCGGTCGGCAAGGCGGAAACACTTTTGTTCTCGTAACGTCGCAAAACAGATTCACAGCCGCGAAGAAATTCATAAGCGCCTTTCAAGGCGCGAGCCTCTGACTCGGTGAAGTGACCGACCTCGCGCAAATGATCGACCGCGCCTGTCCAGTTCGGCTCCCAAATCGCGTTTCGCATCTGTAGCGCCTGAACCAGAAATTCGGCTTCAATAATTCCACCGCTGCCTGTTTTGAAATCGAGAAACTCGTCTCCACTGCTCCGCTCGCGCCGGATTCGCTCAAGCATGTTGTCGATCTTCGTGTAAAGATCGACGTGTTGGCCGGCCTTGTGCCAGGCGTTTTTGGCGATCGCCATAAACTCCTTCGCCAGCGGGCCGGTGACAGGACGAGCGCGGGTCAACGCTTGCTGCTCCCACGGCTGCGCTCGCTCGGCATAATAGCGCTGGTAAGTCTCAAGCGAACAAACGAGAGGCCCCTTTTCTCCTTCCGGTCGCAGCCGGGCGTCAACGCGCGAAAGATTTCCTTCCGCGCTTGGTTGCGCCATCACCGACAAAAGTTTTTCTGCGTCGCGACTTTCATGTCCGACAAAGAGAACATCGAGGTCGGCCCCGTAAGTGATTTCGCGTCCGCCAAATTTTCCCATCGCGATAATAGTCAGCTCGTCGCCGCCGAGAATTTCATTCACGCAAACCAGACAGGCTTCTGCCAGTGTCGACTGCTCCCGGCACATTGTCGCGAAATCGGCCAAACCGAGAACGTCGCGTAAAAGGATTCGGAACAGTTGGGCCTGACGATAAGCGCGTAGTCTGTCGAGGGCCGTCCGTTTTTTTCCGAGCGACCTGAGTTGTTCGAGGTGACCGGCCATCTCGATGGAACAGTCGAGTTTTTCGTCGCGGGTGATGTCCTCCAGAAGTTGCGCGTGGCGCACGAGCAAATCGCTCGCGAATCGGCTTGCATCAAAAGTTTTGACGAGCAGTTCAAGCAGTTTCGGATTTGTCACCAGCAACTCAAAAAGCATACTGCGCAGTCCGTAAGCTTCGACGAATCGAGCAAATTGATTGAGGGTCGCGTCCGGGTCGGCCGTCTTTGCGAGTTGAGCGAGGAGGAGAGGCCGCAGCTTGCGGAAAGCCTGCCGGGTCCGGGGAGAAACGTGCGCGCCGCTCGGCCCTTGACCCAGTCCGGTCAGAGCCTTCTCGGCGCCTGATTGGTTGGCAAAGATCCCGGAATCGACCGGCTCACCTTTCTTGTCCGGCAATGCTTCGGCGATGAGACGGCGAAAAACCGCGCGCACGGTGAGCATTTCCCGCTCGAGCGCAGATGTGAATTCCTCTCTCGAGCCGAATCCGAGACTCAGTGCGAGTCGTCGCAAGTGTTCCGGCGTCGCGGGAATGGTGTGGGTTTGCTGCTCGGCTTCGATCTGCAAACGGTGCTCGGTGCGGCGCAGAAAGCGATACGCGCGGTCAAGACCGACAATTTCACTGGGCGGAATCAGTTCGAGTTGGGCAAGACCCCGGAGCGCCTTCAATGTGCTTGGCTCCTGCAGGAAGGTGTGCCGCGCCCCGTGAATAAATTGGAGCGTCTGCACAACGAACTCGATTTCGCGAATCCCGCCGCGACCGAGTTTGACGTCGCGTCCCAGATTCTCCTGTCCGACAACATCGCGTTCGATCCGTCGTTTGATGTTGGCGATCTCTTCGAGCAGATCGGGTGTGGGACTTTTCGGGTAAATGAAAGGTTGATGTTGCCGCAAGAATTCGTAAGCGAGCTCACGACTGCCACCGACCCCGCGAGCCTTGATCAACGCCAGGCGCTCCCAGGTTTCCCCGAAACCGCCATAATAGTGCTCCATGCTTTCAAGCGATCGCGCCAACGGGCCGGCGGAACCTTCGGGGCGCAGCCGAACATCGACACGAAAAAGTGAACCTTGCGGGTCAGGGGTCGAAAACGCCTCGAGGAATTTTTCGGCCAGGCGATTGAAGAACTCGTGATACGAAAAGCGCGGCGAGAGCTGGCCCTCCTCGCCGTAAAGAAAAATAAGATCGACATCGGAACTGTGGTTGAGCTCGGCCCCGCCGAGTTTACCGAGAGCGAGAATAGTAAATTCGGTGTTGGGAGAACCGTGACGCTGCCGGAATTCCGCGTTCCAATGTTCGAAGACGCGGCGGATGCAAATCTCGGCGATCTGCGAAAGCTCGCCCGTTGTTTCCTCGAGCGGTGCGACATTTGCGAGTTCGCGAAGAGCGATCCGCACCATCTCGCGACTTTTCCACAGACGCAACGCTCGGAAATTTTCAGAGGCGAGTGAATCGCCGGCGAGCGTGCGCAAATCGCCGGCCATTTGCGGGTAACCGCGCGCCGCCAGACAGACTTCGGGCTGTCCGAGCCAGATGAGGATCTCGGGCTGCCGCATCAATCTCGTCGCGCAAATGCTCGAGAGGGCAAGAAGATGAAGCAGGGCGGCTTCGCCCAGTGAAAATTGTTCGATTAGCTCGACAATCGGCGGCGCGGTTAGCGGCCAGGTTTCGCTAAGCCGGCAGAGGGCGGTTTCTACTTGCGCCGGGTCTAAGGAAGCGGCCGCTTTTTCCTGAATCCAGCGTTCACTACGATCCATTACGCGGAACATGCCGCGAATCTACCCGCAAGACCAGCTGTCAGATCCAACTGCAACCAGACCAATCGCCGTTATGCCGCGTGCGTTTTCTGCAGAATTGTCTCGCGAGCTTTACAGAGGTTGCGTCGTTCTTTTCTCGTCAAACTGATGAGACCGTAGATCGAAATCTTTTCGAGCAAGGGATCGATTTCTTCGTTCATCAGCTCGTCGATGCTCAATCGCTCATACCGTGCGGCCGCCGCCCGCCGTTGCTGCAAGTGACGCTGGAGAAACGACGTTCGCCCAAAGCCCAGCAGATGCGCGTAGAGCCAGCCCGCCGCGCAACCCCCAAGATATGCACTGTGGCTGACGGTGCGGGTGCGGTCGATACAAAGCAACACGATTGCGAGCGCGGTCGCGCCATAGGCAAGATGCTTCGCCTTTAAACGCAGCGGAACGACCAAGAAAATTCGGGTCGTCAACTCCAGCTCCGGCAGGATCGTCGCATACGCGACGAGGACGGCCGCAACGCCGCCAGAGGCCGCCAGCAAAACCGAATCGGACGGCATAAGAAAAAGATGGCCAAGTTCGCCTCCGACCGCGCCAGCGAGATAAAGGTAAAGAAAATGTCGTTGTCCGAGAATCGATTCAAGATCGCGTCCGAGAAAATACAGGACGAGCATGTTTCCGAGCAAATGCCACGGGCCGTCGTGTAAAAACATCGCGGTGACAAACTGCCAGGCATAAGCGTCGCGGACGCCGCGATCGCTCAAGCCAAGATAATCGCGCACGAAACCCGGTTGATAAAGTTCGACACAAAGTTGCGCGACAAACACCGCCACGTTCGCGCTGATCAAGATCAACAAGACGAAGCACTGGCGCTGCGTCCAACGCCGCGTGTAGGGCGAAGATTTCCGGCCAGACAGACGCATTTTGCGAGAGTATCGCAACGCAATCAGATTGTCGATTCTCAATTCCGCGCCGAGACGGGATGAGAGCAGAAAAGCCCTTCGCGCGGACCGGCTATTGCGATGGGGCAGGCGCGAGAACGCGCAGCTTTTTCTCGCGTACTTGAAACTCTACCGGGCAATTGCCGACTAGTTCGCCGTCTAGTTCGACCGGCACGTCCTGATCGCTCGTTATCCGCAATCGCCGCGTTTGAAAATATTCCACCTCCGGCAGACGAATTTCCGAACTAAAAAAAACATCCTGCAGATATTTAATGATCTCCAGATAGCCAAGTCGCTTGAACGCCACCACATCCAGTAAACCATCATCGATGACGGCATGTTTAAAAAAAGGAAATGGTCCGCCATAGTGGCGACCGTTTCCGACAAGAACAAAAGATCCTTCTTCAATCGCTGTGTTCTCCGATTCGATGAACAGTCGTGGCGGCCGGCGGGTAGCGATTTGCGCGGCGGAGATGAGGTAACTCAGCGGACCGAAATTGCGTTTGAAAGCGGCGCTGGTCTCTTTGACGACCTGGGCATCGAGTCCGACGCCGGCGAGCTGGACAAAATGCTTTCCATTTGCGCTCGGAAGATCGACAAGGCGTGTATGTCCTTCTTGAATGATGTCCCAACACGATTGGAGATTGTGCAAGGGCAAACCGAGCTCGGTCGCGAAAACATTGACCGTGCCGATCGGCAGCAGGCCGAGCATGGCGGCACTGCCGGCAAGGCCATTTACCACTTCATTGATTGTGCCGTCGCCGCCCGCCGCCACGATTTTTTCGAAACCTTCGCTCGCGGCGTGACGCGCGAATGCTTCCGCTTCGCCGGGTTGTGCCGTGGCGCATACTATGGAATCGCGCGCCAGCGATTCCACACACGCGCGCCAGCGGCTCGCTTTCTCGCCATGGGCAGCAGGATTGAGAATGACGACGGTGTTATTCACGAACCGAGAACTTAAACTTGGGCTTTGATCTTTTCTTCAAACTTGGTCTGCGTAACGTCTCGGCGTGGGGAACTTCCGCCGAATTGCATTATTCATTATTTGGGCACTTTTTGCGCTCGTTACGATTACCTTGATTGGCCTGAACTTGTATGTGCAATCGCAAGGGGCTCAAGCAAGGATTCAGCAGGAACTCAGCCAACGGATCGGCACCGCGCTCCATATCCGGCGCATTAGTGTCACCCCGTGGGGCGGATTGACGTTGACCGGCATCACCGTTCCGCAAATCTCGAGCGCAAGTTCGAGCAACTTTTTGGAAGCAAAAAGTTTTCATCTTCATCTCCGTTTGCTTTCCCTCTTCTCGAAGCAGCTGGTGATCAAAGAGGTGTCGCTGCTTTCTCCAGACGTGGTCTGGCCACAAAACGCAGACGGGAAATGGAGATTGCCCGGTTCGCGAGACGAAAAACATTCAGCTTCGCTGCCGGTCGAAAGTGCGGCGGTTTCCGAATCGTCGGCGGCAACTATAGCCCCAATGCCGCTTGCACCGACACCGAACATTACGAACACAAACTTCAAGGCTGACAAAACGAACATCGGTTTTGTTCCGGAGGTTCGACGCGTCAATGTCACACAAGGTAGTTTCAGATTCCTTGACCGATCTGGGAACGTAATTGCGGTTTTTGAAGGGGTCGATTTTCATTCAAGCTTGGGTAACGCCCAGGCTCTTCGCGGCAACGCAAAAGTCGCGAAAGTATCACTGCGCGATCGGTTTTTCCTCGAGAGATTGCAATCGCCTCTTCGTTATGATCCAAAAGAATTGGACCTTGCGAAAATCTCGGCGCATGTGGGCAGCGGCGACATCAGTGGCCATTTCACGATGGAACCGCAATCGGAAGACTCGCCGTTTACGGTAGGCGTGACGTTTCAAAACATCCAGGCCGATCAGATTGTTGCCGAAGCCGGCGGCCCCAAAGGCATGGTGCAGGGTAAACTCGAAGGAAGCTTCGAAGCCGCAGGGAAAACCGACGATGCCAATGCGCTCACCGGCGCTGGTCAGATTTTCCTGCGCGATGGGCAACTCCAGCAATACAGTCTGCTGGTTGCGCTCGGCCAGATTTTACAGATTGAGGAGCTCACTCAGCTGCATCTCGAGCAGGCGCAGGCAAAGTATCACATCAGTCCAGGGTTGGTAACCATTGATGAACTCACCTTGCGTTCACCAAACATTCGACTCTCCGCCGCCGGCACGGTGACGTTTAGCGGAAAGTTGCGGCTCGACTCCCAACTTGCCATCAATGAAAAAATTCGCGCCCAGCTTTTCAAGCCCATCCGTGAGAATTTCCGACCGATCAGTGAAGCGGGATATTCCGCGGTTGATTTTCAAGTGGCGGGAACGCTTGACCGTCCAAAGTCGAACTTGATGGAAAGAATGGTGGGGCGCGATCTCAAGGATTTCGTCAGCGGCTTTTTTGGTGGCAAAAAATCAGAACGCTCCAAGAACAAAAAGCCGGCCGACGCCACGGCGAGACAACCGGAAGAGGCAACTCCTACGCCCACGCCCGCGGCGGCGACCGATTCGCTATCGCCCGCTGTGACTGCAACACCCTCTCCGCCATGAGAGTCATCGCGGGTTCCGCCGGTGGAATCCAACTCGACGTGCCGAAACGCGGCGTGCGCCCGACGATGGATCGCGTCAAGGCTGCCATCTTCTCCAGTTTGGCGGACAAAATCATCGGTGAGAAAATTCTTGATCTTTTCGCTGGAAGCGGTGCCCTCGGCATCGAAGCGCTCAGCCGTGGCGCAGCGTCGGTTCTTTTTGTCGAGGAAGATCGACAATCGATTGCGGCTATCGAGAAAAATCTGGCGAAGACGAATCTGCAAGGCCGTGTTCGTCCGCAGGAAGTTTTTGAATTCCTGCGGCGTTCCCCTCTGACCGAAACATTCGGAATCATTTTCGCCGACCCCCCCTACGAAAAAACGAAATCCGGAGAGCGTTTCACGAAAAAAATCCTGGGAAATGAGCGCTTGGCCCAATTCCTCCAGCCGGACGGCGTCTTCGTTTTGGAAAAGCGTCCGGGCGAACGCCTTCCGGAAATGGAGTTGTGGAATGTCGTTCGTGCGAAAACTTATGGCGCAACCGAAGTTTTGTTTTTGCGACGCGCCCTCTCATCCTCGCTGCGGTGCACCGCCACCGTCACAAAGTGATTCGTCTCATCTACAATCTGCTTTGGCCAATCGGTCTGCTGCTTTTTCTCCCGTGGTATTTGGTGAGAATGTTCCGGCGCGGCAATTACCGGCACAAGTTTGGACAACGCCTCGGCATTTACGATGTCGATCTTCGCGCGCGGCTCGCCGCGCAAAAATCGACATGGCTCCATGCGGTCAGCGTGGGCGAGGTCATGATCGCGCTCAAACTCGCGGAAGCGATCAGGACGCTTCAACCGGAGGTGCGCTTTGTTCTAACCACGACCACGACAACCGGGTTTACGTTTGCAAGCAAGCATGTTCCCAGTTGGATCCAGGTGCTCTACTCGCCGCTCGATTTCTGGCCGGTAATGCGACGCGCTTTCGCGACGATTCAACCCGTGAAGATCGTTCTCGTCGAAGCGGAAGTTTGGCCGAATCTCGCTGCCGCAGCCCACGCGCGCAGCATCCCGCTCGCGCTGGTCAACGCCCGGCTGTCGCCGCGATCGGAAAAAAGGTTTCGGCGGTTCCGATTTTTTGTGGCGCCGACGTTTCGACTTCTCGATCTCGTTTGTGTGCAAGAAGCGGCGGACGTCGACCGATGGACCGCCATCGGCGTTCTCCGAGAAAACATTCACGTCGTTGGCAGCATCAAGTACGATCCGGAAGACATACATGTCGATCTAACGGTTCCGGAAAAAGTTTTGGCGGAGTGCAAGATCGATAATCACCGCCCGATTATTCTCGGCGGCAGCACGCACGCTGGCGAAGAAGAAATTCTTGGGAAGATTTTTCGCGAATTACGCACGGAATTTGCCAGTCTTTTTTTGATTATCGCACCGCGCCATGCCGAACGTGCGCGCGAAATTCATCGCGCTTACCAGGAGCTCGGCTTGCGCGTCGTATTGAGGAGTCGATTATCCACTGCCAATCCTCCGATTGATTGTTTGGTTCTCGATTCGACCGGCGAGTTGCGAAATTGGTACACAGTCGCAACCGTCGTTTTCATCGGAAAAAGTCTCACTGCCCGGGGCGGGCAGAATCCAGCGGAGGCAATCGTCGCCGGCAAGCCCGTCGTGTTTGGGCAGCACATGGAAAACTTCGCCGCTTTTGCGCGGGCGCTGGTTGAGCGCGGTGCTGCGCTACAAATCAGTTCTGCCGATGAATTGAAGCGGGCGGTTGCCGATCTTTTGGGCGATGCCGCTTTACGTCAAAGACTGGCGGCAAATGCTCGCGAAGTGCTCAATAGCCATCGCGGAGCGAGTGCGCGCACAGCAGCGTTAATTGTCGATCTTGCCGCGGTGCGTTCAGAAAATTGATCGAGCGATGGCAGCTATACGTGATTCACGTATGGCATCATCTTTGCAAGAGGCGGGCGCGGAAAAGCCGTGCCCGGCAATTTGCCTTGCGCGAGAGGGGCTCAATTCCGATATTGCCCGGCTTTGTGACCCTATCGTCTAGAGGCCCAGGACACCGCCCTTTCACGGCGGTAACACGGGTTCGAATCCCGTTAGGGTCGCCATACCATTTCACAGGTAAATTGCGACTGATAGAAAGATTTTGCTTGCAAAGTCGGACACTATTCGGACAGTATTCGCGCACTTAAGCACTATGAAAGCGAAAAGACGAAGATTCCCTATTGTCGTTAAACGCGGCTCTTGCGCCGTGAAAATTTACCGTGATCGCAAGCCGACCGGCACATATTACCGCGTCGCCTACCACATCGGCGGCAAACGTCACCGGCTTCACCACAGCAATCTTGAAAAAGCAATTGCTGAGGCCGAAGCGAAAGCGGCGCAGTTGTCGCGGGGCGACGTGGACGCGGCGCAGTTAAATGGCCGTGACCGGCTCGTGTACGGGCGCGCGCTCGATGCCGTGAAACAATTTGATGTCCCGCTGGATGCAGTCGCAATAGAGTACAGCCAGGCCAGAAAGCTTCTCGATGGCGCGTCGTTAGTAGATGCCGCCCGTTTCTATTCCCGGCATCAAGGCAGCGGAATTAAGCGCAAGACGGTCGCGGCAGCGGTCGATGAAATGATCGAGGCCAAGAAAGCAAAAGGCGTGAGCGAGCTTTATCTTGCCGATTTGCGCTATAGGCTTGGCACGTTCAAGCAGGCGTTTCACTGCAATGTGAACGCGCTCGTGCCGGATGATGTGGCGCAATTCCTGGCGGCTCTGAGATTGGCGCCGCGCAGCTATAATAATTTCCTTTGGGCGCTGCGAACATTCTTTCGCTACGCGCAGAAGCAGGACTGGCTTTCGAAAGAGGCGAACCTGCTCGCGCGTGTTGAAACACGCACGGAAAAGAAAGCGCCGGTTGAAATCTTCACGCCTGAGCAACTGGCTGCGCTGCTCAAGCATTCACAGGCTCAGCTTCAACTGTGCGTAGCGCTTGGCGCGTTTGCCGGAGTTCGCGCAGAGGAAATCTTGAGGCTGGACTGGCTGGACATCGAGCGCCGGCCGGGATTCATCGAAGTCGCGGCACACAAAGCCAAGACCGCGTCGCGGCGCATCGTTCCTATCTCGGATAACCTGGCGAAATGGCTGGCGCTCGCGCCGCGAACGGAAGGCCGCATCTGGCCGCACAGCAAAGCGTGGTTTTTTGAAGCAATACGCGATGCAGCTTCAGCGGCAAAAGTGACATGGAAGCAGAACGCGCTCCGGCATTCGTTCATCAGCTATCGGCTCGCCGAAATTCAGGATGTGAACCGCGTTGCCTTAGAAGCAGGAACGTCGCCAAAGATGATTGACAGGCACTACCGCGAGCTGGTCACACCCGCACAGGCGGCAACATGGTTTGCGATTGCGCCACAAGCGGCGCCCAACGTCGTGCCGATCAGGCTCGGTTCGGGCAAGCGATGAAACGAGATTCCAACACGCCCCCCAGGGGCGGGGATGCTGCGTTGTTGCAGCCGCAAAGCGCAGTGAATCGTCAGGCCGCCGGAAAAGTCATAGGCAAAAAAAGGGATGAGCCGCAAACGCAAAGAGTCGAATAGCGAAGATCGCCCCCGCTCAGTTCCTGGCGCTCCGGACATCGTTCATCCTGATGATCAAGAGAAGTGGGAAACGCAAAGCGCTTTTGTTTTGGCTTGGACGTTTGAAATGCTGGACAGGGTTGAGGGTGCTGATGAGAAGGCAGCGCAGGCAGCGCGTGGTGAGTTACAGACATTGTTCCTCAACCTTGGCGGGCAGTTGTTGCGGGTTGCGCTGTCGAAGAAGGACAGCGATGCGAACCAATGGGCTGGCCGAGTTCTGGCGGATATTTTTGTCGGAATCGGCAAGTATGTTGGAAAGGTTCGCATCAAGAAGCCCTACGGAAAGCTAACCGAAACAAATGCTGCATTTCGGAATGAGAAGAAGCTAATCGGGAAGCTTCGGACTGACTTGTTATTTCCTGCGCAGGTTCGTGCTATCGCACAACGTGAGCTAAAGCAAGCTCTGAACTGCCGCAAGCGGCTAATGTTGCTGAGCACCGTTAAGGGATGGGAGAAGACAGCGAAGAAGGAGAAGATTCCGCAGGAATATTGGCCAGCGATGAAGTTGCCGGAATTCTCGATGGAGTCGGAGCCGAAATGGTGGGAGTTCCTGTGGCCGTTGATTCAGAACGAGATCGATCTATCAAAGCTGCCACCACTTGCGCAGCATGACCTCACCACTGGCGGAATCAAGCGCAGGGAACGTTATCTGTCGGACTGCCAAAAAACCGCGCGCGATCACTTGAAGGCACTCGCAAAGTTGAGAGACGAAGGCGTTTTCTTCTAACAAGCGTCTCCCTCATGGGTAACGGGTAAGTGGCCCCTAATCTCCCGTGATGCAGTAATTCGCGGCGTGAAGTTTATTTGCGCCGTTATGAACTCCTTTGATGTATCTTTGGCCAACGACCAGGCGAGCGTTGGTCTGCTTCGGAAACGGGAACTCGCCGAGAAACTGGCAATCAGCAAAAGGACTTTGGATGTCTGGATGAAGGCAGGCCGGGTTCCTTTCCTCAAAGTCGGGCGCAGCGTTCGTTTTCGCCTGCCGGAGGTGCTGCAAAAACTCAACGATTTTCGAATCAACTAATGAGAGCGCGCTGGCACCGGGCGCCTCCAAGATCGTATCGACAACGAGAGGGGCGACACGTGAGCGGCGACATTCGCGGAGCAAAGCGAAAGCTGCCGCTTCCGACATTGATGTATCGGCTAGGACTCGGCGAGCACGCGAAGAAAAGCGCACGCTGCCCGTTTCACGACGATGCGCAAAACTCCTTTTCGGTCTGGCAAAACAACGGCGCCTGGTTCTGGAAGTGTTTTGTCGGTTGCGGGAAAGGCGACGAGATCAATTTTCTCGAATCGCACAAAAGCATTTCCCGATCTGATGCCACAAAGCTGTTTCTTGAAATGGCCGGCGTGAACGGATGCGCGCCTCAGCCAACGAAACGAAGCGAGACCAGTTCGAATACCGCGTTTAACTGGCACGCTTGCGTAGAAGCAGTCAATGAGAAGCATCTCGAGCGGCTCGCGAAATGGCGCGGTTACTCAATCGAGTTTTGCTCCTGGCTTAAACGAAGCCGACTTGTTGGGTTATATGACAACTGCATTGCGTTTCCGGTACATGATCGCTCAGGCAACGTTGTAGCGGTTCATTATCGGTTGAAAGACGGCTCGTGGCGTTACTATCCGGTAGGCGCAAAGGTAGGTCCGCTTGTCATCGGCGAATTGGTGGCGGGTGAGCCTGTTCACGTTTTCGAGAGCCAGTGGGACGCTTTCGCGTTCCTCGACGTGTCCGGTGAACGCAGCGGCGTCGTTGTCACACGCGGGGCAAGCAACGGCTCGCTCGCGGCAGGTCTGATACCGGAAAGCTCAACCGCTTACGTCTGGACGCAGAACGATGCGGCGGGCGACAAATGGCAACGCGATGTTTGCGTCAACACGAAAGCCACGGTGAAGCGCGTGAAAATTCCCGCACCGCACAAAGATTTGAACGATTGGACGCGCGCGGGCGCTACAGCGGATGACTTGCTCAAAGCAATCATGAATGCGGAGGTGATTCGCGAAGCCGAGAAAAGTTGGATCGACGCGCTTAACGAATCCGTCGTTACGTCCAGTGAACTGCGCGACCTTGAACTGGTACCGCGCAAAAAACTACTTGGCGATTGGTTCTGTGAAGGTGACTTAGGCTTTATCTTTGCCTTTCGCGGTGTGGGCAAGACTTGGCTCGCGCTCACGATAGCTCAGGCGCTCTCAACCGGGGGGAAGCTGGGAGATTGGCAGGCACGCGCACCCGTGAAGGTGCTCTACGTTGACGGTGAGATGCCGCCAGATTTGATGCGTAATCGGTGCGCCGGACTGGAGGCAATCAACGTCAACCTTGAGTTTCTCAATCACGAGATTCTTTTCGAGCGCACTGGCAAGGTGTTGAACATCACGAACCCAGACGTGCAACGAGCCATTACGCAACGTTGTGTTAATTCCAGCACGAAGGTGTTGATTCTCGACAATCTCTCGACGCTCGCCAGCGGCATGAGAGAAAACGAGGCGGACAGTTGGGAATTGGTGAACCCTTGGCTGTTGGAGTTACGGCGGCGAAAAATCGCGGTCGTCATCGTGCATCACGCGGGGCGTAGCGGCGAAATGCGCGGGACAAGCAAGCGGGAGGACAACGTGTTTTGGATTATCGCGTTGGACGACACAAAAAAGAACGCGGACGACAAGCGCGGCGCGCGGTTCATATCGCGGTTCACGAAACCGAGCCGCAACACGCAACAAGAAGTCCCGACCTATGAGTGGCATTTAGTCACTGACGAAGCCTCTGGCATCGTCACAATCTCGCATAAGCAGGCGCAAACCGCCGATGTATTTCGCCGGTTGATTGAAGACGGTGTAACTGAGTGCAACCAAATTGCGCAAGAAATGAAGGTTTCCTCGGCGACCGTGAGCCGGTTTGCGAAGAAGGCAATTGACGCCGGATGGCTGCGAAAAGTGAAGCGTGAATATGTGCTCGCTGAGGGCGAAAAGTGAAAATCTCGTTTCACGTTTCGTTTCATCAAAACGGCTCACGTTTCACGTTTCATGTGTATAGGCAGGAAATATGAAACGGGAACGTCATTTCAGACCGTCTCACCTACGAAACGCCACTCAGAAACCGTGAAACGAGACGGAACAAAAACAGGTGCTCTCGTTTCATGTAAAGCGCGGCTCGTTTCACCCCGTTTCGCGTTTCGTTTCACGCCATCAAACCCACAGAGTTTGTTCGTTCGTTCGTTTCTTAGGGATGTGGACGGACGGGCGGCCAGACCGGAAATAGATTTGTCAGTTTCGGTGGATCGGCTCTTATGCCTTGAAGCTTCTTATTATAGTAAGCGCGTATGACGTATCCGAAATATTGGCGTTCTGGCTGGGTGAATCATAGCCTGGCGTTCTTGGACGCGCGTACCAGACCCTTACGACTTTCGCACTCGTGTCGCTCCAATTGTGGTGGGGAGTCATCCATTCGTAGGAAACACGGGCGTCTGTAAGTGCGATGCGACCTTTCTCCAATTTGTCATAAAAGAACGCCTGTATAGCCACCTTGCTCGCTCGAAGGCGTGCGTCGGAAGCCGGTTGAATTGAAATAGTGAGCGCTAAACCAGACTGCCACTTATCGGCAAACTCATCTAGTTTTGCATCGAGGATTTTCAGTACCGGTCCGCTGGCTGGTACGCTTTCGGGTTCTGCTTGTTCTTTGGCTGGTTCATCTAGCGCTTCGATCCATACGCGACCAGCTTGGTTTAGAAACTCCGCTGATTTCTCCAATATCTCGACCTCCGAGCGGATTTCATTGTTTGTTGGATCCCTTTCCAAAGCCGCGTGCAACCGTGTGAGTGCCAACGTTTCATTGCCCGCACGTTGCAATTCCCTCGCCTCGGCAGAAAGGCGTTTAGCGGCTTCCAAATCACTCTCGCCCGCTGGTGTCGCGTTGTCCGAGACGGCGTGTCTGCCAACGATGTGCTGTCTCGGAGCGCGCAACTTATGCAAAGCGAGTATGGACATGCTGGCTACGATAGCGCCCAGCAAAAAGAAGGTGACTGCGATAACGCGAGAATCCTTTTTCATTGTATCCGCTCTGGGCCAGGATGGTGGCACGTTTTAAGAACCTCTCGCGAACAATTTTCCGCGATTTTCTGCCGCTGCTCCTGTCCGTCCGTTCACATCCCTAGGGGAATGAGCGGACGGACGGCGATGGGCGATTGTTGGCGCGCAGCTTTACTGATTGTTGAGGGCCATTTGCGGCGCAGGTTTGCTCACTTCGAGCTGGGCGCTCACCTTTTGGATTTGCGCCGCCTGCGCTTTCAACGTTGCGCCGAGAGCCTCCATTCCAGATTTTAGCTGTGCGATAGTGTGTTCCTGTTCCTCGATTTTGCAGTGAGCCTTGAGAAACTCGTTGAGCAACCGAATCGACTTTAGCCTTGACCGAGGGAGGCCGATTTGATCATTTCGGCTGTTCGGGCCGCGATTCATGAAGCCGAGCTATCTCCTGTCCCTGCCACTTTTCTTCTTCACGTCCTGCGCCACCATCACTCGCGGCAATCACGACAAGCTTAGCGTGTTGAGCGAGCCGTCTGGAGCGAATGTCACGCTTTCTTCGGGAGAAAAGGGTGTCACTCCAACCAAATTTGTGAAGAGTCGTTGGGACAATTTTATGGTTACGGTAAGCAAGCCGGGCTATATTCCGCAAAGCGTAAAAGTTGAAAGTAAGGTGTCCGCAACCGGCGGAACGGCCATGGCGGGTAATGTTGTTGTCGGAGGCCTCATTGGGATAGCGGTCGATGCCGTCAGCGGTGCATACAACTCTCTCTATCCAAATCCGGTTTCTGTGCATTTAGTAGCGGCGGAAGAGAACTCCGCCGAAAGGGTTCCAAATCGTTCAGCAACTGTTGCCTCACGTGTGAGTCGCGAGGAGACGGCGCAAACAAAACCAAAGCCGTCGTCGTCGCCGCGCGCTTCCTCTACCAAGCTGGAATTTCCGACAACTAAGTCGGTCCCCGGCAAGCCTGGATACGTCTTCAGCCCCTTCGATGATACAAGCGGAAGATATATCGATGTAAGCGGTTACGCATCTGGCAGCAAAGTAAAAGATCCGTGGACCGATAAAATCTTCATCGTTCCATAACGCTCAGGAAAATTTCTTGTAGCAGGATTGTTCCGGTCCGTTTGCTAGTGGATCCGCTCTGGTATGCCGGGCCAAATGCAATCAGCAATGCAATCAGCTTTGCCAGTTTTTCCGCCGCTCACATGATGCTGTGATTCGTGTTTACGATGAAGTGGGCAATGTGATTGAAACGCACGAGCAAGCGGGCGATTTCCGGGAGTGGTGAACAAAAAGCCGCCACGGCTGAAACGTGACGGCTGATTGCGAAATGCGTTGTGTCTGCTTGCCGCAGTTCTAATGATTATCCACGACCGTTTGCGGAGCAGGCTTGCCCAGCTCAAGCTGTGCGCTCACCTTTTGGAGGCCAGTGGTGAGCGCTTCAATTTGCTTCTGCTGCTCGCGGAGGAAGCCGAAGCATCACGGAAATTCTTTGTGCAACTGCGCGATCTACACGATGCGCTCGAAAAAGAATTTGATGTAAAGCTTCCCCATCTTTCGATGGGGATGACGAATGATTTCCCCGTTGCAGTCGAAGAAGGTGCGACGCTTGTCCGCGTCGGCACCGCCATTTTCGGAGAGCGCTCCAAGGCGCGAAGAGATTAGCGTTACCGATAAAGCGATTCCGCATTGCATCATGGCTCATCACGTAAGTAGTGTGGCCAACACCAGATGAGATAAGCAACGAGATGAATTGGAACTGCCGGCAAAACGATTTGATTTACGATATCGGAGCCCACAAGGGTGACGATGCGGGCTTTTATCTCGCAAAGGGTTTTCGCGTAATCTCAGTGGAGGCGCACCCGATCCACGCCGCTATCGTTCGGGAGCGTTTTTCAGCGGAAATTGCAGAGGGCCGCCTCGTCCTGATTGACAAGGGAATTCATACTTCCGCTGGCGTCCTCACCTTCTACGCCCACGAGCATGATGATTGGAGCACGTTCATCAAGTCGGATCGGTTTACTCCGGGCACTTATCGAACGTTCCCCGTCGAGGTAATTCGCTTTGAGGACCTGCTTCACCAGTTCGGCGTTCCGTATTACCTCAAGGTCGATATTGAGGGGCTTGATTTTGCCGTGCTCGCACATTTGCCTGAAATGAATGTGCTCCCCAGATATGTCTCGTTTGAATACGGCCCTGGACTGGAGGAATGCCTTGAGGTTCTTGCGCGGACCGGCTACGACCGTTTTAAATTCATCGAACAGATGGGGAAGAATCGCCATCCTCTCCCGAATCCGCCTCTGGAAGGCCGGTATGTAAATTACAAATTCACCGGTTATATGACGGGCGCTTTTGGGGAAGAGGCCATGGGCGATTGGATGAAGTTGGACGCCCTGTTGAAAGTCGTGGAAGAGACACCGAACTCCCACCGGGGTGAAGGGAGGTGGTACGATATTCATGCGCGCCATCGCGACTAAGGCTCTCAAAACCTCGCCATCGGGCGCGTGCGATGCACAGCCCCTCTGCGCTTTCTCCTTCATAAAAGTCTGCTTGGCGAATCTGGACGGATAGCGGAACGAATTTTTGGTTATGGGACGCGTGCGTCTGGGACCAGCGAATATTAAACAGATCGGAAACGAGCTCGCCATTGCGTGGAATGACGGGACCGAGTCGTATTTCGAACTCGAAAACTTGCGGCGCGCATGTCCCTGCGCAGCGTGCGGCGGCGAGCCAGATGTGCTCGGAGGAGAGGTGGTTGCGCCGGGAAAATAATCTCAATTCATCTGCCGATAGTCGAGAGCATAGCTGCGAGATTACATCACTCACGTCTTCTCTGAGGCACGAATCGACGACGGGGCAGTCGACGACTCACTGAGCGATTTTGCCGCACCGCGTTGGCTTGGGCAACGATCTTCCGACAACTGGGCGCGTCGCGAAGGGGAGAGATGAGGGGCCTGGTTCGAAACCCCGGTGAGAAGAGAAGACTTTCCAGCCGTTAACGATGCGGTTCGATTTCAATCACTGTCATACCACAACGAACCCTTGCGTTTGCCTGGATGTCAGCTTATACGTTCATTTGATCGTTATTCAATCCCCCATCACATGGCCGGACAAAGCACAGGCGAACGCGTACCAGGCAAGAAATACCGGCAAGTAGTTGAAGCCGCCGCTGTCGGCGACCCGATAAATCGTATCGCGCGCAACCTCCAGCTTTCTTGGCCGACTGTGCGTGCCATTATCCAACGTGAATCAAGAGATATTGCAGAACGTAAACAAGAACTGCTTGTTCAAAGCTTGAGAATCGCCAGACGCGCTGCCAATCGCATTGAGGAGCAATTAGATGAGGCCAATCTCAGCCAGGCTAATTTTGTTTATGGCACTGCTACGGATAAGATCGGCCAACTCTCTGGCGATCCAGCGCTAATCATACATCACGAGCACCAGCACCTCCACGCGCACGCTCACCACTTCCAAGCCTTCACCCGCGACAACATTAAAGAAATCCTCGACGCCTTGCCTGTCTCCTCGCTTACTACTCCGATCGACTCTTCATCCTCCCAAATACAGGAGACAATCAATAACAGCGAAGACATACCTGCAAAGCCTGTTGCTGCCGCTGCATTGCCTTTAGATGCGGCTGGAATGCATTCTCACAGCCAGACAGACACTACGAAAAAGGACTGAATTTTTCACGGTAGTTTTCTACGGCCTGAATGAATTCGGACAAATTCGGACACTCGAACTGCGTAATTCTGCGCGAATCGTGCAAACTGCCTGATTTGCTTTTTCCCCTCTAACGCGCAGCCTACCGCATGTTTGTGGCGGAATTGCGCAAAGCCGCGAAAACTTCAAATTGGGTTCGAATCCCGTTAGGGTCGCTTCCCCTAGTAAATCGAGCGCATGGTTCGATTGCATAACATTATTGCATAACAAAGCTGAGAGTGTTTACCGGTGTTCGAGCCTGTCCGCCGGTGTCGGCGCAAGGGCGGAGACTCGGCTGGCCGCCAAACCTATTTCAACGGCTCGGTTGTCTTTTTGTCGGGCGTTCCGCTGAGTCAAGCCATGCTTACCGATGTAAGCGTGGATTGTCATTCGCATTCTTCCATTCAAGCACAAAAGGTGCTGTAAAAAAAGTCGTTAGCCAAAGACCGCCAATACGCTTGGAAGTCCCGCAGCCTTGATATTCTCGGCGTCCGCAGGCGGAGATCTAAATTATGCCCAACGAAAACAGCAAGCCTGAGTCAGCGGAAAAGAAAAAACGAGGAGTCGAAGTTCGTGATCTGAAACCGAAGACCGACCCGAAAGGCGGCGCGACAGACGCGAAGAAAGATGACGAGCGCGCTTCCGGGCGAACGGGTGAGGTGGACTTCATGAAGGGTCTTAGGCAACGAACCACGGAGGATTGATTAGCTTCGTTTGCTGATCTGTGCGGAAGATGCCTCGCGCACGCGCACGCGCGAGAGAATGTACAGACCTGCCTTACAAAAATGAATGGCGATTACGCGAGCCTAGCCTTTCCGGATTGGCAGTGTCGTGGTTGAGCCGAAACCGCCTCCGGTCGTCCGACTCCGGGCATTGAAATAGTTGCCGTAAATGCCTCCCGTGGTCGTCGTGTTGGAACCCCATTGACCGGAGCTAAACGTGGTGCTCCCGCTGATATTTGTCCCGCTGGCGAGCAAAACCAAGGCGTCAGCACCGTGCTTGATGGCCTCTTTAACTGCTGGTTTGATGCTTTCCCTTTTCCCAGTTTCCCAAACGGCCAACGGAGCACTTTCCACTTCCATATAGCCAAGCACCCGATATGGCCTGTCTGGCGGCCCAAAGTAAACCGGCAAATCGAACTTTCGTTGCACAAAAGAACCGCTTGCGACCGGCCAGTTTTGTTGACGGCCAGAATAGGCGGTGTAGTCCACTTGAACGCAACCGCAGAGGAGAAAGGTAAAGAGCGCAACAAACAAAGGTCTCATGGCGGTGCAATGATGCCGAGAAAAGACATGGTTCTGCAACTCTGATCTGCGGCAAGCTGATGTGGATGCGCGGCCTGGCTCAGGCGAGACATTTTTGTGGTTGCTGTGTGGAGAGCAAAAGAGCCAAAATCCGCCGCACGTGAAGTACTGGGAAATCATCGCTGACAATCTCAGCAAAGCCGGTTGGAGTTGGGGCTGCGTCTCAGCGGTGGATTCTCGCGGGCGAACGGTCTTCATTTGCTGACGCGCATCGCGGCGACGGGAAGCGTTTCGTTGTGCGTGCGGATGAAAAGCTAACCGTTTTTGTGGAGCTCGAATCGGCGATCCGCGCGGCGTCAGTTCCTAAGATCAAAACGAATCATCGCTCCGGGCCAGCGGGTTGGCTGGAGCGATTGGTTAGACCTCTGAGGCGGTCACGTTCGATACTCATTGAGTTCTAGGGATAACCGCTCCGTGGATTCTCTATTTCTTTCCCTGTCGATGAAACATCCCGCTAATATTGCAGGTGACCGCAAAGGGCCTGCCGGGTAAAAGCGCGAATGCAGTTTCTGTCAAAGTATTTCCGTCCGCTGACAGCACGAGTCTACCATGAGTGCGTCCGAGGACTACCTTCTGACTCATGCCAAGCCAGAAGGCGCTGCTGCTTACTCTGAAGTCTAAGCTGTTCTCTCCCCACCTGGGAGAAATCTCAACGCGCCCCTGTAGGAGTCCTTGCCCAAAGGCTAAAGTTTGCCCAGAATCACCAATCCCAATCACCGCGGACTTTTTGACAGGTGCCTCACCCCACTGGCCGTTGGGCCCCCCGTGGGCGGGTATCTCGTAAGTTTCCACTCCGACCCATATCCCGTAAAAACGGGGATCCGGCTGGCCGGCGGAAGCGACCGACAGACCAAGACTGAGGAGAAGACTCGTAGCTAGCATGTTTGTTTTCATTTGCCTTTCATGGGTGCATTGCCGACCCCTAACATTTTAGCGGGGAAGTGCGACGTGATGCGAGTAAAAGCTCACCACTCTTTCAAATCGCCCGCGTGCTCGCGACGTGCCAATCACTTTGCCCGCTTCATCGTAAACGCGAATCAGAGCGTCCCAATTCGTCTTGCCAAGTTGGCCAGATTTTTGCGATTCTCTGTCCATATGAAAACGACAACTGCACCTATAACAAATTCAATGAACTGCCCCCTTGTGCGCCGCGCGTTCCTTCTTATTCCGTTCGCCCTTGCCTGCTTTGCGTTTTCGCCACAAGCACGAGCGACTTGCCAAGAAGGCTGCTTAACGAATCAGAACACCGTCCTAGGTGAAGACGCGCTCGGTTCCAACACGACCGGGATCAGGAACACCGCGGTCGGGTTCAACGCGCTCCTCAATAGTACGACCAGTACCGGCAATACTGCGGTTGGTTGGCTGGCGCTGTCGAACAACGCCGCCGTTGGTTTTTCGGATAATACAGCGGTCGGGGAACTGGCCATGAGCGGGAATACAACGGGCAGGGACAATACCGCGGTCGGCGCACAGGCCCTGGCCGGTAACGGCAGTGAGAACGTAGCCGTGGGAAAGGCCGCCCTTGGGAGCAACACCACTGGGAGCGACAATACCGCCACCGGATACTTTGCGCTTTTTGACAATCAGACGGGGAATGGGAATACGGCC
>WNFY01001521.1_pt1 | contig 21828 bp, 25 predicted proteins | sample 5400091 | NCBI WGS metagenome assembly WNFY01 (sample SAMN13153364, study PRJNA577476) | soil metagenome | isolation source: 60 cm soil or saprolite under grassland replicate 1 | place: USA:California | collected 2016-06-15
CCGGGCCTGCCGTCCGTCCACTGCAGCTGGCGGCATGGGTCGTCGGCTTCGTTCTCTACCAATGGCTCTCACCGCAGGGGCCGTCCTGGTGGACGGACGTCGTCGCGCACCTCCACCCCGGGCACGCGACCTGGACCGCGTCGCTGCCGAGCTTCGCAGCCGCATTCGTGCTCGCCACGGTCGCAGGCCTGCTCTTTCCGCGCGAAGATGCCGCCCGTGCGCGTCGCGGTAGTCGGGAACCTCTCGCTCGACCTCGTTGAGGGTGCGCCGCCCCGCGTGGGCGGGCCGCCGTACTACGCGGCGCGGGCGCTAGCGGCGCTCGGCGCCCCTGCGGTTGTGCGCGCGAAATCCGCTGAGGCGGATCGGCCGCTCGTGCTGCCGCCGCTGGAGACGCTTGGGCTGCCGGTCGAGTGGCGGCCCGGCGTAAGCACGGCCAGCTACGCCTTCTCTTACGACGGCGACCGGCGGCTGATGGACGTGCGCGAGCTCGGGTCGCCATGGTCGGTGGAAGACGTGGCCGGCCTCGATGCGGAATGGGTCCATGTCGGGGCGCTCTTTCGGGGCGAGTTCCCGGCGGAGACGCTGTCCGCGCTCGCGGAGGGCGGCGTGCGACTCTCGTTTGACGGCCAGGGACTCGCCCGGCCGGCGCGGTCAGGACCGCTGGTGCTCGAGCCCGAGCCGGAGCTGTCCTTCCTCCGCCACGTCTCGGTGGTGAAGCTCTCCGAGGAGGAGGCGATGGCGCTCGCGGGCGGGCTCGACGAAGGGTCGCTGTCCGCCCTCGGTGTCCCGGAGGTCGTTGTCACGCTCGGGTCTCGCGGCTGTGTGCTGGTCGCGGAGCATCGGCTCGTGCACATCCCGGCCGACCCGCTCGACGCCGACCCGACCGGCGCGGGCGACGCCTTCGCTGCGGCCTATGTGTTCGCGCGAAGCCGCGGCGCCGAGCCGCAGCCGGCGGCCGAGCGCGCGACGCAGCTCGTCCACAGCTTGCTGGCCGGGTCGCTGTGAACCTCGTTGTCGAGACCGGCGAGGGCGTCTACACGATTGACCCCGAGACCGAGCAGGTACTTGACTTCGTCGCGGGCGCCGAGCTGTCCGAGATCCCGCAGCCGCGGGTCGAGCTGCCGCTACTCGTGGCGGCCGCCCGCGAGGGCTCGACCGTTGTCGCGGTCCTCGACCGCCGTCCCCCGCTCGCCGTCTCGCACGACGCAGGCAGCAGCTGGCGCGAGGCCGGCGGGGGTTTGCCCCCGGGCCGTGCGGTCGCGATCGCCGAGGGCGACCCGGACCGGATCCTCTACGCGGCCGAGCACCGAGTCTATGTCTCGCTGGACGGCGGCCGCTTTTGGCGGGCCCTCGAGCCGGAGCTGCCGCAGATCAGGCAGGTCGGCTGGCTGGAAGCCTGAACTCGCCGCGCGCGACGATCACAGCGGAACCGCCGACCTCGACGCGCTCGACGTTGTCCGCCGTCCCGTCGGCGCGCGCGAAAAGCGTCGATGGCCGACCGACCTCCACTCCCTGCGAGATCTCGATCTCGTCGCCGAAGGCAATCCGGCCGTGGCGTGCCAGGTGCAACGCCAGCGGCCCGGCGGCCGAGCCGGTGGCGGGATCCTCCGCGACCCCGCTGCCGGGCGCGAACATGCGCGTCTTCCAGCGCTTGCCGGAGCCGGCGAAGCAGTTGACGCCGAGCACGTCGGGCAGATCGGCCAGCCGGCTCAGATCGGGCCGCAACCCTGCAACTTCGTCCTCTGACCCAAGACAGACGTAGACGTGCTCGACGCCGTTGTCGTAGAGCTCGACCGGCAGCTCGGACCGTTCCACCCGAAGCGCCGAGAAGAGCTCGGCCTCGGCTTGGTACGGCCGCACGGTCGGCAAGGGCTGGTCCATGCGGCCGAAGACGACCCGACTCTCCTCACGCTCGAGCCGCACCGGGACGATTCCCGCACCAGTCTCGAGCCGGAGCTCGATGAGCTGCAAAGGCCCCGCGAGCACGAACGCGGTCCCCAGTGTCGGATGCCCCGCGAACGGCATTTCCTTGACTGGGGTGAAGATCCTGATCTTCGCGTGGCCGCCGGCCTCTGCCGGCAGCACGAATGTCACTTCTGAGAAATTGATCTCGCGCGCGAGGGCCTGCATCGTCTCGCCATCGAGCGCGCGAGCGTCGGTGAAGACGGCGAGCTGGTTCCCCTCGAGCGGCTTGTCGGTGAAGACGTCGCAGACGACGTAGCGGAAGTCGGCCATGCTGCGATCGTTGCAAAACCCTCGCGGCCGGTGGGAAGATCCGAGCCGGGTTCGGCGTCCTGAAATTAGCGCCGATCTCTCTCGGCGTATGAAGCGAAGGAGGAGCTATGGACGAGAGGAGCGGAACAGTCCGTCTGGTCGAGCCTGCTCAGGACTCCGAGGCGCACGGCCTCGCCGCGACCGTGTCGCGAACGGATGTCGAGCAGGCGATGCGCTCCGAGGGGTCGGTCGACCTCTTGCTCGACGTGGAGCGCGTTACCTCGGACGGCGACGGACGCGAGACGCAGCGGATCGCGCTCGGCTGGGAGCCACAGGACCTCGAGCAGTTGCTCAAGACGACGGACGGGGACGAGATCTCGCTCACGTTCGACAAGGGCGAACTCGAGCGCCTGCTGGACGAAGACGTGGAAGCACACGGGATGCGGGGAACGCTCGCGGTGCTCACAGTCGCGGCGGGAATGGCCGCGGCCGGGGCCGGATCGGCGTTGGCGTCGCCAGTCACCGACGGCGCCCTGGCCGGCGGGCCGGCGACCCCGGCAGCCCAGGTGACAGCGTCAGAGGTGAGCACCGGCCTCGGTACGCAGCAGACCGCGGCTACCGCTGGCTCGGCAACCGCATCCGAGATCAGCACGGGCATCGTCGCCGCGACACCGGCGGCACCCTCCGAGGTCTCGACCGGGATCACGGCGAAGCCGACCGCCACACCCGTCTCCGCAGACGACCCCTCGTGGTCGCCGGGCACGACAGCCGGTGTGGCTGTGGCCGGAACGATCCTCGCGCTCACGGCCGTGGGATTCGCCATGCGGTCGCGCCGAGGCCCGCGGGTCGCGACCTAGTACCGATGATGGAGCCCGGGCGCGCCGCTCGGGCTCCGTCTTTCTCATCTGATCGGCACAGAATCGGCGCACTCCGCTCATCGAGCGCGAGAAAGACTTCTGACGATAGGACGCTGGCCCAGGCGACTCCCTGGAACCGCCCTAGGCAACGACACCCTTAGGATCGCCCAGATGAACGTCTCGCTGAGGCCGCTCGAGGACCGGGATCTCGATACGATCTTTCAGCAAGTGACGGATCCGGAGTCGGTCCGAATGGCCGCCTTCACAGCGGAGGATCAGACCGATCGCCGCGCGTTTCTCAACCGGATGTCGCGCGTGCGGGCCGACACAAGCGCCTCAACCCAAGTCATCGATGTCGACGGAGCAATCGCTGGAACGATCGCGTCCTTCCGAATCGACAATCAGCGTGAGGTGACCTACTGGGTAGACCGAACGCAATGGGGGAAAGGCATCGCGAGCGCAGCACTACAGATTCTTCTTGCCGAGACTGCCGAACGTCCACTGTACGCCCGAGCGGCCTCGGATAACGTCGGTTCGCTTCGAGTGCTGGAGAAAGCTGGGTTCCGACGCGTTGGCGTCAACCGCGACTTCGCACACGGTCGCGGTGAGGAGATCGAGGAAACGATCCTGCGCCTCGACTGAGGTAGGAACGGCACTGTGTGTCGTCGTAGGCGGCGTGTCATCGCGCCCGCCCGTGTCACTTCGGGATGCGGTGCCCCGGCGGCACGGGCGAGCTTCATGCTGGCGGGCCGCCCGAATGCCTTCCGCGCAAACTCAACATCCTCGGAACGGCGCCTTACCCGCGTCGTGTCAACGCGCCCAGTGTACGGCGACGCTCTGGGCACTCTCGAGCAGGCATGATCGTGTCGTGGATCCGGCGGCGAGGTAGCGGCTTGGCGCGGCTAGCAGCCGCGCGTTTCCGGCGCAGTGTCGCCGAGGCCCGTACTGCGGGCTCGGGCGGCTGCGCGCCCACCGCTACGACTCGGAGGTACCACGAATGAATCGTCAGAACCTCTTCTCCGGCGCATGGGACGGAGAGAACGAAGAAGCCGGGACTCGGCATCGAATCTTCTGGCGGCCGGACGACGCCAGGATGGGAGCAACGCTGTACGAACTGGGCGCCGACGCGCCTGAGATGCGGATGCACATGCACTTCGGAGCCGAAGAGATGTTCTTCGTCCTGAGTGGTCGTCCCCTCTTCCGGAACCAACACGGCAAACAGGAGTTAGCTCCGGGCGACTTCGTCTTCTGCCCCGAGGGGCGTGCCGGCCTACACGCGTTCAGCAACCCCAGCGAAGAACCCGCTCGGATCCTCGCGATCAGTGCCGGGAGCTTCCCGGACGTCGTCGCCTACCCCGAACACGGATATGCATGGGTGGCGACTCGCGATCCCGATCCCGAGCTACTGGCGAGAGGCGGCGACCCCGGCATCATCGCTCGCTTCGAGATCCCGATCGAGTAATCGCTCGGCCGTATCGACCATCGCCAGAGCCGAAGAGGCCGCGCGAGCGGCCTCTTCGCTTACCCGGCTCAGGGTGCATTCGTGAACGCTCGAGCAGCGCAGCGCCGCCGCTCGTCGTCGACCTGATCTGATGCAAGTATGCAGCCGCGCGGAGTGGTGCTCGTTGAGGGTGCGAGCGACCGCCGCGCCGTCGAAACGCTTGCGCGTCGCCGCGGCCGCGACCTCCAGGCCGAGGGCGTCGCCATCGTGCCGATGGACGGCTACGGCAACCTGCCGCGGCTCCTCGGGCAGTACCGCGACCTCCGAATTGCAGGCCTCTACGACGTCGGGGAGGAGCGGCACTTCTTGCGCGCGTTGGGGTGCGACGACCGGCGCGAGCTCGAGCGCGTCGGGTTCTACGCCTGCACGCGCGACCTCGAGGACGAGCTGACGCGGGCGGTGGGACCGGATGGAATGGAACGCGTGCTCGAGGAGCAAGGCGAGCTGCGCGCGTTCCGGACTTACCAGAAGCAGCCTGCGCACCGCGCCCGGCCGCTCGAGGAACAGCTGCACGGCTTCATGTGGAACCGCAAGCAGAGGTACGCCGTGCTCTTGGTGGAGGCACTCGACCTCGCACGCGTCCCGCGGCCGCTCGATCGCGTCTTGGCGCACGTCTGGGAGGCACGCGGCAGCAGAGGGGGCTGAACATCACGTTCGCATTTGACTCGCGGATCATCGAGGTCTAGCGGCACCGCGGCTCTGGCGTCATTCCGGAACGGTGGCGCAGTGGAGCGCTCCGGCTCTCCTTCGGTCGCCTCGAGTCGCGGCTGGTCCGGTGTGAGTGGCCGCGGCAGGTCTACTGTGGTGCTAGCTGAGGTTGGCCAAGTCTTGATAGGCAGGGAGGAGCTCCTCCCACCGCGCCTTGGCCTCGCAGCGCTCACGCCCGGCGAGGTGGGCGGCGAGATCTTCGACATGAACCTGGATCCCCGCCCCGTAGGCGGCGAGCAGCTCCAGGGGCATGCCTCGTTCCTCCCAGACCAGGATGGTCTGGTCGCCGTCGGCGGCCAGCGTGACCTCGATGACCCCCTCGTCCGGCTGGCACGGGTCCTTGGTCACCAACAGCAGCCGCCGCGGGGGCTCGCACGCTTCCACCCGCCCAGTGTCTTCCCTTCCGCTAGCAAACCAGCGTGCGCGGAACTCACCGCCGAGTCGTAGGTCGCCCTCTACCTCGCCCATCCAGCGGGCGAGACGCGAGGGATCGGTAACTGTCAAGGTACATACGCGCGTCCGGCGTTAGCCGAATCCTGCTCGCTCCGCGTCTGGGTCGTTCCCGAACGGTGGCGCAGGCGAGGCGGCTCGTGCACGCCTGCCGTTCAGGGCTTGCGCAGCGCGTCGATCGTCGCCGTCTTGACGAGGCCAGAGACCGCCCGCGCCAGATCGCTGTTGGAAGTGACGAGGACGTCCGCCTGTAGCTGCGCTAGCGCCACGAATTCGGCGTCGAACGTCGTCTCCCACCCCAGCTGATCCGCGACCTTCCACGCCTTCCGCTGGAGCATCTTCTCGCCGAGGAAGCGAACCTTCAGCGAGTTGATCCGTGTCACCCGCTCGATCCCCTCTTCGGCCGAGATCTCACCCCGGCGGGCGGCCTCGTAAAGAGTCGACAGCGCCTGCGAGCGTACGAGTGTCGGTGCAACGAGCCTGTGCTCCCCGGTGACCTCGATCTCGCCCGCGGCAATCCGGAGCAGCGTCTCGCAGTCGATGACGAACCGGGTCAACGCCGCAGACGCTACATGTGCGCGTTTGGCCGGATCGCCGCGCTCCCTCATGCTTCATTCCCGAACAATCGCGCAGACGGCCTCGCTCCTCTTAGTAGCGTTCTCCGCCTGCACAGCGGCAAGCGAGAGAGAGCTGAGGCACATGGCTGACAGGAGGGTTTGGTTCATCACTGGCGCGGGTCGTGGCATGGGTGTTGACATCGCGGAGGCTGCGCTCGCCGCCGGACACGCGGTGGTCGCGACCGGACGCAACACCAAGGCCGTGGCCCACGCCGTAGGCGAGGCTGACCACGTGCTCGTGGTGAAGCTCGACATCACGAGCCTCGTGTCAGCAGAGGCCGCCGTTCGGGCCTCGGTCGACTACTTCGGCCGGATCGACGTGCTCGTTAACAACGCCGGCAACTTTTATGCCGGTTTCTTCGAGGAGCTGACGGAGGCACAGATTGAGCAGCAACTCACGACGGGCCTCGTCGGGCCGATGAACGTCACCCGGGCCGTGCTGCCCGTGATGCGCAAGCAGCGGTCGGGGAAGGTTGTTTCGATCTCCTCGACCGCAGGAATCGTGGGGCAGGAGTTCTGCTCCGCCTATGCCGCCTCGAAGTTCGGGCTAGAGGGGTGGATGGAGTCGCTGCGCTTCGAGATTGAGCCGTTCGGCATCCACACGACGATCGTCGAGCCCGGCTTCTTCCGCACCCAATTGCTCACAAGCGAGTCCACCACCTACGCCGACTTGTCGATCGACGACTACGCCGAGCGCACCGCCCAAACCCGTCCCGCGTGGGAAGCGATGAGCGGCAAACAGACGAACGATCCCGCCAAGCTCGCGAAGGCCCTCGTGACCGTCGTCGACCAAGAGCAGCCGCCCCTGCGTTGGGTTGCAGGCGCTGATGCAGTTGCAACCGTCGAGCAGAAGGCCAACGAGCTGCTCGCGCAGGTCGATGCGTACCGCGACCTCTCGTCGTCTCTCGCCGTCGAGGAGCGTTGAAGCAGGACGTGAGCACCCCCTAGGCCCGACGAGGCTAGCCCCACGTTTTGAGGTGGCGCCGACGGGGCATCGAGTGCGCATGGGCACGAACCTCGGGCGGCTCCTCTTGCGCGTCACGGTCGGCTCGATCTTCATCGAGCACGGCACGCAAAAGCTCTTCGGCTGGTTCGGCGGCCACGGGCCGAGCGGGACCGGCCAGTTCTTCGAGTCCCTCGGGTTGCGGCCGGGGCGCCGCAACGCGATTGTTGCCGGGATTGCCGAGGCGGGAGGTGGGACGTTGCTCGTGCTCGGCCTTGCGACACCGGCGGCGGCGTCCGCCGTGGGGAGCGTCATGGTGACAGCCCTTCGCACTGCGATCTGGCGTGACGAGATCAAGGTCGGTACGGGCGGCTACGAGATGCTCCTGCTCGCGAACGCGGTTGCCATCGCCGACAGCGGACCGGGGCCATTGTCGGTTGACGCGTTGCTCGGCTGGGAGCGGCGCGGTGCCCGCTGGGCCGCAGCCGCGCTTGGCGGGGCGCTCGCTGGCTCAGCCCTCGCGATCGCCGCCGGCAGGCAGCACGCCGAGGCGTCGGCCGGGGACGCGTCGGTTTCAGGACAACGCGGCGAGGCCGAGACAACAGCCGTGACGTCTTAGCCAAGGCGCAACACCTGAGCGGTTGCGCAACCGCACGTCTGGGAGGACGGCGGGTTGCGCGTCGTGTGGCACGCGCGGAGGCGGCGGAACGGCGAGAAGGCTGAGCCAGTCATCGTCGTCTAGCCGGCTCGGGGGACGTTCCCGAAGACCGGCGCAGACGAGACGGCCGAGACTTACCTAGGGTCCTTGAGCTCATGCCGCGTTCGGTGGAATCGCGACTCAGGGTCACCCGGCAGCAGATCCTGGCGTACCGACGACGCGTCGGCGCGCTCGACGAGCGAATGCCGATGGGTTCGCAGTCGCTGCGGCGGGCGGCGTGGGCAGGCCTGCAGGACAGCATGCCGAGAGCCGCGCTGCTCTCGTTGCACGCGCGGATAGACGGGGTCGAGTCGTCGACGTGGGAGGATCCGGCGCTCGCCCAGCTCTGGGGCCCTCGTTACCACACCTATGTCGTCGCGAAGCGCGACTTCGCCCTGTTCTCGCTCGGGAGGCTTCCCGACAACGCCAAGAGCCGGCTTCGGGCCGAGCGCATTGCCGAGCGATTGCGCGCCCACCTGGACGGCACGCGGATGACGGATCGCGAGGTTGGCCGCGAGCTCGGCGTTGGCAACTCTCTCAGGTACGCCGCAACGACGGGGACGGTCGCCATCCGCTGGGAAGGCGCGCGTGCGCCGACGGTTTGGACGGTCGTCGCTGCGGACGTCGATCCTGCCGACGCGCGTCGCGAGCTCGCTCGACGCTACATCCGCATTTTCGGACCCGCGACGGCTAACGGGTTCGCCCGCTGGGCAGGGATCTCCCGGCGGTCGGCGAGTGACGCATTCGCGTCCCTCGAGGCATCGCTGCTGCCGGTTCGATCGCCACTTGGCGACGAGTGGCTGCTCGCAGAAGACGAGCCGGCGATTCGCACCGTCGAGACGGCCGCCGCGCCGCGCGCCTGCTGCCGAGCGGCGATGCCTACTTCCTGCTCGATGGAGCAGAGCGGGAGCTTCTCGTTCCGCGCGAGGATCAGCGACAGCGTCTTTGGACGCCCCGCGTGTGGCCCGGCGCGCTCCTCGTCAAAGGCGAGATCCGCGGAACTTGGAGACGGGCGCATCACACCGTACGGATCGATGCCTGGGCACGTCTTTCGCGCGAAACGCGCGACGCGATCGAGACCGAGGCCAACGCCCTGCCGCTCCCAGGCGTCGAACGACCGATCGAGGTAGTTTGGAACACTTAAGCAGCGCTCGCTTCAGAGGGCGGGGTCTTAGGGGCGCCGAACTGCGACGATCGCGGCCGTCGAGGCCGTTGTCAGCACCTCAACCACGACCAGTCGCTGATCCTGAAAGAACGCTTCTCGCACCGGATCGCCCGCGACTGGTCTGCCGGGCGTGAGGTCATCCTTGATCAGAATGCCGCCTGGCGCGAGCAGCGAAATTGCGAGTTCGAGAGTCTGCCCCCTTGTGCCACCGTCGAAGAAGATGAGGTCGAACGGTCCGCGTGCGGGCAGTACGTCCTCCCAGCGGGCGTTCACGACTTCGGCCCGCGTTCCAACCAGGGCCGCGGACGCCTCCGCGTAGCGCGCGGGATCAGGTTCGACGGTTACAAACGTGGCGTCGGCCGGTAGCGCCTCGGCAATCGCTCTCGCTCCGGCGCCGAACGCGGTGCCCATTTCGGCGATCCTGCCGCCCGGCTTCGAAGCGACAAGTGTCGCGAGCAGCTCCCGCACCTCCGGAATCGACGAGCCGCCGCCGGTCACTCGGCACACGCTACTGCGAGCTACGCTTTTGGGCGATGGCGGCGAAGAAGTCCGTGCAGCTCTCAGGCATCGTCGTCGCCGAGTCGGCGATCTCTTCGATCGATCCCGACCAGGGCGTGCTGATGTACCGCGGCTACGACATCGCCGACCTCGCGGAGCACTCGACCTACGAAGAAACCGCGCTGCTGCTGCTCGACGGCGAGTTGCCCTCCTCGGAGAGGCTCGCGGGCTTCGAGAGCGAGGTCGCCGAGCGCGATCTTCCTGCCGCGACCGAAGAGCTGATCGACCGCTCGGCGGGCGAGGCGTCGCCGATGGACATGCTCCGTACAGCAGTCTCCTCCCTCTCGTTCGAGGATCCCGGGCGCGGAAAGACGGATCGGGATTCAGGGCTGCGAACCGCCACCCGCCTGATTGCGGGGTTCCCCACGGTTGTCGCCCGCTATCACCGGCGCCGCCAGGGTCTCGAGCCCGTCCCGCCCGATCCCTCGCTCTCGTACGCTGAGAGCTTCCTGACCATGCTGCACGGCGAGCGGCCGACCGAACGCGAGGCTCGCGCGTTCGACGTGGCGATGATCCTGCACGCCGAGCACGAGATGAATGCCTCGACGTTCACAGCCCGCGTCGTCGCCGGCACCGGGGCCGATCTCACGGCTGCCATCGTCGCTGCGATCGGCGCCCTCAGCGGGCCGCTCCACGGCGGCGCGAACGAGGCCGCGATGGGCATGTTCGAGCGCTGGGGCTCGGCGGAACGCACTCCCGACGAGGTGCGCGGCATGCTCGAGCGCAAGGAGAAGCTCTACGGCTTCGGGCATCCGCTCTACCGCGCCTACGACCCTCGCGCCCTGATCCTGAAGCGGATCTCGCAGGATTTCTCCCACGAGGGCGGCGAGCCGAACTGGTACGCGATCACGGAGGCCGCCGAGCGCACCGTCTTCGAGGAGAAGGGGCTCTTCCCGAACGTCGACCTCTACTCGGCGTCCGTCTATCGCTACCTCGGCGTCCCGACCGACCTGTTCACGCCGCTGTTCGCAGCGAGCCGAGTCGCCGGCTGGTCGGCGCACGTGCTCGAGCAACAGGCCGACAACAGGATCATTCGGCCGTCCGCCGAGTACGTCGGCCCGCCCCCGCGCGAGTTCCCGGCCCGCGTGCACTAGCTTGCGGCTCCTTCTCATCCGGCATGCGGATGCCGAGGCCGGCGAGCCGGACGAGCTGCGCCGCCTCAGTCCCGCGGGCCGCGAGCAGGCGCTGGCGCTCGGCGAGCAGCTTGCCGCTCAGGGGATCCACGCGGATGCGATCCTGACCAGCCCGCTCCTGCGAGCGCGCGAGACCGGCGAGGCCTTGGCAGACGCCCTTGACTCCACGAGCGAACCGAGTGACGCGCTAGCGCCCGGCGCGACCGCCGCGGCGGTCCGATCGGCCGTCGAGGGGCGCGGCGAGACGGTGATCGTCGTCGGTCACCAGCCCGACTGCGGGCAGATCGCGGCCGAGCTCGGTGACGGGACCGAGCCGCGGTTCCCGCCCGCCGGAATGGTTGAGTTGCAGCTGCCGGGCCCAAGCACCAGCTAGATTCGGCCACCGTGACCCCAGTCGTCAGCGTTCGCGGCCTGACGAAGTCGTACCGCGACTTCGAGGCGCTGAAGGGCGTCGACTTCGAGCTCCGCGCGGGAGAGGTCTTCGGCCTGCTCGGGCCGAACGGCGCCGGCAAGACGACGACGATCGAGATCCTCGAGGGCTACCGCAGGCGCGACGCCGGGGAGGTGGAGGTGCTCGGCGCGGATCCGGAATCCGCCGGACTCGACTGGAGAGGCCGGATCGGGGTCGTGCTGCAGTCCTCGGCCATGTACGAGAACCTCACGGTCACCGAGCAGCTGGCCCAGTTCGCCGGCTACTACGAGCATCCGCGGCCGGTCGAAGAGGTGATCGAGCTGATCGGGCTCGAGGAGAAGCGCGACGCGCGCGCGCGTCGGCTCTCGGGCGGGCAGCGGCGCCGGCTCGACCTCGGCCTGGCGCTGATCGGCGACCCTGAGCTGATCTTCCTCGACGAGCCGACGACCGGCTTCGACCCCGGCGCGCGGCGTCGCGCCTGGGAGACGATCCGCTCGCTCAGCGGCCTCGGCAAGACGATCCTCCTGACGACGCACTACCTGGACGAGGTCGAGCAGCTCGCCGACCGCGTCGCCGTCCTCCGCGAAGGGCGGATCGTCGCCTCCGGCACGGTGCAGGAGCTGGTCGGCGGCGCCCCCGCGACCGAGATCCGCTACCGCCGGAACGGCGAGGTCGTCGTCGTCGAGACCGACGAGCCGACGCGCGTCCTCCACGAGCTGACAGAGGCGGCGATCCAGCGCGGCGAGGAGCTCGACGGGCTCGAGGTGCGTAAGCCCAGCCTCGAAGAGGTTTACCTCTCGCTCACGCAGGCGGAGCCGGAATGAGGCGTCGCTTGCGATGCTGCCCAAGAGGACGCGCCGACATGGCGGCGCGGCCGCTAAACACGAGCTGGCAAGCGACAGCGGCCACGACAGTCGCCGAGGCAGCGGAATGAGACTCTTCCGCCACGAGCTGCGCAGCCAGATGCGGCTCTACGGGCGCAGCCGCGAGCTCGCCTTCTTCACATTCGCGCTGCCGCTGATCATGTTCTTCCTGCTCGGCTCGGTCTACGGAAACGACCGGATCAAGGCCGAGGGCAACGTGCGGGCCGCCGACTACCTGCTCGCCGGGATGCTCGGCTACGGGGCGATCGCGACCGGCTTCGCCGGGCTCTCGATCATGCTGGTGATCCGGCGCGAGTCGGGAATCCTCAAGCGCGTCCGGGCGACGCCGCTGCCGGCCTGGGCTTACGTCGTCGCGCTGCTCTGCACGACGCTGATCGCATTCGCCCTCGAGGCCGTCTGCATGATCGCGATCGGCCGCATCTTCTTCCATACGCACGTCCACAACCTCTTCTCGCTCGCGCTCGCGCTGCTGCTCGGCGCCGCGGCCTTCACGGCGCTCGGGCTGGCGCTGACGGTTCTGATCAAATCTGCGGAGGGCTCGTCGGCGGTCGTGAACGCGATCTACCTGCCCGTCTCGTTCCTCTCGGGGGCGTTCTTCTCGCCTCACTCGTTCCCGGCGGTGCTGAAGGCGATCGCGAACGCATTGCCACTCGTCTACGTGATCCGGCTCGTCCGCGACATCGCGATCCACAACCAGCAGATCTGGAATCGGCCCGGCGACGTGGCCGTGATCGCGGCCTGGGGACTGGCCGGGGCGATTTTCGCCGCCCGCCGTTTTCGCTGGGAGCCGCAGGAAGGTTAAGTTTCGCGCACGCGGGCAATTACGGGTTTCGATGAGTACTGAGCCTCAGCTCGCCTTCTACCAGCGTCTGCCCGAGCCACCAGGGCTCGAGATCCGGGTCAACTTCGGGATCTTCGCCGGCAGGGCGGCGACCGCGGCTGAGATCGACGAACTGGCGCAGTCCCTCCTGACCAAGGTGGGCGAGATCTCGATCGTGGCCGAGGACCGGCACGAGATCGGCGAGGACTCGGAGGCGTCGCTGCACCAGGTGCGAATCGACGTCGACCCGGAGTACATCCCCGAGGACGAGCACGACGCCGACGTGTTGGCGGGCCGGATCGTCGAGGCAGCCGAGTCGTGGGCGCGCGATTGCGTCGCCGACCGGCGCGCCGAGATCAGCGAGCCCTAGCGCTCTGCGAGCCAGGCCTTCGCGACGCGCTTCTGCGCACGCGTTAGCCACGCCTCGGCCACAAGGTCGAAGAGCTCGTCGCGATCGAGCTTCGCAAGATCGGGGATGCGGACGAGCACTGCCGGGTATCCGTCGAAGTGCGGCGTCGTGAAGTAGACGCCGCGCGTGTCGGAAAGCATCAGCTCCTTCACGCCGAGGTCTTCGACTCGAAACATCAGCACGTCGTCGAGCCGCTCTCCCGTGGCCGGGTCGACGGCGTCTGGACGGCGGCTGCGCTGGAGGCAGAAGCGCTTGCCGTGGACGAGGTACGAAGGCCGACCGTCGTCGGAGACCTCTTTCGTAGTCTGGGGCAGTGCGAGCGCGAGCTCGTCGAGGTCGGCCATCGTCGACACGCTATGAGTTTGCACCGGGAGTGTCCGCGCTCCGAAGGAGAGCTCCCGGGCGACGAGCCTGACGGATCACTCGGGGGCGTGGCTCGCCAGCGTCACGGCAACTCGGATTCGGTCGGGTGAGCTGTCGGATGCTTCGCACAGCTCCAGTGCGGTCATGGCTGCGAACGCCGTGCACCAGTGGAGGAGGCGCCGAGCGTCCACGCCGATGGCCGGAGCCAACTGTTCGGCTCGCGCCCCGATCAGGTCGACATCGTCAGCAAGCCAGAGCACCAGATCGATTGCCTCGAACGCCAGGTCGTCGCCTAGGCATGGCGCCGGGTCGATCGCCACGAGTCCGCGTTCATTGCCGCCGTCGAGGATGTTCCTTGGGGTGAGGTCGCCGTGAAGGAGCACGGTCGGCAGGACGCGCTCGACAAGCTGGCTCGCGAGATGTCGTCCGCGCTCGTACAACTCCGGCGGGACTAACTCGATCAGCTCTGGGTGACGCATGTAGGGCTTCGTTCCGGAGTCGAAGAGGTACGCGATGCGCTCGGCCACCGTCGGGTAGGAGGGATCGGGGACTCCGGTCGCATGCAGCGATGTCAGGAGCTCGGCCACGATCGCCAGCCGGGGGTAAGTAGCGGACTCGGCGAGTGAGACTCCGGGTTCGATCGCCTCGAGAAGGAGTGCGCCCACGCTCTCGTCAACGGCGAGGACGGTCGGGGTGTGAACTGTCGCCCAGCTCTCGAGTGCGGACGCCTCGTTCGCCAGCCGTGACCGGTCCGGACTGATCTTCAGCACCGCCGGACGCCCGTCAGCTGTTTGGCAGCGAATGACGACCGACATGCTCCCGCGCGGAATGAGCGGGCCGAAATCGATCTGCCACCGTTCCGCAAGAACGCCCAGAACGGCCGGCAGCTCGTCGAGCCATGGGCCGACCCCGTCTCCGAACCGCGCAATTAGGCGCCGGCGGACTTCATCGCCGATCCTGGGAAGAGGCGAGCGCATCGAGGCAGACCGTAACGGGAGCGTGATCGGCGATCTCGCGCCCGACCTGACCCACGTGATTCAGTCCGGATCGCAGAGTGCTTGCCCGACGAAGCAGGTTTAGGATCGCCGACGTGAGCGATGCTTGCCTTGTGTGCCGCGAAGTCGCGGGTGAGATCGAACTTCCGGGCGGCCTTCTCTGGAGCGACGAGCAAGCGATCGCGTTTCACGTGATGCCTACCGACGAGAACCCTCGGCCGTACCTGGGCCACTGCATGGTCGTCACCGTGAGACACGTTGACCATCTCGGCGACCTGACGGAGGCTGAAGTCGAGTCGGTCGCACGAGCTTCACGCGCCGTGGCGAAGGGCTTACGAGGGGAAGGCGCAGAACGCGTCCATGTCGCGGTGATCGGTCTGGGAGGTGAACACTTCCATCAGCATTTGTTCCATCAGCATTTGTTCCCTCGCTATCCCGGCGTGCCGCCGGGTACCCGATGGACCGCCGTCGATGAGCTTCCCGATGCGCCACACGGGGACGCGGATCAAATCGCGGCGCTCGTCGAGCGTCTGCGCGCTTATCTCTAGTCGGTCCGTTGCCGCAGCCACCGTTCGCGAGAATGCCCTGAGCGAGCAGGTGAGGTGGTGAGATGAGCAAGGAGGCTCGCCTCGAGGATGTTTGCTCAGGCCTCGCTCCGGTCAGCCCCGGCTGGTTCGTCGTCAACGTGCGCGAGGCAGCCTGGGTGCGCCATGAGGTCTTCGGGGCCGCCTGTGCCTTCCAGTCGGACGGGCGTGTCTTGCGCGAGCGCCCCGATCTCGACGAGCAGCGCTTCCCGCAACTCGGGGTTACCCTTGCGGTGCTCCAGCCCGGCCGTCCGAGTGGCCTCTACCATGCCGAGTCCGCGCAGGAGGGCTTCCTCGTCCTCGCCGGCGAGTGCCTAGCGCTCATCGAGGGTGAGGAGCGCGCCTTGCAGCAGTGGGACTTCGTCCACTGCCCGCCCGGGACGGCCCACACGTTCGTCGGCGCAGGCGACGGCCCTTGCGTCCTACTAATGGTCGGCGCGCGACCGGACGGCAAGACGTTCATGTACCCGCGTTTGGCGCTCGCGCTTGCCCGGGGTGCCGGTGTCGAAGAGGAGACTGAATCGCCGACGCAGGCGTATGCGCCTTTCCCACATTGGCGACCCGGCCGGCCAGAGCGTGAACCCGAGCTTCCCTGGAACCGTTGACGTCCGCGGGCAGGGTCCCGTTCGACGCGGCAACGCATGTGGGGGCGGAGACCGGGTGCCCGCGGAAAGATGCGGGCACCCGGAGTACTGAGATCTAGGGACTGGCTGTCGTCTCGAATACGTCCGTTCGGTTCGCAGTGTTGCCGGTGTTCGCCTGCACGAACAACGGGATGAAGGTGCTGCCGATCGTGGCAAGCCCCTCGTAGTCGCCGACGAAGAAGCCGCCTGCGAACGGTGCGGTCTTCATGTCAAACGGACCGGCTACGTGCTCCTCATTCCCGAAGGTCGCGCCGCCATCATGGGAGCGGACGATGAAGTAGTCGGTCCAGAGCGTGTTCGGATCCGAGGTGTTGTTGCGGAAGTCGTAGTACGTCACCCCAACCGTCCCGTCGCTCCCGACCTCGACAGAGGGGGTAAAGGCCTGGACGTCCGGCCGCTGGTTGACCTGAACGGGCTTCGACCAGGTGAGGCCTCCGTCGGTCGACTTCGAGATTGCGATGCCAGCGAAAGCGTGCCCCAACGGGGGGCCGCTGAAGCGGGCATCCTGCCACACGGCATAGAGAGCGCCGCTCCTTCGGTCGACCGCGATCTCCGGCAGGATGTCGCCTGTCCGGATTGGCTCGCCGGTTTCGGGATCTGTCACGGACACGGCCTGGACGCTACTGACGGTGATCGGCGCCGACCACGTGACGCCCCGGTCGGTCGAACGGATCACGGCAACCTCCCAGCCACTGCGCTGGCCCCCAGATCCGTGGCCGAGGAACATGACGTCCACAAGGTCTCCGTTCGGCAGAACGACGATCTGGTTGCCGATCGAGAACATGTTCGATTTCGGGGCAAAGATCGTGCGCGCGGGCTCCCAGCTCACCCCACCGTTCGTCGTCCGGGAAAACAAGATGTCACCCCTGAACGAGAAGGCATGCAGGGCGTTGAAGCTGGCTTGATCGTTTGGGAAGCGGCTTCGATCCCAGACTGCGTAGACGAAGTTGGAGTTGCCGGGATCGGCCGTGATCGACTCCTTGTCGTTTTGCGACAGGGGATTGGAGCCGCGGGTCAGCGTTTGCAGCGGGCCCCACGTGTCGCCGCCGTTGGTCGACTTGCTGACCGTGATCGCGTTGTCGAAGTCGGAGCCGTTGAAGTTGAGCGCGATCTGGTACGCGACGCCATTCGGCGCAAACGTCACCCACGGGTCGGACGCCCGCTCGAAGTCACCGCCGTTCCCAACATTGCCGCCCGAGCAGAACGTGAACGGCGCGAACGAGCGGCTCCAGGTCGCCCCACCGTTGTGCGTCACTGAGGCGACGAGGCCACGGGCACCGCCGTCCGACCAGCGGTCTTGCTGGTAGACGCCGATGATGTTGCCTGGATTCGTGGGATTGACACCGACCCACGGCTCGACCTCGGCGTTGAGGTAGTTCGTGCCACCCGGACCGATCTGCGTGCAATTAGCAAACGGGCTGGGCGCAGACACCAGCGTCGGCGGCGCGACCGCGGCCGCTCCTGCCATGGCCCCAAGTGCAGCGATGCACGCGGTGGCACTCGCGAGAATCGCGAGCCTCTTCCTCATGAAAAAGCACCCCCTTCCTGCGAGCTCTCTCCTCCCAGGAGCTTTAGTGGCAAACGACTCTAACGGCCGCAGGCACCGCTTGCAAAAGGCGCTCGACACGGCGATTTCTCAGGTGGTCACGGGTAGTTCACCACCGTCACCGGAACATCCGGGTTCACGATCGTCGACGACCCGCCGGTGTCGTTGATCACGTTCAGGATGCCGCCCAACCCGTGCGACGGGTCGAGGAACACCGTCAGCAGGTTGTGGAGGCTCCCCGGTGGCAGCGTTGTGGGTACCTCGAAAGCGTGCGCCGCATAGATGTTCACGCCCTGGTTGAAGAAGCTGTAACTCCCCATTCCGTACCCGTGGAAGCTGGTCACCGCGTCACCGACCTTGAAGGCGGCCCAGCCGTCGACGCCCGGCGCTTCCATCCACGCCGCCTGGCTCGGCGGGTCGTACGGCATCTCGTTCTGGAAGAAGACGACCGTGCCGCCGTTGCCGTTCCAGATCGTCTCGTACTTCTGGTAGTGCTCGACGAAGAGGCCGTACGCTGTCACGTTGTCGCCGGTGACGACAACGCCTGTGTCGGCGGTGTTGCTCGTCCAGCCGACGCCGTTGCCGTGGTCTGCCCGCCAGGCCCAGATGTCGTCGAGGATGACGTTGTTGCTGTTGACGACGAGGCTGGTCGTCGCGCTACCCGGCTCCGCGCCGCCGATGCGGAAGAACACGTCGCTCAGGGTCGGCGGATCGGACGACTCGTTGTCGCTCCGCGCGTGACCGCTTCCGACTTGGAGGAGCACCGGCGAGTTGACCGGCCCCGCGTCGAACATGACCCCTGAGATCATGATTCCCCTCGCTCTCGCGGTGGTCATGGCCGCCGTCCCGTTCGTGGGGATGAGCGTCGGGAAGCCGAGTCCGAGCACGACTGTGTCAGGACGCGTCACAGAGATGCTCTGGTCGAGATGGTAGATGCCCGGCGTCAGGATGAGGTTCCGGCCGGTTCGGAGCGCCGAGTTGATCGTCGCGGCTGAGTCCGAAGGCTTGGCAACGTAGAACCGGTCGATCGGGACCGACGTGCCTGGCGTCGCGCCGTCGGCCCAGGTCGGTCCGGACGAGCTGGTCTGCACCGAGGGCACGAAGACGTTCTGGTTTCCGTCGGAGTCGACGTAGAGGTACGGCGCCTCGCGCGTGACCCGGCTCTTCGGAAGGGTGGTGTACGGCCCCCCGCAAGAAGCCTGAGCGGGGAAGCACTCCGAGGGCGCACCGACGACACCGGAGAACACCTGGTTCCAGACGCCGTTCGTCCAATCGACGAGTGAGCTGTTGCGGACGAGCCACTGCTGCTGCGAGCCGTTGACGATCGTGCCGTTGAACCGTGAATCGGCGATGAAGCCGCCGCTGGCGAAGGACGGCTGTGTGCAGTAATCCATCAGGGTCGCGAAACCGTTGACGTCGACGCGACGCATCGGCGCCGCCTGCGAGACGGCCCAGAACTCGCCCGTGTAGCAGCCGAAGTTCGGCGTCGTGACGTTGATCGTGAGGTTCGACAAGGAGCGCCAGAAGTTGTTCAGCGCCGTGCAGAAGCTGCCGTCGCACTGGTTGTGGACGTAGACCGATCCGTTGATGACGACGTCCCCCGGCGAACGGCCGAGGCCCGCAATCGAGGTGTAGTAGCCGACCTGGAAGTTGAGAGGATCGCTGCTGGATCCATACGTGCCGGGCTTGAACAGCAAGGCATAGCGATCCGTCCCGAACTGGTTCGAGACCTGCTTGCTCGCGATCGTGTCGACGGTCGCCTGAATCTGACTCGTCGGCATGCTCGAGTCGAAGACGATCACGTTCGGTCCGAGGTCCGGTGCAGCGGCCGCAGCTCCGCCGCTAAGGGCGAGCGCAAGCACGAAAGCAGCGGCGACCGAGCCGCACAGAGTCTTAGCCATGCGAAACTCCTCACCTCGACGTTAGGCCCCGACGGCGCGGTGCCCTGGCCGCGACCCATCCTATGCCTGGGCGGGAGCCGACGCTGCCGGTCTAGACGGTCTTGGCGAGCCGGCGGCCTGGCCGGTTTGCCCGCGCTGCCTTGAGCGCGAACCGAACCATCGCACGCGGCAACTTCTGCGCTCGACCAAGCGTTGCGTTTAGAGCCTCGACGAACCAGTCGAGGTCGCTCTCGGAGAGAACGAGCGGCGGCAGGATCTTGATCACGTTCGAGTCGTGGCCGGCCACCTGGGTCAGGATCTTGTGCTCAGCGAACAGCGGCACCACGACGAGCTGGGCGAACAGACCCGGCTGCACGCGCTCGAGCATGCGCCAAGAGCGGCTGCCGGCGGCGGGCTCCTCGAACTCGATCGCCCAGATCAGGCCGAGACCGCGCACGTCCTTGACGACCTCGTAGCGCTCGACAAGCGGCCGCGTCCGCTCGAGCAGCAGCTCGCCCATTCGCGCAGCCCTCTCGGGTAGGCGCTCGGCGTCCAGTTCCTCGAGCGTCGCCAGCCCTGCCGCCATCGCGAGGTCGTTGGGCGCGAACGTCGACCCGTGCGAAACGGAGTGCTCGAGCGAATCGAAGACCGCGTCGTAGACGGCCGTCGACATCAGCAGCGCGCCTACCGGCACGTAGCCGCCCGAGAGCGACTTCGCCACGGTGAGGAGATCCGGCTCCAGGCCCCAGTGGTCGAGCGCGAACATGCGACCGGTTCGCCCGAAGCCGGTCTGAACCTCGTCGACGCAGAAGAGCGTCCCGTAGCGACGGCAGAGCTCTTGCGCGCCCTGGAGGTAGCCATCCGACGGGAACTGCGGCCCATGGCCCTGCACCGGCTCGACGATGAAGACCGCAACGTCCTCGCCCCGAAGCGCCGCCTCGAGCGCGCCGAGATCGTCGAACGGGACGAGTGAGAATCCGGGTAGCAGCGGCCCGAAGCGCTGGGTGAAGACCGCGTCTCCCGCCGCCGAGAGCGAGCCAAGCGTTAGCCCGTGGAAGCCGTGTTCGCAGGAAACAACCTTCGACCGCCCCGTCGCCGCGCGCCCGAGCTTCAGCGCCGCCTCGACCGCCTCCGTACCCGAGCTCGTGAACAGGACGCGCCCGAGCGACGAGGGCGCACGTTCGAGCAGCGCGCTCGCCAGCAATCCCGAGAGCGGCGAGACACCCAGCTGCACTTTTCCCGGCGTCTCCAGCTCGAGCGCCTCGACGAGCGCGGCTCTAATCCGCGGGTTGTTGCGCCCGACGTTGTACATCCCGAAGCCGCCGAGTAGGTCGAGATAGCTCCCGCCGTCGGCGTCGTAGAGATAAGCGCCCTCGGCCCGCGCCCAACGGCGGTCGAATCCAATCGTCCGCAGCAAGCGCACGAACTGCGGATTGATCGTCCGCGCGTAGAGGTCGAGCTCCTCGCCCCGATGCTCATCGAGCAGCTCGCGCAGGGTCACGCGCTACGCGTGAATCCGCTCGCTCGAAGCACGCAAGCGACCGCCCTCGCGGCCCGCGCGCACGGCGAGGATCTCGGCAAGGATCGAGACCGCAGTCTCAGCAGGCGTCCCGGCCCCGAGGTCGAGGCCTGCAGGCCCGTTGAGCCGCTCGAGCTGTTCCTCAGAAACACCCGTCTCGAGCAGCTGCTCGCGCCGGCGCTCCTGGGTGCGGCGCGATCCGAGCGCGCCGATGTAGAAGGCATCGCTCGCGAGAGCGCCCGCCAGCGCCGGCACGTCCCAGCGGTCTTCGTGGGTCAGTACGACGACGGCAGTACGGTCGTCGGGCTCGAACCGCTGCAGCACTTCCTCGGGCCAGGCGACCAGGAGCTCGTCCGCGCTGGGGATACGTTCGGCGGTGGCGAACCGAGCGCGTGCGTCCGCGACGACGGTGCGCCAGCCGAGCCCCTTTGTTGCCCGGGACAGCTCTTCGGCCAGATCGACGGCGCCAAAGATCAGGAGGCGCGGCGGCGGGCCGAGCACCTCGGCGAAGATGCGCTCGCCGTCGCGCTCGAGCAGCTGCGTCCGGGTGACCTCGCCGTCGTCGGAGACCCAACGCTCGCCGGCGCGGTCACCCTCGACGACCGTGAAGACCACCTGCGGAACCGCCGGATCCGGTAGCTCGCCTTCGAACAGTTCCAGAAAGACATCGATCTCGCCCCCACAGGGAAGCCCTACCTCCCAGGCGGCCTCGTCGGCGATCCCGTAGGAGACGAGCTTCGGCCGGCCTGTGTCCATCACCTCGCGCGCGTGGAGAGCGACGTCGCTCTCGACACAGCCGCCGGAGACGGATCCCGCCAATTCCCCGGCCTCGGAAACGGCCAGCTTCGACCCGAGCGGTCTCGGCGCGGAGCGCCTGGTGGCTACAACCGTCGCAAGCGCGGCGCGCCGGCCTTCGCCTCTCCATTTCT
>WNFY01003765.1_pt1 | contig 21800 bp, 22 predicted proteins | sample 5400091 | NCBI WGS metagenome assembly WNFY01 (sample SAMN13153364, study PRJNA577476) | soil metagenome | isolation source: 60 cm soil or saprolite under grassland replicate 1 | place: USA:California | collected 2016-06-15
ACGAAGTTCCACACGTGAGTTCCGCTCGTCCCCTGTAAGCCGGACCACGCACGAGCGCTTCGAACGCGCGGTGACGCCTCGCGAGCGACGCTCGCCGCACAACTACGATCGAAGGCGCGGCTGCGGCGCCGAGCGGCCGTTTCATCTTGTCTGCCGAACCCAATTCTCCCGCCAGAGCCGCCCGGTCTCACGGGCTCGGCGACGTGGATTTCAGCCCCTTCTTCTGGTACGTCCCCACGAGCTGCGCCTCCTCGAGCACGTGGCCCTTCATCGCCTCGAGGAGCTTCGCCTTCGTCGGGTGGCCGAGGTCGCCGAAGACCGTGTCGAGCGCGTACAGCTTGAAGAAGTAGCGGTGGCGGCCGATCGGCGGGCATGGGCCGCCGTAGCCGACGCGCTTCCAGTCGTTCGTGCCCTCGCGCGTGCCCTTCGGCAGGTCCTTCGCGCTCGCGCCCTCGGGCAGATCCGGGGCGTCGGGCGGCACGTCGTGGAGCACCCAGTGCACGAAGGTGCGCTGCGGCGCGCGCGGATCGGGAGCGTCGGGATCGTCGACGATGAGCGCGAGGCTCTTCGCCCCGGCGGGCACGCCCCCGAAGCGCAGCGGCGGCGCGCTGTCCGCGCCCTCGCAGGTGTGAACGGACGGGATCTCCCCTTGCTGGCTGAACGCCGGAGAGGTGATGGAGAGCGGCATGCCGTCCAACCTAACCGAGCCGCTGGAGGATGGCGTCGCTGAACTGGGTGAGGTCGTCGGGCTTCCGGCTCGTGATCCAGTTGTCGTCCACGACCACCGGCTCGTCCTTCACCTTCGCGCCCACCTGCTTCAGGTCGTCCTGGATCGTCGTCCACGCCGTGAGCGTACGGCCCTTCACGAGCCCCGCCGTCATGAGGAGCTGCGGACCGTGGCACACGGCGGCGACGGTCTTGTGCTGCTGGTCGAACGCCTTCACGAAATCGACGAAACGCTTGTCGGCGCGGAGGTGGTCGGGCGAGTAGCCACCTGGGATGAAGAGGGCCTGGTAGTCGTCCGGCTTCACCTCGGCGATGCCCTTGTCGGCCTTCACCCTCTCCTTGCCCTTCTTGCCGGCGAGCTCCTCCCCCGCCCGCGTTCCGATGACGTCGACCTCGTACCCCGCGCTCCGCATCCGGTCGTACGGCACGCGGAACTCCGAGTCCTCGAAGTCCTGCGACAGGATGCACGCCACCTTGGCTCGCTGAGCCATCTGGAGCTCCTTTCCGTTTGGATGGGTCGATCGAGAACTTGACCATCCGCCGCGCGGGGCGCGAGCGACGGCGTGCGGCGCGCCTGGTTCGCGCCTAGGATCCGTCCCCGCATGCTGCAGCCGGCACCCTCGACCACCACGCCGCCGCCCAGCCGCACCCTCGTCCCGCACGAGCATGGCGCCTACGGGCAGCTCATCCTGCCGCTGCTCACCGCGCTCGCGATCGGCCGGCCGCGGCTCGCCTCGGCGGCGCTCGCGCTCGCCCTCGTCGCCGCCTTCGTCGCGCACGAGTCGCTGCTCGTCGTCGCGGGACAGCGCGGCAAGCGCGCCCTCGAGGCGGACGGTCCGCGTGCCCGGCGCCTCCTCGCCCTGCTGGGCGGCCTCGCGCTCCTCTCGGGTGCCCTCGGGGTGGCCACCGCGCCGCAGGTCGCGCGCTGGGCGCTCCTCCTCCCGGCCGCGCTCGCGGTGGCCGTCGCCTGGCTCGTCCTGCGCCGGCTCGAGAAGACGGTGGCCGGTGAGATGCTCGTGGGCGCGGCGCTCTCGTCGGGTGGCCTCGCGGTCGCGCTCGCCGGCGGTGCTCCCCTCGCCTGGGCGATCGCCTGCTGGGTGACGTGGGTGCTGGCCTTCGCCGCGGCGACCCTGGCCGTGCACGTGGTGCTCGTGCGCGCGCGGTCGAAGGGTCGCCGCGATCCCGGCTTCGCCCACGCCGCGCTTTCGGCGGCGCTCCTCGCGGGCGCCTTCGCCGCGAGCCGCGCGGGCCTTCCGTCCGCCGCGCCGGTGGCGCTCCTCCCCACCGCGCTGCTCTCCATCGCGGTGTGCCTGGCGCGCTTCTCCCCGAAGCGCCTGCGCGAGCTCGGGTGGGCGATGGTCGGCTCGAGCGTGCTCACCATGGTCCTCCTCGTGACGGGCCTCCGCTGGTAGCGCCGGCGGCGCCCGGTGGTAGCATCCCCGCGTGCGGATCCTGGTCTCCAACGACGACGGCATCCACGCGCCCGGCCTCGCGGCGCTCGTCGGCGCCTTCCCGGACGACGAGGTCTGGGTGGTCGCCCCCGACCGCGAGCAGTCGGCCTCCAGCCACTCCATCTCGCTCCACCGCCCGCTGCGCGTGGTGGAGGTCGGGCCGCGGCGGTTCGCCGTGGATGGCACGCCCACCGACGCCGTCTACATGGGGCTCAACCTGCTGCTCCGCGATCGCCGCCCCGACCTCGTCCTGTCGGGCGTGAACAACGGGCCCAACCTCGGGACCGACGTCCTCTACTCGGGCACCGTCGCAGCTGCGATGGAGGGCGCGCTCCTCGGGTGCAGCGCCATCGCGGTCTCCCTCGCCTCGCCGCCGCCGCACGACTTCGGCCACGCGGCCGCGTTCGCCGCCGCCCTGGCGCGCCGGCTCATCTCGAACCCACCGCCCGCGCCGGCGTTGCTCAACGTGAACGTGCCGTCCGGGCCGGTGAAGGGCTACCGCTTCGTGCGGCTCGGCCGCCGCACCTACGGTAACGAGGTGGTGGAGAACCGCGACCCGCGCGGGCGGAAGTACTACTGGATCGGCGGCGAGGGGGCGGTGAACGAGGACATCCCGCACTCCGACTGCAACTGCGTGTTCCAGGACGGCCTCGTCTCCGTGACGCCCATCCACCTCGACTGGAGCCACGACGCGCTGCTCGCCGAGATGCGCAGCTGGACCATCGACGGCTATGTGAAGGAGCCGTCGGTTTGACGGCGGGTCGGGCGATCGCGGCGTCGGCGGCGATCGCGCTCGCCGCGTGCGCGCACCACCTTTCCGGCGCCCCCGAGCCGCCGCCGGTCCCGCTCACGAGCCCCGAGCCGCACGTCGAGCCCGACCTCGTCGGCGTCGTCCACGTCGTGAAGCGCGGCGAGACGGTCTACCGGATCGCGAAGACGTACGGCGTCCCGGCCCGCGAGCTCCTGGAGGTGAACGACCTCCGCGATCCGCGGCAGCTCGAGGCCGGGATGGAGCTGTTCATTCCGGGGGCGACGCGCGCGCTGGAGGTGCCGCCGCTCGCGCCGGGTGCGCCCCGGGGGCCCGAGGTCGCCGAGCCCGAGCCGGAGGAGGAGCCGCCGCCCGGGCCCGGTCCACGACCGCCCAAGCCGGCGAAGGCCCAGGCGAGGGAGGCCGCGCTGCGCTGGCCGGTGCACGGCGTCCTCTACAGCCGCTACGGCGTGCGGCAGGGGCAGCGGCACGACGGCATCGACATCGCGGCGCCGGAGGGCACCGTCGTGGGCGCCGCGGGGGGCGGCGTGGTCATCTACGCGGGCGAGCAGTCGGGGTACGGCTCGATCGTGATCCTTCGCCACGACACCGGGCTCCTCACGCTCTACGCCCACGCGAGCGCGATCCTGGTCCGCCAGGGCGATCGCGTCGCGGCGGGTCAGCCCATCGCGAAGGTCGGCCGTTCCGGGCGGACCACCGGCCCGCACCTCCACTTCGAGGTGCGCGAGGGCACGCGGCCGCGCAATCCGCTCTTCTATCTGCCGTGATGCGCTGCCGTGATGCGCTGCCGTGATACGCTCGCGTGCCATGACGAACGAGCTGCGCGCCGCGATCCGCGACGTCCCCGACTTCCCGAAGAAGGGGATCGTCTTCAAGGACATCACGCCGCTCCTCGCGAACGCGACCCTCTTCCGCGGGGTCATCGACAGCCTCGCCGAGCGGTACCGCGGCGAGCGGATCGCGAAGGTCATCGGGATCGAGTCGCGCGGCTTCATCTTCGCCGCGCCCCTCGCCGTCGCGCTCGGCGCGGGGCTCGCCATCGTGCGCAAGCCCGGGAAGCTGCCCTGGCGCACGGTCCGCGAGGTCTACGCGCTCGAGTACGGCGAGGACGCCCTCGAGATGCACCTCGACGCCATCGCGCCGGGCGAGCGGGTGCTGGTGGTGGACGACGTGCTCGCCACCGGCGGGACCGCCGACGCGGTCGGCAAGCTCGTGACGCGCCAGGGCGCGGACCTGGTCGGGTTCGCGTTCCTGCTCGAGCTCGGCTTCCTCCACGGGGCGCGCCGGCTCGGCCCGGGCAAGGTCCACGCCCTCGTCCAGTACTGATCCCGAGCTCCGCCGCGGCTATCTCAGGCGGATGGCGGCGCCCGCGCCCGACGGCGAACACGTGAAGTTCCTCGGCACGGCCGGGGCGCGGCACGTCGTCGCGACGCAGCTCCGGCACTCCGGCGGCCTCGTCTACGCGGTGGCCGGCACGCGGCTCTGGGTCGACCCCGGGCCGGGCGCCCTCGTGCGCGCGCTCGCCTCTCGCCCCAAGGTGGACCCGGCGAAGGTGGGCGCGCTCCTCGTCACGCACCGCCACCTCGACCACGCCGGGGACGCGACCGCGGTGGTGGAGGCGATGACGGGCGGCGGGTTCAAGCGGCGCGCCGCGCTCTTCGCGCCGGCCGACGCGCTCGACGCGGAGGCGGTGGTGTTCCGGTACGCGCAGGCGTTCGTCGCGCGCATCGAGCGCCTCCGCGAGGGCGGCCAGTGGGAGGTCGCGCCGGGGCTGACGCTCTCGACGCCGCTCGCGCACGACCACGGCGTCGAGACCTACGGGTACCGGCTGTCGTGGGGCGGTTACACCGTGGGTCACGTGGTGGACACGTTCTGGATGGACGCGCTCCCCGACGCCTACGCGGGCGTCGATCTCCTCCTCGTCAACACGACGCGGCTGCAGGGCGGCGATCGGCGCCTCCTCCACCTCGGCGCCGACGACGCCGAGCGGCTCGTCGCGGCCGTGCGGCCCAAGCTCGCCGTGCTCACGCACTTCGGCATGCAGCTCGTCCGGGATGGGCCCGAGCGCGTCGCGCTCGCGATCTCCGAGCGCACCGGGGTCCCGACCATCGCCGCCCGCGACGGTCAGGCGCTGCCGCTCCCGCCGCCGCTGCCGGAGCTCCAGCGCCCTCCCCGCGCGCGATGAACCCAGCGCAAACGAGGCGGTCCGGCCAAAAGGGTGTTAAACGAGACGCGTGACGCTCGCGGCCACACCGCTCACCACGGCGCGCGTGGTCGCCGCCTGGGACGAGACCTCGTCCCTGCGCGCGATCCGGCTCGCGCTCGGGCCCGAGGCGTCGCGCGCGCACGAGCGCCCTGGACAGGTGGTGAAGGTCCACACCGGCGCCGGCGAGGCCTACTTCGCGCTCGCGAGCTCGCCCTCGGCGGAGGGCGGGGTCGACCTGCTCGTGAAGCGCGGCGGCCGGGTCGCGGACGCGTTCATCGCCGCCGCGGCGCCGGGCGCCGCCATCCGGCTCTCCGCGCCGTTCGGGAAGGGCTTTCCCGTCACCGAGGGGCGCGGCCGGCACATCCTCCTCTTCGCGGCGGGCTCCGGCATCGCCCCCATCCGCGCGCTCGTGCAGCACGTCCTCTCCCACCGCGACGCGTTCGGACGCGCCACCCTCTTCTACGGACAGCGGCACGGCGCCGACTTCGCCTACCAGCGCGAGCACCTCGCCTGGGAGCGCGGCGGCGTGCGCGTCGTCCTCTGTCCGTCCCAGGAGGACGAGGCGTGGCCGGGCGTGCGCGGGCGTGTCCAGGAGGTGGCGCGCTCGCTCGCCTTCGGCGGCTCTCCGCCGGAGAGCTCGGTGGCGTTCGTGTGCGGCATGACCGCGATGGTGGACGACGTGAAGGCCACCCTCGCCCGCGCCGGCATCCCGCCCGAGCGCGTTCACCTGAACTTCTGACCCGACATGGTCCCGGCTCGCACCGCGCACGCGGTCCTCGTCATCCTTGCGATCCTCGCGGTCACGCTCCTCGTGACGATCCTGCTCCCGTTCGCGACGCCGCTCTTCATCGCGGCGGTGCTGGCGGGCGCCCTCGCGCCGTGGGTGAGACGGCTCGCTGGGCTCCTGGGCGGCCGCCGCGCGGCCGCGGCTGGCCTCCTCACGGCGGCGGTCCTGGTGGCGGTGGTCGGGCCGCTCTCCGCGCTCGGCGCGGTGCTCGTCCCGCAGATCCAGAACGGGCTCGGCTGGCTGCGCCAGGCGATGCAGAACCAGACGTTCCAGCACCTCGCGGAGCGCGCCCCCGCCTCGCTGCGCCCGCTCGCCGAGCGGCTGCAGGAGGCGCTGCCGAGCAGCCTCGACCGCCTCCAGGAGATCGCGACGGCCCAGGGCGCCCGCGCGGCGGCCGTGCTCGGGAACCTCCTCTCGGCGACGGGCACGTTCCTCTTCCACAGCCTGCTCATGCTCATCGCGCTCTACTTCCTGCTCCTCGACGGCGATGCGCTGGTGGAGTGGCTGAGCGACGCGATCCCGCTCAAGCGCGGCCAGGTGTCCGAGCTGCTCCGCGACTTCCGGACGGTCACCGTGACGGTGCTCGTCTCCACCATCGCGACCGGCGGCGTGCAGTCGCTCGTGGCGCTCGTCGGCTACCTCATCGCGGGCGTCCCGAACGCCCTCTTCTTCGCGCTCACCACCTTCTTCCTCTCGCTCGTCCCGGCGATCGGCGCCACCGTCGTCGTGATCGCCGTCGCGGTGGTGAAGATCGCCACCGGCCACACCGCCGCCGGCATCTTCCTCGTCGCGTGGGGCGTCGGGGTCGTCGCGATGATCGACAACGTGGTGAAGCCGCTCTTCATCCGCGGCGGGGTGCCGATCCACGGCGCCGTGATCTTCTTCGCGCTGTTCGGCGGGCTCGCGGCGTTCGGCCCGGTCGGCTTCCTCATCGGGCCGCTCGCGGTGTCGTTCCTGGTCGCGGTGGTGCGGATGTACCGCCGCGACTTCGGAACCGGGTGAGGCGCCGTCAGCTGCCCGGCTTGAAGGCGCGGAACGCGAGGAGCGTCTCGGTGTCGCGGATGCCCGGCACCTTCTGCAGCCCGTCCGGGATGAGATCGCCGAACGCGTCGTAGTCAGGCGCGTAGAGCTTCACGATGAGGTCCCATGGTCCGGTGATCGAGTGGACCTCCGAGACGCCCTCGATCTCCATGATGGCGTTCGCGACCTGCTCGACCTTCCCGAGATCGCAGCGGACCAGCACGAAGGCGGCTTTCATGGCCATGGTCTTAGCAGAGACCGCGTTCGCCTAGGCCCAGCCGAGCGGGTACTTCCCGCTCTCCAGCGTCTTCGCGACGATGACCTCGCGGAGGGAGGTCAGGTCGGCCGGATCCTCGTCGAAGAGCTTGCGGAGCGTCGCGAGGTGCTCCCGGCAGCCCGACGAGTCCACGATGGTCGCGCGGAGCGCCTTCTTGGCGTGCGCGTAGGCGCGCTCGTGCGCCTCGAGCGCGTACAGCTTCACGCACGCCTCGGCGACCGGATCGACCTTGCCGCCCTGCGCCTCCTGGAGGGCGCGCGCGACGGCGCTGTCCACCGCGAAGGCCTCGATGGCGATGTCGGCGAGGGCGCCGAGCACCTCCTGCTTGTCCGAGAGCGCGGGGCCGAACGTCTCGACGGCCGCTTGCATCGCGTAGACCATCAGGTACTTGTTGAGCTCGGCCATGCGCTTCTCGCGCGCGAGCGGGCCCGGGCCCGGCCGCGGCAGCTCGCCCCTGGCGATGGCCTGGCCGACCGTCTGNNNTTGTCCCGGTAGACGCGCTCGATCGCGAACTCCTCCACGAATCCGTACCCGCCGTGGATCTGGAGCGCCTCGTCGGCCACCTGCGACAGCGCCTCCGAGCCCCATACCTTCAGGATCGAGGCCTCGATGTTGTACTCCTCGACCGCGGCGATGAGGTCCCGGTCGTGCGCGGCGGTGCCGTGCACCGCCGGCGAGAGCGCGATGCGCGCGTCGATGAGCCCGGTCGTGCGGTAGCTCATGGCCTCGCCCGCGTAGACCATCGCCACCATGCGCGCGAGCTTCTCGCGGATGAGGCCGAACTCGGTGATGGCCTGCCCGAACGCCTTGCGGTCGCGCCCGTACTCGACGGCGAGCTGGATCGCGCCGCGGCACCCGGCCACGCAGCCGACGCCGAGCTTGAGGCGCCCGATGTTGAGGATGTTGAAGGCGATGCGGTGCCCCTTGCCCGCCTCGCCGAGCAGGTTCTCCACCGGGACCTTCGCGTCCTCGAAGACGAGCGGGCAGGTCGAGCTGCCGCGGATGCCCATCTTGTGCTCCTCGGGACCCACGGTGAACCCGGGCGTCCCCTTCTCCACGACGAAGGCGCTGAATTTGTCGCCGTCGATCTTCGCGAACACGATGAACAGGTCGGCGAAGCCGGCGTTCGAGATCCACTGCTTCGAGCCGTTCAGGATCCAGTGCTTGCCGTCGGCCGAGAGCACGGCCTTGGTGCGAGCGCCGAGCGCGTCCGATCCCGAGGAGGCCTCCGAGAGCGCGTACGCGGAGACGAGCTCGCCCGTGACGAGGCTCGGCAGGTAGCGCCGCTTCTGCTGCTCGGTGCCGAAGTACACGATGGGGAGCGACCCGATGCCCACCTGCGCTCCCCACGTCACCGACCACGAGCCGTTCTTCGCCATCGCCTCGGTGACGAGCATCGAGGAGGTCTCGTCCTGGGCGAGGCCGCCGTACGCCTCCGGGACGTCGAGCCCGTTCAGGCCCAGCTCACCCGCCTCGCGCAGCAGCTGGCGCAGGAGCGGATAGTCCTTGTGCTCGATGCGGTGCGCGTTGGCGACGACGCGCTCGATCGCGAACTTGGAGGCTGTGTCGTAGAAGGCGCGCTGGTCGTCCGTGAAATCGGCGGGCGTGCGGATCCGCTCCGTCCCGACGGGGGCGAGCAGGAATCCTCCGCCGGGCGGAGCGTGCTGAACGTCCAGTGTTTCTGCCTGGTTGGCCATGGTCTCGGCTCCGTTGATTTTCGGGTCAACCAGCGACATCGCTAATCTGCCGATCCTGACACCTCGCGTCAACTCATTCCGACGGGGCTTTCGCCGGCGCGGGCTCGGGCCAGGTGGCCACCGGCCCGTGCCAATCGGCGGTGACCTCGAGCCACATGGCGAGTCCGGCGAACCGGCCGTAGGGCGCGTACCAGCGCGCCACGGCGCGATCGGTCGGGGGGCGCCGCGCGCCGCGCAGCCGCGCCAGCTTCCCCCGCGTCCACGAGTCGAGCGCGAGGTGGTCGTAGCGTCCGAGGAGCCGCAGGAGGTGCTCCGTCGCGTACGGTCCGAATCCCGGGAGCTCGCGGATGCGCTCGGCGAGCTCCTCCGTCGCGAGCGACGGATCGCGCCAGCCCTCCATGTCGATCGCGCCGGACGCCACGTCGCGCGCGACGGTGCGCATCGCGCCGGCGCGATACCCCGCGCGGATGGCGTCGCGGTAGAAGCTCTCCGGCCGCTCCGCCATCGCGGCCGCGGGCGGGAAGGTGCGGCCGCCGAGCGGCGCCGGCGCGCCCAGCCGCTCGACGAGGTTCCTCACCATCACCCGCGTCAGCGCCCACGTGCAGTTCGTCGTGCAGAGCGTCTTCACCGCGTCCTCGAAGACGGTCGGCGAGCGGAGGAGCCGGCCGGCGCCGCGCTCCGCCGCCCACGCCAGCGGCGGGAGCGGCCGCCGCGGCGGAGGCGCTGCCTCGAGCTCTCGGACCCGCGCGTAGAACGGCGCGAGGTTTTCGTCGAGCGCGAGGCAGGTGCGGACCTGCGCCCGCGCCTCGCGCGCCTCCGCGGCCGTGAGCCGCCCCTCGGCGAGTACGCGCAGCGCGAGCCCCTCGCCTGACTTCCCGCGCGGCGCCATCTGGGCGATGGCGGCGCGCCCGGAGGCGAGCAGGAGCGGCCGCGCGAGCAGCCTCCGCTCCGGGTCGTAGCTCCACGGCGAGAGGTCGTAGAAGCCGTGGCTGCGGACCGTGAGATCGAGGTCGAAGGGGACTGGTGTTTCCACGCTCACCCGTCGGGGTCGTTGCTACGATTCCGCCCTTCGTGTGCTGATTCCAGCGGAGGAGGCGCCATGCTACCCGAAAAGATCCGCAACCCAGAGGCCGAGGCCGGCGACACCCCACTCGACGCACCGATGGAGGGTGACGAGAGCGCTCCCGAGATCGACCGGCACGCCGACGTCGGCCGCGCCATCTTCGAGACGCGCATCCAGGAGCTGAAGCCAGCCGCGCCGGTGTCACTGCCCGTGGACGCCACCGTCGCGAAGGCGATCGAGCTCATGCGCAAGAAGAAGATCGGCGCCGTGCTCGTCGTCTCGAAGAAGCGCCCGAAGAGGCTTGCCGGCATCCTCACGGAGCGCGACGTGCTGCGGCTCCACGGCAAGCCGGGCTTCACGCGGCTCAAGCTCGAGAAGGTCATGACGGCCGCGCCCGAGTCGCTCCGGAAGAAGGACCGGCTCGCCTACGCCATCAACAAGATGAGCGTCGGCCGCTTCCGCCACATCCCGCTCGTGGACGAGGCGGGCGTGCCGGTGGGCATGCTCTCCATTCGCGACATCATCGACTTCGTGGTGGAGCTCATCCCGGAGGCGGTGCTGAACCTGCCGCCCGAGCCCGACCTCGAGATCGCGAAGGCGGTGGACGGGGGCTAAGCGTTTCACGCTGCGCGATCCCGCTCGGGCGCGCGGCGGGTGGGGTACCAGCGCAGCTGGGGAGGGCGGAGCCCTCCAAGGCGGGGCGCCTGAGCGGACGCGACGAAGTCGCGCGCGAAGGCGCACGGGACCCGCCGAGCAGGGGTGGGCCCCCGGCCAGCTTTGCTGGACGGGGCGGGGGCGCAGCCCCCCGTCAGATCGTCGGGCCCCGGCGCAGCCGGGGAGGGGCGAAGCCCATCCCGCCGGGGCGTCTGCGCGGAAGCGGCGCAGCCGCTCGCGCAGGCGCACGGGACCCGGCGAGCGGGGGTGGGGCCCTGGCCAGCTTTGCTGGACGGGGCGGGGGGCGCAGCCCCCCGTCAGATCGTCGCTTCGGTCGCCCCGTGGCACTTCTTGTACTTCTTGCCGGAGCCGCAGGGGCACGGGTCGTTGCGCCCGACCTTCGGCTGCGTGCGCACGACCGTCTCCTGCTTCGGGCGCGGCGCCGTCTCGCCGTCGCCGCCGTGGCTCTCGATGACGCGCTGCCTGCGCGCGAGCGCGAGGCGCTTCGCCTCGATCTCCTCGGCGCTCTCCTGGCGGACGAGCTGGAGGCGGAGGATGTTGCCGATGACGGCGCTCTTCACGCGCCAGGTCATCTGCATGAACATCTCGTAGCCCTCCTTCTTGTACTCCTGCTTCGGGTCCTTCTGGCCGTAGCCGCGGAGCCCGATGCCCTGCCGCAGGTGGTCCATGGCGAGCAGGTGGTCCTTCCACAGCTGGTCGATGGACTGGAGGTAGATGTACTGCTCCCAGCGCCGGAGCACGGGCACGCCGTCCGCGTCCTTCCCGAGCTGCTCCTCCTTGGCCCGATAGGCCTTCTCGACGACGTTGTAGACCTGCTCCTCGATCGTCGCGCGCGCCTCGCCGCCGCGACCGGAGGGCGGCCCCGAGAACTTCACCTCGATGCCGAACTGGTCGCGCACGAGCGCGGTGAGCGCGTCGAGGTCCCACTTCGCGGGTGACGCCGACTCGGGGCACGTGTTCGCCACCATGTCGATGACGAGGTCCTCCATCACGTCGAGGAGGTGCTCCCTCGCGTCGGCGTAGGTCCAGACCTTCTCGCGCCGCGTCTTCTTGCGCGTCCTCGGGTCCTCGTCGAACTCGACCACCGGGATGCCCGCGCCGAAGCCGAGCACCATGCGGCGCAGCCGGTAGACCGACTTGCGCTGCTGGTTCATCACGTCGTCGTACTCGAGCAGGTTCTTCCGGATGTCGAAGTTGTGCGCCTCGACCTTCTTCTGGGCGTTCGCGATGGCCTTGCTGAGCCAGCGGTGCTCGATCTGCTCGCCCTCCTTCATCCCCAGCGTCTCCATCATCCGGGAGATGCGGTCGGATCCGAAGATCCGCATGAGGTCGTCTTCGAGCGACAGGTAGAAGATGGACGAGCCGGGATCGCCCTGGCGCCCGCCGCGGCCGCGCAGCTGGTTGTCGATGCGGCGCGACTCGTGGCGCTCGGTGCCGACGATGTGGAGGCCGCCCAGCGCCGTGACCTCGTCGTGCTCGTTCGCCGTCTGCGCCTTGAGGCGATCTGTGAGCTCCTTGAGCCGCTTCTCCCAGTCGGCGCAGCGCGCCTCGAACGCCGCCTCCTCCTCGCCGTCCATCGGCTCATCGGGCTCGGGGCCGAGCTCGTGCTTCGCCATCATCTCGGGGTTGCCGCCGAGGAGGATGTCGGTGCCGCGGCCCGCCATGTTGGTGGAGATGGTGACGGCGCCCTTGCGGCCCGCCTGCGCCACGATCTCCGCCTCGCGCTGGTGGTGCTTCGCGTTGAGGACGTTGTGCGGCACGCCGCGCTTCTTGAGGAGCGACGAGACCACCTCGCTCTTCGCCACCGAGACCGTGCCCACCAGCATGGGCTGGCCCTTCTTGTGCCGCTCCTCGATCTCGGTGCAGAGCGCGCTGAACTTCTCGCGCTCCGTCTTGTAGACGACATCCTCGGCGTCCTGCCGGATGTTCTTCTTGTTCGTGGGAGCGACGACCACGTCGAGCTTGTAGATGTTCGCGAACTCCGTCGCCTCGGTGTCGGCGGTGCCCGTCATGCCCGCCAGCTTCGAGTACATGCGGAAGTAGTTCTGGAACGAGATGGTGGCGAGCGTCTGGTTCTCGTTCTCGATCTTGACGCCTTCCTTCGCCTCGATCGCCTGGTGGAGGCCGTCCGACCAGCGCCGGCCCGGCATGATGCGGCCGGTGAACTCGTCGACGATGACGACCTCGCCGTCCTTCACCACGTAGTCCACCTCGTTGCGATAGAGGTGGTGCGCGCGCAGCGCCTGCTCGACGTGATGGAGCAGCTCGATCTGGTCGGGATCGTAGAGGTTCCCGATCCCGAGCTTCTTCTCCATCTTCCCGATCCCCGAGTCGGTCATCACGACCGTGCGGGTCTTCTCGTCGACGGTGAAGTCCTGGTCGCGGATCATCGAAGGGATGACCTGGTTCACGACGTAGTACTTGTCGGTCGCCTCGTCGGTGGGGCCGCTGATGATGAGCGGCGTGCGCGCCTCGTCGATGAGGATCGAGTCGACCTCGTCCACGATCGCGTAGTGGAGCTCCCGCTGCACGTAGTCCTGCAGCCGGAACTTCATGTTGTCGCGCAGGTAGTCGAAGCCGAACTCGTTGTTCTGGCCGTAGGTGATGTCGCGGCCGTAGTTGTCCTGCCGCTCCGCGTCGGTGAGCCCGTGGACGATGACGCCGACGGAGAGACCGAGGAACTTGTACAGGCGGCCCATCCACTCCGCGTCGCGGCGGGCGAGGTAGTCGTTCACGGTGACGACGTGCACGCCGCGGCCCGCGAGCGCGTTGAGCGCGCAGGGGAGCGTCGCGACGAGGGTCTTGCCCTCGCCGGTCTTCATCTCGGCGATCTTGCCCTCGTGCAGCACCGCGCCGCCGATGAGCTGGACGTCGAAGTGGCGCATCCCGAGGGCGCGGACGCCGGCCTCGCGCACCGCGGCGAAGACCTCGGGCATGAGCTCCTCGAGAGGGCGGCCCTTCTGCTGGACCTGCTCCTTCCAGGAGGCGGTGAGGCGATGGAACTCCTCGTCCTTCATCGCCTTCATCTTCGGCTCGAGCTCGGCGACGCGGCCGACGAGCGGCGCGATGCGCCTGAGCTCCCGCTCGTTCTTCGTGCCGACGATCTTCTTGAGGACGTAGTTCAGCATCCGGTGGTTTCCTTCGTGTGGCCCACAACACCACTGGTGTGCCAACACCTCTGTTGCCAAAATCCCATGAACGACGAGCGCTCGCGCCCTGATATTCCGGCGCAAGCGCCCGTGATCACGCGTCGTCGGGCCGCCTACCCAGCCGCCCAGCGGCCGGCGGCGGCCGAAGCTACCCCCTTAGGTAACGCAGCGCCAGACGAAAGCAAATGCGGGACGGGGGCCGCGGCAGCCCGGAAGCGGGCGCCTGGGTGCGCGGATTCCCTCCACATTTCGACGGAGAAGAGCCACGGCCGACGCGACCGGAGCGGCGCCGCGAAGCAGCGGTCATTCGAGGATGAACTTCCGGGGATTCTCGGGGATGCCGTTCACCCGCACCTCGTAATGCAGGTGCGGGCCCGTCGAGCGGCCGGTGTTGCCCACGGCGCCGATGCGGACGCCGCGCTTCACGCGCTCGCCGAGCTTCACGAAGATCTCGGAGAGGTGGCCGTAGCGCGTCTTCACGCCGTAGCCGTGGTCGACGACGAGCACCTTGCCGTAGCCACCCTCGGTCCCGCTGAAGACGACGGTGCCGTCCGAGGGCGAGTACACCACCTGTCCGTGCGGCGTCGCGATGTCGAGGCCGCGGTGCATCATGCGGTCGGCGGTGTAGGGGTCGAGGCGGACGCCGAAGTCCGAGGTGACCCAGCCGCGCGTCGGCCAGAGGGACGGCGTCGAGGCGAGGAGCGACTTCTGGTCGTCGAAGTACTCCTGCAGCTCACGCAGCGACGACTCCTGGCGCGACGCCTCGGTCTCGAGGGTGGCGAGGCGCGCCGGGAGCGCCGAGAGGTTCTCCTGTGCCGCCGGCGCGGGGCCCGGGATGGCGGGCTCGTCCGGCCGGCCGACGGGGCCGATGGCGAGGTTCCGCTCTGGATCCTGGAGCTGCGTGACGGCGGTCCTCAGCTTCGCGTCGAAGCGCTCCACCCGGTCGAGGGTCACCGAGATGTGCGCGACCTTCTCCTGGACGAGGAGGATCTGCGAGCGGAGCTGGGCGTTCTCTTCCTTGAGGACCCGGTTCTCCGAGCCCACCCCGAGCAGGGAGAAGTAGTGCCCGATCGTGATGAGCCCGACGAGGGCGACGCCGCCGAGCGCCAACGCGCCGCTCGTGAGCCAGCGCCGAGGCATGCGGAACTTGCGGACCGCTTGCGAGTGGTCGCTGACGACGATGACGGTGTACTGCTGAGGCTTCGGTGGACCCGGCATCCCCTTCCCGTCTGTGGCGGCCTGGGCGGACATCCGCGAAAAGGTAAGCGCGGAGGCACGGGCCGGGAAGCGCGGTGTACCCCAACCGCGGTGACTATCTGACGGTTAGCACCGCTCCTTCCGAGGTGTCAACCGGAAGGGTGAGCCCAGGAAGCGTTCCGCGCACCTCCGCGCACACGTCCTCGTGATGAACCAAGAGTGAAGCGAGCGACCCCGGGAGGTCGGTCAGCCGGCGTTGATCACGATCACCGTGATGTTGTCGTCCCCGCCGCGCTCGTTCGCGAGGTCGATGAGCTTCTTCGGCGCCATGTCGATCGGCGCGTCGCGAACGATGTCCAGGATCTCCTGGTCGTCCACCAGGTTCGAGAGGCCGTCGCAGCAGAGGACGAAGCGATCGCCAGGCTCTATCTCGAGCCCCATCATGTCCACGGTGACGTCGGCCTCGAACCCGACCGAGCGCGTGATGATGTTCTTGAAACGGCTGTGGCGCGCCTCATCCGGGGTGATCGCGCCGGCCTTGAGCTGCTCGTTCACGAGCGAGTGATCTTCGGACACCTGGTAGATGTGTCCCTTCCGGGCGAGGTAGCAGCGGCTGTCGCCGACGTGCGCCACGAACGTGATGTCCCCCGAGAAGACGGCGGCCGTGACGGTCGTTCCCATCCCCGCCAGGGAGGGGTCGCCCTGTGCGGCCTGGTAGATGATCTGGCACGCGCTCTCGACCGCCTCCCGCAGCACCTCGCGCAGCGCGCTCTCCTCGAGCGGCGCCGGGCGGGAGAAGAGCTCGGGATCGGCGTCGCGCGCCACCTGGAGCCGCGTCTGGATGGTCTGCACGGCGAGGCGCGACGCGGTGCCGCCGCCGGCGTGCCCGCCCATCCCATCCGCGACGATGAAGAGGCCGAGATCGTCGTCGACCAGGAACGAGTCCTCGTTGTGGTCTCGTTTCTGTCCGACGTCGGTCTGCCCGCGGGCCGTGATGAGCATAGGAGAGAGGCGCCGGTCCTCCGCGCGGCCTGAGCGTACCAACCCGCCGAGCGACGGGTCAACGATTCGACGCGTCAGGGGCACGTGTCCTCTTCACGATGTGCGAATGCGTGCCCCTGCGCGCACGGCTCATCCCCGCCTCGCGGTGCCTGCCCGCCGCGCCGCAGAGCGGGCGATCGTCGTCCGTCGGCCGTGGAGCGCGGGACCGGCTCCGCGCGCCGCGCCAGCCGCGGCGATGAGGGCTCCCGCGTGCTCGATGGCGGAGTCCGTCAGCGTGAGCCCGGCCAGCATGCGCGCCACCTCCGAGCGCCGCTCGCCGGGCGATCCGAGCGGCACGACGTGCGCGGAGGTCCTCCCGCCGTGGACGCGCTTGTCCACCCGGAGATGGCGCTCCGCGAACGCCGCCACCTGCGGCAGGTGCGTGACGCAGATGACCTGCCGCTCGCGCGAGACCTCCGCGAGGAGGCGCCCGACGGCCTCGGCGACGCCGCCGCCGATGCCCGAGTCGACCTCGTCGAAGACGTAGGTGTCCACCGGATCCGTCCGGGCGAGCGCGCGCTTGACGGCGAGGAGCACCCGCGAAAGCTCTCCCCCGGACGCGACGCGCGCGAGCGGCCGCGCCGGCTCGCCCGGGTTCGGCGCGAGCAGGATCTGCGCCCGCTCGGCGCCCTCCGCGCCGAGGACGACACCGGCGTGCGCGAGCGCGCTCTCGGGCGGCAGGAACGCCACCTCGACGCGGCAGCGATCCATGGCGAGCGCGGCGAGCTCACGGCGCACCTCGCGCGCGAACGCGCGCGCTCCCTCGGCGCGCCTCCGCGTGAGGTCGCGCGCGAGGGCCACCGCTTCGGCGCCCGCGGCGGCGATCCGGCGCTCGAGCCGCTCCAGCGTCTCCGCGCTGCCCTCGACCGAGGCGAGCTCGAGTCGCATCTCCTCCCGCCGCGCGAGCGCCGCCTCGAGCGTGCCGCCGTGCTTCCGCGCCAGCGCGCGCAGCGCGTCGAGGCGCTCCTCCACGACGGCCAGCCGGTCGGGGTCGCCGCCCACGGCGTCCGCGTAGCTCACGAGCGCCCTGCCCGCCTCCTCCACCTCGGCCAGCGCAGACCGGAGGAGCGCGAGCGGCGTCTCCAGCCGGGGATCGATCCCGGCCGCCTCCGTCAGCGTGCGTGCGGCGCGCCCCACGCGCTCGGCGGCGCTGCCCTCCTCGCCGTAGACGAGCGCCTCGGCCGTCCGGGCCGCCTCGCGCAGCTTCTCGGCGCCGGCGAGCACCTGCCGCTCGCGGTCGAGGTCGGAGTCCTCGCCCGGCTTCGGCCTCGCCGCCTCGAGCTCCCGGAGCTGGAACGCGAGGTAATCGGCGCGGCGCGCCCGCTCCTCGCGGACGGCGAGGAGCGCGGCGCGCTCGCGAGCGGCCGCCGCGAGCTCCCGGTGCGCCGCACGGTACCGTGCAAGGGGCCCGGCGCTCGCCGGGTGAGGGCCCGCGTCGACGCCCGCGAACGCGTCGAGCAAGGAGAGGTGGCTCGCCTCGTCCAGCAGCGCGACGTGCTCGTGCTGTCCGGTGACGTCGACGAGCCCGCGCAGGGACGCCTCCAGCATCCCCACCGTGCAGAGCGCCCCGTTCACGAAGGCGCGCCCGCGCCCGCTCCGGGACGCGGTGCGGCGGACGAGCAGCTCCGTCGCCTCGGCCTCGATCGGAAGGCCGGCGGCCGCGAGCCGGAGCGTCACCGGGTGGCCCGGCGGGAGCTCGAAGAGCGCCTCGACGACCGCGTCGTCCACCCCCTCGCGCAGCACGTCGCCGCTCATGCGGCCCCCGAGGACGAGGTGCAGGGCCTCGAGCAGGATGGACTTGCCCGCGCCGGTCTCGCCGGTGAGCACGTTCAGCCCCGGGCCGAAGGCGACCTCCGCCTGGTCGACGATGGCGAACCCCGAGATGCGCAGCGTCGTCAGCATGCGGCCGAGTATGTGCCGCAGGTCCGACACTGATCAAATTTTCAGTCCCTCTTCCGTTCAGGTCCGGTGCTGGCGTCGCGGCCCGCCCGGCATCAGCTTTGATCTCATGCGGCCCGCACACGTGATGGTCCTCGAGCGCCATCGAGAGTTGCGAGAAGCGTTCGTCGAAGGGCTCCTGTACGAGGGCTATCTCGTCACCCCCGCTCCATCCGCCGCGGCGGCGCGGCTCGCGCTGCGCACCGCGAGCCCGGCGCAGCTGCCCCAGGTGGTCGTGCTCGACGCGGACGACGACGGCGAGCTCCTCGCCGAGCTGCGCGCCGACCCCAGCCTCGCCGGCATCGCCGTCGTGAACGTGAGCTTCGGGCTCGACTCGATGAGCAGCGCGGACGTGGACGTGCGGCGTCCCTTCAGGCTCGACGACCTGCTCACGGCGGTGCGCCGCGCGCTCGACCAGCGCGAGCTCTCGCCCGGCGCGCCGCCGGATCACCACGCCGGGGCCTGACGGCGCTCGGCCTCGCCCTTCGGCCGTGCACGCCGACGGCTCGAGGCGCGAGTCAGGTCAGCGCTCTCCCCACTTCAGCTTCGCCCGCAGGATCCCGAAGTAGTCGATGCGCGGGTTCCGCACGAGCAGGACCCGGTTCTGCGACTGCTTGATCTGGATGCGGTCGCCGCGCTCGAGCCTGAGCCCGCTCTGGCCGTCCAGGGTGAGGTACACCTCGCTCTCCGAGACGAGCACGATGTTCACGGTCTGGTCGTCGGGGAGCACGATGGGGCGCTGCGTGAGCGTGTGCGGGCAGATGGGGTTCAGGATGACACCCCGCATCGAGGGGAAGAGGATGGGGCCATTCGCCGCGAGTGAATAAGCGGTCGAGCCGGTCGGCGTCGCCACGATGATCCCGTCGGCCTTGTAGCTCGTCACGTAGTTCCCGGCGGCGGTCGCCTCGAACTCCGCCATGCGCGAGAGCGTCCCCTTCGCGATGACGACGTCGTTCAGCACCTCGGCGTCGACGAGCTTCTCCTCGCTGCCGGCCCGGTGGAGGTGGACGCGCAGCTTCATGCGCTCCGAGGTCTCGGCCTTGCCCGAGAGCACGTGCTCGATCGCCTGGTAGAGCTCCGCCTGCGGCACCTCGGTGAGGAAGCCGAGGCTCCCCATGTTCACGCCGAGGATGGGCGCGGGGCGCCCGTCGAGGATGCGCGCGGCGTGGATGAGCGTGCCGTCGCCGCCGAGGACGAGGACGAGGTCGGCGCCGCGGGCAGCCTCCTGCTCGTCTCTGAGCACCTCGAGCCCGCGTGAGGAGAGGTACTGGGCGGCGGCGGCGGCGCAGCTCGCGGCCTCGGGCGAGGTGCGCTTGTGGACGATCCCGACGCGGCGGGGGACGGGGCAAGGATGGCGGTCCATCCGCGTCATTATATAAGGTCGCGAGATGGACCTGTTCGACCATGCGTTGGAGGCGGACGAGGCGGGCAAGCCGCTCGCGGAGCGCCTGCGGCCGCGGCGGCTCGAGGACTTCGTCGGCCAGGAGCACGTGCTCGGGCCGACGAGCGCGCTCCGCCGCGCCATCGAGGCCGACCAGGTGCCGTCGCTCGTGCTGTGGGGGCCGCCCGGCACCGGCAAGACCACGCTCGCGCGCATCGTGGCGCGCAAGACGGGGTCGGTGTTCGTTCCCTTCAGCGCGGTGCTCGGCGGCGTGAAGGAGATCCGCGAGATCGTCCAGGCGGCGAAGGACCGCCGCAAGCTGCAGCGCCAGCGCACCATCCTCTTCGTGGACGAGATCCACCGCTTCACGAAGGCGCAGCAGGACGCGTTCCTGCCGCACGTCGAGGCGGGCGTGCTGACGCTCATCGGCGCGACCACCGAGAACCCGTCGTTCGAGATCAACGCGGCTCTCCTCTCCCGCTGCCGCGTCGTCACCCTGCGCGCGCTCACGGAGGAGGAGATCGCCGCCCTCGTCGAGCGCGCCGTCTCGTCGCCGCAGGGCCTCGGTGGCGACCTCGCGCTGTCGGACGGCGCGCGGGAGCTCTTCGCGCGCTACGCCTACGGGGACGCGCGGCGGGCCCTCAACGCGCTCGAGGTCGCGGCCGCCGCGGTGCGCCTCGCGGGCGGGAAGGAGGTCCTCCCCGCCGATGCCGAGGAGGCGATGCAGCACAAGGCGCTCCTCTACGACAAGGGCGGCGAGCAGCACTACGACGTCGTGTCGGCCTTCATCAAGTCGCTGCGCGGCAGCGATCCCGACGCGGCGGTCTACTACATGGTGCGCATGCTCGAGGGCGGCGAGGACCCGCGCTTCATCCTGCGCCGGATGGTGATCTTCGCGAGCGAGGACGTGGGCAACGCCGACCCGCGCGCGCTCGGCGTGGCGGTGGACGCGCTGCAGGCGGTGGAGCTGGTCGGGATCCCGGAGGGCGTCCTGCCGATGAGCCAGGCCGCCATCTACCTCGCGCTCGCCCCCAAGTCGAACACGGCCCTCACCTCGTACACGGCGGCGCGGCGGCTGGTGGGCGAGAAGGGCCCGCTCCCCGTGCCGATGAAGCTCCGGAACGCGCCGACGAAGCTCATGGAGAGCCTCGGCTACGGCGGCGGCTACCGGTACCCGCACAACTTCGAGGGACACTACGTCGCCGAGCGGTACCTGCCGGACGCCATCCGCGACGAGGTCGTGGTGAAGCTCTCGGGGAGCGGTCTCGAGAAGGAGCTCGCGGAGCGGCTGGCCGCGCTGCGGAAGCGCCACCGCGAGGAGTGAGCTCTCCGCGCTTCCCGCGACGATCGCCGCCCTCCCCGGAGCAGGCCCGGCGCAGCTCGCCTCGAATGCGGGCGGGCCGCGAAGTCGTCTTGCGGTCCGCCGGGGATGGGCTAATGTCCTCACTCGATGAAACCTCGGCCCAGACGCGAGCGAGGCGCCTCATGCTCCTCGTGAAGACGTTCCTCGCGCCGAGCCGCATCCACGGGATCGGCCTCTTCGCGGCGCAGCGCATCCCGAAGGGCACCGTCGTCTGGAGGCTCCACCCCGTCATCGACCTCGAGCTGAGCGATGCCGAGCTCGCGACGCTCGCGGGGCCGGCGCACGAGCAGGTCCGCAAGTACACCTACGTGGACCTCGTGCGCGGCAAGCACGTCCTGTGCGGTGACGACGCGCGCTTCTTCAACCACGACGACGCGCCGAACTGCCACGACTTCCCGGACGCCGACGGCGGCACCACGGTCGCGGCGCGCGACATCGAGGAGGGTGAGGAGCTGACGAGCGACTACGCCCGGTTCGACGCGGAGCACGTGCCGTACGCGAAGTGACGATGCGCGCCCGCGTCACATGGCGCGTCAGATGGAATGACACGCGAAGCACAGCCGACTGCCCGCCATCGGCAGCGTCGTGTGCGACGGCTCGCGCGAGTCCGCCGAGTGGCAGGTGATGCAGGCGACCTTCCCGTTCACGAGCGGCAGCGCCGGCGGCAGCTCGCCGGCGGCGCGCAGCGTCCCCTCGCGGGCGCGCATCCGGGCCGCCTCGTAGTCCACTCCGACGGGGTGTTCGCCTGGGGTCGAGGACGCGCGCGGCGAGATCGCGACCGCCACCGACCCGTCGTGGCAGCCGAGGCAGCGGCTCGAATCGGGCGCGCGGCGGTCGGCCGTCCTCATGTCGCACGTTCCCGGCGCCGCGGTGCTCCCGTGCTTCGGCGCGACGCCCGCGACGACCGTCGGGATGACGGCGAGCGCGGCGACGGTGGCGAGAGCGGTCGTTCTCTTCATGGCGAACGAGCGGCGCGAGAGATCGGGTTGCGGGCGCCTCGCTGAGCGGCCGCGAGGCGCGGCGCGCGTCCGTGTCGAGACGTTGGGCACGGCCGTTCGGG
>WNFY01003009.1_pt1 | contig 21790 bp, 23 predicted proteins | sample 5400091 | NCBI WGS metagenome assembly WNFY01 (sample SAMN13153364, study PRJNA577476) | soil metagenome | isolation source: 60 cm soil or saprolite under grassland replicate 1 | place: USA:California | collected 2016-06-15
ACGGCCGGTCAGCCGCTCCGACTGTTGGTCGTTTCCATGAACTGCTCCTTCCGGGTCGCCGTCAGGAGCTAAAGTTCGCGATCGCCGAGGCACAGCCGACGCCCTGAATCCAAACGTTCTGGATCCCGGCGACGTCGGGTGCAATGTCGTCGGCGGAGACGATCATCTGCGCGGTGAAGGACTCGTCGTTACCGTCACCAGCGCGGTAGAAGTCCGCCAGCAGCACGACCGTGTTCTCGTCGGTGATCGCGGTCTTCAGGGGTTCCGCCGCTGCCCCGGTGCACTTGAACATCGTGCTTGCCAGCAGTTCGACCGTGTCCCAGCGGACGCCTTGGCCGGTGAGACAGTTGGTCAGCGGGCCTTGGCGGACGTCGCTGGTGCAGCGAAAGCCGCCAGCCGACTTGACGAAGCCCGTCCCAGGGTTGTACGAGCCTCCGCCCGTAAGCCGGGCGGCACCGGTTGGGAAGCCGCTGATACCGGTCGCGTTGAAGCCGAAGCCGGTGTTGCCCGGCGCCGCCGAGGCGGGTGCCACAAGCAGGAGCACGGCCGTCGCCAGCACCGCCAGCACGAGCGCAATGACCTTTATCTTCATCTTCCGAGCCTTTCCTTCCTGTCACAGGGAATCGGTGGCGTACACAGCCCGAGACGCAGCGCCTGCTGCGCCCGCAAAGTCAGCTTCTGAACATCAAGCACGAGCGGCTGTCCGGACGGACAGGAGCACCGCGCCGACCGGTTGCCTCGCCGTAGCTCACGATGAGGGCGCCGCTGTCGTTGACGCTGCTGCTCACGTTGAAAAGCGCGCGCCGGATGTCGCAAAGGCAGCACTCGTCAGCATGACTCCGGCACGGCGAAGGACATGCCCGCTGTCAGGATTCGCCGTAGACATCGCTTCGTGGTCAGCTCCCCCCTTGGCTGCGAAGCTTCGAGTGCCGCGTCTCTCCGGAGCTTGGCCGTTGCACTGCTTGGCACGTGACGCCGACGGGCCGGCGGTCCCCCCCTTTGTGCTGGCCTGCTGCTTGTGGCCCATGACCGCGCACGAGGCACTCAGTGCCCGACCGCCCGGGGTTATAGCACGATGCCCGCACTTGCGCATACGCAGTTCATACGGAGTTGTTCGTAAATTCGTGGAGTAGTAGACGACCTGACGATCACGGCCAAGTGCCCCGGCTCGGCCTCGCAGTCGCAGTTGACTCGAAGGCACCCACGCAGCGGAGCAGCGGCGGCCACCGCAGCGACCGCGCTGGCGCTGTGATGGTTGCAGCCGACGGCGTTAGCCCGGGCTGTCCAGGCGCTTCTCGAAGATGATCGAGGCGCGCTGGTAGCCCATGCGCTGCTCGTAGAACGGCACCGAATAGTGCGGAGTTGTCTGGATAGATAGGTGAGGATCAGTCTGGGGCAAATGAGACACACACAGACTCCGGCGTGGGTGTCAGCGCCCATGACCCTGTGGAGACCGTGCCTGCCCGACCTCATCGCGCATTCCTGCGGCGGCGCAGCGGCTGGACACCCTGTTGGGCTGGCATGCGACCAGGTATGGAGCCACGACCGATGACGGCTCTCGCGGATGCGCTCGCCAGGTTCCGACGCTGGCCATCTCCGCCGGAAGGCAGCACGAGCAACCCGTTCAAGTTGGTGTCGACGCTGGACGGGCCGGCCGGGGCTAACGAGGTCGAGGACGCCTGGTACGGTCACGGGTTGCCGAGCGACGCGCTCGATCTGTGGGTGGCATGTCGGGAGGCCCGACTCTTCGAGGACGTCGAGTATGGGCAGTGGGGGCTGGCCCTTCTGGCTCCGTCCGCCAGCGCGACTCGTACGGCGCAAGAGCGTGCGGCGCGGCCGGCCGATCTTCGGCCCGACGACATCGTGTTGGGCGAGTTCCTGGGCGAGCAGGAGTTGCTCGTTGTCGCGCCCTCGGAGACGGGCCGGCGCCGGATCCTGATCGCACTGCCGCTGGACAGCCGCGCCGACTGGTTGGGTGTGGCGCAGGACCTCGGCGAGTTTCTCGAGCGGTATTTCGCTCATGCCGGCGACAAGTACTGGGAGCGTCCAGACGTGGGGGCCGAGCCCGAAGAACGTTGATGGCGAGATGAAGTACGTCCTACCCAGTCAGGAGGCTTGCCGCCAGCGGCGCCAAGCAGCCACGTCGTGAGCCTGGACGCTCAGCGACAGCCAGTAACCGAAAACCTTCCGGTCGCTGCGCCGCAGCAGTTCGGTCCCCAGTCGGAACGCCAGGCAGGCCAGCAAGCCGGTGAGGATCCACATGGCGAGTCGGGTCTGTGGCGAGCGCGTCCACAGATCATGGGTGAACGGGTTGCCGGTCAATGCGCCGCCGAGATACAGCGCCACGATGGCGTTACTGACCACAGCCGGAGGGTAGAAGCGCTGCTCAACGTGGATCACGGTGCCGGTGGACTCTGGTTGGACGGTCAGGCGAAAGTGGTCTCCCGATCGCCATGCCGGCCGGCGGACGTACAGGGCGCCGTCGCGGTGTCGCCGCACGGGCGGAACGTCCGTCACCCGCGGCGGGACGGCAGGCTCCGCCAAGTCGGCGATGATGCGCTCGACCTCCGCTGCTGGCAGCGCTGTCGTCGTGCGCCACCGCCAGGTGCCCGTGCCCGATACCAGATCCCGAAAGCGGCGCCCACGGGCCACCGGCGCGTCCTCCGGCACGCGGCCAGCCACCGCACCTCACTTCGATCGCCGTCATCCCAGCGTAGGGGCATTTGACCATATGGGGACAATCCTCGTCTATGGTCGCCACCCAGGGGCTCGGCATCGTGCGAGCGTGTCTGGTTGGAGACGGTCGGGTCAGTGGGCCGGGGTGGATGTGGAGCAGGCACGGCTCCCGGCGATCATGTGGTGTCCAAGCCCATGACCACTGCGGACCGCCGTGCCTGCCTCTTCATCATCGCCCATTCCTGCGGTTGCCCAGCGGCTGGTCGCGCCCGCCGCGCTGGCACCCGACCAATGCCGTAGTCTGCTCGGCTACCTCGCCCAGATCGCCGACCCCCGCCACCGGCGGGGCCGACGGCACGCGCTGGGCGCGGTGCTGGCCGTGGCGGTGGCCGCGGTGCTGGCCGGCGCCAGGTCCCTGGCCGCGATCGGCGAGTGGGCTAGCGACGCGCCCTGCCAGGTGCTGGCCCCACTCGGGGTGCGCCGTGACCCCCTGACCGGTGCCTGGCGGCCACCCGGGGAGGCGACCGTGCGCCGGGTGCTGGCCCGTATCGACCCCGACGCGCTGGACCGCGCCATCAGCGCCTGGCTGGCCGCCCAGCAGCCACCCCCACCGACCACCCGGCCGCCGCCGACACCCCGCCCGCCGCGCCGGGTGGTCGCGGTCGACGGCAAAACTCTGCGCGGCAGCGGCCACCACGGAGCCGCGCAGGTGCACCTGCTGGCGGTCATGGACCACACCAGCCGCGGCGTCCTGTGCCAGGCCGGGGTTGACGGCAAGACCAACGAGATCACCCAGTTCCGGCCGCTGCTGGACCGCTTGGACCTCGCCGACACCGTGGTCACCGCCGACGCGCTCCACACCCAACGCGAGCACGCCGAGTGGCTGGTCACCGCCAAGCACGCCGCCTACGTGCTGATCGTGAAGGGCAACCAGTGCGCCGCGAGGCGCCTTGCTGTATCCCCAAATGGAGTTGGGAGGGATTCGAAGAGATATCTCTGGGTCAGATGGCTTACCTGGATTCGAAAGGAGAAGGGGACCAGAGCATGCCAGCGAACCGGCGGTCAGGCGCAGGCGTCTGGGATGACGCGCCGGGTGACCCGCGTGATATGGCGAAAGCTAGACTGCCTGAACCCCAATCTTCAGCGGATGCCGCTTTGCATCCACCGGAAAGACGCCTGAAACCGGTGCCGGTCTTGCACGGGGATGTTGGTTGGACTCGTGCACTCTTCGAGGCCGGAGCGATGCCCAGTGAGGGCATTGAAGAAGATGAGTGGGGCGCCTACGTCACGCTACGACGTACAGCAAGGACGAACGCGGGATCGCCTACGGGACGCGAGTCCTACGGCGACGGAGTGCCTGTAGTAGTCGCAGGCGTCACGACCTGCCAAGGAGGACGGGAAAGCCGTCCGCAGGGCGAAGCTGCGTGAACGCGGCAGGCGCAAACTGCCACTGGACGAACTGTACCGGCAACTGTTCAATCCGCAGCTGTAGCTGCTGGCCTACGGGCGCATCTACGCCAACAAGGGAGCGACGACACCCGGGGCCACCGGAGAAACCGTGGACGGAATGTCACGGGACAAGATCGACCGCATCATCGATGCGATGCGCCACGAGCGCTACCGGTTCAGTCCTGCCAAGCGGGTCTACATTCCCAAGAAGAACGGGAAGCGCAGGCCATTGGGACTTCCGTCATGGTCAGACAAGCTCGTCGGCGAAGTGATACGTCTGCTGCTGGAGGCGTACTACGAGCCGACCTTCTCAGACCGCTCGCACGGTTTCCGCCCCCGCCGGGGCTGCCACACGGCGCTGACCGAGGTGGCCAACACCTGGACCGGGACGACCTGGTTCATCGAAGGAGACATCTCCGACTGCTTCGGGAGCCTTGATCACACGATCATGGTCTCGATCCTGGCGGAGACCATCCACGACAACCGGTTCCTGCGGCTGCTGGAGAGCATGCTCAAGGCCGGGTACCTGGAGGACTGGACGTGGAACGCGACGCTCAGCGGCTGCCCGCAGGGCGGTGTCGCCTCCCCGATCCTGTCCAACATCTACCTGGACCGGCTGGACACCTTCGTCGAGCAAACCCTGATCCCCCAGCACACCCGAGGCACCCGCCGGGCAATCAACCCTGCCTACCATCGGGTGACCCAGGCGATCGTGCGTGCCCGCGCCAACGGCGACCACGCCGCCGTGCACGACCTGCACCAGCGGCAACGCCGCATGCCCAGCGTGCAGCCCGACGATCCGGGCTACCGCAGGCTGCGCTACATCCGCTACGCCGACGATCACCTGCTCGGGTTCACCGGACCCAAGGCCGAAGCCGAGGAGATCAAACAGCGCCTCGCCCAGTTCCTGCGTGAGGACCTCAAGCTGGAACTGGCAGCGGACAAGACGCTGATCACCCACGCCCGCACAGGCGCGGCCAGGTTCCTCGGCTATGAGATCACCGTGCAGCACAACGACACCAAGACCACCCGGGGCCGCCGGTCGGTCAACGGGACGATCGGTCTCCGCGTGCCCCGCACTGTGATCACGGCCAAGTGCGCCCAGTACTGCAAGCGCGGCAAACCCGCGCGCCGGACTCGGCTGATGAACGCCACCGACTACGCGATCATCAGGACCTACGGATCCGAGTACCAGGGCCTCGTCCAGTACTACCTGCTCGCCGGCGACGTCTTCCGACTCAACCGGCTGCGCCGGGTCATGGAGCTGTCCACGCTCAAGACCCTGGGGTCCAAGCACCGGACGACGGCACGAAGGGTCGCGGCCCGATACAAGGTCGCAACCGATACACCCTACGGGTCACGACGGTGCTTCCAGGCCACCCTCGAACGCGATGGCAGGAAGCCACTGGTCGCACGGTTCGGCGGGATCCCGCTGAAACGGCAGAAGCAGGCGGTCCTCACCGACCGCCAGCTGACCCGGGGCGTCCACCCGTGCAGCGAGCTGATCACCCGACTCCTGCACGGCAGGTGCGAGCTGTGCCAAGCCACGGACAAGATCCAGGTTCACCACGTCGGTGCACTCGCCGACCTCGCAACCCCGGGACCCCCACCCGCGTGGGCGGCGCTCATGACACAACGGCGACGCACGACCCTCGTGGTCTGCCGGACCTGCCACGACCGCATCCACACGCGACAGCCGACCGCACGCACGCAGTAGTCACCGGAGAGCCGGATGCGGGGACAACCCGCCCGTCCGGTTCGGTGGGAGGCCACGCGGAAAAGGACCCGCCCAACAGCAGGCACCTCGCCGCGTGGCCCACCCAACGCCCACCCTGCTGGCCCGCTGCGCGGCCATCCCGTGGCAGGACGTGCCCGTGGCCGACCGCACCCGCGACCGCGGCCACGGCCGCCGGCCATCCCGTGGCAGGACGTGCCCGTGGCCGACCGCACCCGCGACCGCGGCCACGGCCGCGTGGAGACCCGCCGCCTGCAAGTCACCACCGTCGCCGGCCTGGACTTCCCCCACGCCACCCAGGCGATCCGCATCACCCGCCGGGTCCGGCCGCTGACCGGCCGCAAGTGGCGCACCGTCACGGTGTACGCGGTCACCAACCTCACCGCCGCCCAAGCAAGCCCCGCCCGCCTGGCCGACTACGTGCGCGGCCATTGGGGCATCGAGGCGCTGCACCACATCCGCGACACCACCTTCGCCGAGGACGCCTCCCAGGTCCGCACCGGCACCACCCCCCGGGCCATGGCCAGCCTGCGCAACCTGGCCATCGGCATCCTGCACGCCCACGGCGACCGCAACATCGCCGCGGCCCTGCGCCGCAACGCCCGTGACGCCACCCGAGTCCTGCCACTCCTCGCCGTCACAAGCCCATGAACCAGTCATTCCGACACTTTGCCGAGGCCCTGGGGCGCCGGTTGTCATAGCCATTCCATAGAGCCAAACTCTTCTACATGTCCACTTGGCGGCCACGATGGCGCATCAACCCTCGAAGGGCGCTCGCGATCCTCGTCAGTGCTGCCCTGCTCTTCGACGCGGTGGGCTCGTGGTGGAATGAAGACCTCCCGCTGTTCGTCAAGTTGTTGTACAAGACTGTCGCCGAGCCCTTCATCATCGTTCTGGTCCTGCGACGGGCTTGGCGATCCCCAGAGCCGCCTGATCCCGCAGCGTGGAGCTCGAAATCATTCGGCCCTTCATCGACAGGGGAGAACCCGCCTCACCAAGGCTGAAGTCCCAGCCGGAAAGCCGCGCTGCTACCTCAAGCTTCGACCCGGCCGGCACGAGCCGGCAAAGGATGGGGCCGTGCCGGGGCCGGCTCCACTACCGCCGGGTGCTCCACACAGTCCAGCTCAGTCCATCACTCGGGGCCGTCTGGGTGGGCCGTGGGTAGAGCGACGACATGGCCACCAACGGGTTCGAGCGCGACACCGGCGCAAGGCGCACCTCGGAGTCATGCTGGAACTGACGTTCGCCAACCGTCGGCGTGGTCCGCAGCCCGGCGGCGGCAATCGACCGGCGTCCTTGGCTGCGGTGTGGTGCTCCTGCAACCGACGCACCGGCGGCGCCGTGAACCGCGGCGGCGGCTGCTGCGACAGTGAGGTATGAGCACGTACCCGGACCACACCGGCAGCGGTGGAGACACCGAGCTGCTCGCGGCGGTCGCCGAGGGCGACCCGGAGGCGTTCGGGACTCTGTATGACCGGCACACCTCCTGGCTGATGCTGCGGCTGCGCCGGCGCACCGCCGACCTTGATCTGGTCGACCAGATCGTCCAGGACACCTTTCTGGTGGTGTGGCGCGACGCCGGGCGTTTCCGCGGCAGCGGCGCGGTCGGCGCGTGGCTGTGGGGAATCGCGATCCGGCGCCTGCTCGACGTGCAGCGCGGCGAAGCCGCCCAGGGGCGGCTGGGGCGCCTGCTCGGCCGGCGGCGGGCGCCGGACGCGGCAAGCGCCGAGGAGCAGGCCCTCGCCGCGCTCGAGCACCGCGACGTGATCCGGGCGCTGAACCGGCTCGCGCCTGAGCTGCAGGCGGTCCTGCAGGCCACCGTGCTGGACGGGTTGAGCACCCGCGAGGCGGCCGCGTTGCTGGGGATCCCGGCCGGCACGGTCAAGACCCGGGCGATGCGGGCGCGGGCGCGGCTCCGCGAGGAGCTGGCAGGAGCATGACGGCGAATCGGGGTCGGAACGGAGGGAGCCATCATGGCTGATGTGGTTGAGCCTGGCACCGGAGCGGCTGGGGCCTGGCACGCGGACGGTGAGCTGCTGGCCGTCTATGCCGCCGGCCGCCTGGACGTGGCGGGCACGTGGTCGGTCGAGGCCCACGTGACAAGCTGCGCGGGCTGCCGGGAGCTGGCAGGGGCCCTGGTCGAGCCGGAACGGCTGCGGCGCGGCCGCGCGGAGCTGATCGCCACGGTCGACATGCCCCACACTGGCGTGGCCGAACGGCTGCTGGTCCGGCTTGGCGTGCCCGACCACTCCGCCAGGCTGCTGGCCGCGACCCCGGCCCTGCGGGGCTCCTGGCTGCTGGCCGTCGCCACCACACTCGCGTTCGCGGTGCTGGCAGCCCGGCTCGGCTCGGGCCCGGACGCGAGCCTGGCGTTTCTCACCGTGGCGCCGCTGCTGCCGCTGGCCGGCATCGCGGTGGCCTACGGGCCTGGGATCGACCCGACCTATGAGATTGGCCTGGCCGCACCGATGCGCAGCTTCAAGCTGCTGCTGCTGCGCGCCGCCGCGGTGGTGGGGGCCGCGGCCGTGCTGGCCGCGGCGGCCAGCCTTGCCCTGCCAGGGCTCGGACCCGGCGCGGCCGGCTGGCTGCTGCCCGCGCTCGCGCTGACCGCCTGCAGCCTGGCGCTGGCCACATTGGTGGAGCCGCTGCGCGCCACAGGGATCAGCGCCGCCGCTTGGGTCGCCGCGGTGCTTGTCACCGTGCAGCAGCCAGGGCCGTCATCGGTGCTGTTCGCCGTGCGCGGGCAGGCCGCCTTCGCCATCCTCGGGCTGCTCGCGGCCGTCGTGGTGCTGCTTCGCCGCGGCCGCTTCGAGTCCGACCGCGCTTTTGACACCACCCCGCGCTTTGCCGTCAGGAGGCTGCGATGACCACCTCCGCGCTCACTGCCCATCCAGCGCCCACCGTCCGTGCCCGCGATCTGCGGATGACGTTCGGGCGGACCCGCGCGCTGGACGGCGTGTCGTTTGACCTGGTGCCCGGCGTGACCGGGCTGCTCGGCCCCAACGGGGCGGGCAAGACCACCCTGCTGCGCATCCTGGCGACGGTGTCGGCGCCCGACGCCGGGTCGCTGGAAGTGCTCGGCCTGGACCCCCGACGCGGCGGCGGGCGGCTGGCGCTGCGCGGCCGGCTCGGCTACATGCCGCAGGAACCCGGCTTCCACGCGTGTTTCACCGCGTTCGAGTTCGTCGACTACGTCGCCATCCTCAAGGAGCTGCACCAGCGGCACGCCCGCCACCAGGAGGTGCGGCGGGTGCTGGAGCTGGCCGGGCTCGGCGCGGTGCGGCGCAAGCAGATCAAGGCGCTGTCGGGCGGCATGCGCCGCCGGGTCGCCCTCGCCCAGGCGCTGCTCGGCGACCCGGACCTGCTGGTCCTGGACGAGCCGACCGCCGGGCTCGACCCCGAGCAGCGCCTGCGCTTCCGCGAGCTGGTCTCCCGTCTCGGCGAGGGCCGCACCGTGCTGCTGTCCACCCACCAGACCGAGGACGTCACCGCGCTGTGCCACCAGGTGCTGGTGTTGCACCACGGCAAGCTGCACTTCGTCGGCGCGCCGCTGGAGCTGGCCGGCCTGGCCGAGGGGCACGTGTGGCAGAGCCAGGAGCGCCACCCCGGCGCGCTGGCTGCCTGGCGGACCGGCACCGGGCAGCACCGCAACCTCGGCGACCCACCACCCGGCGCGGAGCTGATCGAGCCCACGCTCGAGGACGGCTACCTGCTGCTGCTCGGCGGAGACCCGGTCGAAGAGGCCGCCGCATGACACCGACGACAGCCGTCGAGCACCGCGGCCGCCCTCCCGCCGGCAGCGGCCGGCATGGGGAGGTCGCCGGCGGCGCCCGGTCCCGCCGGGCGATGCTCGCCCTGGCCGTGGTCGAGAGCGGGCGGCTGCTGCGCCACCCCGCCGTGCTCGCCGCGGCCGCCTTCGGCGCCGTCCTGCTGTGGTCCTCGGGCCGGCACATCGTGCCGGTGCTGTCCCGCTCCGACATCGCCACCCAGATCCCGCTGGCGCCGCTGGCCGCGGCGGCGCTGCTGGCCACCAACCTGGCTGCGCTGCGGGCCCACCGTGACGGCGCCGAGGACCTGTACGGCGCCACCGGCCTGAGCCTGGCGTTGCGGACCATCGCGCACCTGCTGTCGGTGCTGGCGCTGGTGGCGCTTGCCGGCGCGCTGGTCGCCGCCGACCTGGCCTGGCTCGCCTGGGTGTCTGGCAGGGTCGGCGCCCCGAACCCGGCGGAGCTTGCCACCGGCCCGGCGTTGATCGCGCTGTGCGGCTGCCTGGGTGTCCTGCTCGGCCGCGTCTGGCGGTCGGTGACGGTCGCTCCGCTGGCCCTGGCGGGGCTTGCGGCCGGGTCGTTCGCGCTCAACCTGCCCGGCTTCAACAACCGGCCGGTCGCCTGGCTCGGCGCGCTCCGCGTGGTGCACGGCGACCCCCTGCCGGCCGCGCTGCTCGGCCGGCCGGCCAGCTGGCACCTCGCTTACCTTGTGGGCGGCGCAGCGGCCGTGGGCGCCCTCGCCGTTGCGTTCGCCGTGTGGCGCGGCCAGGCGCGGGCCGGGCGGGACGGTCGCGCCGTCACCGCCACCGTCCTTGTGGCGGCCCTGGCGGTCACGACCACCGCGGCGGTGGCGCAGACCAGACCGCCCTCCCCGGCGTTGGCGACACGGCAGGTGGCCACGACCGGCCGGCCGACGGCCCACCAGGTCTGCCAGCGGCGCGGCCCGGCCGTCTACTGCGTGTTCCCCGGTTTCCAGCCACAGATCAGCCTGTGGGAGCCGATCGTGCGGGCCGTGCTCGGCAGCGTGCCGCCCGCGGTGACGGCGGCTGCGCCGCCAGTCGTCGTCGCCCAGCGCATCGACCAGGGCGGGATGACCCTTCAGCAGCTCGCCCTCGCCATGGCCCAGCGCAAGGGTCTCCGCGGCCAGGCCGTCGCCCCGGTCGGCACCGCCTGGGGTCGCACCGGCCGGGCGCTCGGCGCCTCGCAGTTACGGCTCGCCGGAGCCGTCGCGGCCCGGATCGTCGGGCTACCAGCCCCCAGGCCGCCCGCGCAGCCGCCCGCGCACTTGGGCGAGATCCGTATTTCGGACCCGGCAGTCAATGCCCGGGCAGTGGTGGCGCTGTGGCTGGCCGCGCAGGCAGGCCCGCAAGCCGCGGCGGAGCTGCGCCACCGCATGAGCCAAATGGGCATCGTCGGCGACGTCGGCGAAGCGTTCAACCTCACCGACCAGCCAGACTGGGACGACCCGGCGTGGGGCGGGCGTGAGGGCCAGTACGCCCTCGCCCTGCTCGATCGCCCCCCCGGCCAGGTCCGCGAGACGCTGCGCCGCAACTGGGCGCTGCTGACCTCGCCGGCAACGACCCGTGCACGGCTCGCCGAGGTCTTCGGCCTCCAGCCCCCGCCGCAGCAGGGACCGAACCAGATCGACGACCACCAACTCCAGAGCACGCAAGGAACGACCCGCTGATGCGACGCCGATGGCTCACCCGGCAGCTCCGCCTGGTCCCGGCGCTGCTGGTCCCCACCGCCCGCGCCATCGGCTGGGCGCCGCCGCTGGCCGCGTTCGCGCTGAGCGTCGGCCTGCTCGTGCTCGCCGTCCGGCCGGGCGCATCATCAGCGGGGGGCCTGGTGGTGTGGCTGCGGATCACCATGGTGGCCGGCGCGCTCGGCTACGCCTTCCTGCTCGACGACCCCAGCGAGCCCACCACCCAGGCGGTGGCCGGGTCGCTGCTGCTGCGCCGGGCGCTGCGGGTCGCGCTCCTGCTGCCCGCCACCGCCGCCTGGTGGGCCGCGGCCGTGTGGCGGGTCCGGGTTGTCCACCCCGGGGTGCCGCTCCCGGTCGCGGCGCTGACCCTGGAGGTGGGGGCGCTGCTGGCCATTACCATCGCGCTCGCCGCCGCCGGCTCGCGCCTGGCGCCCGAGCGGCGCGGCGGGGTGATGGCCGCTCCCACGCTGCTGGCCGTGACAGGCGCCGCCATCCTGCTGCCCGCCCGGCTCGCGCTGTACGCCCAGCCTGGCGGCCCCGGATGGGCCGGCGCCCATCAGCGCTGGGCCATGCTGCTCGGCTGCGCGCTGGCGGCGTTCGCCGTCGCCAGCCGCGACCCCGCCCACGGCCAAGTTCGCAGCCGGGTCCGCAACCGATTCCGCCGGCCCGCCCGCGGCCACGCGGCCGGGCGACGCCCGCCCGGGATTCGAGATGCCGAGCCGGAGACGACGAGGCCGGTCCCGTAGGCTGAACCACAGCCCGCGTGCACGTTCCCGTTGCCCGGCCCCGACGACTCCGGCGGGACCCTTCGCGTGGTGACCGTCACCTGTTGGCTGATGAGGCCTTTCATTCCGAGACCTATTTCACCCGCTGATATGTCGCGGTGTAGGTGGTGCTCGTCGGCGGAACCGTGATCGTGTGGCTCTGGCCGCCGCCGTCGGACCACGACACGAACACGTAGTTCTTCCCCCGGTACTTCTGCGGCGCCGGGGCGGTCAGCACGATCTGCGCATTCACGATGGCGGTGATGGTGAACGGCGTCTTGGCCGTGGTTGCGCTCTCGGTGAGCGATAGCCCTGTGGGGCTTGACTGCAGCGTGACGCTGACCGTCTTGGGTTGGATGGTCACGCTCGTGGTGGTGACCATGCCTCCGGAGTCCTTGGCGGTCAGTTGGACCTCGAGGTACGACGGATAGTCGTGGTTCGGGGCGCTGAATGATCCGGACGAGACTCCCTCGAAGGTCTGCACGAGGTGGGTGTGACATCCCGTGGTGCAGTGGTGGAGGATGATCGTCCATGTGAGGGCCGAGGCGGGAAGAGCGCCGTCCTGCGCGTCTGTGGCGTGCCCCGAGAAGTTGATCGCGTCTCCGACCGCCCACGTGAGGCTGGACAGCGGGGCATCGATGACGGGAGTCGGCGGGGTGTTGCCCGCGCCGACGATGATCGTTACCGGCGCGCTCACGGTCGAAGCCCCATGCGAGTCGGTGACCTTGAGAGTGACCGAGAAGGTCCCCTGGGCCGTGTACGTGAAGCTCGGGTTGACCGCGGTGGAGTCGCCGTAGACACCGTCGCCGTCGAGGTCCCAGGAATAGGTGAGCGGGTCGCCGTCGGGGTCCGAGGAGCCGCTGCCATTGAATTGCACGGTGAGCGGCGCCGGGCCGCTGGTCGGGTTGGCGGTGGCCACGGCGCTCGGCGGGTTGTTGGCCGCGAGGTACTGGAGGCGGCGGATCTGCCCGCCGTCGAAGTTGGCGTAGAACACGTCACCAGAGACCGGGTCGGTCTCCAGGTCCACGGGGTGAGAGTTGGGATCCACCACGAAGGCCTGGAGGTTGCCGGCGTTGGGCAGGCCGTTGCCGGCGGGCATCATGGCCCAGATGCAGTTTCGCGAATGGTCCCCGAAGAACAGCGCCCCGTTGTAGGACCCGGGGTAGCTTCCCCCGGCGTAGAAGGTAATGCCGGAGATCACCGAGCCGCTGTTCAGCGGGCACGCGTCGCCCGAGACGACGCTCACGCCGTGCTGGTAGGCGTAGTACGGGCCGGTCGCGGGATGGACCGTGTCGGCATAGAGGTTCTCGCAGATGGTGAGGTTGGCCGAGTCGTAGCTCGACATGCGCCCGGCGCCCTCGTAGCACGGCCACCCGAAGTTCACAGGGCTCGCGGGGGTCGTGGAGGTCATCCGGTTGACCTCCTCCCAGGTGTTCCAGCCCACGTCACCGACCCACAGCTCGGAGGTCCCCGGGCGGAACGTGAAGCGGAACGGGTTGCGCAGCCCGAAACCGATGATCCGTGAGGCGTCAGAGGACGGGTTCTGCGAGTCGTACATCGGGTTGCCCGCCACCCCGTTGCCGGTGGCCGGGTCGACCCTGAGCACGGCACCACTGAGCAGGATCGGTTGGCCGGCGACCCGCCGCGGGCTCTGGGAGCGCAAGGCGCCGCCCTCGGCAGCGGGCGGGTTGTCGGGCGTCCCCACCGGGTTGGGAGGGTCGCCGCAGGGGTTGGCCGGGGTGGGCGAGCCCGCGCCGCCCCCGAACTGGCCCCAATCCGCGTTGTTGAAGCTGGCTCCATCCCCGCCGGTCACGTACAGGTTCCCGTCGGGCCCGAAGGCCAGGTGTCCGATGGAGTGGGAGGGGAACTGCTGGCACCACTCGTCGGAGATCAGCGGCTGCTCCGCCCCGGTGGCCACCCCCGTCGAAGGATCGACCGGGATGCGTGAAAGGTTGCCGGTGACCGGGCAGCCGTCCGTGGTTGCCCCGGGCGGGGTGGGACAGCCATCGCCCCAGGTGGCCGGGTTGCCCACCGGGTTGTGGTCGTGCGTGTACAGCACATAGACGAAGTTGTGGCCGGCGGTCCCGAAGCCGGGATCCACCGCCAGGCCCAACAGTCCCCGGTCCCAGAAGTCCTGGACCGCGGGGTGAAGGTCGATGACCTGGGTCGCGCTGGGGTCCGCGGGCGAATCGAACACCTTGACGATGCCGCCCTTCTCCCCCACGAACACCTTGCCACCGGGCGCGAAGGCGATGGCCGTCGGCAGGTTCAGCCCGCTCCACACCGCACTGTCGGAGAACCCTGTGGGCACAGCGGCGGTGACGGCCGGCGACGTCGGCGCCGCGGAACGCGTCGCGGGCCCCAGGACCTCACCGCCGCGCCCTCCCGCTGCCGACGCCGGGCCGGCGGCCAGCAGGGAGGCAAGAAGGACAACCAGCGAACCGGCCGAGAACGCGTTCCGGGCTCCTCTTCGGGCCAGGCTGGACCGCGCCAGCTGCGCAATCACGCAGAATCCCTCCCCCAAGTCGAGCGGAGAGTGGCAGCACCCGACCGTGTCGGCGCCGAAGGCCTCTCTCTGCGCCATGGTCCACTCGGCCCATCGGCCGCCAGAACGTGCGCACTGCGTATTTGCCCTACGTCGCGGCATCCAGTGATCAGGTCCGGGAGGCCCGGAGTAGGGCGCAGCCGCCTCGCCAGTCTCGCCATCGGCTGGACGATGCGGCTCACCGCCTGGGTTTGCGGGCGCCAGCGCGTCCGCTCCCCCGCCGGGCGGCGTCCAGGGCGTCCAGGATCCGGGCGACCTACGAGGAGGACGGCGCTCTGCGCGGCGGCAGTTCGGGTGAGGGCCCCAGGCTCTCCTGCGCGAACCATCCCGCGAACTTGGCAACGCACTCGTTGCAGATGAAGATCAGCGTGATAATGGCGAAGGTGTTGGGGTCCCTGACCGGGTACTCCGCGCCATAGAGCCTCTGGACCTGCTGGCTGGATTTCCTGCAGAACCAGCATTTGAACCAGGCAGGGTCAGGCAGCGGTTTCTCGGCTGCCTCCGGTCGTCTGAGGGCCGCTGATCACCGGTCATGCTGCCTGCGATGAGCATGGTCGCCTGGCCCTTGCACCGACAAGACCTCGCACGCGGGAACCAGCGAAACGAGTCAGTTCGAGCAGATGGGCGGTTCAGACCGCGGCTGGCGGGCCCACGAAGATACAGAACGGATGTCCGGCAGGGTCGGCGTAGACGCGGAGCGGCTCCTGGGGATCGTCGGAGCGGTCGTCGAGGAGTCGGGCGCCAAGGGCCAAGGCCCGCTCGTGCTGGACGTCCAGTTGCGCAGTCGTCGGCACGGTCAGGTCCAAATGCAATTGCTGTGGGACCGGGCCCTCCGGCCACGTCGCCTCCGGCAGCGCAGCCACCTGTTGGAACGCCACCTGGGCGCTTCCGGCGGCGTCCTGCAGCACCAACCAGTCCTGACCCAGGGTGTCCGGCTCGCCGGCAGGTGGCGGCTCATCCCCAGGCCGGTACCGCCAGCCCAGCAGTTGACGGTAGAACTCCGCCAGCACCCGCGCATCGGTGGAGTCCAGGACCACCTGCCGAATCTCCGGGAACCCTCGCTCCGCCTCCACAGGACCACCTCCTCGAACTCGGCGTCTGGATCTGATCCCATGCCGGCATCCTGGCGAACCTCACTGACGTCTGGACGCTTGTGTGGACGGCCACCGACTTTGGTGCCCATGGGAGGCCCACTGGAATCTCCCAGGTCAGCGGACCAGGGTGCTCCCGCATGATCCGGTGGCCGATCATCTGGGGGGCGGTGGACTGTGGCTTCCAGGGGAACCTTGGGGACCCACCCTCGGCCGTTGCCGTCGTTCTACGCTCCGAGCGTCGATCGGACTGGGAGGACGGGATGGGCTTCGAGCAGACAATGGACGCCATCGCGAGAGGCGTCGAGGTCCTTGGGATCGCGACGCTCGTCGCGGGCCTGGCGGCAGCCGTCGTCCGCGCCGGGCTCGCCTTGCTGGGAGGCCACGGTGCTGAGGAGGTCTACCGGGTCGTCCGCACCGTCTTTGGGCGGAGCATTCTGCTGGGGCTGGAGTTCCTGGTCGCGGCCGACATCATCAGGACAGTGGCCGTCCAGCCCTCACTCCAGAACGTCGCTGTACTCGGGCTGATCGTGCTCATCCGGACGTTCCTGAGCTTCTCGCTGGAAGTTGAGATCGACGGGCGCTGGCCTTGGCGGCGCACCTGCTCGGCCAGGGCCCCAGCACAGGCGAATCACGAGCGGCCAACAGGACCAGACCCGCACGATTGAGCACGCGGCCGCCCATCTCGTCCGACGCCCCTGCAAGTCGACGTGCTCGACCGTGACGCGTGAGGCCAGCGCTCTCACATTGATGCGGGAGGCCCGGATGAATCCGATGCGGTCGTTACATCTGCCGTAACGATGCCGGAGCGGTCGATGGCCACGATGACTTGTGAACGGAGTCACAAAGGAGGCCAGGCCACCATGAGCTTCGTCATCGCCCGCTCAGCGACCAGCCCTTCCACCTTCCAGGAGGGAGACGAGCGCACCGACCGCTACGACACCCCCGCCATGTCCTCGCCGGTATGGGCGCTGCTGGAAGCGCTGGCCCACACCGGCGCGCTCATCGATCCCAGCGGGGTGCTGGCCGGCCACCGCTTCCACCGCATCCGGCGACAGGAGCAGAGCGGCATAGCCCCCGGTGAGGGATCAGAGCTCGCCGGCGCCACTGGGCCCGCTGGGGGTCTTCGGCGGCTCAGGTAGCTCGGGACAGTTCCCGGACGGTGCTGGCGACCAGCTCGGGCCGTTCGGCGGGATCGCGGCCGCGCCGGACGGCCAGGGCTGCAGGGTGGCGTTCCTCGGTAGCTTCCGCGTGCCCGGGCTGCGGTTCCTGCGGCCGCTCCTGGGGCCGCTGGAGCGCCGCGTGGGCAGGATGGTGCTGCAGCGCCTCGAGGCAAGGGTCCACGCGCGCTGAGCCTGGCCGACCCCGATCCCCGATCGCACGCGCAGCCGTCCGGACGTCGCCGCCAAGGCGGCCTGGTGTCAACGGCGCTGGTGGTGGACGCGGACCAGGGTCTTGGGGGCTTTGGACGCCCAGGCGTCGGTGACCAGCTCCTCCATGACCCCCGGGTCGATCGACGCGAACCGCACCCGGAGGGAGGCAAGGCGCTTGCCGAACCAGCCCTCCTGACACCAGGTTGGCCATTCGGCGACCGCTGCGCGGATCGCCTCCTCGCCGGGCATCAGGTTCACGCTGTCGCGGTCGAGCATGCTGGCGAAGCGCCTGCCCCGAACCCGGAACGCCGGGAGCCCGCCGTGGTCGTACTCCTGCACCTCGGGCAGACCCAGGACGATCCGCCGCACCTGCTCGACGTCCATTCGAGCAGGGTAGACCCTCTCACTCCCGGTCGACAGCGGCGCGGCCGTGGTGCCCGCGACGGCGGCCGCCGTCGGGAGGCGCCCAGCCCAGGATCAGACCCGCTGCTCGGAGGCCTCGTCGAGCTCCTTCTGGACGGCCTTGGCGTCCGCCCGGACCTGCCGCTCGATCCTCCGCTGGGCCCTGGAGAACGCGCGGTCCAGGTACGGCTGGAACTTGGACTCGCCCACGACCACAAGCGCGGCCTGGCCCTCGTCGATGAGCTCGCCGAGGTCCTTGACGTCCGCGCGGGACATCCCCCGCCACAGGTGCCCGACCATCCCGCCGGTCACGCCGCCGATGACGCCCGTGGCGATGATCGAGGGCGGGAAGAGGATGCCCACGAGAGCGCCCACGGCGACCCCGGTCCAGACGCCGTGCTCCGTCGGCTTCTCGCGCTTCCGCACGTGGATCTTGTCGTGCTCGTCCTTCGACACGATCGCCATGTCGTAGGTGCCGATGACTCCCTCGTCGTGGAGAGCCTTCACGGTGTCGTAGTCGGCCCTGGCGTCGTCCTCGCTCCTGTACGTCCCCACGTACAGGAACACGTCCTTGTCGGCCATTCGCCCTCCCTGAGGTGGATGGTCGGGTCGCCACCCGGCCACTGGTAGGTACCACGCGCCACCGCCGCCAAACCGACGACGACGACCTCCGTTGAGCGGCGCCCGCCCAGCCGATGCCCACCGGGCGGGCGGGTCACGTGGGAGACCCCTTCACGATGCGGTCGAGCATGTCGGCGAGCTGGTCGTGCTCGTCGGGGCTGAGCTGGTCGAGCAGGATTGCCTGCAGGGTCTTGGCGTGGACGGCGACTGCCTGTCGAAGGAGGCGCTGGCCGGCGGGGGTGATGGCGAGCACCACGCCGCGCCGGTCGGTGGGGTCCCCGGCGCGGCGCAGGAGTGCCCGGTTCTCGAGCCGCGCGGCCATGCGACTCAACGCCGGCTGGCTGAGCCGGACGGTCTGCTGCAGGTCGCCGAGCCGCAGGCCAGGCGGCGGCACCCCGTCGACGCGCAGGAGGACCTCGAAATCATTGATGCTGAGCCCGGTGGCGTCCATCAGCGCCAGACCGAGCCGCTCGGTCACGATCGCGTGGGCGGCCGCCAGCGCCGACCACGCCCGCGCGCACGCGTACCCGTCACGATGGTCGGGCGGCGCCAGCGCAGCAGCCGAGGTGGGCAGATCCGGCATCATCGTCGATCCCTCCGCGCCGTCGTTCGATTCATTCGCATGCATGTAGCCTAACACGGCCATGCGACGGGCCCGCCTCCTCTGGCGGGTGTGTCGCGTGCGGCGATCTTGCTCGGTCGGTTCCAGTGTCGCCGATCGGGGTCGTTGCTGGCGGCCCTCGAGGATGACGGGCCGATGGCGGTTCGCCACGCCCGCGGGAAGAATGCGCTGACGCTCAGTTGGCGCACATACAGGCTGGGAGGGCGATCATCGCCTGGGCGCTCTTGCGTCTGGTCCCCGCCGCCGCCCGGGGCGTGGTCGCCGCACTGGTGGGGCGGCCGCGCTCGCGTGCTACCTGCTGGGTGTCAACGAGCTGCTCATCCTGGCGGCCGGCGCCGTGGCGGTCCTGCTGGCCCGGGTGCGTCCGACCTGGCTCGGCCGCTCTCCCCTGCCGCTGCTGCTGCCGCTGCTGGCCGCCGGCCAGGGAGGGTTCGGCGAGGCCTCTGGAGCCCAGCTCGGGCGGCTGCTGCTCACCTTCCTGAAGATCGGCTCGGTCTCGGTGTTGTACGGGAGCGGCTACGTCTTGCTGGCGTTCCTGCACGGCGACTTCGTCGAGCGGCCCGGCTGGCTCACGCAGCGGCAACTGCTGGACGCGGTCGCGATCGGCCAGGTCACCCCAGGCCCGGTGTTCACCACCGCCACCTTCGTCGGCTACGTGGTCGCCGGCGTGCCGGGAGCGGTCGGGCTGGCGCGAACGCTGCTGGGATAGGCGCGGCTGGCCGCGACGCGCCGGAGGCCCCGCGGGCGGGCGGCGGCTCGACGATGCGCGGAAAGCACGGTATCGGGTCAGGCGCTCGGGACTCAGGCGGCGCTGCGCACGCCGTCGGCGCGCGCCAGCTCCGGCGCCTCGAAGGTCCTCACGGTCAGCCCGTGGGTGGCCCGGTAGGTCCAGATCTCGTGGAGGGTGAGACCGACGAAGCCGAGCAGGACGAACCCGAGCCCGGCCGCCAGCGACAGCCACACGACCGCGGGACCGGCGAAGACCAGGCTCGCGATGATGGCTCCGACCGCGAGCAGTCCGGTCACGCCGTCGAGGAGGCGCTGGACGACCCCGCGTCCCCGTTGCAGCTGCGACACACCGGCGACCACGAGGATCGCGATGGCGATCGCGAACGCCAACCAGGCGGTGACCGCCGGCGCGAACGCCTGGCTGGCCACGACGACGAACCCGCCGAACAACGCGATGGTCGCGTTGCTCAGATACCGCATGCTCATTTCCGTGCACTTCCTTTTCGGTGCCTGACCTGGTCCGGCCAGACGGAGGGCGGCCGACGCACGAGCCGGGAGCCAACCGTCCAAGGGGGATCAGGCTCCACTACCAGTTTCCCCGTTCCAGGAAGGTCGTCCTCCTTCCCGCTTCGGCCCTCCTGCACCAGCACTGCCAAGTGGTCCAACTCCTTGATGTATCAACCATATCCCTATCAATGATCAAGGCACTCAATAATCCCTTCGTGAAATTGACGGCGCCGGGATTCCCGTTCGCCAGCGTCCCGGATTGCGATTGGTGGCTGGAAGTTCGGGAGTGAGTGGCTAGACTGCTGTCGGCAGGCGGTGGCCGCGGGAGCCTGGATGGGGAGCCACAGGATGAGGGAGCCGAGCGGTTCTGTACCTGAGCCGGACGGTGGTCCCGGTTCCGTACCTGAGCCGGGTGGGCGCGAGCCGGGCGGGGTGCTCGACAGCCGGCCGGAGCGGCGCGGGCTGAACCGTCTCGTGCGGACCGGGTGGCGCCGGGCGTCGCGGCCGCAGCCGGCCGCCCCGGCGGGACCGGCCGCTCCGGCGGGACCGGCCGCTCCGGCGGGACCGGCCGCTCCGGCGGGACCGGTCGCGCGGGTGACGCCGCTGCGGCTCCGGGTCGAACTGGTCCCCAAGACGAGCTGGTACGGGGATCTCCGCGAGCTGCTGGACGAGGAGACCTGGGAGCGGATCAGCTCGGAGGTGGCGGAGCGGGCGGGCGGTCGCTGCGAGATCTGCGCTGGCCGCGGCCCGCGGCACCGCCCAATCGAGTGCCACGAGCTGTGGCGCTACGACGACCGGGTTCGCGTGCAGGCGCTGGAGCGGGTCGTGGCGCTGTGCCCGGACTGCCACACGGTGCAGCACATGGGGTTCGCCAACCTGCACGGCGGCGGCACCCAGGCCCGCGCGCACCTGGCCCGTATCAACGGCTGGAGTCTGGCCCGGACCGACGCGCACATCGCCGAGGCGTTCCGCCTCTGGGCACAGCGCAACCAGGGGCCGTGGATCCTCGACATGGAAGGGCTTCGCCCGTACCTGCCGGCCGCCGAGTACGCCCGCGTGGCCCGGCGCGCGGCGATCCCGCCGAGGAGCCGGCCCTGAGCCAGGCGGAGAGGCGCCGGGTCACCAGGCGCCCGGGGGCTGGTCGGACGCCCCGGCGGTCGCCCTGTTATTCGAGGTAGTCGCGGAGCTTCTGGCTCCGGGAGGGATGGCGCAACTTCGACAGTGTCTTCGACTCGATCTGCCGGATCCGCTCCCGCGTCACCCCAAACTCCCGACCAACCTCCTCCAACGTCCGAGGATGACCATCCGTCAACCCAAACCGCAACTGAATAACCTTCTTCTCCCGCTCACTCAACGTATGCAACACCGAATCCAACTGCTCCTGCAACAAAATGAAACTCGCCGCATCCACCGGAACGACCGCATCCGAGTCCTCAATGAAATCACCAAGATGCGAGTCGGCTTCCTCGCCGATCGGCGTCTCCAGACTCACCGGCTCCTGCGACACCTTCAAGATCTCCCGAACCTTCTCAGGCGAGAACTCCATCTCCCGCCCGATCTCCTCCGGAGTCGGCTCCCGACCAAGATCCTGCAACAACTGCCGCTGGATACGAATCAACTTGTTGATCGTCTCCACCATGTGCACCGGAATCCGGATCGTCCGCGCCTGATCCGCAATCGCCCGCGTGATCGCCTGCCGAATCCACCAGGTCGCATACGTGGAGAACTTGTAGCCCTTGGTGTAGTCGAACTTCTCCACCGCACGGATCAGCCCGAGGTTCCCCTCCTGGATGAGGTCGAGGAA
>WNFY01005157.1_pt1 | contig 21788 bp, 22 predicted proteins | sample 5400091 | NCBI WGS metagenome assembly WNFY01 (sample SAMN13153364, study PRJNA577476) | soil metagenome | isolation source: 60 cm soil or saprolite under grassland replicate 1 | place: USA:California | collected 2016-06-15
TGCCCGACCGAACCCGGGCGGTGCACGGTGAACGGGGGGAGCTTCATCTAGTGCCGCGTGTGGCCGCCGTCGGCGGTGAGCATCTGGCCGGTGATCCAGTGCGCCTCCGCCGAGGCCAGGAACGCCACCGCGGGGGCGATGTCGGCCGGGACCCCGCGGCGCGGGATGGACTGCAGCGACACCACGAAGTCGAACGCCTCGGCGTGCGGGCTGGCCATCACCCCCTCGCTGGCGGTCAGGCCGGGGGCGACCGCGTTGACCGTGATGCCGTGCGCGCCGACCTCGGTGGCCAGCGACCGGGTGAACGCGAACACCGCGCCCTTGGAGGACACGTAGTGGGCCATGTTCGGGGTGCCCGCGGTGACCACGTTGGAGCAGATGTTCACGATCCGGCCGTAGCCGGCCGCCTTCATGTGCGGGTAGACGGCCTTGCAGGTCAGGAACACGCCGTCGATGTTGACCGACATGACCCGCCGCCACTCCGCGAAGTCGAGTTCCTCCCACGGCACGAACGGCACGATCGCCGCGTCGTTGACCAGGATGTCGATCCTGCCGAACTCGCCGATGACGGCGGCGACCAGGGCGCTGACCTGGTCCGGGTCGCTCACGTCGGTGACGTGCGCGGTCCCGCCGATCTCCGTGGCGGTCTTCTCCGCGGTCTCGGGATTCTTGTCCGCCACGACCACGCTGGCGCCCTCGGCGCGCAGCTTCTCGGCGATGGCCCGGCCGATGCCCTGACCCGCGCCGGTGACGATCGCGACACGACCCTCGAGTTTCATCTTCACCCTTCGTAGTAGCTTGGTGCCTTGTTCCAGGACTGGAACGGTGCCATCTCGTGCGACGGGTAGATCTGCGCGTCATGCGCGCGGGCCAGCCGCTTGAGCCGCCGCAGCGACTCGACCGAGGCCGTCGGGTCCAGGTGGAACCCGCCGACGATCAGCCGCTCCAGGTTCTCGTAGGTGTAGGCGGCGTCGCCCGCGAAGATCATGGACGGCTGGTCGTCCATCTCGACCAGCAGCGAGTAGTGCCCGGCGGTGTGCCCCGGGGTCTCGTACAGCCAGAGCCCGTCCGCGATCTCGATGTCGCCGCTGATCCGCTCGCAGGAGGTGCCGGGGAAATCGAAGGACAGGTCGGAGTAGCCGAGGTGCTCGAACGGCTCGGGCACCTTGGCGTGCCGCAGCTCCGCCGTGTTGACCAGGGTGGTGGCATTGGTCAGGTACTTGTTGCCGCCCACGTGGTCGAAATGGAAGTGCGAGTTGACCACGAAGCTGACCTGCTCCGGGTCGAAGCCGCACGCCTTGAGCTGCGCCGGGATGGTCTGGTCCGGGGTCTGCTCGGGCAGCTCGAACGGCAGCACGCGGTTGACGTGATCCAGGTCGTAGCCGGTGTCGTACATGAACAGCCCGTCCGGGTGCTCGATGAGCACGCTGTACACCGGGAACCGCACCGGCGTGCCCACGTCGATGTGCCACAGGACCTGCGAGCGGTCGATGACCAGCGAACCGCCGTCGAGGATATAGACCTTCTTGGCTACCATGTCGGCCTCACAGTGCTTCTAGGGTCTTGCGGACGGCGATCAGGCCGTTGGCGATTTCCGTCCGGCGCTCGATCACCTGCTCCTGTGTATAGGGGTAAATGCCACCCAGGGTCTTCATGCCGAGCTGGCCGGCCCTGGCTCGTTCGGTGATCATCTCGGGGACTTCGGTGGAGGCGGATAGGTCGGGATTGAGGTAAGAAGCCACGCTTGAATAGATATCAAGGCCGGCCATGTCGAGGAGGCGCATCGGGCCGATGACCGCAAGCTTGTAGCCGATCCCCCACCTGACGCAGGTGTCCAGGTCCGCCTCGGAGACGATGCCGCGTTCCACCAGCGACAGGCATTCGCGCAGGATGGCGTAGAGGATCCGGTTCTCCACGAAGCCCGGGACCTCCTTCTCGGTGATCGCCTCGTAGCCGAATTCCCTGATGATCTCGACGACCTCTTGCGTAGTCCCGGCGGAGGTCTGCTCGCCCGGTACGACCTCGATCATCGGGACCAGGTGCGGCGGGTTGGACCAGTGCATGCCGATGAAGCGGGCCGGGTGCCGCAGCGCGCTGGCGATCGAGCTGACACCGATGCCCGAGGTGTTGGTGGCGATGATGGCGTCGGGCGCCAGGTGCCCCTCCATCGCGGCGAGTACCTCGCGCTTGAGGTCGAGATCTTCCGGGATGGTCTCGAGCACCAGGCCGGCGCCGGCCAGGGCCGTCCCGAGATCGGGCTCGAAGGCGACGGACCCGCCCGGGGCGCTGGCCGCCTCCATCCGGCCGAGGGCCTGGCTCGCCAGCTCGCAGGCGCCCCTGGCCCGGTCGAGGACCTCGTCGCTGACGTCGTAGAGCCGCACCTGCGACCCGGCCCTGGCCAGGACCGCCGCCATGCCAGGCCCCATGGTCCCGGCACCGATCACCGCCGCGACCTTAGGAACGCTCATCTGCCTTACCTCCGGGGGTTCAGCTCCTGAATCCGCCGCCATACCCGCTCCGGGGTGAGCGGCAGCGTGTTCATCGGCACGCCGGCGTCGGCCAGCGCGTTGACGATGGCGGCCGGGACCGCCGCCAGCGCGCCCTCGCCGCAGCCCTTGGCCCCGAACGGGCCGGGGCCATCGCCATTCTCGACGATCGAGCAGTTCATCGCGGGCGGTATGTCACGGAAGGCGGGGATCCGGTAGCTGAGCAGGGTGTCGTTCAGCAGCATGCCGTCCGGCGCGAAGTGCATCTCCTCGAACAGGGCGTTGCCGATGCCCTGCAGCGTGGCCCCCTCGTCCTGGCGCGCGACCAGCTGCGGGTTGATGGCCTTGCCGACGTCGGCGACGGTGGAGGTACGCAGCACGGTGACTATGCCGGTCTCCAGGTCGACCTCCACCTCGGCCCCGGCCGCGCACACCTCCCAGAAGACGGGACCCTCGGCGTAGGAGCCGCTGCCGCCCTCGGGCTGGACGCGGCCGTGGCCGATGAGCTCGCCGCCATCGAAGCCGTAGCGGGCGCGGACCAGTTCCTGGTGCGTCATGCCCCGTCCGCCTGCGTCCTGTATCCCGCCTTCGACCGGCGTGAGCAGCTGCGGCGGGGCCTCCAGCCGGGCCGCGGCCGTCTCGAGCAGCGCGTCGAGCACGTCCTGCGCGGCCCGCTGGACGGCCAGGCCCGCCACCGTGGTGGACCGGCTCGCCCCGGTGGACCGGTCGTACGGCGTGTACCTGGTGTCGGTGCCCCGGACGACCACCTTGCCGACGGGCGCCTGCAGCACGCCCGCCGCGATCTGGGCCATCACGGTCCTGGCCCCCTGGCCCAGTTCGGTGGTGCCGACCAGGACGGTGACCGAGCCGTCCGGGCCCATCCTGACCGTGGCCATCGACACCGGGTGGGCACCGGCCGCGAGCAGGCCGACCGCCACGCCCCGGCCGCGCCGGTACCGTCCGGGGGGACGACCCCCCTGGACCCCCCGCGCACGGGGGGGCTCCCCGCCCCCCCGTTCCCCCCCGGCCCAGCCGATGGCCGCGGCGGTCTTCTCCACGTCGCCGATCAGGTCGGCGTCGAGGGGCTTGCCGCCGGGGCGGACCTCCTCCCCCGGCCGCAGCAGGTTCCGGCGGCGGATCTCCAGCCGGTCCACGGACAGCCGGCGAGCCACCTCGTCCAGCTGTGATTCCCCGATCCACTGCAGGTGGGTGGCGCCGAACGCGCGATAGGAGCCGGCCGGCCCGGTGTTGGTGTAGACGCAGTGCGCCGCCACCTCCACCGCCTGCCAGCGGTAAGGGCCGGGGGCGGCGTCGCCGGCCGTGGCGGTGACCCGCGGGCCGTTGTCGGCGTACGCGCCGGTATCCAGCCAGGCCTGGCAGGAGCGGGCGAGCACGGTGCCGTCGGCCGCGGCCGCGGTCCGCATCCGGGCGGTCATGTTGTGGCGGCGCGTGGTGATCATCGACTCGTGGACCCCGTTGAGGATCCGCACCGGGCGTCCGGCCTTGCGCGCGATGGCCGCGGTCAGCGGCTCCATCTTGGTGTAGGACTTGCTGCCGAAGCCGCCGCCGAGGAACGGCACGATCACCTGGACCAGGTCCAGCGGCAGGCCGAACAGCACGGCGATCTCCTGGCGGACCAGGAACGGGTGCTGGCAGGAGGACCACAGGGTCAGCTCGCCGCCGTGCCAGTGCGCGATCGTGGTGTGGGTCTCCATCGAGTACTGGTAGACGGCGGGGAAGGTGTACTCCCCCTCGACCACCACCGCCGCGTCGGCGAACGCGCGGTCCACGTCGCCGCGGCGGAACGAGTAGCTGTAGCAGACGTTGCCGTCCCGGTCCGGAAGCGTGCCCAGGCCATGCGCGCTGCCCGGCCGGGCGGGCTCCTCGTGGATAAGCGGCGCGCCTGGGGCCAGCGCCGCCTCCAGGCTGGCCGCGACCGGGAGCTCCTCGTAGTCCACGTTGATGCGGGTGACCGCGAAGTCGGCGGCGGCCTGGGACTCCGCCGCGACCACCGCGACCGGCTCCCCGGTGAAGCGGACCTGGCCGAGGGCCACGATGGGCCGGTCCCGCAGCGCGTGGCCGTAGTACGGATCCAGGTCGGACAGGTCGTCGCCGGTGAGGATGGCGGCCACGCCGTCGAGTTCGGCCGCGGCCGAGGTGTCGACGGAGGAGATCCGGGCGTGCGCCACCGGGCTGTGCAGGACCGCGCCGTAGAGCATGCCGGGCAGCCGGATGTCGCCGGTGAACTCGGCCTGCCCGGCCAGCTTGAGCCGGCCGTCGGCGCGCTCCACGCTCTGCCCGATGGCGCTTTCAGCGCGGGGCCCGATGGCGCTTTCAGCGCGGGGCCCGATGGCGCTTTCAGCGCGGGGCCCGATAGCGCTTTCAGCGCGGGGCCCGATGGCGCTTTCAGCGCGGGGCCCCACGGTGCTCACTGGTCTGCACCCAGGATTTCGGTCAGCGAGTCGAGGATCGAGACGTAGCCGGTGCAGCGGCACAGGTTGCCGCTCATCGCCGTGGCGATCTCGTCCCGGTCGCCGCGGACGCCGCGGGCCGCCAGCGCCTTGGCGGTGAGCAGCATGCCGCCGGTGCAGAAGCCGCACTGGACGGCCGCGTGCCGCATGAAGGCGTCGGCCGCGCGCCGGTGGAAGTCCGAGCCCGCCAGGCCCTCGATCGTCTCCACCTCGCGGCCGTCGATGTCGGCGGCCAGGTAGCAGCACGAGCTGACCGGGTTCCCGTCCACCAGCACCGTGCACACCCCGCACACCTGGACCTCGCAGGACTGCTTGGTGCCGGTCAGGCCCAGCCGGTCGCGGAGAAAATCGAGCAGCAGTTCCTCGGCGGGCACCTCCCCCTGGTACGAGGAGCCGTTGATCGTCGCGGAGATTCGCTCGGTCATGGACCGCTGTCTAGCGTGCGGCACCAGTCCTGCCAGTACTCCTCGGCGAACTCCTGCTGGTACTTGGTCGCGGACAGGTCGCGGGCCACCTCACGCGGGATCGGCACCGGGTCGCCGAGGACCCGGGCGATGAACTGGATCCGCGCCGCCCGCTCCAAGGTGAGCGCGGTCAGCACCGCCCAGCTGATGTCCTCCCCGGCCACCAGGATGCCGTGGTTGCGCAGCAGCACCGCCCGGCCGCCGGCCAGCGCCCGGGCCACCGCCTTGCCGTCCTGCGGCGTAGTCACCAGCCCGGCCGTGCCGTCGAAGACCGGTACCCCGTCCGGGAACAGCAGGCCGTCGTGGGAGAGCAGCTCGAGGCCGCCGGCGGTGGCGCCGAGCGCGATCGAGTACATCGGGTGGGTGTGGATCACCGCGCCGACGTCCGGCCGGGCCAGGTAGGTCTCCAGGTGCATGACCGTCTCGAGGTGCGCGCCCGGGGTCAGGTACCCCTCCCGGTCGTCCAGCGGGATGGCCATGACGTCCTCGTCGAGCACGTCGCGCAGCGCCTTGCCCTTGCGCTTGATATAGACGGTGCGGCCGTCGGGCCCGCGGACGCTGGCGTGGCCCAGGGTGAGGTCCTCCTGCCCGAACCTGGCGATGATCCGGCAGGCCAGCGCCACCTGCCGGACCGCGTCCTCCGCCGTGCCCGGCCGCCGCCCCGTCGGGTTGCTCACCTGGCAGGCTCGCGTCGCTCCGTGGGCGGGTAGCCGGGCGAGGGGAAGGAGAACACCATCACCAGGTCCTCGTCGCCCGGGTTCAGCACCGTGTGCCAGAGCCGGGCCGGGACGTAGAGCGCCTGCCCGGCGGTCACCGGGACGTCCCGGTCCTCCAGCCGGATCACGCCGCTGCCGCTGACGATGTAGGCGAGCTCCTCGACCGAGTGCGACAGGTCGGCGGTCGAGGTACCCGGCTTGAACACCGAGTAGCCCAGGGCCGAGGCGTTCCCGCCGACCGTCTGCTCCGCCACCAGGACCCGGGACCAGCTGCCGCCCGCCAGCTCGACCGGCGGCACGTCGGCCAGCGTGATGACCGCGACGCTCTGTTGATCCGGGGGGACGACCCCCCCAGACCCCCCCGCAGCAGTCAAAGCTGCCACACCCCGTCCTTGACGATGTACTCTCCGGTGTCCAGGATCTGCAGCGACACATTGTGGCATACGCCGTCCAGGTGCAGAACGCTCCTATTCTGCCCGCCCGGATAGCAGTTCTGGTTGTCGCCCAGGGCGAAGTGCACGGTGCCCTTGCGGCCCTTCTCCGACGGATCCCCCACCGGGGCGAAGTCACTGGTGCCGAACGCGAACTCGGCCACGGTCTCGGTGCCGGGCACGCCGGTGATCACGTCGAGCAGCCGCCGCGCCTCGGCGCCGCCCTCGATGGCCCGGTACTTGCCGTCCTCGACGTGCCAGGTGATCGGGTGCTCCACGTGCCGCGGGATGCCGATGCCGAGCATGTTGCCGTCGATCACGATGGTGCCGTTGGTCTGGTCCTCCACCGCGGCGTAGGCCACCTCGCCCCACAGCGGGGCCGGCCCCATCATCGCGCCCGGCTGCTTCACCGGGACGACCTCGAGCGCCGGCCGCCGCTCGATGCTGACCACCACGTCGGTGCCGGCCGGCGAGGTGACCCGGACCCGCTTCATCCCCTCCAGCCGGGCGATGGCCTTCTTCGCGTTACCGATGGTCTGCTCGATGTCGGCGACCGAGATCGGCCAGCGGCCGAAGCCCTCCTCGATGGACCCGATGCGGGCCCGGTTGGCGACCGATTCCTTGACCGCGGGCACGTGCGCGAAGCGGTTGGCCCACTCCAGGTTGGTCATGATGATGATCTGGTCCGAGGTGACCATGGCCTGGTGCAGGTTGCGCGGCGGCACCATGGGGAACAGCGTGTCGGCCAGGGCCCGGCGGATCTGGGTCTCGTTGTTGGCCACGATGGGCAGGCCGCCGCGCTCGGCGACCACGGTGGCCACCATCTCCGCCTCCGGCTTGCGCCGGTCGTCGGTGATGATCGTGACGACGTCGCCCTCCTTCACCTCGAAGCAGGTATCCACCACGAGTTCGGCCGACTGGCGCATCGCGGCTTCCGTACGAGGCTGTTCAGTCATGGGCAGTTCCTTCCTCTCCGAGGGCGGGCAGCACTTCGGCGGCGAAGCGCTCCACCTGGCCGAACTGGTCAAGGGCGCCGAAGCGGCAGATAAAGTGATCGACCCCGGCGGCGCTGAACCGGCGGAACCAGTCCGCCACGGTCTCCGGGGTGCCGGTGGGGCCCCAGTTGGACAGGTCCACCGACTTGCTGAGCTCGGGGTAGTAGCTGCCGATGTACTCGCCGAACGCGCGGGAGGCCTGCTCGGCCGAGTCGCCGATGTTCATCGTGACCTGATAGGAGACGGTGTACCGGCCGAAGTCCTCGCCGAGATCGGCGGCGGCCTTGCGCAGCTGGGTGATCTGCTCGGCCACCTCCTCGGGGTGCATGGCCCGGCAGCAGGTCATCCAGCCGTCGCCGTAGGAGATCACGCGGGCGCACGCGTCCCGCATCCGCTTCCTGGCAACCTCGGGGGCCAGTTCGCCGGTCAGCCTGATGTTGGAGATCACCCAGGTCGGCGGCGGCTGCTGGACCGGCATCAGCGGCCCCATCTCGGTGCCGGAGTAGAACGAGACGTCGTCGAAGTCGTAGTACTCGCCGTGGTGGGTGACCTTCCCGGTCGTCCACAGCGACCGCAGCACGGCCAGGCCCTCCTCGAAGACCGCGGCCCGCCGGCCGAACGGCAGGCCGAGCGCCTCGAACTCGCGCCGCACGCCATGCTCCGGGTTGCCCATGCAGGCGCCGAGGATCGTCCGGCCGCCGCTGAGCTGGTCCAGGGTGGCCCACTCCAGAGCCAGGTAGAGCGGGTTCCGCGTCGAGGTGACCAGGCACGCGGTACCGAGCCTGGCCCGCGAGGTCCGCTGCGAGATCGCGGAGAGCAGGCTGATCGGCTCGTAGCGCGGCTTGGAGAACAGGCTGTCGCCCACCCAGACGGAGCGGAAACCCCGCTGCTCCGCCAGCTCGGCCAGGTCAAGCAGGTCGGCCAGGGTGTAGTCGGAGGTGATCAGCGGTTCACGGTTGTTCAGGTTGACGCCGAATTCCACGCCCCACCCCGATCGTCAGCTCGCGCGCCAGCCGGTTCCTGACGGCCCGGAACTAAGCTAGCTCGTTAAAATGCTAACTGTCAACAGATGACCGAGTGCTTCCTTTTGAACCTGAAGAGTCGCGGGTTCCGGGTCACTTTCAGTCGTCAGAGGGCCCACTGAAGCGAAGAAGCCCCGATCGCGCCCATTGCATGTTGACGGTTAGCAGTCAGCAAAATGACGAGAAGAAGGCGCACGGGGAGGGGATAGACGAGAAGAAGGCCCACGGAGGGATAGACGAGAAGGAGGCGCACGGGGAGGGATAGACGAGAAGAGGGCGCACGGGAAGGAAGGCTGTCCGGAGTGACCGCGCTTGCGGTTCGGGCGCCACTCCTGGACCACAGGTTCTACACTAGGCTGCTCGTGGCGCCACCGGGCGGTGCGGATTTCTCCTGGATGGTCGGTTTTGTCGTCGCCACAGGGGCTGTGCCTGACTGAGAACAGCGCGCGGCAGGAGCTGCCCGCTACGGCCAGCCCACTCGGTGCGGCCCCAATTGAGGTGGAGCAAGTGAGTCAGGCGTTCGACAATCTGACGCTATCGCAGCGGGTCTATAAGCACCTGCGCGAAGAGATCCTGTCCGACCGGCTTCCCCCGGGAACAGAGCTCTCCGAGGTGGCGCTGGCCCAGGAACTCGAGGTAAGCCGTGGCCCCATCCGCGAGGCCATGGGCCGCCTGGCGGCCGAGGGGCTGATCAAGGTCCAGCCGCGGCGCCGGGCCGTAGTCCGCTCGCTCACCCCGCAGGAGCTCATCGACGCCTACGAGGTCCGCGAGGCGCTCGAGGTTCTCGCCGTTCGGCTGGCCGTCCCCCGGGTCACAGACGCCGACCTGGCCCGTCTCGAGCAGCTCATCGATCAGATGGCCGATCACGCGAAGGCCAACGCCATCGGGGACTTCTTCGCGGCGAACGTCGAGTTCCACGAGACGCTCTGCGAGCTGAGCGGGAACGAGAAGCTGCAGGAGGTGCATCATCGGCTGGAGGGCGAGATCGGCAGGTTCAAGGCGCGTACCCTGGCCCTCCGCGGCAGCCTGGACGGGTCGCTGGACGAGCATCGCGCCATCCTCGCCGCTATCCGGCTGCGTGACGCGGAAAAGGCCGCTGCGCTGACCGCGGCGCACGTCAGGGTCCCCGCGCAGCGGCTCCAGGCGACGCTGGCCGAGAGCGCGCACCCGGAGGCCACCGAACCCGGGCCTGGCGACGCGATGCTCCCCGATGCTCTGCCCCTCGATACTCTGCCTCCCGATACTCTGCCCGGCGCCACCGTGACCGTCGGCGCCGTGGACGGCGAGGCGGCCGCCCGGGTCGAGGCAGGCAGCGTGGGATGACGGGAGCGTCAGGCCCGTTCCGGGCTGGCTAGTGCCGTGTCAGATTCGGTTGGCCCGGCCGCTTTGGCCGTACGCGCGGGCGGCCGGCCCGATGTGACAGCGAGCCGGCTATAGCCGGCTCGATGTGGCATCGTGCCGGCGGGGGACGGGGCTGGCGCGGGACGGATGAGCGGCGTGAGGCGCCCGGGGCGTGAGGTGCGGAGCTAAGAGCCAGGGCCAGGGCCAGTCCAGCGCCGCTTCGACGCCCGCCCCGATGCGGACGCCAGCGCCGAGATCGGCGAGCGACCGCCCGAGGGCCATCAGCCCCACGATGGGCTTGAGGCCGTCTGCTGTGGGTCCCATGTGACCGATTCGCACGAGGTTCCCGGCCCCCTGCCCGGCTGACAGCATCACGCCGTAGTGCTCGCGCACATGATTGCGAACCGCCTCGTGATCGAGGCCGTCGGGGACGGCGATGGCCGTCACGCAGGCGGCCGCGATGTCCTCGCTCGCGGGCCACAGCCGGAGCCCCATCTGGAGGGCACCGGCCCGGCAGGCCGCGGCGGCGGTCTCGTGCCGGGCGATCGAGGCCTCAAGTCCTTCCTCCAGCACCTGATCACAGGCCGCTTCGACGCCGTGGATGTCGCAGACCGACGGCGTGTACGGGAACTGCCCGCGCCCGTGCCACTGCTCGCGCCAGTCGAGCAGCGAGAGAAACGAGGCGCGGGGCGCCAGCGGATTGCGCTCGATGGCTGCCCACGCATGCTCGCTGACCGCGACGAGCGACATTCCCGGCGGGCCGCCGAGGCATTTCTGCGGGCCCGCCACGCAGACGTCGAGCTGCCAGGAGTCGGCCTCCAGGGGCATGCCGCCGAGCGACGAGACGCAGTCCACCAGCGTGAGTACTCCCCGGGATCGCGCCATCGGGCCGATCAGGGAGCAGTCATTGAAGGTTCCCGACGGGGTCTCGGAGTGGACCACGCACAGCAGTTCGGTCTCCGGATGCTCGTCCAGGTAACGCTCGACCGCACCGGGGTCGATGGCCTGGTCGTACGGCACCTCCAGCTCATGGAGGTCAGCCCCGAAGCTCTTGAGCCAGTAGCCCATGCCCTTGCCGAAGGGACCCGACACAAGATTCAGCACCGGCATGCCCGGGCGCACCAGGGAGCGGGCCGCGGCCTCGAGGCCGAGAATGGCCTCGCCCTGCATCAGGATGATCTCGTTCTCGGTGCGGAACAACTGGCCGACCTTGGCCTCCGTGCGCCGGAAGGCATCCAGGAAGACCGGGTCGTAGTGGTAGGTGATGGGGCTGCCGAGCGCGGCGAGCGTCCGGGCGGAGGCAGTGGTCGGCCCGGCGGCGAGGGTGAAGTCCGGATCGCGCATGGGAACGCTCCTTGCGTTGGCTGATGCGGGCCCGTGCTGGCAAAGGCACCGCGACTACTTTCCACCACGGATGTACGGCAGGCACAGGGCGGGGGGGAGATAGGAACCCCGGGCGAACAGGATGAGTGCTGCCATGATCGCGATGTAGGGCAGCATGTTGATGACGTCGCTGGAGATGTTGATGCTGGTGAGCTGGAGTGCGGTGCCGATGGACAGGCAGATGCCGAAGACGAAGGAGGAGACGCCCACCCACAGCGGCTTGCCCCGGGCCAGCATGGCGATGACGATCGCGATGAATCCCTGGCCCTGCGTCATGAAGGGCGTGAACGTGTTGGCCCCGACGATTGCGAGGTACGCGCCGCCGAGCCCGGCCAGCGCGCCCGTGGTGAGCACGGCATAGGTGCGGACCGCCAGGACGCTGATGCCCGCGGCGTCCAGCGCCTCCGGCTTCTCGCCGGCCGCTCGCAGGTTCAGCCCCCAGGACGTGGCCCGGAACACCCACGCCACCAGCGCGAGCAGCCCGATCCCGAGATAGACGAGCAGCGGCTGGTCGAACAGGCTGTGCCCGAGCACGGGGATGCGGGACAGCCCGGGAATCGCCACGGTGGCCGGGTTGCCGAGGCCAGGGAACCTGCCCTTGAACTGGGCCTGCTGGAGCACGCTGGTGATGCCCTCGCCGGCTAGCGTGATGGCGATGCCGACCACGATCTGATCGAGGCCCATGGTGACGCTGAGCAGGGCCATGACGATGGCGCCGGCCAGCCCGCCCGCGATGCCAGCGCCGAACCCGAGCCACTCCGAGTGCAGCTCGTAGGCGCCGAGGAATCCCAGGTAAGCCCCGAGGAGCATCATGCCTTCGAGGCCGATGTTCAGGACTCCGGCCCGCTCGGAGACCGATTCGCCAAGCGCGGTGAACATCAGCGGGACGGCGGCGACGATTCCGCCCGCCACGAGCGCGGTCAGGAACGACTGGGTGAGCAGGCCGTTCACGGTGCCGACCGCCTCCGGACCAGCGGGCGGCGAAGCGCCTCCTTCAGCCCCGGCGTGAGGTAACTCTGGCCCAGGTCCCTTCGGCGTCCCAGGTACTCGATCACGGTCATGAAGAGGAGGATGAGCGCCACCAGCACGAGGAGGAAGTCGGTGGGCAGGTTCGCCTGCTGGGCGGCGAGGTCACCGCCGGTCGAGAGCACCGCGTAGAAGGCGACGAACGGGACGACCGCGAGCGGGTTGAGCCGCGCCAGGAAGACGAAGGGGATGACGGTGTCGCCGTAACCCGGGTTCCAGTTGGCCCGGACGTAGGCCCACAGGCCCAGAACGTCCGCGGCCGCGGCCACGCCGATGAGGAAGCCGCTCCACAGGAAGCTGGTGACGATGACCCGTCGCACGTTGATGCCGACGTGCCTGGCGGTACGCGGGTTCGCCCCGAGGACCGCCAGCCGCAGCCCGAACGAGGTCCGGGTCAGCAGGTAATGGACGATGACGACCGCGCCGAGCGCGAGGAGGACTCCGACGTGCACCCGGGTGCCGGACAAGTTGGGCAGCAGCTTGCTGAACGGGATCGTCCTGGTCTGCGGGATGTTCACGGAGTGATCCTGGAACGGGCCTTTGACCAGGATGTTCGCGACTCCCACCCCGATGAACGACATCATCAGCGTGGTGATGATCTCATTGGTCTCGTACCATGCCTTCAGCACGGCAGGAACCAGTGTCCACAGCGCGCCCGCGCCCCCGGCGACCAGGAACAGGACGGCATAGGCCAGCGGGGTCGGCCACGTCTGGAGCATGCTCGGCCCGAAGCCGGCCACGAGCGCGGCGCCCAGCAGATACTGGCCGTCGTATCCGAGGTTCCAGATGCCGGCCCGGAAGACGACGATCAGGCCCAGCGCGATCAGGAGCAGGGGCGTCATCAGGACCACGCTGTTCTGCCAGCCGCCGGACTCGATGCCCCCCTGCCACACATCGACGTAGAAGCGGACCGGGTTCTGGCCCAGGGCCAGCAGCAGCAGCCCGCCGGCGATCAGGGCCAGGATCACCGGGGCCAGCGACCGCACGACCGTGCGCCACCACCGCGCCAGCCGCGCGGGCCCCGCCGCGGGCGGGCCCGCCAGGCTGGCGTCCGCCGTGGTTTCTGTTTCTAGGGCCACCGCCACCACCTGGCCCTAACCCGGAGAACCGCGCCCATTCAGGCCGCCTCCGTCGTTCCGATCATGAGCGAGCCGACATGGTCGACCGCGTGCGGCCCGTTGTCCACGATGCCCGCCAGGCGGCCCCGGGACAGCACCGCGATGCGACCGCATAGCTCGATCAGCTCGTCGAGGTCCGTGGAGACGACGACCACCGCAGCGCCCTTCCCCACCAGGTCGCGGATGACCGTGCGGACATGTTCGGTGGTCTTGAGGTCCAGGCCGTAGGTGGGCTTGTGGAAGACCACGACCTTCGGGTCGAAGGAAAGCTCACGGGCCAGCAGGAGCTTCTGCACGTTCCCGCCGGACAGGGTCCCGGCCCTGGCGTCCAGCCGGGGGGTGCGGATGTCGAACGCCTTGACCAGGCCGCTCGCCTCCGCGTTGACCCGCCGCCGGTCAATCCGGCCCCACCGCCAGAAAGGCGGCTCGCCGATCCGCTTCAGGAACATGTTGAGAGATACCCCGAGGTTCCCGACGATGCCCTCCCCGAGCCGGTCATCGGTCATGTACCGCAGCCCTAGCCGCTGCCGGGCGGAGACGCTGAGCCGGTTCACCGCGACGCCGAACAGCTCGACCGTCCCGGAGGTGACCCGCCGCTGCCCGGCAATGACCTCGGCCAGCGCCCGCTGGCCGTTGCCGTCCATGCCCGCGACGCCCACGATCTCGCCCTGGCTGACCCGGAGGCTGACCTCCTCGATGCCGGGCTCGGTGCCTTCCCCCCGGGCCGAGACGGACTTGAGCTCCAGGTAGACGTCGCCCTCGGCGGCCGGGACGCTCTGCTCCTCTTCCACCTCGGTCAGGTCGGTGGTCAGTTCCGCCGCCCCGGCGACCTCGGCCGTCTCCTCCCCGAACATGAGCCTGATGATCGTGGCCCGCAGGTCCTCCGGGGAGGCGGACGCGAGCTGCTGCGATGACAGTGCTCCCGCGAGCCGCCCCCGCCGCAGGATGCTGACGCGGTCCCCGACGGCGAGCGCCTCGTGCAGCTTGTGCGTGATGAACACGACCGCCGTGCCCTGCTCCTTGAGGCGCCGCAGGACCTTCTGGAGTTCCTCCACGCCCTGGGGCGTGAGCATGGACGTGGGCTCGTCAAGGACCAGCACCCGGGATCCGCGCCAGAGGGCGCTGATGATCTCGACCTGCTGCTGGCGGCCCAGGGCAAGATCACCCGTGCGCGCCTCCGGGTCCACGTCGATGCCGAGCATCGCCGCCATCGCGGCCAGCCGCTTGCGCGCCCCCTCGCGGTCCAGCCGCAGCGACCGGCCGCCGAGCATGAGGTTCTCCAGCACGGTGATCGCCGGGATCAGGGTCGAGTGCTGGTAGACCGTGCCGATGCCCAGCCGGAGAGCATCTTTCGGGGAGCGGATCGCGACCTCGGCGCCGTCCATCCTGATGCTCCCGGAGTCGGGACGCAGCATTCCGGAGAGGATGCTGATCAGGGTGGACTTGCCGGCCCCGTTCTCGCCGAGCAGGCAGTGCACCTCGCCGTGCCGCGCGGTCAGGCTGACCCGGTCATTCGCGAGGACGCCGGGGAACCGCTTCGTGATATCGATCAGCTCGATGGCGGGCGCCCGCTCCGCTGACTGCGTCCCCGCCACTCCTGCCTCTCCCTGGTCACTGGCCGGGCGCTCTAGCCGGCCGATATGAGCGCCTTCACCTGGTTGAGGGTGGTGGTGACCGGCACCTTGAGCTGCCCGGAGATGATGTTCTGCTGGGCGGTCTGGATCTGGCTCCAGACGTCCGCCTGGATGTAGGAGGTCTTGAGGAGCGAGATGCCCCCGTTCGCCAGGTCCAGGTTGTAGCCGTGGCGGCCGTAGGTCCCGTTCTTGATGTCGTTGACCGCCTGGGTATAGGCGCCCTGGAAGTTCCAGAGCTCCGAGGAGAGCAGGACGTGCTTGGTGTCGATCGGGGTGATATCGCCGATGTCGCCGATGTACCAGACCTTGTGGCCGGCGTTGGCGTTCGAGATGGCCTGGAGATAGCCGAAGGACGCGTCGTCTCCCATCCCGAAGACCACGTCAGCGCCGGCGGACATCAGGGTCTGGGCGACCCGCTTTCCCCCGGCCGAATCGTCGTAAGCGGCGGAGCCGATCTCGGCGAACCGGATCTTCACCTTCGGGTTGACGCTGTGCACGCCAGCGGCGAATCCGCCGCTCATCTCGTACCAGTTCGTGTCGCTGGCCGAGATGACGATCCCGACGGTCATCGTCTTCGTCGTCTTGGCCGCGAGGATGCCCGCGAGATAGCCGCCCTGCTGGGCGGAGGTGGTGATGTTCGAGACCAGGCCGGGCACCAGCTCGTTCGGGATGTCATAGGTCATGATCGGCACGTGATACTGCATCGCGACCTGCTTGGCGGCGGTGTCGTACCCGCTCGCGTGGGCGATGATGAACTGGGCGTGCTGCCGGGCCAGCTGCGAGAGCTGCGACTGGGTGTTGTCGTAGCCGATGTCGGGCAGCACGGTGAGCTGGGCGCCCGACGAGGTGGCGACGGCCTTGGCCGCGTTGACGCCCTGCTGGTTCCAGCCGTAGTCGCTGACCTTGGCGGGCAGCGCGATGGCGATCTTGGTGACCTTGGCGCTCGCCGCGGCGGACGACGTCGAGGTCGGGGTGCTCGCCGGCTGACTGGAACCCTGCGAGCTGCAGGCGGCGGCGAGAAGCACCGCCGCGCCCACCGCGGCGGCGCCAGAACCCCACTTCCGTGCCCGACAGATCCGTTCGCTCACCGGACGCTCCCTCCTGCTGATCTCCGACGGAGTTCTCTGCGTGCTCATTCGCCTGGGCCGGACTCAGCCAGCCAGGAAATCGCCCAGCGCTTATGGCCTGCTTGTTCGGACTAATGGCCCGCTTGTTCGGCAAGCTTTGAATATGTTAAGTTCAAACTGTAACCTGTCAACTCTTGGCATCATACATAGCGCCCGTAGGACCTGACAATGGCTCCGGCGCGATGGATAAGGGGGCCATGTGCCGCCGGCATTCGAGAATCTGACGCTATGGCAGCGGGTCTACGACCACCTACGAGACGAGATCATAGGGGACCGGCTCCCGCCAGGCACCGAGCTGTCCGAGGTCGCGCTGTCGAAGGAACTGGCCGTGAGCCGCGGGCCGATCCGGGAGGCCATCGGCCGGCTGGCGGCGGAGGGGCTGGTCACGGTGCGGCCCCGGCGGGGTGCCGAGGTACGGTTCATCACGCCCGAGGAACTGATCGAGTCCTACCAGGTCCGGGAGGCGCTGGAGGTCCTGGCCGTGAGACTCGCGGTGCCGAGGATTACCGGTGCCGCGCTGGCCGACCTGGACGAGCTCGCGGACCGCATGTCCGGGCACGCCAAGGAGGGCGCCGTCGCGGACTTCTTCACGGCGAACGTGGCGTTCCACGAGCTACTCTGCGAGCTGAGCGGCAATAAGAAGCTGCTGCAGGTATACCGCCGGCTGGCAGGCGAGATCGGGAGATTCCAGGCCCGGACCCTGGCGCTGCGCGGCAGCCTGGACGGCTCTGTGGCCGAACATCGCGCCATCCTGGCGGCGATCCGGCTGCGGGATGTGGAGAAGGCCGCCGAGCTCACCGCCGCTCACATCCGGGTCCCGGCGCAACGGCTGCACGAAACCCTCAGTGAGCCCAGCCAGTCTTCGGCGGAGATGGCGTCGGGCAGTTTCCAGGACACCGCCTGATCGCTCTCCCCCGCGCCAACCCGGTGATCGTTTCCCCCAGCAGAGGACGCCCTTGACGATGACAGGCTTCAGGGTCACGCGGGCCGGCGCCATCGTGGGCGTCGCCGACTTCGCCGCGTCGCTGCGCTTCTATCGCGATCAGCTAGGGCTTGAGGTTCTGGCGGTCTACGACGACCCGCCCTACGCCACGCTCACCGCGGGGGGCGCCCGCATCTCGCTCGCCGAGCAGAACCACCCGGCACCGGACCGGCCCGGGGTGGTGATGTCCGCGCCGGCGGACCGGTCCAGGGCCAGTATCGTCCTGGTCCTGGAGGTAGACGACGCGCACGCCGCCCATGCCGAACTCGGCGCCAGGGGCGTGCCGTTCCTGGCCGAAATCCACCACCCGCCATGGGGCGGCAGCCGCTTCTTCTGCGTGGACCCGGACGGATACCTAGTCGAGATCGAGGAGCCCGGTTGACTACTCCTCGTCCTGAGGGACGGGGATTCCCGAAGTCGCCTTCGGGGGTTCCTGTTTCACAGCCGACCGCGGACGGGGTGTCCCGTGCCGTCTGACATCAGCTCCGCAGGCATCGCCGGGGTTGTCCCCGGCTACGGCAAGACCTGCCGCAAGTATGTTCTTCGCGGCGTTGATGTCCCGGTCGTGCCGGGTGCCGCAGGACGGGCACTGCCACGTCCGGGTCTTCAGGGACAGTCCGGCGAGCAGGTACCCGCATGCCGAGCAGGTCTTGGAACTGGGGTACCACCTGCCGATCACGATCAGGTGCCGCCCGGCGCCCTGGCACTTGTACTCAAGCTGGCGGCGGAACTCGCCCCAGCCGCAGTCGGAGATGGCCTTGGCGAGCGAGTGGTTGCGGATCATGTTCTTCACGGCGAGGTCTTCGATCACGATCACGTCGTGGTCGCGGACCAGCCGGGCCGACGCGCGGTGCAGGAAGTCCGCCCGGGAGGCACGGACCTTGCGGTGGGCGCGGGCGACCTTCGCCCTGGCCTTGGCCCGGTTCGCGGACCCTTTCCGGCAGCGGGCCATGCGCCGCTGGTAGCGGGCCAGGTTCCGTTCCCGGCGGCCCAGGCTGCGCGGGCTGGGGATCTTCTGCCCGCCGGAGGTGACGGCGAAGTCCTTGATGCCCAGGTCCACGCCGACGGCTGCGCCCGTCGCGGGAAGCGGCGCGGGGTCGGCCGCTTCCACGGCGAGGGAAACGTACCAGCGTCCGCACGGGTCGCGGGAGATCGTCACGGTGGCCGGGTCGACCGACGCCGGGTCGATGTCCGGCCACGACCAGGTGAACGCCAGCGGCGCGTCCATCTTGGCGAGGAGCAGCCGGCCGTCGCGGTACCGGAACCCGGAGCGGGTGTACTCGGCGGACTGCCGGCCGGTGCGGGACTTGTACCGGGGGTGCCGGGTCCGCCCGGCGAAGAAGTTCGTGTAGGCGACCTGCTGGTGCCGGATCGCCTGCTGGAGCGGGACGGAGGAGACCTCGTTCAGCCAGGCCAGCTCTGCGGTGGCTTTCATGGCGGTCAGGTAGGCGTTGGCCTGGGTGAAGTTCGTCCGCTCATGCTCACCGTGGTACCGCTGGTGCCGCCATGCCAGCGTCCGGTTCCACACGACGCGGACGCAGCCGAACGTGCGGTTAAGCACGACCGCCTGTTCGGGTGCCGGGTAGGCCCGGCATTTGTATGCCGTCCGCATGTATCAATCTTACCAGGAGGACCCATGTTGGATAAGCTAATCCGCGAGAGGGGGGAGCGGCGTTTCCTCCCCGGCCTGAAGTCCGGGATCTCCACGCCGCGATCTTAATGAAAGCTGTACGGGTAGCGGAGCCCGGCACGGTCACGGTGACCGACGTTCCCGAGCCGCGGTTGCAGGATCCGCGGGACGCCGTGGTGAAGGTGACCGCCGCCGCGATCTGCGGGGCGGACCTATTCCCCGTGCACGGCATGACGCCGGGGTTCGACGATGCGACCGTGCTCGGGCACGAGTTCGTCGGCACGGTGGCCGACGTCGGCCCAGCCGTCGAGGGCGTGCGGGTCGGCCAGCGGGTGGTCTGCTCAAGCACGGTGTCGGACGGAACGTGCTGGCACTGCCGGGCGGCTCGTCCCGCGCAGTGCGAGCGCCGCTCCCTGTTCGGGTACTCGGGCGTCTACCCGCGGCTCGACGGCGGGCAGGCCGAGCTGGTCCGGGTGCCGATGGCCGACCGGTGCCTGCTGCCGCTGCCCGACACGATGGGGGACGAGCAAGCCCTGTTCCTGGCCGACGTGCTGCCGACCGCTTTCGCCGCGGTGCGGAACTCCGGGGCAGGCCTGTCGGACACCGTCGTCGTCGTCGGCTGCGGCCCGGTCGGGCTGATGGCCGTACTCTGCGCGTCAGGCTTCGGCGGCGGGGCGATCGCGGTGGACGGCATTGCTGCCCGCAGGGAGCTGGCGTCCGGGTTCGGCGCACTGACGGTGAGCCCCGAAGACGCCGGGAATCTTGTCGCGGCCCGCACCGGGGGAATGGGCGCGGACGCGGTCATCGAGGCGGCCGGAACCCCGCAGGCGCTGGACGCCGCGCTCCGCCTGGCGCGGGGGCGGGGCACCGTGTCGGTGGTCGGAGCGCACTTCGAGCCCGACTACAAGCTGGATGCGGGCCTGATGTTCGAACGCGAGCTCACCCTGCGGTTCAGCATCGGTGATCCCATCTCCGACCGGGAACGGCTCATGCGCATGGTCCTGGACCGCAAGCTCGAGCCCGAGCGCGTGGTCACGCACCGCATGCCCCTGGACGACGCGGCGCAGGCATACCAGCTCTTCGACCAGCGGATCGCCACCAAGGCGGTGCTGTACCCGTGAGGAGCCTGCGCGGGAAGGCCTGGCTCGTCCTGCTCGGGGCGGTACTGCTCGCCGCGGGCGCGGGCGCGTTCGCGGGCGTGTTCGCGCATACGGACCACGCCGGCGCCGGCGGCTCGCAGCTTGGCGTTCCCCTGGTCGCGGGCGTCCGCGATCCCGTTCAGGCCGCGGACCGGACGCTCAGCCTGGAACTGCGGTCCCAGCATCTCAGCGTCCAGTACGTGGACTGCGTCAATAACGGGCGCGCCTACCACGGGCAGCCGGTCATCCGGTGCAACGTGAACTTCGGCGACCCGCACGTGGTGGCGTACTGCTCGGTGATCGTGGCGGGCCGGCTCGTCACCAGCCACCAGGATCCGTCGATCCCGTGCCAGCCCGACCTGGTGGGCTCCAAGCCTGTGCTGTTCCCGCCCTCGGGGTAGCTTCCCGGCTTGCCAGCCGGCCACTTCCTGCGAACCCGGCGCCCGGCTCAGCTAAGATATAATTCCTATCACTGATATCGATTCACCAGTATATATCTGATGGGGACGGATGGCGCATGGCCAAGACCCTGCTGGAGCTGGATGAGAATCTTCTCGCCGAAGCCGCCGCGGCGCTAGGGACAAAGACCAAGAAGGACACGGTCACGCTCGCACTCCAGAAGGTCAGCGAGGATGCGCGCGCCCGGCGGGCCGGTGCACTCGAGGACCTGCTCGCAGCGGCTGACGCCAGCGGGTTCGACTACGACCGGCTAGAAGACCTCGATCAGTGAAGTACCTCATCGACACCAGCGCTCTGGTGCGAATCCTGCGCCGTCAGGTAGACGAGTCCTGGCACGAGCAGGTCATCCACGGCATGGTTGCCATCTGCGACCCTGTTCTCACCGAGGCGCTCACGATCGCTCGGGCAACCGAGTACGAACGCATCAGGACGGATTTGCTGGAGGCCTATCCCTGGGTACCAGTGCCTGATCGCGCGTGGGAAACCGTGCACAGCGTCCAGACCCGGCTCGCCGCCAAGAGCCAGCATCACGGACTCTCCGTCGCGGATCACCTGGTGGTGGCCACCGCACTGCACCATCGCCTGACCATCCTGCACGAGGATGCCGACTTCGGTACCGCAGCCGCGGTCGTCCCCGACATCCAGCAGCAGCGCATCCTCACCGGCAACGTCGGCACGCAGGATACTGCCGACCGCGAGTAGTCCGCTGATGCCTGTCGGCGAGCCGCCGACCGCGGCCGCCTGCGCCAGCTCGACCTGACGATGGCTTATTGTGTCGGTAGGTGTCGGCCTGCTGGGGAGGAGGCTGGGTGGGCGAGCTGCGGCTCGAGGTACGCGAGTTCCAGGATCTGACCAGGTGGCGGTGGGCGCTGACCGGGCCGGGCGGGACATTAGCCGCTGATCACGAGGTCCGGCTGGATCCTCGGCGCTGGGAGTGCGAGGCGTTCGGCGATCTGCTGAACTACCTGGACTGGCACGCTGCTCCCGACCGGCGGGCCGAGGACGAAGCGCGCATCGTCGCCGGCGTGGGAGCGTGGATCGGCGCTGAGGTGTTTGGCCCGGTCGCGGCGGCCATGGTGAAGGCCCGGCCGGCCACCGTACGGGTCGTGGTGCCCGAGGAAGCCAGGGCATTGCTGTTCCGGCCGCTGGAGCTGGCCCATGTCGGGGGGAAACCCCTGTCGCTGCAGGATGTCACGCTGGTCATGCAGCTCGCCGGGGGCAGCGACGGTGCTGGCGCGGCGCCGGTGCGGGAGCGGCTGCGGGTACTCGGGCTGTTCAGCCTGCCCGAGGGCGGCCAGCCGCTGAACCTGCGGCGGGAACGGTACGCGCTGGTGCGCCTGCTGGAGGGGATCGCGGCGGAGAGC
>WNFY01004636.1_pt1 | contig 21782 bp, 14 predicted proteins | sample 5400091 | NCBI WGS metagenome assembly WNFY01 (sample SAMN13153364, study PRJNA577476) | soil metagenome | isolation source: 60 cm soil or saprolite under grassland replicate 1 | place: USA:California | collected 2016-06-15
GTACGCTACAAACAAGAATTTAATCCGATTGACTTAGAACAATACCAACAAAAATACAAACAAGCCAAAATCAAATATCTTGAACGTAAACTCAACGAGCTTAAGATTCAAGTCGCGTAGGAGGTTGTATAGAAGTTATGCAATAGCCTGGCTCAAAATCAAACTGTTCTTTCAACTCAGCTATTCTGCTATTGCTGGCGGGCATTATCAACAAAGATAGATTCGGCCTGTTGTTGGTTGTTGATCGTTTGGTAGAAATCATCAAGATAGTAGATCATTTCCTTTTTATTCTGAGCAGAGAGTGGCTCAAAATTTTTGATCAGGGAATAAACATTTTCCTTTTGTTTATTGAAAATATCGAAAACAGCCTGCAGTTCACTCATTGTGCGGGGAAATCCGCGATACACGCGTTGCAATACACTTTCTGTGCCCAGCAGAGGATCAGGAACCGCATAATCCGTATTCACCAAACCTGCATAATCAAAATCATAAGGCACTACATAAGGTCTTGCGATGCTGTCTTTTTTTGAATAAATAAATTTAATGTTGTGGCCGTTTGGAATTGCCCAATCAGTATTACCAATCATGTATTGAAACACTGCAACCATCGTCATTTGATCGTGCTGGGTATTCTCTGTATATATTTTTCCATTTTTCCATTCTTTGCAACGGTTTCTTTTTGCCATTGCATCAACATCTTCTACAAGAAATGCGTAACCTGTGAATGGCCTTTTCTTCTCTCTGCTGTCCTGGTAAGTTAACCTAAGCAATCTTACACGAAAACTTTTCTCTGTGAGTAAATTATAGATTTTATAAACGAGAAATTCTTTAAGCAAATATTGTTCGTAGATAACACTGTTTCTGCATGGGCAAACGAGTTTCAGAGAATTGAGTGAATATAATTTTGAACGAATTGAATTATGAAAATTTAATTTCAGCGGCGGCATAAAACAATAACTGCGCCTGAATATACCTCTCGCATTGATTTGTATTTCTTCACTTACTTCGGAGCTATCGGGCAGTTTGCAGTTGAATACCGTTTTCTGATAATAATCCTTTTTCATTTTTTGGTTTAACAATTTACTGATGTCAGTAGTAAGTGTAACGTTCAAAATATTTTCTTCCAGAAAGAACTGTACGCTGTCTATACGGGATTGCGCGTGCAAAAACAGGCCGCATACAGTAAAGCACAATAGAATAATACATCTGATTTTTTTCATGATAATATTTTAGCAGTAAAGTTTAAGCTGCTTTCAAATTACAAAAAGTTTATTTGATGCGATGGTTTATTTAACGGTGGATATAAGTTGATCATCTTTTGAAATTATTTTGTGAAATCATCAAATCAATGAGTATATTATATCGGAAACTAAAACTGTTTAATAACCCCAAAATATTTTACAATGCAATACAATGAACTTTTAAAAAAAGTTGAAGATTACGTGAAATCATTTTACATAAACCATCCTGATGCAAGATTATTTTATCACAATCTTTCGCACACACAGGAAGTCGCAGATACAGCCAGAAAAATTGTTGAACATTACCAGTTAAATGAGCGGGACATGTTTGTTATTTGCGCGGCAACATGGTTTCATGATATGGGATATCTTGTTGCCGAACCGAAAATGCATGAAATAAAAAGCGCTGAATTAGCAGAAAATTTTTTGAGAAGCATTGGGGTGAATGAAGAAGATATTACTGAAATAAAAAAATGTATCCTCGCAACAAAAATGCCACAGAATCCGGCATCTCTCAGCGAACAAATTATATGTGACGCTGATCTCTTTTACCTGGGAACAGATAAGTTTAAAGAGAATAGCAAACTCTTAAAAAAGGAGACAGAGGCTTTTCAAAATATAAAAATAGATGGGGAAGAATGGAGGACAGAAAATATTAAGATGTTAAAAGCTCACCATTATCATACCGATTATTGCCAGTTATTATTGGAGCAGACAAAAAATGCAAATACAGATAAATTAAAAAAGAAACAGCAGGGAAAGTTATCAGAGACTGCTATTGCTGGTGCGGAAGAAAATAAAACAATTAAAAAAATTGATAGCAGTAATAAAGTCTCGGAAAATAGAAATACAAAAAAATTACAAACAAACCGGCATTCAGTAAGCGGCATTCAAACAATGTTCAGATTATCCTCTTCAAACAGTCAGCGAATAAGCGCTATGGCTGATGATAAGGCGCACATAATGATTTCAGTAAACTCTATTATTATATCAATAGTATTGGGGTTAATTGTACGCCACCTTGAGGATAACCGCAATCTTATTGTTCCGACAATGATTCTGTTATTGGTTAGTGTAACGGCTATTATTTATTCTGTATTAGCTACCCGGCCAAAAGTGTTAAGTGGAATTTTCACACAAAAGCAAGTTGAAGAAAAAACGGTAAACCTTATGTTTTTTGGCAGCTTTTATAAAATGGGCTTTAATGAATACCAGGAAGCGATGACGAAAATGATGAAGGACAATGATTTTTTATATGGAAGCCTGATAAAAGATTTATACTGGCAGGGAAGGGTTTTGGGGCGCAAGTACAAACTATTGCGCACATCATACAGCGTTTTCATGTATGGGCTTGTTGCATCTGTGATAGCATTTGCAATAGCGGAAATATTTTTCTGATAATATAATAAAGTGAGGGATTTTTATTTCTAATAATGTTTCCGGCTTTAGTGCATGTGGCATCTTTTGTTGTGTCACTCTCTTGTGCAATTTGATTAATTATCTGCTTTCACAAATCATAATCACTAATCGTAAATTAATTTCTCATGTCTGATGTTTCAGGTTCATGAATCAGATTTCTGTCAGCGGCAACTGAACAATAAACTCTGCACCTTCTCCTTCTTTACTTTCTACTTTTATTTCTCCTCCATGCGCTTTTATAATATCATAACTCAAGCTCAATCCCAACCCAGTTCCCTGTCCTGTTGGTTTGGTAGTAAAGAATGGTTGAAAGATTTTATCTACAACTTTTTGAGGAATGCAGATACCGTTATCTTTAACAGAAATCAGAATTTTATTATCAACTTTTTTTGTGCTTACAGAAACTGTTGGTTCGTTGGCAGCCTGCTTTTTCTTTTCCGAAACAGCATAAAAAGCATTATTGAATAAATTGAGAAATACTCTTCCAATATCCTGTGGAACTATATTTATTCTTCCGATGCTGTTATCAAAATCTGTTTGCAGTATTGCATTAACTGTTTTGTCTTTTGCATGAAGACCATGATAACTCAATCGCAAATATTCATCAACCAAAGCATTAATATCTGTTGGTTCTTTTGCACCTGTGCTTGTACGCGAATGTTGCAGCATGCCTTTTACAATTGCATCGGCACGTTTAGCGTGATGAAGAATTTTTTGTTCATTATCTTTTATGTCATTTGAAATTGCAAATACATCTTCTGTGTTGCCTGCTTTCAATTCACTTTGCAATTCGTCAATTAATTCTATGTTGACTTCAGAAAAATTATTCACGAAGTTTAAAGGGTTTTGTATCTCATGTGCAATGCCGGCAGTAAGTTCTCCAAGCGAAGCCATTTTTTCTTGTTGAATGAGTTGGGCTTGGGTAGATTTTAAATTTTCAAGGGATTGTTTTAATTCAGCAGTTCGCTCTGTTACCTGCTTTTCAAGTTCTACTTTTTGTTGTTCTATTAATTGTCGGCGTTCAATTTCTTTTTGTTTTGCGATCTGCTCCTTTTCAAATGCTTCCTGCAACACTTTTTTTTGTAATTGCCTGTGTCGTTCAAATAGCATCCAGAATGAGACAATGATTAGCCAGAAAGTGCATAACATTTCAATATCGGTTTCGTGTTTCTGCAGCCAGGTTGGTGTCGATATATGGAAGATTATGGCCAGTAAAAGAATCGTATTGTAAATGGCGAAAAATAATACGCCTGCAACAAGTAGTAAAGTGGTTTTATTTTTTTTGCCTATCAACCGCAGGCAGGCAATGATGATGGACACAAATATCAATACAGCCATTGGTGCCAACAGCCCACTCAAAGAAGCATAAAAATATTGGGCTACCATCCATATTAATGGAAGGATACTTAAAGCAAGCAAAAACTTATGCCAGTGTGGGTATTGGTGCTTCGTGTTAAGAGCATGCCTGACGGTGGAAATTAAAAAATAATACCAGAGCGGGATAATAACAGCTTGACCATAGAATATTACTGCTGGATTTTCTCGGAAAAAAATATCGAGTAGCCCAGAAGCGAAATTATACACGGCAATAAAAAGATACGTCATGGATGCATGAAAATAGACAAGCTCATGAGTCGTGAGAAAAAAGAAGAAGCTGAATATTGCGGCAAGTAAACACATTCCAAAAAGAATTCCCTGGCGAATGTTGTCGAAGTATAATGTTTCATTAAGGATATAATGATTTGTGAGCAGTTGCTCTGTAAATCCGAAACCAACATAAAGATGTTTGGGTACATCGAGCCTTGGATCGAATTTAAAACGTTGATACACTAACAACTCCTGCCCGGGCTTTATAATCAAACGGATGTCATCAAGATTTTTGATACCATCTCTTTCACTCCAGGGAAGAAGGTAGCCTGTTTTTTGATGTACCCATAAACTGCCAGCCTGCTTTGTATAAAGGTCAAGGAGAGAAGTGGGAGAGAGAAAATATATTCTTGCTTCATGGGTCATATTATTTTTAAGACTGAACCGTACCCAATAAATGTTTATGTTAGAATTAGTGATGTCTATATTCGCGTGAAATTTGTCAGTGATCGGCGATTGGCTTACCTGGTCAATGGTCCATTTCCCATCAGCATCTTCAATCATTTGCCAGCATGAGTCAGGAATATTGACATAAGCAGTATCTGTTTTTATTTCATAAACAGAGGGTAAATTATTTTGTGTAAACGCTTTTACAAACAAAACCAACACTAAAAAGGACAGTAAAAATATTTTATTCATGATTCTTTATTTTAAGGGTAGTTGGATAATAAACTCACTCCCCTCTCCTTCTTTCGTTTCCACTTTTATTTCCCCGCCATGTGCTTTGATTGTATCATAACTCAAGCTTAATCCTAATCCTGTTCCCTGCCCTGTTGGTTTTGTGGTGAAGAATGGTTGAAAGATTTTATCTACTACTTTTTGAGGAATGCCAATGCCGTTATCTTTTACATGAATTTCAATTTTGCCATCAACTTTCTTTGTGCAGACAGAAACGGTTGGTTCGTAGTTTCCATCCGCCGTCGCCAAGGTTTTGACGGACAGGGCATAAAATGCATTGTTGAATAAGTTTAATAACACTCTTCCAATATCCTGCGGAACGACATTTATTTTTTCAATGCTCTTATCAAAATCTGTTTGCAATGTTGCATTGAACGTTTTGTCTTTTGCCCTCATACCATGATAGCTCAATCTTAAATATTCATCTGCCAAAGCATTTATATCAGTAAGTTCTTTTTGTCCTGTGCTTACTCGTGAATGTTGCAGCATCCCTTTCACAATCGCGTCGGCACGTTTACCATGATGAAGGATTTTTTGTTCATTGTCTTTTATATCATCAGCGATTTCAATTGCCTGTTGCTGATTGCCTGTTGCCAATTCAGTTTTCAATTCATCAACCAACTCCGTATTCACTTCAGAAAAATTATTGACGAAGTTTAACGGATTTTGAATCTCATGTGCAATTCCTGCAGTGAGTTCACCAAGTGAAGCCATTTTTTCTTGCTGGATAAGTTGGGCTTGTGTGGATTTGAGTTCTTCAAGAGATTGTTTCAACTGGTGAGTACGGTGCGCAACCTGTTCTTCCAACAGGCGATTTTCACGACTTAATTTTCTTGAACGGTAATTAATAAACGCCCATATACTAATTACAAAAAGGCAAACATATAAGGCATAAGCCCACCAGGTTCTATACCATGGAGGAAGTACCTTGAACTTGTATTGTGTTTCACTCCAAATGCCATAAGGACTTAGGGCTTTAAGTTTAAAGGTGTAACTGCCTTCCGGTATATAGCCGAAGACAGCAGTAGTGCCATTGCTTTGCGGGCTCCAGTCCTTATTATATCCTTCGAGCTTATACTGGTACCTTACCAGTTTTGGCAAGTCAGGCTCTATAGCAGCGAAATCAATACTTATATTGTTGTCTTTATATGGTAGAACCAGGTTTATCGGTACTGGGTAAAATCTGGCTATACTGTCAAATTTTATTCCCTTAAACTTGATGCGCATGCTATCCAGATCCGCATCCGATAAGGCTTTACCATAGGTGGTGACAATCTCATTGATCATAGCAAGGCTATCCGTTGGCTGCCCCCCTTGCTGGTTGGACAAAAGGTTATTCCAACAGATATTTTCATTGTTCACTTTTACGTTTTGTATTACCAGGTTCAAAGGTATTGAGCTCTTTTTAGTAGCTCCAAAATCAAATCTTATCAGTTTATCGTCCCCGCACCCGGCCCATATTATTCCTTTATTGTCCACGTGAAGGGCAGTGGTGTTTACGTCTTTGATGGGATAACCGGTATTTTTATTGAAAATGCCGAAAACATTTTTATTCGCCAAAGTACCAATCCTTAAACCTGACAAACCAAGGTTTGTACCCACCCATACAATATTTCTTATTGAATCTTCAGCTATAGCGTAAACCACGTTATCCGCTAACCCCTGGGCAGCGGAGAAGTTCGTAAATCCACTACTATCAAATTTGCTAACACCTGCCCCATCTGTACCAAACCAAATGTCCCCAAATTTATCCTGAATGATACTTCGAATAACATTATTTGACAGCTCCTGCGTTGTGTTATAGTTTGTAAAGATTTTGCCGTCATACCTACTTACTCCGCCTCCGTAAGTGCTGAACCAAATGTCGCCGGATTTATCCTGAATTATGCTTAGTACGAAATTAGCAGGCAGTCCTTGAGCAGTGGTATAGTTTGTGAAAGATTTGCCGTCATATTTACTTGCCCCTTCATTTGTGCCAATCCAGATATCGCCTGATTTAAATTGTTCAATGCACCATACACCATTACCCACAAGACCCTGGGATGTAGTAAAAGTCGTAAAGCTTTTCCCATCGTACATGGTTACTTGATTTCCGCCGAGCCATATGTTGCCTGCTTTATCCTGCATGATACACCTTACGGTATTATCAGGCAGTCCTTGAGCGGTAGTATAGTTTGTGAAAGATTTGCCGTCATATTTACTTGCCCCTCCTCCAAAGGTACCGAACCAAATGTTTCCTGATGTATCCTCCATGATGGCACGTACACCATTATCCACAAGACCCTGGGATGCAGTATAATATGTAATGCTATTTCCGACATATCTATTTATTCCACTTCCTGAAATTCCAAACCATATATCACCAGATTTATCTTGCAAGATGCAATTTATCCCATTGCCAGTCAATCCCTGTGCAGTTGTATAATTTGTAAAACCTGAGCTGTCATACCTGCTCACTCCTCCGTCAGTGCCAAACCACATCCTTCCAGATGTATCTTGCACAATGCACGTTACATTATTTGCTACAATTCCTTTGGCAGTAGAATAATTAGAAAAGTTTTTACTATCATATTTGCTTGCACCTCTGTCAGTGGCGAACCAGATATTTCCTGATTTATCCTCAACGATTTGTCGTACTTGCATGCCTGCCAGACCCTGAGCAGTGTCGTAAGTTGTGAAGTTTCTGTTGTCATATTTGATCACACCTCCGCCTATTGAACCAAACCAGATGTTTCCTTTACTATCCTGAAAAATACTTCGTACAATATTTTTCGCTAGGCCTTGTTCTTTGGAAAAGCTCTTAAAACTTTTACCATCATATACGCTGACGCCTCTATCAGTGCCGAACCATTGTTTACCAGACTTATCCTGCATCATACTCCACACCTGATTACTGACCAACCCCTGCGCAGTAGTATAGTTCGTAAAACGCTTCCCATCATATCTGCTTGCACCAGCAGCATAAGTACCAAACCAGATGTCCCCGGATTTATCTTGAATAGTGCAGAATACCCGATTACCAGCAAGACCCTGTGCCCTTGTAAAATTGGCAAAGCTTTTTCCATCATATCTGCTTATGCCACCACCTTCAGTACCGAACCAGAGGTTGCCTGTCAAATCGACGATGCCGCAGTTAACCGTGCTTAAGGCCAGCCCTTGTTCAGTGCCATAACTTGTGAAGAAAGGAGCACCTCCATTTGATGAATCTATTCTGATAATGGGTTTCCCCGCGAGTACAACTTTAGGTTGATTAGCTGCAGTGATAGATATTACTTCTGGCGCTGCATAACTATCTTTTTTAACATTATTTATTGCCTGTGGTTTCTTAGTATCAGTATTTTTTGCATGTTGACTTGATTGGCGGTTACAGGATATAAAGGCGAAAGAGCAAACCAATAGGGAGCAAGCCCGCAATAAGCTTAACAAGGGAGAGCGCTTTTGTTTTGGTGAATTGTTTTTCAAAAAGAAATCTCTTTAATGTTGTGAAAGTTACAGATTATTCTTACATGCATTCGTCGATAATGATGTAAACAAAACTTACGTTATCGGTAATTGAATCACAAACTCCGCTCCCTCACCTTCTCTTGTCTCCACCTTAATTTCACCTCCATGTGATCTAATAATATCGTAGCTCAATGATAAACCCAATCCAGTTCCCTGTCCTGTAGGCTTCGTTGTAAAGAATGGTTGAAAGATTTTATCAACAACTTTTTGCGGAATGCCAACTCCATTATCACGAACTTGAACTTCCACTTTTCCATCAACTTTTTTTGTGCAAACAGAAACTGTTGGCTCATAAGTCACTTCCCCTTTAGGGGACTGAGAAGCGTTCTTCTTTTGCATTACAGAATAAAATGCATTATTAAATAAATTGAGCAATACTCTTCCAATATCTTGGGAAACAATATTTATTTTTCCAATGCCTTCATCAAAATCTGTTTGCAGTGTTACATTGAAATTTTTGTCTTTTGCACGAAGACCATGATAGGAGAGACGTAAATATTCATCTGCCAATGCATTAATGTCTGCTGGTTCTTTTTGTCCACTACTTACACGTGAATGTTGTAACATGCCCTTTACAATTGCGTCAGCACGTTTGCCATGATGAATTATTTTTTCAAGATTTTGTTTTACATCCTCAGCAATTTCAATTGCCTGTTGCCCATTACCTATTGCCAGTTCTGCCTTCATTTCATCGAGTAACTCATTACTTACTTCAGAAAAGTTATTTACAAAATTTAACGGGTTTTGTATCTCATGAGCAATGCCTGCAGTAAGCTCACCAAGGCTTGCCATCTTTTCGGATTGGATAAGCTGGCTTTGGGTGGATTTTAAATTGGTAAGTGTAGTTTCTAAAACTTTATTTGCTTTTTGCTTTTGCCGGTTGTTGCGGTAAAGGATGGTAGCAATCAGAAGAAGTATTCCCAGTCCCGCAAATAAAGCATATTGTTTTAGTAGGTTTTGATAACTGATTTTGGCAGCCTCAATCTCTTTTTGATGTTGTTCTTAATAAATAGCGGAATCAGGTTGATTTATGTTTTTGTAAAAGGATGCAATTTTGTTATAGGCATAAGCCGTAGCCCTGCGTTCATTATTTGTAATGGAGATATGAAGACTCTTTTGATAGTAATTCAATGCTTCAACCTGGTTTCCTGATTTCATTTTGATGTTTCCCAAAATCTTATATGCAAGAGGCTCTTCCCGGGAAATCTTTGCGAAATGCTTTATAGCCTCTTGTTCATAATAAATTGCTGAATCTAACAGATTCAGTTCCTCATAGGCATATCCCAGGTCGTACATGGCATATGCAATGGCTTCTTCAAAGCCAAGCGATTCACCAAGTAACTTTTGCTGCTGTAAATAGTCTATCGCTTTAGGGTAGTCTTTTAGTATGATATAAGTTTCACCAATGGCATTAAGTGCTCCTCCTGTTAATTTTTCCAAATGATTCGCTTTTGCAATCTGTAATGCCTTAAATGCCATTTCCAGCGCTTTTGGTAAATTACCCAGTTGTTCCATAGTAATACTCATGTATTGTAAGGCCCTTAATTCCCCCACATGGTATTTAATTTGTTGTGCCAGTTTTAAAGCCTGTTGTCCGTAAAAAAGGGAAGAGTCCGTATTTCCCAGTCGATATGTATAGCATAAGTTTATCAGTGCTTTAACCCGGCTGGTATCATCTTTGGCGACAATCAACTGATGCTGTAAGCTGTCAATTACCTGCCTGGTTTGGGTGAAACCCATGCTCCATGCCCATGTAAAAAGAATAGTAAATGTTAAAGGCTTTATCATCGTTTTGATTAAACTGGTAACTTAATCCACATTCAGAAAATCGGCAATTGAATTGGTAAATACAAACTGTTCATTAAAAGCATATTCATCACCCGCCATACCCCAAAAAACATTTACTTTGTTTGCCAACCACATCTTCAAAACCAAACAGCAATTGCTCTGCATCCGTTTCCATATGGCTGCCGGCAATGAGGAATGAAGGGTTAATAATTTTAGCTAAGGCTTGCTTAGCTAAAGTTTGTGCAACTTCCTGGTAATTTTTTTCAGGAAACTCAGCAAACAGAATAGTAAAATATGATCGGTGAGTATCGAGCAATAACATTACAACTGATTCTTTGCACAAGTCTTCATCAATAAATTCACCATTAGTAGTTGCACCATAGATGGCAATGCCTGCTGCATCCACAATTTTAGAAATAGCATCACGATCTTGTTTGACGGAAAGAAATACAATTGCTAATGCGGGCTTAAAGCCATTAGCCATGCTTTGTTCTAAAGCTGTTTTAATTTCTTCGCCGATTTTCCTTTAATAGATTTTGCTTTCATGTTATTTAAACTTTTTTTAAATCTTCAGAGCATGCGTCTTATTTTAATGAAGGACTTTTTATCAGGCACCGGAAGGTTTGGTTTTGAGCCTCTTCAAATCCTTAATTAAACTATTTCAATTGGTATTTTTCCGCGAAGTGATAGCAATGGGTTTTTGGTTGACGGGCATCGTATCTAGTGCAATTGGTGTTGCGTAGCAGTACTTTCAGTGTTTGAATTTCACGGCAGCATATCTTATGTGTAGAATGATTTTATCGTACGGGTACAAATGCCTGATGTTGTTATTTTGTTCAAGGTAAGATTTTGTTGCCTTATTACAGCAGCTTTACATAAAATTTCAACCTGTTGTAATTCAAATCACGCAATTGGAATGTAATTACATTTTTCAGCACCTTAAAATATTAATAGACGTGACCTTTATGTATAATAACAAATTGCGCATGATAAAAGGAGAGGAGCACTACTTCCTATATTCCTGCTACTCTTTTCTTATATTCTGCCAATGCCTCTTCCAGTCTTTGTTTTGCAGTAGTATCGCCGGGCACATTATGAGAGGGATGAATAAATAATTTAACTCCGCGGTCGGCTAATATTTCAGCTACTGTGGTAACAGTCATCCACACACTGGTTACAAATGCCATAGTTGATACGGGACCAATTTTGTCCAGGTGATTTTTAAGCGGCACAGAAGCATCTTCAACAGGCGCACAGGTATCAACAACAATATCTGCAATATCAAAAATTGTTTTACCGCTGGAGTGGCGTGTCTGCTTTCCTTTTGCTGCAGCAGCCGAGCCATAAGCAATTACTTTCATGCCTTTCTTCTTTGCTTCAATTGCCACATCAATGTTCACATTGTTGATACCTGAATGTGAGAACAACCACATGGTATCACGTGGATCAAAATTATATCCTTTCATAATCTCAACACCGTAACCTTCTACGCGTTCTAAAAAAACAAACTGATGTACACCCATTTCTCCGGTGATATGTGTAAAGAAACTAAGCGGCAACTCAATCATTGGATGAAAGCCAACAAATCCACCGATGCGTGGATACATTTCTTCTATCGGTAACGTAGCATGCCCGCAACCAAAAGTATGTACCCAGCAACCACATTCAATACTGTCAGCCATTACTTCAGCAGCTTTGCCGATGTTGTCTGTTTGAGTTTGTTCTATTGCGTCCATTATTCCGCGGACATTACGAAGCCATTGTTTTGCAAGCATAAATTCAATTTGAAAATTTTGGAATTTGAAAATTTGAAAATCGTTTCAACAATTATTTTTCCTGATAATATTTATAGATTTTTTGGTACCAGCTTTTATTTTTATAGCATCTTCGTTGCGTCGCACTCTTGTACATTCGAATAATGTGGCAACAAAAAGAACGATTCAGTTTTTTATTATCTATTGCTCATTGCCTGTTATTATTTTTCCGGAAAATAAACACACTCAACACAACCATCACCATCAACTCAACAAAAGCAACAGTTGTAAGATGATAGATTCCATAACGGTTTGCTATAATTCCCATCAAATAATTCACAAGCATATTACCAATTAAAGCAACCACCAAAACAAAACTGAATGCAGTACCTGAACGTTCGGCATAGCGACTGCCCGTTATACCAAGCATCACCGGGAAACCACTTGCTAATCCCGCACCTATCAATATCAATCCTGTTACAGCAAAATAAAATGACTCACCGTATTTCAAAAAAATAATTCCTGCAAGAATTATTACAAAAGAGGCCGCTATTATTTTCGGTGCTGAAACAGATCTGAAAATACTTCCTGACAGAAACCGCATCACCGTCATGCCAACAACATACAGTGATAATGCATAAAGAGCACTGCTTTCCGCAACACTCAATTGTTTTGTAAGATAAGTGGTTGTCCAGTTGTTGATGATCGCTTCGAAGCTGCTTTGACAAAAAAGAAAGAAAGCGATAAGTATGAGGATACCGTCTTTAAAAAAAGAACTGCTTTTGGCAAGTGCAAATCCCTGCGCTTTTTTTGATAAAGGAAATTGTATAAAAAAATAAAAGATGCTTACAGCAAGTGTGAACAATCCAACTGCTGCAGTTATTTGTTCAAATGAAAATTTTTTCCTCAGCAAGCCAAGCACAAAAGGCATTCCCAATGCTCCTATTCCAAAGAACACACCCAACAGGTTTAAGTTTGGAACTTTTGCATCTATACTTATATCTGCTACTGCTGCATTTGTTGCTCCGTTAATAATGCCACCACTGAGACCAAATAAAAAAATACAGATCTTCAGCAATGTGAGAGAAGATACAAAAGCAATTCCTTCAAAGCCGGCACACATTCCCATACACGCAAGAATCAGTATTAATTTGTAACCATACTTGTCGCATATCGGGCCAAATAATAATGAACCTGCTAAAACGCCAATCGGCATTATAGAGAATAAAGTGCCTGCAGATATTTCATCAAGATTAAATTTTGTTTTCAAATCACCAGCTACTGAACCAAGCGTAATGAGACCAATACCAAACAACAACATGCCAAGACATGCCGCTGTAAAAACAAGATTCTTTTTATATAGCATTATTATGAATTGATATTTTGTAAAGCAAGCAATGCTGCTCCGTATAAACCTGCATCTGTTCCAAGCGCGGATGATTCAATACTTACCTGTTGCATACTTACTGGTTGTGCCCATTTGCATGCTTCTTTTTTTATCTCTGGAATAAATTGTATTGCAGGACCAAAAACACCACCTGCTAAAATTATTTTTTCAGGATTAAAAAGACTCACAAGATTTGCTACAGCCATTCCCCAAAATTCTATGCATTGTTTTATAACAGCAATGGCTACAGCATCATTCTTTTCATAAGCAGTAAATATATTATGAGCAGTTATTGAAGCAAGTGTTTTGTTTGATAATTCACTTGTATAGCTATTGCTTTGAATTATTTCTCTCGCAACTTTTGCAATGCCTTCTCCCGAAGCATGATACTCAAAACATCCACAGGAAATATATTTATTATCAAATGGTCTGTCAAGTGCTAACCATCCAATAGCACCTGCTATATCATGTGCGCCATGAAGAATGCGTCCTTCAGTTAATATGCCTGCGCCGATGCCTGTCCCTATAGCAAGATAAATTGCATCCTTACAGCCTTTTGCATTTCCTTGCCACGATTCGCCAAGAATATAACAGGCACGATCACTGGCAATAGTTACAGGTATTCCATCGCTTATCTCTTTCACTTCTTCCAGCAAAGCATAATCGTCCCATCCGGGAATATTTGGCGCCCACACAGTACCGGTTTTTTTACGACTAATTCCGGGCACAGCAATACCAATGGAACTGTTGATATTTCCGTTGGCGTTTTGTCGAATCAATAATTTTTTTATTGAGGCAGTGATAAGTTGCCCAACTTCTTTTCCTTTGCGGTTGTTTAATGGAATTGTTTCCTTATGTAATATTGTTCCTTCTTCAGAAAAAACAGCGAGTGATAGTTTAGTTCCACCGAGATCAATGGCTAAGACATTCATAAGTGTTAGAAATGTTTTACGTCGAAGATAGAAATAATATGATTTCGAATATGCAATCAAGATTTGTGGCTTTATACATAGCTGTTAAAAAATAATTTTATTGATTTAATATTTTGGTGAAACAATAGTCACTTCAATTCAACTGCCAATTTTATTAACTTTACAAAAAGTAATTATAATGTCATTTCAATATACATATGATGCCAAAGGCAAGCCGGTAGGTGTGTTTGTACCAATTAATGAATGGGAAAAAATTACGAATGAATTAAAGAAAACTAAAAGCATAAAAAAAACAACTAACAGTAAAAGCAGGATATTGAAAAGCATAGAAAAGGGTATGAAAGAGGTGAATCAAATTGAAAAAGGTAAATTAAAATCAATTCCTCTTAAACAACTTCTGAATGCCCTTTAAAATTGAAGCTACCCCTGAATTTTTAATCGAAGCGAAGAAATTGTCAAAGAAATATTCTTCTCTCAAAAATGATATTACTGAATTAGCTGCTCAATTAGCAATCAATCCTGCACAGGGAGCTCCACTTGGAAAGAATGCATATAAGATTCGCTTAGCCATTACATCGAAAGGAAAGGGTAAAAGCGGCGGTGCGCGAATTATTACCTGCGTAAAAGTAGTTTCAACTACTGTTTACCTAGTTTCTATTTATGATAAATCTGTCCAGAGTGATATATCGGATAAAGAATTAAAGGAGCAAATCAGGAACTTACCAGATTTATAAAATTACATCATTATGGAATTGTAGATGTGATTAAACTCCCTTTATAAAAAACACTTTAAATTCTGCAATTGAATTTTATCTTTATACCTGTTTCAAAAAAACGAGTTGCTAAATTTTACTTCGAAACAATGCTTGCCAAAACTCAACAAAATATTTACAGCTATAATCAAAACAACTAACGATGAAGAAAACGTTATCATTATTTCTGCTTCTGTTACTCACTAAGGTATTTATATATGCTCAACAGGTTACCTTAACCCCGGAACAGATAAAGGCATTAACACATGAATGGCAGGGGGAACGTTTTGCAGATGGAAGGCCAAAAGTTTCTGATAAAATTTTGGAACGTTTAAAAAATGTTGCTCTTGAAGAAGCATGGGGAATATTAAGAAACAAAGGTTATCAAAACCAGTTTGAAGGTGATTGGATGGTACTCAATCCTGATAGCGTAATGACAGGTCACGTGGTTACTGCACAATACATGCCGCTTCGCCCCGATATAGATAAACTAATTAGAGACAAAGGAAAATCAGAAGGCAGAATCGGCAACACAAATTCATGGCCTATAGATGTATTGAAAGAGGGTGATATTTATGTAGCAGACAGTTATGGAAAAATTGTTGATGGCACACTTATCGGCGACAATCTTGGCAATTCCATTTATGCTCACTCAAAACGTGGCGTTATCTTTTACGGTTCTGTTCGCGATATTGAGGGACTTTATGAAATAAAAGGTTTCAATGCATGGGTAAAAGGATATGATCCGTCTTATATTCAGCAAATGATGCTTACAGGAATTAACGTGCCCATTCGCATCGGTAGGGCAACTGTTATGCCGGGTGATGTTGTGCTTGCAAAAAAGGGCGGTGTTGTTTTTATTCCGGCAGCGCTTGCAGAGGAAGTTGCTATCAATGCGGAATTTATTATGCTGAGAGATGAATTTGGGCATCAGCGTTTGCGTGAAGGAAAATATACCCCGGGACAAATTGATGCGCAATGGAGTGACGAAATAAAAAAAGATTTTCTTAAATGGATTGATGAAAATCCTTCAAAGATTCCCATGACACGTGAAGAATTAGATAAGTTTTTGAAGGATAGAACGTGGTGATTTTTTTCATGAGACGTGAAAGGAGAAACGTGAGATTTTTTTTATGATTTTTTTTTGAGCCCACCATTTAAATAAGCATGAGGCCTTCGTTGTGTCACTCTCTTTTACGCTTTGTTCTTTATTCATCAAACAAAATTTTTCTCACGTTTATCGTCTACGTCTCACGATTGATATGACGAATAAAGTGTGAAAGTAAAAGTGAGTGACACAACAACTGACGAGAAAAGATTTAATAGCTTGTTCCAAAAAATTCTTCTTAATCATTAACATCAAAACATAAGCAACCATGACGCCATCTGAAAAGTTTTTATCAAAAATTGGTTTGCGGGAAAAACCAACAGAGCCAAGTAATAAAGTGAATGATGCTGAAAACAGCCGCCGAAATTTTTTAAAGAAATCAACTTTAGGAGGCCTTGCTTTGGGCGGCTTCCTGTTTGCTTCTTTAGAAGATACATTGGCACACAGCACATCTCGTGTAAATCGCTACTCAGCACCTTCTGATTTAAAAATTACAGACATGCGGTATGCCACTGTAATGAATACAACAGGTCGTTGCACCATTATTCGCCTTGATACTAACCAGGGCATATACGGATATGGTGAAGTGCGTGATGGCGCAGACTGGCGCTATGCACTTTTTTTAAAAAGCAGGATCATGGGCATGAATCCCTGCAGTGTTGAACAAATATTTAAACGCGTAAAACAATTTGGTTTTCATGGACGACAGGGTGGGGGAGTTTGCGCAGTTGAAATGGCTTTGTGGGATTTAACGGGTAAAGCATACAACACACCCTGTTATCAATTATTGGGAGGAAAATATCGTGACTCGATTCGTCTATATGCCGATACGCCTGAAGAAGAAGACCCGGATAAATTTGTTGCAAAATTGAAAGATCGTTTACAGGGAAAAGGATTTACATTTTTAAAAATGGATCTTGGCATTGAGCTGATAAAAAATATTCCGGGCACTATTGTGAACTCAAATTTTATGGATGTGGGAAGGCAATGGAGTATGGACCCGATGACTTACGGAGCAACAGAGCATCCTTTCACAGCTGTGCAAATAACTGATAAGGGTATTGAAGAAATGGCGAAGTATGTAGCCAAAGTGCGTGATGTGATTGGCTTTGAAGTGCCATTGGCTTCAGACCATTATGGACATTTTGATCTTAACAATGCAATCAGATTGGGACGTGGCCTTGAGCATTATCGTTTGGCATGGCTTGAAGATTTAATCCCCTGGCATTTTATGGATGAATTGAAAGAGATTACACGCTCCATTGAAACACCTACATTAACGGGTGAAGATATTTATTTGAAGGAAGATTTTATAAAGCTTGTTGACATGCATGCTGTTGATATGATACATCCTGATCTTGCTACTGCAGGAGGATTGCTTGAAACAAAAAAGATCGGTGATTATGCAGAGGAAAAAGGTGTTGCAATGGCCATGCATTTTGCGGGCTTGCCTGTATCTTTTATGGCGAATGTGCATTGTGCTGCAGCTACGCAAAATTTTGTAGCGCTTGAACATCATTCATTGGATCTTCCTTACTGGACTGATTTTGCAAAAACAAAAGATGGCAAGCCGCTGTTTGAAAAAGGTTTTGCACATGTACCTGACTCTCCCGGTCTCGGTATTGAGTTAAATGATGAAGTGCTTAAACAACATCTCGATCCTGATAACAAAAATTATTTTGGTCCTACCCCTGAATGGGATACAGTAAGATCATGGGACAGATTATGGAGTTAATGATTTTGTAACGGTGAAAATTATGATGGACGTTTGAAATACTATTAAACTTTGTTCTGTCATGCACTTGTATGTTCGATTCTTTATCGGGCAATACAAGCAATAATAATTTCATCTTTATAAAATATTTTTCTCTTACGTTTTGAGTTCTGTTTACAGAACAACTATATCAAAAATTCAATTGCCTGGCTAACATCCGGCTTCAATAGAGTTATACAATTCCATCACCTCATAAATAGTTGCAGGTTGTTGCCTGCCCCGTAACTCCAGTTCGCCTACTTCTTTATATTGACAGGTTGTTTGATCTTGTAATTGTTCCAGCAGGTTTTTATACAATCTTCCGGAATATCATTTGAAATTATGAAGTCTTACTGTCAATATTTTAATACATCTTATAACCGCATTAATTCCTTTATAATTGGAGAGCACCAAATTCCATTTCATCTTTGCTGTGCGAAAAAGATAAGCCCTTATAATATTTAAAATGGTGTTTTTCATAGGTTAGCAACGGCCCTGGTAGTCTTACCAAGGCTTTTTTAAACTTGGGGTAAAAAGTAGAAAAGTGAACATGGTGTATATTTTTTCAGCCCGGAACTTGTCTAAAATTCAACCTTACTTTTTATAAAGAATCGTGTGTATTATTTTTTTCAACACAAAACCCTTGCATGAAATTTCAACCCTTCCCTTTTTATAAAAAATAAAAGAATCGTGTATATATTATTTTTTCAACCCGAAACCCTTGCATGAAATTTCAACCCTTCCCTTTTTATAAAAAATAAAAGAATCGTGTATATATTATTTTTTCGACCCAAAACCCTTGCATGAAATTTCAACCCTTCCCTTTTTATAAAAAATAAAAGAATCGTGTATATATTATTTTTTCAACCCGAAACCCTTGCATGAAATTTTAACCCTTCCCTTTTTGTAAAAAATGAAAGAATCGTGTATATATTATTTTTTCAACCCGAAACCCTTGCATGAAATTCAACCTTTACTCTTTATAAGAAATAAAAGAATGGTGCGTATATTATTTTTTCAACCCAAAACCTTTGCCTGAAATTCAACCTTTACTCTTTATAAGAAATAAAAGAATGATGTGTACATTATTTTTTCAACCCAAAACCTTTGCCTGAAATTCAACCTTTACTCTGTATAAGAAATAAAAGAATGGTGCGTATATTATTTTTTCAACCCAAAACCTTTGTTTGAAAATTTTATTATTAAACCTTTGCCTTTAAAAAAATCCATTCACCTCTTTATTTTTAATTCAACAATTTATTTTCCTTTAAAAATTTTATTGACCATCACAAAAAATTCATAAAATAATGGATTCTATTTTATTTCAAGTCCCAAAATACTTTTGTGGTCAGATTGTCTTTTGACTGTACAGCCTGATAATTAGCTGCATTATAGGTGAGCTCATTTGTTGGATATAACCACCTGTTTGGAGGAAGCTTTTGAGTTCCTGCATCCGGAAGGAAATTGAGTACGGGAAAATCCAATCTCCTGATTTCAGCCCATGCTTCTATTGGTTGCAAAACGCTGTAGTTAATCCATTTTTGAATAGCGATCCTATTCAATTTTTCCGCAGTAGTTGTAGCAGCCAACCAAGAGATATCCGGGCTCGCAAGATAAGTGCTGATTTCAGTAGCCTCCAGTGGAGTTAATGGCCCTGAAACGCTGCTGTTACTTAAAGTACGCAACCAATAATAGTAGTTAATTGATTCCGTAATTCCTGCCTCATAAGTGCTTTTTGCACTTGCATCGTTACCTGCGTTCAAATAGTATTCGGCTAACAAGAAATTTACTTCAGCCGCATTAATCAATACACCGGGCAGATAATTATTTTGAGAAAGTGTAGAACGGTTATACCGTGCAATGGTACCTGCATTTAAGATGGCGTTTTGATCGGTACTTGGCAGTGTTGGGTCTAATCCGATATAAACTCCATTTGCACTATCACCGGGTTCAAACATGGCACGCAATCTTGGATCGGAATTGTTATTCATCAAATCAATCATAACCTTATTCGCCCTGTCGGCTTGTCCCCAGCCAATAAGTCCCTGATAAAAATCAGAAGCGTCGCCGGTATTTGTGCCGTTATTGACAGGAGTAGTTGGGTCTACTACTTGCACCATAATATTATCAGTATAAGTAGTAACCAGTGGATACGAAGTAGGATTACCAACTATGCTTGCAATTTCACTGCTTGCCCTTGATTGGAATGAAGAAACGCCACTCACTCTCGTCAAAAGTCTTAAACGAAGAGAGTTGCAATACTGTTTCCATTTTGTAATATCACCATGATTTAAAAAATCCTGTGTTTCTAAAACAGTAGTAAGAGCACTTGGAATAGATATTGTATTCAACTCATCCGCAAAGCCTTTTAAATCGTCCAGCATTTTTGTATAAATAGTTGCTGCATCGTCATATTTCGCATCGGCAGTAGCAGCTTGGTAATTGCCTCCTTCCGTTCCTAATAAACCGGCACCGCTCCATGGAATATCTCCCCACAAGTCAACAGCTTTTTGTGTATAATCATAATAGAAAATTGTCGCAGCAATAATGTAGATACGGTTGTCTTCCTGCTCTGTTGAGCTTAGTGTTGAATAAAGTCTAAGCAACTCTTTATATTGAGCTACCAATCCATAATAAGTGTTCCAGAAATCAGTGACAGCAGCGGCTCCGGGAATATACCTACCATTCGTATTTAAAGTAACTGCAGTTTGACTCCATGGGATCAATGTATTCTGGTAAACAACGAAGTAATCCCAATAATGATACATTACATAATTAAGGTTAGAAGAAAGAACGCCTGCAAACTGACGCTCAACAGTTGTTTCTGAAAGTTTTACAGGATTTGTGTAAGCATCTGAAAATTGATCCTTTGTGCACCCGGAGATGATAAGCATCGGGACCAATACAGATAAAAATGTTTTTTTCATATATTTTGATATTTGTGAATTAAGATTTAGAAACTTGCTCTTAAAGAAACTCCAAATGTGCGGGTTGAAGGCTGTGTTCCGGCATTGTTTAATGAAGAACTCCAGCTTAAACCTGCGGTAAGTTGTTCTGCATCCATATCTTTTATGGTTCTGTACAGGTAGAATAAGTTGCGACCAAAAACAGAAATCTGCAATTTGGTAGCTTTTAGTTTTTTAGAAATAGATTGAGGCAGCGTATATCCTAATGATATTTCTCTCATTTTCCAGTAAGTGTTTTTTACTATGTATCTAAAATATTCGGAGTTGCTGTATTGAGGACCGCCCCAATTATAATGATCCCAATAATAGAAAAACTGCGAAGTAACATAGTTGTTAGGCGTTCCGTCAGGGAAAACACCACCCATTTTTATACCATCGTGATAAACGGTTTCTCCATTAGGACCAGTAGCTGCTGTGGTTTCAATACCATTGCCGTTTGCATCTTTATAATAGGAAACACCACCATGAGCTGCATCCATTGCATTCAAACTTTCTTCTGTCAAACCACGGCTTGTCATCCAGAATAATCCGGTTGGCATTACATATCCACCAATTCTGAAATCTGTATAAGCTTCAAGTGAGAAACCTTTATATCTGAAAGTATTGTAGAAGCCACCTGTAGCTTTAACCATTGCGTTGCCATACTTTTCCAATTTTGATCCATCAATTTGATAATCCAATTCACCGCCGCCATAATCGGCAATCACATATTGTCCTTTATCATCCGTTAAAATGGGATGCGCATAAAAATCACCTATAGGTCTTCCTACAACAGATTTTAGTACGGCTGCATTACCATCATAATCTGCGTGTGTGAACTCGTTCAATCCAGTCGTTAATTTCAAAAGCTTAT
>WNFY01001533.1_pt1 | contig 21781 bp, 20 predicted proteins | sample 5400091 | NCBI WGS metagenome assembly WNFY01 (sample SAMN13153364, study PRJNA577476) | soil metagenome | isolation source: 60 cm soil or saprolite under grassland replicate 1 | place: USA:California | collected 2016-06-15
ACTCATAGGTCAGGAGCTCCGTGCGACTCGCGCCGCCGCGCCGCACCAGCGCCCGGATGCGCGCCAGCAGCTCGTCGAACTTGAACGGCTTCGGGAGGTAGTCGTCGGCGCCGGCATCGAGCCCGCGCACGACGTCCTCGGTCGTGTCGCGTGCCGTGAGCATCAGGATCGGCGTCTTGCGACCCTCGCGCCGCAGCTCCGACGCCACCTGCAGGCCGTTCTTCTTGGGGAGCATCACGTCGAGCACCACCAGATCGTAGTCGTAGACATGAGCGAGCGTGGTGGCCTCTTCACCGTCGGGTGCGACGTCCACGGCGTATCCTTCTTCCCGCAGGCCCTGCTCGATAAAGCCGGCGACTTTGCGATCGTCTTCCACCACGAGGATTTTCATATGGCTGGCAGTCTAGGCGTCCGGCGCTGAACCGAGTCTAAAGAAGTGGTGAAGGAATCTTCATGTGTCGGTAGTCTTCAAGGGAAGGGCAAGCGTAAAGGTCGCTCCCCGGCCCACGTCGCTCTGGACCGTGAGTCGGCCGCCGAGCACCTCGGCCAACCGGCGGGACACGGGCAGCCCGAGCCCTGTCCCCACGCCGGAGTGCGGATCGAACCGCTCGAACGGCTCGAAGATGCGGGTCTGCAGCGCAGGAGCGATTCCCGGACCGTGATCGATCACGCCGACCGCCACCTGTCCATCGGCCAGGTCGACCTGGACGTGAACCGTGCCATCCTCCGGGCTATGCCGGATGGCGTTGGTCAGCAGGTTGACCACGATCTGGTCGACGCGCACCGGATCGGTGCGGACCGTGGGTGCATCGGCGGGGCATCGCAACTCCAGGGCGATGCGCTTCGCGTCAGCCGCCGGCCGCACCCCCGCTAACGTCCGCTCGAGGGCAGCTCGGATCTCGACGTCCCGCCAAACCGGTCGCACCTTTCCGGCGTCGAGCCGCGTGATATCGAGGAAATTGTTGAGGAGCGTGATCGTCCGCTCAGCGCTCTCGTACACTTCGCGCGCCGCCCGGGCCGCGGTCTCGGGCGACTTCCCCCGCACCAGCCGCTCAGCCCATCCGTACACGCCCGCGAGCGCGTTGCGGAGCTCATGGTTCATCATGGCGAACGACAGGTCCCGCTGCCGCTGCATCTCCCGTACCTGCCCCAGGAGCCGCTGCGCTTCGTCGTTCAACCGGGCGTTCTCGATCGCGACCGCGGCGTGCGCCGCCAGCAGGACTGCAATCGCCTGATCCTCGGCGTCGAACTCGGGCGCCCCCAGCTTCTCCGTGAGGTACAGGTTGCCGAACACCTGCCCGTGACTGACGATCGGGACCCCGAGAAACGACTTCATCGGAGGATGGTGCGGCGGGAAACCGGAGCGCTTGGGATGCCGCGTGATGTCCCGTGTGCGGACCGCTCTGGGCTCACGGATGAGCACACCGAGCAGGCCGCGGCCGGTGGGGAGCGCGCCGATGCGATCCCGCTCCGCCTGGGAGATACCCGACGTGACGAACTGGCTCAAGGACTTATAGTCCGGCGCGAGCACGCCGAGCGCGGCGTACTGCGCGCCCACCACGTCGCGCGCCGAATCCACCACCTGCTGCAGCACGCGATCGAGCGAGCGCTCCGAGAACAGGGCCACGCTCGCTGACAGCAGGCGCTCGAAGCGGCGCCGCACGCGCGACGCTTCGGCTGTGGCCTTCGGGGCTCCGCTTCGGGGGCGCTTCCTGACCAAGCGGTACTCGCACGCTGAAGGCTGAAGTGGAAACAGTATGAGCGCTTCGCTAGAGAGAAGCTAGCCTCACGCTGCACCGGCCGTGCCTCCTAGTGCCCCATCCCCGCCACCTGCTGCGGCGCGCCCACCTGGATCAGACCGACGGCTCCCTTCGCCGCGTCGGCGAACGCGTGCGTGACGAAGGCATACGTCCCCTCGCCGCTCGCCGCCCGGTCGAACACCGTCTCGAACACCGCACCACCCCCCGCGGGGACTCCCCACGTCTGCACGCTGTGCAGCGGGTGCCGCGGATCGCCGTCGGGGTACACGTTGTCGAACACCGTGCCCACGATGTGAAAGTCGCTGGTGAAGCTCGGGCCGGCGTTCACGACGAACAGCCGAACGCGATCGCCCACGTCGACGTGCAGCGGGTGCTCCTGGTACTGGAACGCCCGGCCGTTGAACACGACGTAGCTCGCCTGACGGTCCAGCGCCCGCTGCCAGTTGGCCTGCCCCGGCAACGCGCTGTCGCCTCCCTGGACGTAGAACTCGCTCTGCACGATCACGAACTCTTTCTGCACCTTGACCGGCCAGCCCCCTTTGGGGTCCACGATGATCGGCAGATACATGCCTTGCATCAGGTGGAGCAGCACCGGCGGCGTGCCACAGTGCACCAGATATGCGCCCGGATCGCGCGCCGTGAACTCGAAGGAGAGCGAGTCCTTGGGCAGGATGGTCCGGAACGCCTTGTTCATCGGGATGCGGGCCGCGTGGAAGTCGATCGAGTGCGGCATCGAGGCTTCGTTCACCAGCTTGATCCGTACCAGATCGCCCTGACGCACCCGGACGACCGGGCCCGGCGCACTGCCGCCGAACGTCCAGCCCGTATACGTCACGCCCTTGGCGACCTCGATTGTGGCGTCACGGATTGGAATGCGGAATTCCTTGACCGCGGCGGCCGACACCGGGGCGAGCTCGGCGGGATAGCTCGGGCTCCTGGGCACGGTCGCCGAGCCGAAGTCCGTCACCTGGACCTCCGGGGACCACGACAGCTGCACCGCCGCCGTAGTGGCGAGCCCGACAGCGACGATGACGATACCGAGGACCTTCCCGTGCATACCGTGCTCCCTGTCGACGTGGATGGATCGGGTTCGGGTCAGTCTAGCATGGCGCGGTCGGGGGCCTCATGAAAACGGTATGAAGGGACCTTCAGATGTGAAACAGCGCGGTGAGCGAGCGTCACAGTGCGATCGTCTGGCCGTCCCCCGCGACCTGCACATCCCAGGCGTAGCGCGCGCGAATCGCGGCGGCGAGCGCCGCGCTCGCCTGGGGCTCGCCGTGCACGAGATAGGTGACGCGCGGCGGGCGCGCAAAACCGCCCAGCCAGCGGAGGATCTCGCCTGAGTCGGCGTGCGCCGACAAGGCATCGATCCGCTCCACGCGCGCGCGCACCGGCACCGTCTGGCCGAGCAGCTTGAGCTCGGTCGCCCCGTCCTCGAGCGCCCGGCCGCGCGTCCCCGCCGCCTGAAATCCGACGAGCAAGACCGTAGTCCGCGCATCGCCCACGCGTTGCGCCAGGTGGTGCAGGATCCGCCCCCCCGTCGCCATGCCGCTCGACGAGATGATGATCGCGGGCCCGCGCACGCCGTTGATCGCCCGGGAGTCCTGCTCCGTACGGGCGATGTGCAGCTGCGCCGGCGCGAGCGGCTGCTCTCCGGCCGCGAGCGCCCGCGCCATCTCCGGGTCGCAGTCCTCCGGGTGGCGCCGATAGATGTCGGTCACCTCGATCGCCATCGGACTGTCGATGTACACGGGAAGGGTGGGCACCCGCCCCACCCGCTCGAGCCGGCGCAGCATCCAGAGCAGCTCCTGGGTCCGGTCCACGGCGAAGGCGGGCACGACGATTGCCCCGCCCCGCCTTGCAGCATCGCTCACGACGCGCCCGAGATCGTCCTCTGCGCCGGCCGGGTGCGGCCGGTCGCCGTAGGTCGACTCGACGAGTAGCACGTCGGCCGCGAGTACGGGCTCGGGATCCCGCAGAATCGGCCGGTCGTAACGCCCCAGGTCGCCCGAAAACACCAGTCGTGTCTCTTCACTATCGAGCTCGACCGTGGCCGAGCCGAGGATGTGTCCCGCCGGGCGCAACACCGCCGTGGCGCCGTCCGCCACCGGGAACGGCGCGTCGTAGCCGCGCGGTTGCAGCTGCGCCAGCGTGCTCCGCGCGTCGCGCTCCGTATAGAGTGGCAGCGCCGGCTTGTGCTTGGAATAGCCCTTGCGGTTGGCCCGATCGGCTTCTTCTTCCTGGAGGTGCGCGGCGTCGGGGAGCACCACCGCCAGCAGGTCGGCCGTGCCAGACGTGCAGTAGATCGGCCCCGGGAAGCCCAGCCGCGAGAGCAGCGGCAAGTACCCCGAGTGGTCGATGTGGGCGTGCGACAGGAGCACGGCTGCGATGGAGCTGGGGTCGGGGACCCGCTCCCGCCAGTTCCGGAGGCGCAGCTCCTTCAATCCCTGAAACAGCCCGCAGTCGAGCAGCAACCGACGGCCGCGCGTGGTCACGAGGTGCATCGAGCCGGTCACGGTGCCCGCGGCCCCTAGGAACTCGAGCGTCGCGCTCAGGCCTTGCCCTCGCGTGCCACAGTCGGCGTCGCGAACCCGGGCCGCGGCTCGACGGCGAGCCCCAGGTGCTGGCGCGCCCGGTTCAGCGCGTCGTCGATGTTGCCGTGCACGTTCTCCTCGCCCATCTCGTCGTACAGCCCGGAGCGCTCGAGCGCCACCACGGGCTGCGCGTGCACGTCCGAGAGCAGCACCAGCGTGCCGCTCTGGCGGCTGCGGCGCACGAGATCGCGCAGCGCATGCAGCCCGGTGGAATCGATCGCCGGCACGTGACGCATCCGCAGGATCAGCACCTTGGGCCGCAGCGCGATGCGCCCCAGGCGCTCCTTGAAGGTTTCCGCTGCCCCGAAGAAGAACGGCCCGGTGATCTCGTACACCTCGACGCCGGGCGGGACGACGCGCCGGCGCACCGCGTTGGGATCGTTCTCGAAATCGTCCTTCGGGTCCTGCAGCTCGTGCGTCAAGGCGCTGACGTTGGTCACCTCCGCCATGCGCCGCATGAACAGGAAGGCCGCCAGCACCATCCCCACCTCGATCGCCACCGTCAGGTCCCACAGCACGGTGAGCAGGAACGTGGTAACGAGCACCGCCACGTCGCTCTTCGGCGCCCGGAACTCGTCCACGAACGTGCGCCACTCGCTCATGCTGTAGGCGACCACGACGAGAATCCCCGCCAGCGTGGCCATGGGGATCAGGCCGGCCCAGCGGCCGAAGAACAGGGCGATCAGGAGCAGGGTGACCGCGTGCGTTATGCCCGCGACGGGCGTGCGGCCGCCGTTCTTCACGTTCGTCGCCGTGCGGGCGATCGCTCCCGTCGCCGGGATGCCGCCGAACAGCGGCGACGCGATGTTGGCGACCCCCTGCGCCACGAGCTCCATGTTCGACCGGTGGCGGCCCCCGATCATGCCGTCCGCCACCACGGCAGAAAGCAGCGACTCAACGGCGCCGAGCAGGGCGATCGTGAAGGCCGCGCCGGCGAGCCCCGGCATCTGCCGGAAGGTGACCGCGGGAAGCGACGGAGCCGGGAGCACCGCGTTGATCACCCCGAACCGGCTGGCGATGGTGTCGACGGGCAAGTGCCCGAGCTGCACCGCCGCCGTCGTCACGATGAGCGCGACGAACGGACTGGGAATGCGGCGGCTGACCCGCGGCCACAGGACGATGATGGCCACGGTGACCGCGGCGACCGCCACCGACCAGAGGTTGAGCGAGTCGAGGTGCGCCGCGAACGTGCGCCAGCGCGCCACGAACTCGGCGGGCACGGGGCCCATCTTCAGTCCCAGGAAATCCTTCACCTCGCCCGACAGGATGATCAGGGCGATGCCGCTCGTGAATCCAATGGTGACGGGATAGGGGATGAACTTGATCGCCGCGCCGAGACGGGCGAGGCCGAACCCTACGAGGATGATCCCCGCCATGAGCGTCGCCATCGCGAGGCCCTCCACGCCGTGCCGCTGCACGATGGCGTAGACGATCACGACGAACGCGCCCGTGGGCCCGCCGATCTGCACGCGCGAGCCGCCCAGGGCGGAGATGAGGAAGCCGGCGACGATCGCGGTGAACAGGCCGCGCTCGGGACCCACGCCGCTCGCGATCGCGAACGCGATCGCGAGCGGCAGCGCCACGATCCCCACGATCACGCCCGCGGTCAGGTCGGTGACGAACTGCCCGCGGGTATATCCCTTGAGCGTGGTGAAGAGCTTCGGGACCAGCGTCTCCAGATTCCCCCCCTGAACGCGACGGGGGAATCTATGAAATCGCTGGGCTTAGCGCGCGAGCCCCAGCAGATGGTCCAGCGAGAACGCCCCGGGTCCCACGGCGGCCAGCGCCACGGCCGCGATGATCAGCACCAGGTTGTACTCGAAGCCCCCGTTCTGCACGAAGAAGCCCTTCGGCCCGTGCACCTTGGCGATCGCGACGGCCATCGTGGCGAGCACCAGCAGTCCGGCGAGCGGTGTGAGCAGACCGAGCACGAACAGTACCCCGGCTACGAGCTCCCCCCCCACCGCCAGCGCGGCCCATGCGCGCGCCGGTCGGAACCCCATGCTCCCGATGAAGCCCGTGGCGCCCTCGAACCCCGGCCCGCCGAACGACCCGAACGCCTTCTGCGCCCCGTGCGCCAGGAACACCGTCCCCAGCGTCAGACGCAGCAGCAGTAATCCCAGATCCCCTAGCATTGTGGCATCCTCCGGTGAAAATTATCTCGAAATCGAGATACTCTACTTCTATCAATCGAGGAACACGACGTCGCGTTTCTCGGTTCCCGAGGCGAGATGCCACTACCGTCGCAGCAACACGACACTCCCCTGAAGCTCTGGGTCGTCCTGGCACGGGCGTTCGACGCCGTGGACCATCACTCGCGCTCGAGCATCGCCCGTTTCGGATTGGGCACGACGGAGTTTGGGGTGCTGGAAGTCCTGTACCACAAGGGTGAGCTGGCGGTGTGCGATGTGCAGCGCCGCATCCTGGTCGAGTCGTCGAGCACCACCTACGTCGTGGACAAGCTCGTGACCCGGGGCCTGGTGCGCCGCCGGCACTCCTCCCACGACCGCCGGGTGGTCCTGGTCGCCCTGACCGCGGCGGGCCGGCGCGTCATCGAGCGGATCTTTCCATTGCACGCGGACGCGATGCGGCGCGCCGTGGCCGCACTGCCGGCGCGCCAGCAGGTCCAGGCCGTGCGCTTGCTCCGCGCCCTCGGCAAGGGAGCGGCTGCTCTGTCTGTGTCTAGTGGAACGTCACACTCAGCCCGACGTCGAGGACGTTCTGCCGCCAGCCGGTGAACACAGTGCCGGAGCTACCGAGGGTCACGTCGCCTACGTCGCCCCACGTGTAGTTGACGACCGGAGTGAGCGAGACGTCGCGCCCGAAGCGGAGATCATATCCGGCGCCGGCCGTCCACCCCCATCCCGTGCCGTCCCACGAGGGCGTGGAATTGATGTAGTAGGTGGAGAGCCCGACCCCGCCGGTGACGAAGAAGCCGCTGCGGCTCCGGGGGTAGAGGTAGAGTGATGCGGTGACATTCGCCATCGTCTCGGTGGCACTGCCGTCGGAATGCGCCCAGCCGTTGAGCGCGGCCCCGATGAGCAGGTTGCGGCTGGGCGCCCCGCCCAGCTTCAGGAACCCGGTGACGCCACCCTGGCGCGACACGCGCCTGCAGGTGTCGCACGTGACCTGGGACGACCCGTAGCCCAGCCCGAACCCGATCCAGAACCCGTCGCGCCGCTGCGGGTACTGCGCGCGTGCCGTGGAAGCCGCGGCGGATAACCCCGCCAGCAGGACCGCGACTCGCGTTGCTGTGGACATGGAACCTTCCCCGTTCGGTGATGCCCGGGGTTAGGCGACTTCCGTGCCGACCGACCTGAGCATGACTGCGCAGGCAAGTTTGTCCCCGGACGGGGTCAAGCGACCATCGCTGCGGGCAACTGCGGCAGGGGATGGTCCGTCGCGCAGCGGCCGCAGGAGACGGTATGACATGCCAGGAAACTGTGACGGCACACAACCTGCTATGAGTACCACTCTGCTGGCTGACGCGAAATTTGTGCAGTCCGTGCACGAATTAATTGACACCATGATCGCCGGGGGATAGTTTGTCCGTTATGAAACTCATCACTACGATCGTACGGCCCGAGCGTCTGCCGGAGGTCAAGGCAGCGCTGTTCCGGGCCGGCGTCACCGGGATCACGCTGAGCCGCGTGTCGGGTCACGGGGGCGAGCAGGAAGTCATCGGGCAGTATCGCGGCACCACCGTCGTCATGGAATTCCACGAAAAGGTGAAGATCGAGATGGTCTGCTCCGAGCCGTTCGTGGAGCCGTGTATCAAGGCCATCCTCTCTTCCGCCCGGACCGGCGAAGTCGGCGACGGCAAGATCTTCGTGCAGCCCATCGAGCGGGTGATCCGCATCCGCACGGGGGAGGCCGACAACGCGGCGCTCACGGCGGTGAACGCGGATCAGGTGCAACGCGCCGCGCTCGAGAGCGCGCAGCACGCCGGCGCCGTCGCGGGCGAGGAGGACGAGTGATCACCACCCCGCTGCTCGCCGACGCCGCCGCCGTCTCGGCAGGCGACACCGCCTGGGTGCTGGCCTCCAGCGCGCTGGTGATGGTAATGACCGTTGGGCTCGCGTTCTTTTACGGCGGGCTGGTGCGGCCCAAGAACGCGCTCAACACGATGATGATGAGCATGGTCGCGCTGGGATTGATCAGCGTGCAATGGGTGCTGGTGGGCTACTCGATCGCCTTCGGGCACGGGACGCCGTGGTGGGGCGGGCTCGCGTGGGCGGGATTCAAGGGCGTGGGACTCGACCCGGATCCGGCCTACGCGGCGACCATCCCGCTCCAGGCGCACGCGATGTTCCAGGCGATGTTCGCGATCATCACGCCCGCCCTCATCTCGGGCGCGATCGTGGAGCGCATGCATTTCCGAGCCTATGTCGTGTTCATCCTGCTCTGGGCCACCTTCGTCTATGACCCGCTGGCGCATTGGGTGTGGGGTGCAGGCGGATGGCTGCAGAAGCTCGGTGCGCTCGACTTCGCCGGCGGCACGGTGGTGCATATCAGTGCCGGCGTCTCCGCCCTGGTGGCGGCGCGCATGCTCGGGCCGCGCAAAGACTTCAAACGCATCCCGATCGTGCCGCACAACGTGCCGCTGGTGCTCTTGGGCGCGGGACTCCTGTGGTTCGGCTGGTTCGGCTTCAATGCCGGCTCGGCGCTCGCCGCCAACGGCCTGGCGGCGCTGGCGTTCACGAACACCAACACGGCCGCGGCCGCGGCGCTCGTCACCTGGGTCTGTCTCGACCTGGCGCGCACCGGCAAGGCCACGGCCGTCGGCGCGGCGACGGGACTGGTGGTGGGCCTCGTCGGGATCACGCCCGCCGCAGGCTACATCACGGTGCCGGCCTCCATCGCGGTGGGCGTACTGGCCGTGATCGTCAGCTACACCGCGATCCAGATCCGCGCCACCACCCGGCTCGACGATTCCCTGGACGTCTTCTCGTGCCACGGCCTGGCAGGCATGGCCGGGGCGCTCCTGACGGGCGTGTTCGCCACGAAAGTGGCGAACCCCGCGGGCGGCGACGGCTGGCTCGCCGGTAACTTCGCCCAGATGGGCGTGCAGCTCGTGGCGGTGCTCGCGGCCGTGGCGATCGCCGCGGCGGGCACGGCCCTGATCATGATGTTCGTGAACGCCACCCTCGGTGCCAAGGCGGGCGTGAAGGAGCAGCTCAGCGGGCTCGATTTGAGCGAGCACGGCGAGGAAGCGTACTTCGGCGATCAGGGCGCCACGCCCGCCCCGGGCCTGTCGCTCGGCGCCGGGGTGATCGTCTCGGGGATACCGGCGAAGGTCGAAGCCGCCTGAAGTCTCTACTGACCCCGGGCGCAAGCCCGGGGTTAAGGGGAGGCGTGGCCGTCAGCCGGATCTGCGGCTTACCAGCGTATTCTCGAGGAACAGGAACTCGATCCCTGTCCCGAGGAACGTGTCGAGCGCCTCGCGGGGCGTGTTGACGATCGGCTGTCCTTTGACGTTGAAGCTCGTGTTCAGGACCATCTCCCGCCCGGTGGTCTTGCCGACGGCGCGCAGCAGCTCGTGAAACTCCGGGTTGTCGCGCGCCGCCACCGTTTGCACGCGAGCGGAGCCGTTCACGTGCGTGATGGCCGGCAAGGCGGCGCGATGCTCCGGGCGTACGTCCACGGTCATGATCATGAACGGTAGCTCGGTCCCGGGCGCCACCTCGAACCAGCGATCGACTTCCTCGATCGAGACGGCGGGAGCGAACGGCCGGAACGCCTCCCGCATCTTGACCATGGCGTTGATGCGATCTCGCATCTCGGGGTGGCCCGGATCGGCGAGGATGCTGCGGTGCCCGAGGGCGCGCGGCCCGAACTCCATGCGGCCGCGGTACCACGCCACCACCCGCCCGCCCGCGATCAGGCGGGCAGCCTCGGTGCACGCGTCTCCCAGGTTGTCGAAGCGCCGTACCGCGACCCGATCGTCGTAGGCGGCCAGCGCGGCGTCGATGTCTCGGTCCGAGTATCCCGGCCCGAGGAACGGTACCGGAAGGCGCTCGTTTTTGGCCTCGCCCAGCTCGGCGGCCCGCCACAGCGCGGCGCCCAGCGCGCTGCCGTCGTCACCCGCTGCGGGCTGCACGTAGATGTCGTCGAACGTCCCCGAGCAGAGCAGCTTGCCGTTCGCGGTGCAATTGAGCGCCACGCCGCCAGCCAGCGCGAGCCGCCGCAGACCCGTCGTCTCCGCGAACCGCCCGCACAGGTGCAGCATGGCCCGGTCCAGACACGCCTGCAGCCCGGCGGCCACGTCCCGGTGCACGTCGCCGATCTCGGCGTCGGGATGACGCGGCGGGACCAGACACTCGGTGAGACGGGCGCGCGTCGCGAGATAGTGCTCGCGCTCCTCCCGCGTCTGGTTGACCCGGAGCAGGGGGATCCGGATCCCCCCGTCGGGCTCGAGCTCCACCGCCTCTTCGAAGAACCGGCAGAACCGCTCCGGGTCCCCGTAGGGGGCGAGCCCCATGATCTTGTACTCGTCGGCGTTGAAGTCGAATCCCAAGTGTAGCGTCACGACGGAGTACAGGATGCCGATCGAGTCGGGCGCGCCGATCTGAAAGATCCGGTCGAGGTTGCCGTCGCGCGCGTGATACACGCTCGCGCTCTGGGCCTCGCCCATGCCGTCGATCACGATGACGAGACACTCGTCCCATCCCGAGGTGTAGTACGCGCTGGCCGCGTGCGCCGCGTGGTGCGCGACGTGACGCACCCGCTCCGCGGGAAATCTCGGAAAATCACGAGCCACAAGCGCCAGCAACGCGTCGCGCGAGTACACGTCGCGATATAGATCGTGCGACACCGGGTCCAGCGCGTACAGGCCGCGGTAGGGGGCGTAGTCGAACCCATGCACCAGCTCGTCGACGTCGTCGATGGCGAGGCCGGCCTCCTCCAGGCAATAGGCGATCGCGCCCTTGGGGAAGTCCCCCGTGTGCTTGCGCCGGCTGATCCGCTCTTCGGCCACGGCCGCGACCACGGTCCCGTCCACGACCAGCGCCGCCGCCGAGTCGTGCCCCTGGGAGATGCGGTATTCACGCTCGTCCAGGTTGTGCCAGCGCGCCCGCTTGAAAGGAATGGAGCCTTCGAATCCGCTGATGCCGAGGATTTTCAAGCGAGGGTCCTTCGGTGAGCGTTGGAGTGAAGAAACGGGAAGGGCAGCCGCAAGAAGCGTACGCGATGCCGCGGCAGGGGTCTGTCCCCGTACGACGTTGCGCGCACGCCACACGTCGCCGCCGGGCCGCCGGGGTGGCAAAACAGCCCGCTTCTTGCACAGGGTGCGGGCGACCGCCGCACGCTTCCCACGTCAGACTGATGAGGTAGCATGACCGCTCGACTCATCGAGTCCGGATTGAAGGTGTTCGCGACCTGCCCGCCGTCGTACACGGCCTCCCCGCTGGTCTACCGGCGGGAGGTGCTGGACATCGCCCGCTGGAGCGACGCCGCCGGGTGCGAGGGGATCCTCGTGTACACGGACAACGGGCTGGTCGACCCGTGGCTCATCGCCCAGGACATCATCACCCACACGCACCGGCTCTGCCCCCTGGTGGCGGTCCAGCCGGTGTACATGCATCCCTATAGCGTGGCCAAGATGGTCGCCACACTCGGATTCCTGCACGGGCGCCGCATCTATCTCAACATGGTGGCGGGCGGCTTCAAGAACGATCTCGAAGCCCTCGACGATCGGACGCCGCACGACGAGCGCTACACCCGGCTGGTCGAGTACACCGGGCTCATCATGCAGCTGCTCGGCAGCCCGAAGCCTGTGACGCTGGACGGGCACTACTACCGGGTCACCAACGTGAAGATGACACCGCCGCTCGATCCCGCCCTGCAGCCGGGTGTCTTCGTCTCGGGATCGTCGGAGGCGGGGTTGGCGGCGGCCCGGCAGCTCGGCGCCCTCGCGGTGCGCTACCCCAAGCCGGTCTCGCAGTATGAGGCGGGGCCGCCGATCGACGCCGCCGCGCTGGGTATCCGCATCGGGATCATCGCGCGCGAGGACGCGGGCGAGGCGTGGGCGGTGGCGCGCGCCCGCTTCCCGGAGGACCGCAAGGGCCAGCTCACCCACCAGCTGGCGATGAAAGTGTCCGATTCGGAATGGCACAAGCAGCTGTCGAAGATCGGCGAGACCACGACAGGTGGGGACCCCGAGCAACCCTACTGGATGCTGCCGTTCGAGAACTACAAGACGTTCTGCCCGTACCTGGTCGGGAGCTACGAGCGGGTGGCCGACGAGGTGGCGCGTTATGTCGGTGTGGGCTACCGCACGATCATCCTCGACGTGCCGGCCAGCCCGGAGGAGTTGGAGCACATCGGCGTGGTGTGCGAGCGTGCCGCGGCTCGCGTGACGCCGTGAGTCGCCTGCTGCAGGCCTGGGTGACCGAGCAGGCGAGCCGGCGCCCCGACGCCGTGGCGCTCGCCTTCCAGGAGCGGCGCCTCACGTACGGCGAGCTCGAGGCCCACAGCAACCGGCTGGCACGCCTCCTCAAGGACGCCGGCTGTGCGCGCGGCGACCGGGTATGCCTGCTGAGCCCCAAGTCGCCGGAGACGATCGTCGCCATCCTCGCGGCGCTCAAGGCCGACGCGATGTACGTGCCCCTCGACCCCGGGAGTCCCGTCGCGCGCGCCGAGAAGATGATCGCGGCGTGCGACAATCGCTGGATCCTGGCGGGCGGCGCCGTCGGCCCCACGCTCGAGCGGCTGTTCGCCTCCCCCGAGTTCGCGCGGACGCACGCGGTCGGGTGGCTCGACGCCACGCCGCCCCCGCGCGGCATGGACCCGCAGTTTTCCGCGGGCGACCTGGCGGGCTACTCGGCCGAGCCCCTGGCCTACCGGAACACCGAGCGGGACGGCGCACACATCCTCTTTACGTCGGGATCGACCGGGACGCCCAAGGGCGTGATGATCACGCACGCCAACGTGCGCTGCTTCATCGAGTGGGCGGTGCCCTACTTCGGCACGACGGCCACCGACCGCGTCTCGGCGCATCCGCCGCTCCATTTCGATCTGTCCACATTCGACATGTTCGGGACGTTCGCGGCGGGCGCCGAGCTGCACCTCGTGCCGCCCGAGCTGAACTTGCTGCCCCACAAGCTCGCGGAGCTGATTCGCCGGGCGCAGCTGACGCAATGGTTCTCGGTCCCGTCGGCGTTGAACTACATGGCGAAGTTCGCCGTGGTGAAGCAGGGCGACTTCCCGTCGCTCAAGCGCGTGCTGTGGTGCGGCGAGGTGTTCCCCACGCCGGCGCTGATCTACTGGATGCAGCGCGTGCCGCACGCGTCGTTCACCAACCTGTACGGCCCCACCGAAGCCACCATCGCCAGCAGCTATTACACAGTACCAGCCTGCCCTGCGAGCGAGGACGAGACGATCCCCATCGGGCGCGCGTGCGGCGGCGAGGAGCTGCTGGTGCTGGACGAAGCACTCCGGCCGGTGCCGCCGGGCGAGGTGGGAGACCTCTACATCCGGGGCGCAGGGCTTTCTCCCGGGTACTGGCGCGACCCCGAGAAGACGCGCGCGGCGTTCCTGCCGTACCCGGGAAGCGTGACGCCGGGCGACCGCATCTACCGCACCGGCGACCTCGCGAGTGTCGGGGCGGATGGCCTGGTTCGCTTCCTCGGGCGGGCCGATTCGCAGATCAAGACGCGCGGCTACCGGGTGGAGCTGGGAGAGATCGAGACGGCCCTGCACGCGCTCGGAACGCTGCGCGAGTGCGCCGTCGTGGGCGTCGCTACTCAGGACTTCGATGGTGTCGCCATCTGCTGCGCGTTCGTGGCGCTCGCCGGCGCGGCGGTCACGCCGGCCTCGCTGCGCGAAGCGGTGGCGCAGGCGCTGCCGTCGTACATGCTGCCGTCCCGCTGGCTCGCATTCGACGAGCTGCCCAAGACCAGCAACGGGAAGATCGATCGCCGCCGGCTCAAGGAGCTGTTCGCCCCGGAGGCGGTGAGCACGCCATGACCGTGGTGACCGATTCGCTGCAGGCCGAGCTGACGACGCTGTTCACCAAGCGGCTCGGTGTCGAAGTCCCGTCGCCGGACACCGACCTGCTGGCGACCGGACGGCTCGACTCGGTGGGGTTCGTGGAGCTGCTGGTACAGCTCGAGAAGCGCTTCGGGCTCCGGGTCGAGCTGGACGACGTGGAAGTCGAGCACTTCCGTTCGCTCGCGGCCATCGCCGCCTTCATCGCCGACCGCCGGGCCGCCGGGCAGAGCTGAGCCGGGCCCGTTTCTGCCTCGCCTCGGTGCATTGCGGTTCACGCACCCGACACAGGTTGGTGCGTCCCGCCTGTTGCCGCTCCGCCACAATCAGCCGCGTCGCGCAGGCACGTGGCGCACTTACGACGCGCGGGGCAAACGGGCAGCATGGCCCGAACCCTGCGAGGTGGGCGTGGCATGAAGCTGTTGCCGCTCGACAAGCCCGAGTTGATCGAGCTCGTCGCGACCTGGCTCGGGCAGGAGGAGAATTACAAGTGGTTGGACTTCGGGAACGGCATCCTCGCCCCCACGGCGGTGTCGCTCAAGGTCATGACGCAGCGGGATCTGCATGTGCTGCGCGTGTTCACGCCGGACGACAGCGACCTGCCGATCGGCGTGGTGGGCCTGTCGAACGTGGATCGCCGTTTCAAAACGGCCGGGTCGCTGTGGGCCGTGCTGGGACGCAAGCGCCATGGCGGCTTCGCCCGGCGCGCCGCGTCCCGCATCCTGACGTACGGGTTCCGGGAGCTGGGGCTCGAAGTGGTCGGCGCATGGACCGTGGAGATCAACGTGGCGTCGCGTCGTGCGCTCGAGCAGCTGCACTTTCGCTACATCGGGCGCCAGCGGCACTGCCACTGGATCGACGGCAAGCCGTACGACCGACTGCTGTACGACCTGCTGGCGACGGAGCACGTCCCCGATGACTGACGCGCGAGAGCTCGAAGCCAGGATCGCGCGGCTATTCGCCGAGCGGCTCGAGGTCGAGGTGCCGTCGCCGGACTTGGACCTGTTTCAGACCGGCGTGGTCGACTCGCTGCTGTTCGTCAAGCTGCTCGCGATCCTGGAGGAGCAGTTCGGCTTCCGGCTCGCGTTCGACGAGCTCGAGATCGACGACTTTCGCACCGTGCACCAGATCGCCCGCTTCGTGGCGGCGAAGGGCCGCTCGGCCCAGCCGGGCCGCGTGAGCGCCTCTGGGTAACCGCGCTGCCGATTACTGCTTGCCCGAGTGGCCGCCTCCCGCCACGATCGGATTACTGCTCCCGAGCAGCGAGAATGCCAGGGTCGTAAACACGTCACCGACACGATCACTCCCGCCTCGCCGGTGCCGAGGTAGCGCCCCCGTACCACGAACACATCTGGCCCGAGCGTGGCCGCCACGTAGCTGCCGTGGTCGGCCGGACGGGTACCACCAGATGGACGACCGCAGCGCGGACCCGAGGATCGGCGCGTCGTCCGGCATCGGACCGCGCACCCAGCGCCCGTTCACCGTCATGGCGCGACGAGCGGGTAATCAGGAGGACGGGGTGGTCCGGTCCTCGAGCAGCGTCGTGATCAGCTCCAGCAGCTCGGCGGCTTCGAACGGCTTCGTGATGAACCGGTCGGCGCCGAGCGAGGTGGCGTGTCCGGCGACGTCGAGCGCTCCGGCGCTCTTGGTGCCGGACATGGCGAGAATTTTCACGCCCGGCCATTCGCGCCGCAGCCGGCCGATGGTTTGTAACCCGCCCTGCCCCGGCATGAAGATGTCGACGATCACGAGGTCGGCGGCGCGCCGCTCGTAGGCCCGGACGCCGGCGTTGCCGTCGGCGGCCTGGCGCACCTCGTGGCCGGCGTGCTCCAGATGCTTGGTGAGCGCCTGGCGCAGGGTGACATCGTCGTCGATGATCAGGACTTTGGCCATGTCGTATCCACGCCTCACGCGAATCTTATGGCAAGCCTGGGTAGTGCGACAGCGGTGACACAGGTGTTGCCACACTGCCGCACACGTCGAAGGCCTTTTCAGGGTTCGAGGCCGGTGCGGCGATTGCAGTCGTCACGGCGCGCCGATGAAGCGCTTCGCCGTTTTGCCGCTGATGGCCCTGATCGCGAGCTGCCGCCTGGACACGTTTTTCCGCGGGGCGGGCGGTGGAGCCCCGCCCGTCGCCGGCCCGCCCGCCGACCTCCGGTTCGCGCAACAGCCGCAGACCACGCACGCCCGAACAACGCTCCCGCCGGTGAGGGTCGCCGTGCGCGACGATCAGGGCAACGTCGTCGCCGGCTTCGGCGGCCTCGTGTCGCTCACGCTCGACACCAACCCCGGCGGCGCCTCACTCGGCGACAGCACGACCGTGGCCGCAGTGCACGGCATCGCGACGTTCCGACACCTCCGGATCGACAAGGCGGGAACGGGCTATACGCTGCTCGCGTCCGCGCCCGGCACGGCGCTCGCCCCGGAGCGAAGCCGGGCGTTCGCGATCCTCGCGGCGTTGACGGGGAACATCGCCGTCACGACGACGACTGCGGGCACCGCTGTCCCGGGCGGCTACACCCTCACGCTGGACGACAGCATCTCCCAGCCGATCGGAATCAATGCGGTCGTGACGTTCGTCGGCGTTTACGCGGGCAGCCACGTGGTGACGCTCGCCGGCGTCACGCCGAGCTGCACCATCGGCGGGGCGAACCCGGACACGGTGAGCGTGTCCGGCGGGGAGACCGCGCAGGCGAGCTTCGCGATCAGCTGTGCGCCGCCGGCCACGGGCAACCTGACCGTCAGGACGACGACGACCGGATCGAACCTGCCCGCCGGGTACACGCTGACTCTGGACACCGGGCAATCAGGTACCATCGGCGCGAATGACAGTGTCACCGCGACCGGGATCGCCGCCGGCGGCCACAGGCTGACGCTCTCCGGCCTGCCCGGCAATTGCACCCTCGCGAGCCCCAACCCCCAGGTCGTCACCATCACGGCGGGGGCCACGACCCAAGCGAGCTTTGCGATCAACTGCTCGGCGGCGGGACCATAGCGTGACACCGCGTCTCTCGCGCATCGGGCCTCTGGCCGCAGTCGCCTTCCTCGGCGTTACGACGCCGCGCACCGCGTCCGCCCAAGTCGGTGCGACGACCGACATCATCGTGGGCACGGTCACAGGGCCCGACAGTCAGCCGCTCGCCGGCGCGACGGTCGAGGTGACGTCGCGCGAGACGCAAAGCGCGCGCCAGCTCACGACCGACGCGCGCGGGCGCTTCACGCTGCTGTTTCCGGACGGCGGCGGGCGCTACGACGTGTTGGTGCGCTACATCGGCATGGCGCCCGCGCACGTGAGCGTTGGCCGCCAGGGGGACGAAGACCGCATCGTCGCGAACGTGCAGATGGGCCTTTCCGCCATAACGATGGAGGCCGTCAGCGTCACGGCGCGGCGCGGCGGGCGCCCCGAGAGCGTGGGGAGGGGCGCCACCGGCCAGGCCTTGAGCGGGGACGAGGCCGCCAGGCTCCCGACTGACGCTTCGGACCTGAACACCGTGGCCACGCTCGCCCCGGGCGTGCTCGCGATCGCGGGCGGCGATACCGGCACCGCCAGTTTCTCCGTCGCGGGCCAGCGGGCCACGGCCAACAACGTCACGCTCGACGGCATGTCGCGCGGCTCGGGCGACGTCCCCCAGGACGCCGTGCGCGCGATCCGTGTGGTGACGAACAACTACGACGTCGCCCGCGGCGAGTTTTCCGGCGGCCTCGTCGCGTCCACCACGCGCAGCGGCACCAACACTCCGCAGGGGTCGTTCACCGCGTCGCTGCGGGACCGCACTGCCGCCTGGGGCGAGGCCACGTCCACGCCGTTCGGTCAAGGCATGACACAGACCCAGTTGGGCGGCGGCGTGGGCGGGCCCATCGTCCCGAACCGGTTGTTCGTGTTCGCCGCCCTGCAGGGACGCCGGCGCACGCAGGGACTGCCCTCGCTCACCAGCGCCGACGCCGCGTCCCTCGATCGCCTGGGCGTGAGTCCCGATTCGGCGTCACGCTTCCGCGCGCTCGCCGGGGCCACCGGTATGCCCGCGGTCCTGCCCGGCTCCGACGACCGCGCCGGCTACAATACGCTCGGCCTGCTGCGCCTCGACTGGCAGCTGTCGCCCCTGCACACCGTGACGCTGCGCCTCGACGGGCACTGGATCTCGCAGCAGCCCACCCACGTGAGCACGCTCGCCCTGCCCGCCACCGGCGCCCGGCGCACGGAACGGACCGGCGGCGTCATGGCGTCGCTCACGTCGTACCTCGGCGGGAACTTCGTCAACGAGGCCCGCGGATACGTGTCGGCCCTTCGCAAGGACGTGAGCCCGCTGCTCGCGCTGCCCGCGGCGAAGGTCGACGTCGCTTCTCCGTTGGCGGACGGTGGCCAGGACGTCGCGACACTCACCTTCGGCGGTAACAGCGCCGCGCCGCAGCGCACCAACGACCGGACCATCGAGCTCACCGACGAGCTCTCCTGGCTGTCGGGCGACACGAAGCACCGCGTCAAGCTCGGCAGCTACCTGAACCGTATCCGGGGCCACGACGACCAGACCCCGAACCAGCTCGGCACATTCACCTTCCCCTCGCTCGCGGCGCTCGCCGCCGACAGCCCAGCCACGTTCACCCGTACCTTCGCCCCCCAGGACGTGGACGGGACGGCCTGGAACGCCGCGTTGTACGCCGGCGACGCGTGGCATGCGGCACCAGGACTGCACCTCATGTACGGCGTCCGCGTCGAGACCGCCGGATTCGACGGCGCGCCCCCGGTGAACCAGGCCGTGGACTCGCTGTTCGGGGTGCGGGTCGATCGGCTGCCACGCGAGCGGCACTTCTCCCCGCGTATCGGCTTCACGTGGGGATTGGGGAGCGGGGAGGGGGAGGCCCGGCACACGACGTACGTGCGCGGCGGCGTCGGCGACTTCCGCAGCCCCGCGCCCGAGGGCCTCTACAGCACGGTGCTCAAGGCGCCCGGAACGATCACCGCGGAGACGCAACTCGTGTGCGTGGGTGCGGGCGTCCCCATCCCCGATTGGTCCGCGTACGAGGCGAACCCGGTGGCCATTCCGTCACGCTGCGCCGACTCGACGAGCGGGGCGGTCGCCACACCGCGGCCCGATGTCACCACGTTCGATCCCCGGTTCACGGCGCCCCACGCCTGGCGGGCGTCGCTCGGCGTGATGCGGCGGCTCGGCGACTTCTCGTTGACGGTGGACGCGAGCTATGCGCGCGGCAAGAGCCAATACGGATTTCGTGACCTGAACCTGGTAGGGGCGCCGCGCTTCGCGCTCTCAGATGAAGGTGGTCGCCCGGTGTACGTGCCCGCCGACTCGATCGTCCCATCCACCGGAGCGGTGAGTCTCACGGCGTCACGCGCGCATCCCGAATTCGGGCGGGTGCTCTTGATTCGATCCGATTTGGAGTCCGACACGAAGCAGCTCTCCGTGGCGCTCGCCGGCAGCACGAAGCGGGGCGCGACGGTACGCCTGTCTTACATGCTCACGCGCTCCCTCGATCAGTCGTCGTACGCGTGCTGCTCCGCCTCGCAGGGGTTCGCGGCCCCCACGACAGCCGCCGATCCCAACATCGCCGAGTGGGCGACGAGCGATCTGGAACGCCGCCACGCCGTGCTGGCGACCCTGAACTATCCGGTGAGCGAGGCGCTCGAGATCGGCGTGATCGGACGGCTCCTCTCGGGGACACCGTTCACGCCACTCGTCGGATCCGATGTGAACGGCGACGGCGCGCGCAACGACCGCGCGTTTCTGTTCGACCCTGCGACGGCGAGCGACTCGAGCGTCGCGAACGGCATGCGGGCGCTGCTCGCGAGCGCGCCGTCGGGCGTGCGGGGCTGCCTCGAGCGCCAGCTGGGCCGGGTGGCCGGGCGCAACTCCTGCACGGGCCCATGGCAACCGTCGCTCGATCTCCAGATCAACTGGCATCCTGCCTGGTTCGGCGATGACCGCCCGCTGACGGTCTCGCTCCTGACGGTCAACCTGCTCGGCGGCCTGGACGAATGGTGGCACGGCGCCGCTCACCGCCTCGGCTGGGGGTACGCCACGACGCCTGACCCCGTGTTGCTGTACGTGCGCGGCTTCGACCCCGCGACGCAAGCGTTCCGCTACGCGGTGAATGGCCGGTTCGGGTCGCTCGCGAGCGCCGGCGGCGGGATCATCGTCCCGTTCCAGATCGCCCTGCAGGGGCGCCTCACGTTGGGGCCGAGCGTCCTGGGCACCCGGCCGCGGAAGGCGAGTGGTCAGACGCCGGATGACTAATCGGAATAGGCGCGACGAATTGAGGGTGTGACCCGTGTGGCGGGACTATGCGCTCGACCGCGACCTAGGCATGAGCGACGGATAGGAAGGGCCGCCGGCGCATCAGATCGAGCGGGAAACACGCGCGATCGCATTGCGCCGCTCCGTCGGGGAACAGCTCGCACGACAGTACGACGAACGCCGGATTGGCGACGCTGGTCGCCACGCGCACCACCGTCGATCCGCCTCGCACGGGGCACAGCGCCGGGACCGGGATGCCTTCCGGCGGTTCGTACCCTAGGCGCGGCGACGGCGTCTCCCGGAGAGACAACACCGCAGCTGCTCCCAGCGCAATCGTCACGCAGAGCAACGCCACGGGCACGAGGATCATGAGATCGCTCCCTCTCTCGAAGGGCCACGATAACGTCGGGTCCCTAAAGGGGCCGTGAATTCCCGATGAAGAGCGTGGAAGTCGTTGCGGTTGACGGAGGCGAGCGCATCGGGCTCCACGTGTTTCAACCCGTCAACATCCCGACATGCCAATCGCCGAACACCATGAGAGTCTTCTTGAAGTCGGTCGCCGGGCGCAGCTGCGAGTAGATGTAGCGATACGCCTCTAAGCACGAAATTCCTGCGGTGCTTATCACAACGAGCCAGCGATCACCCGCAAGCCGCGGTGCCCGCCTGTCGGCCTCGGCGCTGATTAGCTCGAGCAGTTCACCTGCCATGTTCAAGAGCAGCAGCGGGTCTGAACCGGAATTGTGCACGAACCCAATCATCTTGGGCGCTCGCTCAGATTCGTCTCTCAACAGTCGAATCCGGACACGATTCCCGTGAATCGTGTGTTTCTCATCTCGCTGCGGTGATCCCCGCTCGAGCAGCGTTGGTATTTTGTCTTCCAGCGAGGCAGCGGTTTTGGATGGCAAACGGATGGGAGCGGTGATGGTCAGCAACACCGTCATGCCGTCCGGCACGATTTCGCCAAGCGTGGCTTGCAGACGTTCAATGAGCTTGGTCGCAACCTTATCGAACCGCAAACGAGGCTTGGCGCGGTTACCACGCCGTTTGAGGGTCTTGATGTCTACAGCAACCCGATTCCCAGCGACCCTGATAAAGGCGTCGGGTGGATCACTCCCCTGTTCCCAGGTTGCCGAAAACCGTCTGGCGACGGCTTCGATGGCGGCTCGCTCCTGCTTCGTCAAATCCCTCATGC